>Ga0079224_100005252_pt1 | contig 16973 bp, 15 predicted proteins | sample Stecom2015_FD_80414 | JGI IMG/M metagenome (GOLD analysis project Ga0079224, IMG submission 80414) | Agricultural soil microbial communities from Utah to study Nitrogen management - Steer compost 2015 | ecosystem: Environmental > Terrestrial > Soil > Agricultural land | place: USA: Utah... | reverse complement strand
TGCCCGTGGCGCCCGGAGGAGGGTGGGGTGCATGAGGGGACGTGGTCATGCAGGAATCGCGCGCCGCAGGCGCGCGATCATTTGAGGGCGCAGCCCGAGCTCGCCTGAGGGCGCAGCCCGAGCTCGCCCCACGACGCCCCCCGCCCCCCACGGGGCGAGATCGAGCCGCTGGACGACCATTTCGGCCCACGCGCCTGCGTCTGCACGGGGCGCGGGGCGCGCTGAGCATCCCCTGTGACCAAAGCCGGCCCCGCGCCACGAGACGCCGGCCTCTGGGGCGCCTTTGGGTTGTGATCGAGTCCGATCGACGTGCCGCGACCATCTCCAATCGCCGCGCTGGCCGTCGTCGCCCTCGGACGCGCGCCGGCACGCGCCATGATCGACCGGCACGCGCCACGATCGACCGGCACGCGCCACGATCGACCGAATACTCGATGAAACGACGGTCCGGCGGCCTGCGCGAGCACCGGGGAGTGCCGCGACACTCCTCAGCACCACCGCACCCGCACCCGGTACTCGACCGTCGTCTCGCCCCGCGCCTCCACGACCGGCTCGAACGTGAACGTGCCCACGTCCAGCCGCTCGTACGGGTGGCTCGACGACAGGACGCCCCAGTCGCCGCCCGCCGGCTCGACCAGCGTGACCGTCACGGCTTCGTCCTTGTGGTTACGGATCTGGATCTGCCACGCGCTCTCCGAGACGCAGCGCGACACCACCTGGTAGTCCATTTGGCGGCGGTCGGCGACGACGTCGAACGCCTCGCCCATCCTGATCCGCACCCGCTCGTCGCGCGGCGTGTGATCGATGAGATCCTCGCCCACGAACTGCTGCGCGCCCGACGCATCCCGCTTGTAGACCCGCACGACGCCCTTCGGGAGCGGCATGCCCAGCCCCTCGTGCTCGCGGTTCTCGAAGTCCAGGAACACGCCCACCTTCTGGTTGCGCGCGATCTCGCCGTACTGGCCACGGTAGTGGTGGGCGGCCCCGTGGAAGATCAGCCGCTTCGTGACCGGGAAGCCCGCGGCTTCGAGCAGCACGACCTGCTTCTGCTCGTTGTGCACCACGTCGGCGGGACGCTCGAGCGTGTAGAGGTGGTACTCGAAGAACGCCTCCTCGGAGAACGACGGCGCCGCGGCCTCCATGGCCACGTCCGCCACCATGCGCCGGCGTAGCTCGTCCTGACCGCCGCCGGACACCCGCTGCACGTCGCCCGCCACGAGCTGGAGCGTCGCGTTCTCGTAGTCGGCGCCGCTCTGATTCGTGAGCGTCACCCAGCCTGTGAGATCGGCGGCGGTGTCGTTCTCGTTCAGGACCATCACGTAGTCCGACTTCCAGTTCAGGCTGCCAGTGAGGTACGAGACCTCGACCACGTGGCGGGGCCCACCCGAGTCCAGGCGCCAGAGCAGCGTCGGATCGGCGATGAGGTTGTCGGGGACCTCCGGGAACCCGAGCCGACCGGGATGTCCGAAGGTGATCTCCCCGTCGATCTCCAGGATCGTGCCGCCGTTGACCGAGAGCACCTCGGCCTCGACGGCCTCCTCCACGCCGGTCGCGGGGTTCGTACGGTACACGGTGATCGTGCGTCCGACATACTTCTCGAGGAGCTTCTGCGGGTTCAGCAGATCGTACTGGTAGTTCTGCTCGAGCACCTGCAGCCCCGGCCCCTCCAGCGGCCGGATGTGCACGGTCTCGGGCTGGATCGCGGAGGCGACGTCGGCGAACTCCAGATCCACGCTTCCGGAGACGAGGTCGATCGAGCGTACCTCGCGCACCAGGCCGAAGTTCTGGTTGTAGACGGTGATCGACACCGACTCGCGCTGGAGAGAGGTCGAGCGGTGGGTCGTGTCGGCGCGTGGAGGTGCCACGGCATCGCCGGTCGGCGTGTAGGAAGCCGGCGTGGAAGAGGCCGGCGTGGAAGGGGCCGGTGTCAGGCCCAGGACGGCGAGGGCCGCCGTGGTCGCGATGAAGGCACGCATGCATCGACTCCTTTGGATGTCTTTGGGGCCCGCGGTCTGCCATGAAGGACGACCCGGGGTGCGGCGATTTGCACAGTGGGTCGGTTCGCGGGAGTCCGACGAGGCGTTGAACCATCCCGCGCGAGCGCGCATAGTCCGTGGGTGCTCTTCCCACGCCGCGCCCCGCCCCGCCCGCACGCGGGCATGCTGCTCGCATGCCTCGTCCTGGTCTCGTGTGGCGTGCCCTCCGACGAGACGCCCGCGGCGGGCGCACGGACCGCGGTCGAAGTGTGGTATCACGCGGGGCAGCCCGGCGAGCGGGCTGTCCTGGAAGCTCAGGCGGAGCGCTTCCACGCCGATCAGGACTCCATCGAGGTACGGCTCCGATTCCTGCCGGAGGGATCCTACAACGCGCAGGTGCAGGCTTCTGCGGTCGCCGGAGACCTCCCGGACCTGCTCGATCTGGACGGCCCCTACCTCGCCACCTACGCGTGGCAGGGCCACCTCCGACCGATAGGGGACCTGATTGCGGATACCGTGCTCGGAGATCTGATCCCCTCGATCCGTGCGCAGGGCACCTGGCGCGGGCGCCTGTACGGAATCGGCACGTTCGATTCCGGCCTCGCGCTCTACGGGAACCGGCGCCTGCTCGAGGCCGTCGGCGCGCGCGTTCCGCACGGTCCGGAGGACGCCTGGCGCGTGGCCGAGATCACGGACCTTCTCGAGCGCCTCGCCGCGCGCGACGGAGACGGGGCCGTGCTGGACCTCAAGCTCAACTACGAGGGGGAGTGGTTCACCTATGCCTTCCAGCCGGCGCTCCGCTCGGGCGGCGGCGGCCTGCTCGATACGTCCGGCGCGACGCCGCGCGCCGCGGGGGTGCTCGACGCGCCGGAGTCCGTCTCGGTGATGGCGAGCGTGCAGACGTGGCTCGAGAGCGGGTTCGTGGACCCGAACCTCGACGACGCGGCGTTCACCACCGGACGCGTCGCGCTGTCGTGGAGCGGCCACTGGGACCATCCGCGCTATCGGGAGGCGCTCGGGGAAGATCTCGTGGTGCTGCCGCTCCCGGACTTCGGCCGCGGCACCCGCACCGGCCAGGGATCGTGGCTGTGGACGATCCCCGTCGGCGCCGAGGAGCCGGAAGCGGCCGCGGCGTTCCTCGCGTATCTGCTCCGGCCGCCACAGGTCCTCGCGATGACCGGGGCGAACGGCGCCGTGCCCGCCACGGCGAGCGCGGCCGCGGCCAGCCCCGCCTACGCGCCCGGTGCGCCGCTCGCGCTCCTGCTGGAGCAGCTGCGGGAAGGATGGGCGGTGCCGCGCCCCCGCTCGCCGGCCTACCCTTTCGCTTCGTCGGTTTTCCAGGACGCCTTCGCGGCGATCCGGACCGGCGAGGACGTGCGCTCGGTGCTGGCCGAGGCGGCGAAAACGATCGATGACGAGATCGAGGACAATCGGGGCTTCGTGTCGCCCGGGCCGGGACCGTGAGGGCCGAGCACGGGAGGAGGACGAGCGGCGGGGGCGGGATCGCAGGCGATGGAGCATCGGGCGCCGCGGGCGCCACGGGCGTCGCGGGCGTCGCTACCCTTGCCGCCATGATCGCCCCCGCGCTGGCGGGCCTCCTGCTCTTCGTCGTGGCGCCGTTCGGGCTCGCGGTGGCCCTCTCCTTCACCGATCTCCGGCTCGGGAGCCCGCTTCCGGTCGGGTGGGAGGGACTCGAGCAGTACGTGCGCGTCTTCGGCTCCTCCACCTTTCGCCGCGCCATCGGCAACAACCTGTACTTCACCGCCGTGGTCGTCCCCGTGCAGACGGCACTCGCGCTCGCGTCCGCGATCCTCCTCCACCAGGGGCTCCGCGGCACGGCCTTCGCGCGCGTCGCGCTCCTGCTCCCGGTCGTCTTCCCGATGGCGCTGATCGCGGTCGTGTGGGAGCTGCTGTACGCGCCGGGCGCCGGCGGTCCGGTCAACGCGTTCCTGGACGGGCTCACGCTCGGTGCGTGGACGCCCCGGGACTTCCTACGCGACCCGGCGCTCGCGATGCCGGCCATCATCGCGCTCTCCATCTGGCAGGGGATGGGCTTCCAGATGGTCATCCTCGCGGCAGGACTCCAGGCGATCCCCGAGCGGCACTACCAGGCCGCTCGGCTGGACGGGGCCGGAGCGTGGTCGCGGTTCCGGCACGTCACGCTCCCCGGGCTGCGCAACCCTCTCGTCCTGGTCGTCGTCGTGACGTCGATCCTGTCGTTCCGGCTCTTCGACCAGGTGCGCATCCTGACGCGGGGCGGGCCGCAGGACCGGACCACCACCGTCATGTACGAGGCGGTGACCGCGGCGTTCGACCGGCAGCAGATCGCACGCTCGGCGGCGATGAGCGTGGTCCTCTTTCTCATCGTGGTCGGCGTCACGGTGGCCGGCCGGCTCGCCACGCGCCACGAGGCCGGCGCATGAGGTATCCCGGGAGCCCCGGCCGCATCCTTCCGTACGCCGCGCTCGGCGTGCTCGCGGCGCTCTGGATCGGGCCGGTCGTGATCATGGTCGCCGCCAGCCTGAAGCCCGAGGCCCGGGTGCTCGTGGAGGCGGGCACGCTGCGGGGTCTGCTTCCGCTGGACCCGACGCTGGAGAGCTATCGCGACGTCTTCGAGCGTGTGCCGTTCGGGCGCATCTTCCTGAACACGCTCCTGATCAACGTGTCGATCGTGGCAGGAGGCCTGGTCGTGAACTCGCTCGCGGCTTATGCGCTGGCCCGCCTGGAATGGCCCGGACGCGGGTTGGTGCTCGCCCTGGTTCTGTCGCTCCTCGCGGTCCCTTTCGAGGCACTCGCGGTGCCCCTGTTCTACGCGACGACCGCGCTGGGGTGGAGGGACGGATATCTGGTGCAGATCCTTCCGTTCGTGGCGAACGCCCTGTCGATCTACCTCTTCCATACGTTCTTCGCGGCCATGCCGCGGGAGACGGAGCGTGCCGCCCGGATCGATGGAGCGGGGCCGTGGCGCATCTTCCTCGAGATCGTCGTGCCGCAATCCCGGACCGTCTTCGCGACCGTGGCGATCGTCACCTTCCTGTTGCACTGGGGTCTCTATCTGTGGCCCCTGCTGGTGACGACGCGCGTCGAGGTCCGGCCGCTCGCGCTCGGCATCGCGTCCTTCCGGACACTGCCGCCCGTCCAGTGGGGCGACCTGATGGCGTTCGCCGTCATGATGGTGGCGCCGGTCGCCCTGGTCTTCCTCGTGCTCCAGCGCTGGTTCACGCGGAGCGTCGCGTCCACCGGAACGAAAGGCTGACCATGGGTGCGCTCGAGCTGAACGGGGTCGAGAAGGTCTACGCGGGGGGCGTGCGCGCCGTCGCGGACCTCGACCTCCACGTCCGGGACGGCGAGCTGCTCGTGCTGCTGGGTCCCTCGGGATGCGGCAAGTCCACGATCCTCGAGCTGGTGGCCGGGCTCGAGCCGCTGACGTCCGGTGAGATCCGCATCGGCGGCAGGCGGGTGGACGGCGAGCCACCCGATCGGCGCGATGTCGCGATGGTCTTCCAGAGCTACGCGCTGTACGGGCACATGAGCGTGCGGGAGAACATCGAGTTCCCGCTGCGCATGCGCGGCGTGGGCCGCACCGAGCGACGACGGCGGGCGGTGGACATCGCCTCGCTGCTCCAGTTGGAAGCCGTCCTCGACGCGCGTCCGGCGGCGCTCTCGGGGGGGCAGCAGCAGCGGGTCGCCATGGGGAGGGCCCTCGTCCGCCGACCCGCAGCGTTCCTGCTCGACGAGCCGCTCTCGAACCTGGACGCGCGCCTCCGCACGCAGCTGCGGGAGGAGATCGGGCGCATCCAGCGGCGGCTCGGGGTCACGACGCTGCACGTCACGCACGACCAGGTGGAGGCGCTCAGCCTGGGCGACCGCGTCGCCGTGCTCCGCGCGGGCCGGCTGCAGCAGATCGGCAGCGGGCAGGAGCTGTACGACCGGCCCGCGAACACGTTCGTGGCCGCGTTCCTGGGGCAGCCCGGCATGAACCTCCTGCGTGGGACGCTGCGCGAGGGCGACGACGCGCCGACCCTCGGCGGGCGCACCGATGGGCGCGCCGTGATCGTGGGCATCCGACCGGAGGACGCGCGGCCGTGCTCGCCCGAGGAAGCGGAGCTTACCGGCACCGTGCGCCTGGTCGAGGATCTCGGCAGCGAGCGCGTCGTGCACATGGACGTCCCGGTCCCCCTCGTGGGGGAGCGCGACCAGGACACCGCGGCGAGCGAGGCCCGGCCGGCCGCGCCCCTCTTCGCGGTCCGTATCGAGCGACATCGGCCGACTCCCCGGGTCGAGGACGTGGTCCACGTGGCGCTCAGGCCGGACCGTGTCCGCCTGTTCGACCACGACGGTCGGGCGCTGCGCCCCGGCGGGCCCCGGTCCGCCGCCGCCGAGGTTGGATTACCTTGAGAGGTGGCCCGACACGACTCCACTTTCCGACGACCATGGCCAAGAACCAGTCCTTCGACATCACGACTTCGGTCGACCTCCAGGAGGTCGACAACGCCGTGAACCAGGCGACCAAGGAGATCGCCACGCGCTACGACTTCAAGGGCACGAGCTGCACCATCGAGCTCGACCGGGAGGCCGGCGCGCTCAAGCTCGACGCGGACGACGAGTACCGGCTGCAGGCCGTGATGGGCGTCCTGCGCGAGAAGCTGAGTCGCCGGGGCGTGCCGCTCAAGAACCTCGACGAGGGCAAGGTCGAGCACGGCACGCTCGGGCGTGCGCGCCAGGTCGTCACGCTCAAGCAGGGGATCGATCAGGAAACCGCCAAGAAGATATCGAAGGATATCCGCGACGCGGGCCTGAAGAAGGTCCAGGTCCAGATCCAGGGGGAGGAGCTGCGCGTCACCTCGCCTTCGCGGGATACGCTGCAGGATGCCATCGCCCTGGCGAAGAGCGGCGACTACGGCGTCGAGCTGTCGTTCGGCAACTTCCGCTAGTCGCCCGCCACGAGTGGATCTCCACCCCCTCTGGCTCCGGGAGCACAGCGCCTCCTCGCTCGCACGCCTCATGCCGCGCCTCGAGGAGCGGTTCCGGGGCGCCGCCGAGCCGCCCGAGTGGGACGCCTACGTCGAGCGGCTCCGGCGGCACTTCCCGCGGCTCTTCGCGCAGCTCCACAGGCTGTACGGGCACCAGTACGACTTCTTCTACCATCTGGAGAGCATCCTCGTCTCCGCGACCCGGATGTGGCTCGAGCGATCGGACGAGCTGAAGGCGCTCGACGGCGTGCGCTCCGCCGATCCGCACTGGTACCGCTCGAATCACATGATCGCCGCGTCGTGCTACGTGGACCGGTTCGCGGGCGACCTGCAGGGGCTCCGCGACCGTATCCCGTACCTCTCCGAGCTCGGCGTTACGTGCCTGCACCTGATGCCGCTCTTCCTGAGCCCCGAGAGCGACAACGACGGCGGGTACGCGGTGAGCAGCTACCGGGAAGTCGACCCCGCGCTCGGCTCCATGGAGGACCTGGCCACGCTCGCGACGGAGCTGAGGCACCGGGGGATCTCGCTGGTGATCGACTTCGTGTTCAACCACACGTCGGACGAGCACGCGTGGGCACGGCGCGCGCTCGCGGGTGACAGCGAGCACCAGGCGTACTACCGCATGTACCCGGACCGGGAGATGCCGGACGCGTTCGAGCGCAGCATGCCCGAGGTCTTCACGGAGGACCATCCCGGCGCATTCACCTACCGCACGCAGATCCGCCGGTGGATCTGGACCACGTTCCACACCTACCAGTGGGATCTCAACTACGAGAACCCGGTCGTCTTCAACCGGATGTGCGAGGAGATGCTCTTCCTCGCGAACCGGGGCGTGGAGATCCTGCGGCTGGACGCCGTCGCGTTCCTGTGGAAGCGGCTCGGCACCGACTGCCAGAACCTGCCCGAAGCGCATACGCTCATCCAGGCGTTCAACGCCGTAGGCGCCATCGCGGCGCCCGCCATGGTGCTCCTCTCCGAAGCGATCGTCCACCCGGACGAGGTCCGGAAGTACATCGGCGTGGACGAGTGTCCGCTCTCGTACAATCCGGAGCTGATGGCGCTCCTGTGGGAGGCGCTCGCGACGCGGGACGTGGGTGTCCTGCGGAGGGCGACCCGCCATCGGCTTTCCCTTCCGGAGGGCTGCCAATGGCTCAACTACGTGCGCGGTCACGACGACATCGGGTGGGCGTTCGGTGACGCGGAGGTCATCGAGAGCGGGTTCGACCCGGCTCGGCACCGTGCATTCCTGACCGATTTCTACACGGGCGCCTATCCGGGGACCTTCGCCCGGGGTGAGCCGTTCCAGCCGGACCCACTCACGGGGCTCGCCCGGGTGTCCGGCACGTGCGCCTCGCTGTGCGGCATCGAGGCCGCGGTCGAAGCGGGCGACGAGGACGCCCTCGAGCTGGCGATCCGGCGCGTGCTGCTCATCCATGGCATCGCGGTGACCATCGGCGGCATCCCCCTGCTCTACCTCGGGGACGAGATCGCGGCGCTGAACGACCACACGTACGGCGAGGACCCCGAGGCCGCGGGCGATTCACGCTGGCTGCACCGGACCTGGTTCGACGAGGCCAGGGCCGAGCTGCGACACGACGCGGCCTCGGTGCCGGGACGCGTCTACCACGGGCTCCTCCGGCTCCTCAACCTTCGGCGGCAGAACTCGGCGTTCGGCGAGGCCGATACCGAGATCGCCGACACCGGCAATCCGCACGTGTTCGGCTTCATCCGGAGCCGGCCCGACGGGATGGTCTTCGTGCTCGCGAACTTCTCGGAGCGGCCGCAGGCGCTCGAGGCGCGGCGGCTCCGTCAGATGGGTCTGCGGAAGACGGCAGTCGATCTCTACGCCGGACGCGCCGTGACGGCCACGCGGGAGCTGGTGCTCGAGCCGTACCAGCTCATGGTGTTGAGCCGGGGGCCGGGGGGCTAGGCGACTCCGATGCGGCCGGCGGCTCCCCCGGGAGCGCATCGACGACACCGCCCATGTAGAGCGTGCGGTGCGGCGACGGGATCTTCACGCCGTCGGCGTCGAAGCGTGCCTTCAGGTCCTCCTGGATGCCGTTCTTGAGCTTCAGGAAGTTCGCCTGGGTCCCCCACACGCCCAGCATGAAATCGAGCGACGACTCGCCGAAGCCCTCGAAGACCACTACGGGCGCGGGCTCCATCAGGCAGTTCGGGTTCCGGTCGGCGATGTCGAGGAGCATCCCGCGGATGCGGGTGGCGTCCTCCGAGTAGGCGGTGCGCACGCGCACGTCCACCCGCCGGATGGGGAAGCGCGTGATGTTGATCATCTGGCTCTTCACCAGGGTCTCGTTCGGGATCCGCACCATCCGGTTGTCGAACGTGCGGAGCTGGACGCTCAGCGTATCGATCGAAATCACCCGGCCCGTCACGCCGCCCACCTCGATCAGGTCGTTGACGACGAACGGCTGCTCCGCCAGCAGGAAAAGACCGCTGATGACGTTCGACACGCTCGTCTGCGATGCGAACCCGAGCGCGATGCCCAGGACGCCCGCCGCGCCGAGGAGCGGCGCGAGGCTGAACCCGAGCTCGCTCAGCGTCGAGATCACGAGGATCACGAGGCCCGTGTACAGCACGAGCTTCCCCGCCACCAGTCCCGCCTGGGGGTGCATCCGGGCGGTCATCCACGACCTCGACCAGCGCGCGACGGCCAGGATGAACGGGATTCCGACGAGGACCATGACCAGCGCCCTCACCGCGGTCCCCTCGGCGAGGGCGGCGAGGAAGCCGTTCAGGAGCCCCTGGGCGTCGGGGGGCGGCGCCTCCTGGATGGCCACGCTCAGCCCCCCAGCATGGACAGCGAGCGCAGCCGATCGAACGTGCGAGCGTGCAGCCCGCGGCGTACGGCGATGCGCGGTCGGGCGAGCGGGCTCGCTCCCGGCGCCTCGGCCGGCGGCCGGCCCGCGAAGTCGATCTCGCTCCCTTCCGCCTTGGCGTGGTAGCGCACGCGGACCTCGTCCGTCCAGATGTGGTGCCCGTGGTCGAACAGGGACAGGTGCTGCGCGCGCAGCGCGAACCGGTCCACGGGAAGCGACTCGCCCGAGACGTTCTCCAGCTGGACCGGACACATGCCGGCGTGCGGCACGAAGAGATCGTCGGTCACCTCGGCGCGGGCGGTGGTGCTCAGCCAATACGCGAGCTCTCCCTCCTGCACCGTGCCCCACCACGTGTCGGAGAGGACGAGGCTGGGCTCGTCCATGACGACGATATCTCCGATGTCGGCTCCGCTCGCGACGATCTGGACGAAGAGGGGGACGCGCGTGAAGATCCGGGCGCTGCGGCGCCCCGGAAGCTGGAACGGATACTCGTGCGAGACCACGAGCAGACGGTCGGGCGAGGCGGGACGCAGCTGGAGCTCCGCGTCGTCCGGGATGGACCACCGGCGCCAGTCCTCGAGGCCCGCGGTGTCGGGGCCCCGGCCGCACCGCAGCCAGATCTCGTACGGCGTACGCCGCACCTCCACGTGCAAGCTCCCGATCGCGAGCTCGGTGGACGCGCCGGGCGGAAGGTCGAGCGTGCCCCAGGGGTGGGTGTGCGTCATCGAGCAGTGATCGGGCCCGGGGGCGGGATCGTCAAGCCCCGACGGCCCGCGCCCGCCGCACCGTGGCTCCACCACGCCCTCCGGCGCACGATCGCTCGGGACCCGGCGGGCGCCGGCCGCCGGCCCCGGACCGGCGCATCAGCCGATCTTGACCAGCAGCAGGTCGAACGTGAGATCCTCGCCCGCGAGCGGGTGGTTCGCGTCGATCCGGACCGCCTCTTCGTTGGTCTCCGCCACGACCACGGGCACGGCCTGGCCGTCGGGAGTCTGCATCCGGAGCTGCTCGCCCGGCTTCGGATCCATCCCCTCCGGGAGCTGGGTCCGCGGCACCTCCATCACGAGCTCGTCCCGGCGCGGGCCGTAGGCGTCGTCCGACGGGATCTCCGCGGTCTTCTGGTCACCGACTGCCATCCCCTGGATCGCTTTCTCGAAGCCGGGGATGACCGCGCCCTGGCCGAGCGTGATCTCCAGCGGATCGCGGTCCTGCGATGAGTCGAAGGTCGTGCCGTCGCGCAGCCGGCCGGTGTAGTGCACCTGCACCGTGTCACCCTGTTGTGCTTGAGCCATGTGGAAAAGGCCTCCGTTTCGTATGCACGTATCTGTATGGGTCGAACAGGGTACGACACCCGAGCCGCCCCCAGGTTCAGATGACGCGCCGGCTCCGAACGAGCCCGAGGCTGGCCGGAACTCGCTTTGCCGGACGGAGTAGCTGGCTGCGGCGGGATGCCGCCGTCCCCTCGTCCCCACCCCCATCGCCGCCATGACGTCCTCCCTCGCCCACGAGATCGGGCGCCGCCGCACGTTCGCCATCATCAGCCATCCGGACGCCGGCAAGACCACGCTGACGGAGAAGCTCCTCCTGTACGGGGGCGCGATCCACGCCGCCGGGTCGGTCAAGAGCCGCCGTGCCGCCCGTCATGCCACGTCCGACTGGCTCGAGATGGAGCAGGCCCGCGGCATCTCCATCACCGCCAGCGTGCTGCATTTCGACTACCAGGGATTCCGGATCAACCTGCTGGATACCCCCGGACACCAGGACTTCTCCGAGGACACGTACCGTGCGCTCACGGCGGCCGACAGCGCGATCATGCTGCTGGACAACCGCAAGGGGGTGGAGGCACAGACGAAGAAGCTGTTCAGCGTCTGCAAGCGGCGGCGCCTGCCGATCTTCACGTTCGTGAACAAGTGCGACCGCGTGGGCGAGGACCCGCTCGGGCTGCTGGACGACGTCGAGACGGAGCTCGGGATCAAGTGCTTCGTGGCGACCTGGCCCGTGCGGAAGGACGGCAGGCTGATCGGCGTGTACGACCGCTCGGCCGGGCACGTCCTCCTCTACGAGAAGACGGATGATCACGGGCAGAGCCGGCCCGCGGCGCGGGTGGTCGCGCTCGACGATCCGGAGATGGCCGAGGCACTGGACACGGAAGGGGTCGAGCGCCTCCGGGATGAGCTCGAGCTGCTGGAGGTCGCGGGAGCGCCGATGGATTTCGACGCGGTGGCTCGCGGCGAGGCGACGCCGGTCTACTTCGGGAGCGCCCTCACCAACTTCGGCGTGGACGTCTTCCTGGAGCGGTTCCTGGCCTCGGCCCCGCCGCCCTCCGCACGCGAGAGCGAGAAGGGCCCCATCGACCCCGTCGACCATCCCTTCTCCGGCTTCGTGTTCAAGGTGCAGGCGAACATGGACCTGCGTCACCGTGACCGGATCGCGTTCGTCCGCGTGTGCTCGGGCCGATTCGAGTCGGGAGCGGACGCCGTGGTAGCGCGCACCGGCAAGACGCTCCGCCTCGCGCAGCCGCAGGAGTTCCAGGCGCGCGAGCGCACGCACAGCGAGGACGCGGTGGCAGGCGACGTGGTCGGCCTGCACGACCGCGGCTCCCTCAGGGTGGGCGACACGGTCGCGATCGGCGGCGCGCTCGAGTACCCCGGGGTGCCGCGCTTCTCGCCCGAGCACTTCGCGCAGGTCCACATGGAAGATGCGCTACGAAGGAAGCATCTCGATCGAGGGCTCCGGCACCTGGCGGAGGAGGGCACCATCCTGCTCCTCTTCGCCCCGTCGATAACCGGGCCGATCCCGATCGTCGGCGCGGTCGGCCGCCTCCAGTTCGACGTCCTGCTCGACCGGCTCGAGCGCGAGTACAACGTGAAGGCGCGGCTCGACCCGCTCCCGTTCCACTGTGCCCGATGGGTGACCGGCCCGGATCCTCTCATCCGGAAGGTCGCGTCCCTCTACGGCCGGCGCCTGGTCGAGGACGCGGACGACAACCCGTTGATCCTCTTCGATACCGAGTGGGCGCTGAAGCGGAGCGTCGAGCAGGAGAAGGAGCTCACGTTCCACGACGTGCAGCCGGGCGGCGGGGTGGCGGCGGGCAGGCGGTAGCGCGGGCAGGCGGTGGGCGGTAGCACGGGCGGTCGCGAAGCGTCACGGCTCGTACCGCAGGTTCGTGAAGGGGGGCAATGACGGCCGCTGGACACGCACCGCCTCGAGGTCGGCCGCGGCATGACAATCGTTGCACGCCCGCGTGAGCCCGTCGAACGCGGCCTCGAAGGCCTCCACGCTCTGTGCCTGGATGGCGTCGCCCACCGCTTGCAGGGCCGGGACCGTCCCCTGGTCGAGCAGCCGCGCGATCTCCACGCCGGCGCGCTCGGGGTGGATCGTGCGAACGTCCTCCAGCGCCGCTTCGAGCCCATCGAGCTGGTAACGAGCGAAGGCCCAGTTCCCGTACGTGGCGGCGAACCAGAGGGTGGCATGCCGCGCCGTGATGCCGGTCATCATTGCAGGGAGTGCGGGCTCGAGTCGTCGCTCGAGCTCCCCGATGCGTGCGGCCGTGTCGCCCCCGTCGCCGGACCGGGCGTCACCGGAGGCAGCGCCGCCGGACCTTCCAGCACCCGACGAGGCGTCCGAGCACCCGATGACCGTGAAGCCGATGGACAGGAGCAGGGCGAGGCAGAAGAGACGGGAAGAGCGGACCATCCGTTGACCTCCGGTGGGGACGTGACGCTCCTGGGCGGCACCCGGCACAATCCGCCGGCGGGCGCGCGGAACGATCATCCGGGACCCGTGGACATTCGACGGCGGTCGGCGGGAGCGCAACGCGGTCACCTTCCAACGAGCCTCGTCCCGATTCGCCATGGACGTGCTCCGGAGGTAGCGTGGCGATTGGCCCGCATGGATCGCGGTACCGGCCGTGATGGAGGATCCGACATGCCGTTCGAAGACCACTTCTCCGACGCGGGCGAGGCGTATCGACGCTTCAGGCCCGGCTATCCGCCCGAGCTCTTCGGGTTCCTCGGGAGTCTGGTCCCCGCCGGAGGCAGCGTCTGGGAATGCGGCGCCGGGAGCGGACAGGCCACCGAGGGTCTGGCGCGTGCGTTCACCAGGCTCTTCGTCACGGACCCGAGCCACTCGCAGCTCCGCCTCGCGGACCCCCGCCTCGGATGGAGGGTCGCCTGCACGGCCGAAGCCGCGCCCTTGCCCGCCCGGTGCGTCGATCTGGTCGTCGTGGCGCAGGCGCTCCACTGGATCGCGCACGGTTCGTTCTTCGCGGAGGTGCGCCGCGTGGCCCGACCCGGCGCCGTGCTGGCGGTGTGGACGTACGGGCTGCCGCGGCCGGGCGGTGGCTTCGACCCGGAGATCGCCGACTTCGCGCGGGGGACCGTGGGGCGGTTCTGGCCGCCCGGCCGACGCCACGTCGAGGAGGCCTACGGATCGATCGACTTTCCTTTCGAGGAGCTCGACGCGCCGACGTTGGAGATGACCGCGGACCTCGAGCTGGCCGACTTTCTGGGCTACGTCCGCACCTGGTCCGCGGTTCGACGCGCCCGCGCCACCTCGGCGGCCGACCCGGTGGACGCGCTGGAGCGGGCGTGGATCGGCCGCTGGCCCGCCGGCGACGCGCGGCGCGTGCGGTGGCCACTCACGCTGAGGGCGTTTCGGGTACGGCGTGGCTGATGCCGCTGCCTCAGCCCGCCCCGGCCGAGCCCATCCCCGTCACGTTCCTCCCGAGCTCGAGCACCTCGACCACCTCGTGGGTGCGGGCGTCGAGGACGGTCACGTTGCCGAGGCCCGCCTGCGCCCCCGGCATCTCGTGCCCCTCGTGCCCGGCCATCCCGGCCATGTGATCGGCTTTGTTGTTGTTGGACACGAAGGCCCGCGAGCCGTCCGCCGAAAAGACGATCTGGTGCGGCTGCCTCAGGCTTTCCGCCCGGACGCGCGTGCGGACCGTCCAGCCGTCCACGTCCACGATGGCGATCTCGTTGGCGCCCTTCACCGGCACCCACACCGAGGCGCCGTCGGGCGAGAAGACCGGGTCGAACACCATCGGACCCAGCTCCACCGAGGCGACCTGCCGCGGCGCGGCGGCATCGCTCCGGTCGAAGACGACCAGACGGCCCGAGACTTCCGTGCCCGCCACCAGCCAGCGCCCGTCCGGCGACACCGCGAACTGGACGAGCGCGTGCGGCGGTCCCTCCACCTGGACGAGCGACACCTCCTCCGTCTCCAGATCGATCGCGGCCAGCTGGTTCACGCCCAGGCTGCCGGTGTACCCCCAGCGGCCGTCGGGGCTGATCGCCACCGGGTGCGGGCGCGAAAGGAAGACGTCGAGCTCGTCCCCCTCCATCCCGGGCGTCTCGATGACGCCGATCCGGGTCGGTGGGTTCACGGCGCTCATGGACCGGCTCACCAGCAACAGGCCGCGTGCCCGGTCGTGGGCCAGCATCCCCGGGGTCGACATCTCGAACGTGCCGAGCAGGCGGTTCTCCCGGTCGAACCGCGCCACGACGTTCTCGCCGATCAGGGAGACGTACCAATGGCTACCGTCCGGCTCGACCGCCACGTGATGCGGGTTCGCGGTCGCGGTAAAGCCGAGCTCGGTCAGGTCCACGCTCGCGACGACCTCCAGGGATGCCATGTCGATGACGTCGATCCGCGCCTCGTCCTGGACACACGCGTAGACGTAGGGAGCGGCCGCCGTCAGCGGAGGCGTTACCGCGCCGACGTCCCCGGCGGGAGACTGGGCTCCCGAGGGCCCGGCGGGAACCACACAGGCCGCGACACCGGCGAAAAGGAGTGCGGGGAGGCGCCGTAGCGTGCGGAGAGGCTGTCGATCCATGATGCCCGGCCTGATAAGTCGTTGGTGACGTGGCCCGCGAGGGCTACGTGGGCTCCGCCTGACCCACCTGCTCGCGAACCTGGCGCTTCAGGCGAGTGAGGATCGCGCTCATACCCCTGAGCCGGAGCGGGGATACGACCTCTCCGAGCCCCATCCCGCTGTAGAAGTCCGAAGGCACGTCGAGGACCTCCCGCCAATGGGCACCTTCGAGCCCCTGCGTCAGGATCCCGGCGAACCCACGCACGGTAGGCGACTCGGCCGGGGCATCGAAGAACACGTGCACGACTCCGTCCTCGTCCACGCGGCTCGCGAGGAAGAATGGCGTCTGGCACTCGTGCACCTGCTCGAGCGCCGACCGGTCGGCCGCGAGCTCGGGCGGGAGGGGGGGCACCTTCTCGGCGAACTGGAGCAGGGCCTGCACCCGGAGATCCTTGGGCGCGCGACCGAATCGATCCACGACGGTGGACAGCGCTGCGGGAAGACTCATGCTGGGAGCTACCGCGCCCGGGCACGGGGGTTCCGCCGCTCGGGGCTGGAAGGCTGTCGCAACGCGGCCCACTGGACTTCTTCAATAGCCTTATGGGTGAACCCTGGGAAGCGACGAGGGTTTATCTTCGTGCCGGTGCGCCGCACTTACCCGCGGCGCCACCCCGGCCGCGCCGCGGATGCCGAGCGCGACCCGAAGCTCGAGAGATCGTCACCTATCGGAGGACCCATGGCTGCCCCACGTGATCCCGCCCCGCGGTTCGAGAAGTACGCACACCCCGACAAGCTGGTGTCGACGGAGTGGCTCGCCGAGCACCTCGACGACCCCGACGTCGTGGTCGTCGAGTCCGACGAGGACGTGCTCCTCTACGACACCGGGCACATTCCCGGCGCGGTGAAGATCGACTGGCACATGGACCTGAACGATCCGGTGACGCGCGACTATCTCGAGGGCGAGAAGTTCGCCGAGCTCATGGCCTCGAAGGGGATCTCCCGGGACACGACCGTCGTCTTCTACGGCGACAACTTCAACTGGTGGGCGGCGTACGCGCTGTGGGTCTTCACGCTGTTCGGGCATCCGGACGTGCGTCTGCTCGATGGCGGCAGGAAGAAGTGGATCGACGAGGGCAGGCCGACGACGACGGACGTCCCGAACCGCCCGAGGACCGAGTACCCGATCGTGGAGCGGGACGACGCGAAGATCAGGGCCTTCCGCGACGAGGTGACCGCGCACGTGGAGGCCGGGGGCAAGCTGGTAGACGTGCGGTCGCCGCAGGAGTACAGCGGCGAGCTGCTGCACGTGCCCGATTATCCGCAGGGGGGATCGCTGCGCGGAGGGCACATCCCCGGCGCGGCGAGCGTT
>Ga0079224_100005251_pt1 | contig 16973 bp, 10 predicted proteins | sample Stecom2015_FD_80414 | JGI IMG/M metagenome (GOLD analysis project Ga0079224, IMG submission 80414) | Agricultural soil microbial communities from Utah to study Nitrogen management - Steer compost 2015 | ecosystem: Environmental > Terrestrial > Soil > Agricultural land | place: USA: Utah... | reverse complement strand
TGAATAATCAATTGATCGTTGAAGTGAATCAGTCGCTGGATCAGCTGGTAAAAGACGCACAGATTGGCTGAATTGTCATCACTGGTTCTGAAAAAGCATTTGCTGCAGGTGCAGATTGTATCATGGCAGGAAGTATTTTAGCTGGTTCAGAGGAATGCCCAGGCGATACTATTATCTTCGAAGGTCGTAAATTCAAAACTTACCGAGGTATGGGATCATTAGAAGCTATGCAACGTGGAAGTAAAGACCGTTATTTCCAAGCAGAAACTACAGATGTGAAGAAATTAGTTCCAGAAGGAATTGTTGGTCGTGTGCCATACAAAGGAACTGTATCTGAAGTGCTTTACCAATTGGTAGGTGGATTAAGAGCAGGTATGGGATATACGGGTTCAAAAACGATTAATGATTTGAAAAATGCTCAATTTATCCGCATCACTAATGCAGGTGTAATTGAGAGTCACCCACATAATATTGTTATAACGAGCGAAGCTCCTAATTATAGTAAATCTTTTAAATAACACCCAATTGTCTATGATGAAATGTAAGAAATTTGTAGCTGTAGCAGGTTTTCTAACTTTAAGTTCAGCTGTTTTTGCACAAACTTCAGACCCAGTTTTGATGAAAGTTGGATCAGAAGTAGTAACCTTATCTGAATTTGAAGCTATCTACAAGAAAAATCTTCAAAAAGATCAAAAAATCACCCAAGAATCTTTAGATGAGTATCTTACGTTATTCACTAATTTCAAGTTAAAAGTATTGGCTGCAAAAGAGGCAGGTGTAGATACTTTAAAACACTTTAAATTAGAGTACAATGGCTATAAAAAGCAACTTGGAGCTAACTATATGAGAGATTCTATAGCAGAGCGTCGTTTTGCTGAACAAATGGCTGATCGTGTTAAGAAAGATTTAGAGGTAGCGCATATCTTAATTAAAATACCTAATGATTGTGATACGTTAAATGCGTATAAAAAAGCATTAGATATTCAGAAAAAATTGGCGAAAGGTTTAAAATGGAGTGATGCCGTTAAAACTTATAGTGAAGATGAATTTAGTAAAGAAAAAGACGGAAATTTAGGATGGTTTACTGGTGGAATGTGGGCATATAGCTTCGAAACGGCCGCATATTCTGCTAAAAATGGTGCTATAGTTGGTCCAGTTCGTACAAAAAGTGGTTATCACATTATTAAACGTTTAAACGAGCGTCCGGCACGTGGCGATGTTAAAGTAGCGCATATTTTCGTTGCAGCTCCAATTGCCGATTCCACTTTGGTTGAAAATGGCTCCAAAAAAATTAATGATGCATACAGCAAACTTCAAAGTGGTGCCGCTTGGTTAGACGTTGTTATGGAATTCAGCGAAGACAGAAATACTATGGGGCAAGGTGGTGAATTACCAGCTTTCTCTATTGGTCAAATGGTTCCAGCTTTCGAAGATGCAGCATTTGCACTTAAAAATGTAGGAGATTATTCTAAACCAGTACAAACCAATTACGGATGGCATATACTACGTTTAGTTCAAAAAGGGAATGCACCAGATTTTGAAGCTGATCCTGACTTCTACTTAAAACGCATTCAAAAAAGCAGTAGCTTATCTCAAATTGTACAATCAGACTTTGCGAATAAAGTAAAATCTGAATTCAAGATTGTTGAATTTAATAAATTCTGGGAAGACCTTCAAAAGAAATTTGGATCATCAAACTTTAATCCAATTAAATTAGATAGTTTACCTAATTCAACTTTATTTACCATAGATAATGTTGAATATACATTCGAAGATTTTAAAAAATACTATAGCGGAAGAGTTGGTCGTACTGGAGAATTGAACTTCTGCCAATTAAAAGATAAACTTTATGCATCATTCTTAAGTACAAAAGTTTTAGAAAGTTATGAGGATAAATTAGAAGATAAATATCCTGCATACAAAGCTTTAATGAAAGAATTTAAAGAAGGTATGATGCAATTTGAATTGATGAAGAATAATGTATGGGATAAATCGGTAGAAGATACTGCAGGTTTACGTCAATTCTTTAATGCTCGTCGTGGCGACTATATGTGGGGTGAGCGTTATGAAGCATATTTATTTACAAGTGGAGATAGTGCTGCTTTAGCTAATTTCTTACCACAATTAAATAAAATTGCATCTAAACCAGAATTAGCTGATAAATTATTAGCTAAAATCAATAAAAAAGAAGTAGTAATCAGTAAATCTGTTGTTTTAGAGGAAAAAACCGATAAAAATGGATTAATTGCTAAGCACGTTAAATCTGGAAAAACTTCTGGTATTTACAATACTAAATACAATTACAATGCATTAGTTGTGGTAGGTGAAAGAAAACCAGAGCAAAAAGAATTAAAAGAAGCAAAAGGAATTGCAGTTTCTAGATACCAAGAGTATTTAGAGGAACAATGGTTGAAAGAACTTAAGGCTAAATACCCAGTTGAAGTAAACCAAAAAGTACTTTATAAATTAATTACTCGCTAATAATGAAATATAATGGGCTTGCACTAATACTTTGTATATTCTTGTCTTCGTGTCAATTTCTTAACACTGAGGATGATGTTATTGCAAAAGTTGGTGAAGCAGTATTATTAGAGAAAGACGTATTAGAGGCTATCCCTCCTGGTTTAAACAGGGAGGATAGTCTTCTTTTTTTGACGAACTTTGTAAATAGATGGACGGAAGAGCAGGTTTTATACCAAGAAGCGGTAAATAATTTACCAGAGGAACTTCCGCGTATCAATAAAGAGATAGAGAAATACAAGCGTTCTCTGTATATTTTTGCTTATGAAAACGAGCTATTAAAAGCAAAGTTAGATACGAATGTATCTAAAGAAGAAATAGAGACTTATTTCGAAGAAAATAAGGAGCAGTTTATGTTACGTCAGAGTATCATTAAACTGAACTATATGATTATGAGTAACCAGACTAAAAATTTGGATAAGCTGCATAAAAAATTTGTAAATCAAGATGCTGAGGACCTTGCTGATTTAGGGAAGTTCTGTAGTACTTCGGCATATGAATGCGATTTTGAAGATCATTGGATGAGTCTAGATGATACGAAATTGAAAATAAAACCTCTGGCAAATTACCTGAAAACAAATAATTTAAATTCAGGTAGAGTTATAAAATTAGAAGATAGTTCGCTTGTTTATTTGCTAAAAATCAATGAGCTTAAAATAAAAGAAGACATTCCACCGTTAGATTTCGTGAAAAATGATGTAAAAGAAATTATTCTGAATCAAAGGAAATCTATACTTTTAAACTCCTTAAGAAATGAAATTATTGAGGAGTCAAAACAAAAAAACAAAATAGAAGTTTTTCTACTAGATTATAAATGAGAAAATTAGCTTTAATTGTAGCAATATTGGTATCTACTGTTTCGTATTCGCAGAAAATAGTAGATGAAATTATAGGTGTTGTTGGATCTGAACCCATTTTTTTAAGTGAAGTAGAAGAACAAGCTCAACAAGATTTCATGAACGGAACAGGTACAAGAGATGCCGTAAGTAAATGTAATTTATTTGAAGAATTACTTTTCCAAAAAATGCTTTTAGATCAAGCAAGTAAAGATTCGCTTGATGTAGGAGATGACCAAGTTGAGAATGAAATGGACAGACGTATGGCCTATTTTGTTTTGCAAGCTGGTGGAGAAAAGGAATTGGAGACTTATTTAGGAATGACTATTCCAGAAATTAAAAAGAATTTCAGAGAGAATATTCGTAAACAATTGCTTATACAGCAAATGCAACAGAAGATTATTTCTCGTGTAAAAATTACACCCAACGAAGTAAAAAACTTCTATAAACAAATACCTAAAGATTCATTACCACTTGTACCATCAGAGGTAGAATATGCCCAAATTGTAATTCGACCTAAACCAACAAGTGCAGAAATACAGGCAGCACGACAAAAAGCGCAGAAGATACGAGATGATATAGTTCGTGGTTCTTCATTCTGTTTGAAAGCAAAATTAGAAAGTGAAGATTTAGGTTCGGCACAAAATTGTGGTGAATTAGGATTTTTACGTCGTGAAGATTTAGTGCCAGAATTCTCGGCGGCCGCATTCCGCTTAAAAACGAGTTCAGAGATTTCGGAAGTTGTTGAAACTGAATTTGGTTTTCATATTATTCAATTAATTGAGAAACGTGGTGAATTAGCAAATTTTAGACATATCCTAATTCGTCCAAAAACAAACGATGTAGAATTACAAAAAGCTGCTAAAACTTTAGATAGCTTAAATTTGGTATTAAAGACTGATTCTACACAATTTGCAAATTTAGCTCAGAAATTTTCTACTGATTTGGAAACGCGTTATAACGGAGGTAAAGTTGTAAATCCACGTACTGGAAATACACGCTTTAGAGAAGAAGAATTAGATCCATATGCACGTGTAGAGATTATGCAATTAAATCCAGGTCAATTTAGTGAACCACACTTATTCCAATTACAAACAGGAGAAACTGGTTTTAGAATAATTATGCTTTTAAATAGAACTCAACCACACGTTGCGGATTTAAAAAATGATTATCAAATAATTGAAGAAGCTGCAATTGCTGATAAACAAGCTGATGCTATTGCAAAATGGATAGAGAAAAAACAAGATGAAATTTATATTCGTATTAGCGATAATTATAAATCTTGTGAATTTAGAAATACTTGGAAAGTGCTTAATAACTAATTGATTGAACCCTATGTACGCAAACGATAAAGAAGCTGCAGATGCTCTGGTAAAGAAATATAATGAGCTATCGAACGAAATTGGTAAAGTTATAGTTGGGCAAAAAGAAGTAGTTAAAGCTACGCTTATTTCTATTTTTGCAAATGGTCATACTCTCTTAATTGGTGTGCCTGGTCTTGCTAAAACTTTGCTTGTAAATACTATTTCAGATTCGTTAGGACTTACTTTTAGTCGTATTCAGTTTACACCAGATTTAATGCCTTCGGATATTACTGGATCTGAAATTTTAGATGAAAATAGACAATTCTCATTCGTAAAAGGGCCTCTTTTTGCCAATATCGTTTTAGCCGATGAGATTAACCGTACCCCACCTAAAACCCAATCTGCTTTACTTGAGGCAATGCAAGAAAAACAAATAACCTCTGGAGGCAAAAAATACGATTTAGGTAAACCATTCTTTGTACTTGCTACTCAAAACCCAATTGAACAAGAGGGGACTTATCCGCTTCCTGAAGCGCAATTAGACCGTTTTATGTTCTCTGTGAATTTAGGATATCCTACTTTTCAAGAAGAGCTTAGTGTAGTTAAAAATACTACCTCTGAAGTAGTAAATAAAGCTCAGAAAGTTTTAAGTGCCGAAGAGATTATTTACTTTCAACAATTAGTACGAAGAGTACCAATAGCTGATAATGTGCTAGAATATTGTGTAGCTTTAGTCTCTAAAACTCGTCCTAGTACCGAAATGGCTCCAGCAATGGTAAATAATTTCTTGTCGTGGGGAGCTGGTCCGCGTGCATCTCAATACCTAGTTTTAGGAGCTAAAGTTCACGCATTAATCTCTGGTAAATATAGCCCAGATATAGATGATGTAAAAGCAATTGCTCCTTATGTTTTATCGCATCGTATAGTACGCAATTATCGCGCTGAAGCAGAAGGATATTCAACAGAACGAATTATTAAAGAATTATTATAATGTATTTTCAAAAATGGCAAGGAACAGGTAATGACTTTATCTTTGTTCATGATCCAGAAGCTACTTTCAATTTGAGTGCAAAAGAAATCGCTATGCTATGTCATCGCCGTTTTGGAATTGGTGCCGATGGCCTTATAGCATGGCAATTGAAAGATGGTATGCCATTTATGAAATACTATAATTCTGACGGACGGGAAAGTACTATGTGCGGTAATGGTGGACGTTGTTTTGCAGCTTATACCATTAAAAATGGACTTAGCGACTCTTTCGCTTTTAGTTTTTTAGCCGTAGATGGAATTCATAATGTAGAAGTGCTTGTTACTGACGACGATTTCTACCAAGTAAAACTCCAGATGATTGATGTAAAAGAGGTAAATACTTTTAATAATGATTTTGTTCTAAATACAGGATCTCCACACTATGTGAAAATAGTGGATGAGAAGTTTTTAGATCAAGATTCCATAGTATCTGAGGCGCAAAATATTCGCTATAATCCTCCTTTCAATAAGGAAGGTATTAATGTGAATTTTGTTGAGTTAATGGAAAATGGACATCTCTATATGCGCACATATGAGCGCGGTGTAGAAGACGAAACATATAGTTGTGGAACTGGTGTAACAGCTGCTGCAATTTCTACGCACAAACTGCATAATAAAAACCATGTTTTTATTCGTACAAACGGAGGTAATTTAGAAGTGAAATTTACTCCAAACTCTGATGGTTCATTCAGCGATGTATGGTTAATTGGACCTGCAACAATGGTGTTCGAAGGAGATTTGAAGTAAAATAAGCCTGAGTGAAATTTCTCGCTCGCCCTCTTTCAAATAAACTCCCAATTGAATTAGGTAACTACCTCATTAAATACATCTTTCCAAATCCTTTCTTGAAGAATTTATCCGCAACGGTACTGCGGTGTTCTATGTTTTCGCCATTAATTTCGGTTACTACGCGGTATAGATAAACCCCTGAAGCAAGTCTATTCCCAAACATATCTGTACCGTCCCATGCATAATCGGTTATATTATCACCGATATGAATATTTCCCAATTCTTCTAACATAATTTCGCGAACAATTACGCCATTGATATTGAAGATTTGAATCTTGAAGAATGTAGGTATTTCGCTACCCGTTAAGGTAAATACAAACCGAGTAGAGGTACTAAATGGATTCGGGTAATTAAAGATATTTGTAATTGTGCTTTGGTTTACGACTTGGAATCGAATTTTATAATCGAATGTACCATCTCCATTTCCACTATAGTTATTGCTTTTATCACGACCTCTTAAAAGCAATTGATATTCACCATCAGCCATAGTAAAATCTGGTCTGTATTCAATCCTCGCGTTATTTTTACTGTTGGTTGCTGGATAGAAATTAATTTCTGAGCTACTTAGTGAAATAGGGGTAATATTTGATGAGTTTGGATGTTTTAAGAAAATCTCAAAGCTACTTGTATCGTTAATTAATAAGATAGGGTTTTCATCCTTCAATTGAATATGGATAGTTGGTTTAGCAGAAACTATATCTCCATCCATAATTCGAACTCCATCGAAGGTAACATCTAAGATTGGATTTGTTTTATCTCTATCCGTAAAGAAGATTTTTTCGGCTATATTATTGAAATGAAATTGTTCTAAGAAACGATCAGGTCGATCTAATGGATTAGCTTCTATTCGTAGGCTATTTAAACCAGGATAATTAAAATTATCTACAGTGAAAGTATCTCTAACTACTTCTCCAACGGTTAAACCTTTACGCTTTTTGTAGAAAGATTGAGATTGGTTATTGGAATTAATAATATTGTGCTTAATAATAAGTGAATCTGTATTATAATCTCCTATATTTTCGATAGGCATAACCCATTTCAAGGTTTTACCTTGAGCAAGTGTATCGGAGTCGAATATATGACCTTTAGCTGGATTTAAAGCAATTTCAGGAACTCCTTCGTAAAGTACGTGCCAGCGTCTTAATTGAGCTGGAGTTCTTAAGCTATCATCACGAGTAAAATATCTAAGTTTTAAATAAGGGTACAAATTAGCATCAACTATAGAACCTAAATTGAAGATTTCTCCAGGTACGGTTAATAATTCAGGAACTAAAACTGTTTCTATAGATCCATTTACTCCAATAATTGCAACGGAAACACTATCTAAAGGTGGATTTTCCATAGCTCTTTGTTTGAAGCTCATATAATCCCATGAGCTAGCAGGACCAATTAATGGACTTTCCATTGTTCCAAAAATCCAATCATTTTCAAGCTCTACAGTTAAACTAATTTGAGAGTTTGGAGTATTTCCTACTACTTCTTGAGTAGTATTTGGATAACCTTTTCTTGTAAAGAAAATATATGGAGCATTAACTGTATTTGCTGCTAATGCTTGAATTGAGTCGGCCCCTAAATTGATAAATGCACCTAATTCGCTTGGACTAAATAATGCAAAGTTGGTGCTATACATAGTATAAGCAACTATGTAATGACCGTCAGGAATTAAATTAGTTAATGCGTTTTCTAAATGAGGTCTATATGTAGCATTGTTAGGGAATATAAAATATCCTTCACTACGAGAACGACATGTATTACATTGATTATATTGGTTTAAGTTAATCCCAGGTGAGCCCGGACATGTAGTTCTCCAAGGTTGTAGAGTTATAGGGTCGATAACAGCTAGGTAAATGGCAGGCGTGCTTTGACATCCATCGTATTCCACTAAAACCCCATCTAAATCTATTCTACATAAAGCAGATTGAGATGCATTAGGAGTACCAATGGTAGTAACTTTTAATTGCTTTCTATTAGTAATAAATTCAAATTCTCTATCGGGTTTATTATATTCTAAATAGTTATAAGTATTGAATTCAAATTGAGGGAAATCGGCCTGTCCCCAACCTTTTTTGTTAACGATATATTGGAAAGAAGAGTTTTTCCATTTTCCGAACTGTGCATTGCCAGTAGTGTCTATACCTACTCTCCAATAGAAAACTGTAGAATCGGGCATATTAAGGTTAGGGTACCATTCTAAAATGCCTCCTATTTGAGTTATGGTAGTATCTTTTTTCCAAGGACTCGTAAATAGTGCTGAGGTATCAATCTCCATTTTATAAGTTTTTAATGGAGCGAATAAATTTCCGGTAACGGCCTTTAATTTGGTTTTAGGTAGAGGAACTACTGCAAATTCGTATGGATAAATAGGGACAACCTCTGCCGAATTTATAGAAATAACTTTAACTACTTGGTTATTGAATTCGTTTAATTCGTCAATTTGGTGATTGGGATCGACTGTGATGGTGAAAATATTATTTCCTTGTCCATTGATAGCATCTACAGGTAATTTAAAGCTGATAGAATCTTTAAAAAAGATAGGAGCTAGGGTGAAATTATAGATAGCATCTGGTTTTCCTGGTTTAGGGAAATCGCGAACAATTTCTACTCGAACAGAATCGGTGCAGGCTCTACCAATATTTTTTACCGTAATTGAAAGCGTAAAACTATCTACATCGGTGCTAATGATATTAGGTTTATTAACTACATCGGCATTAGTAATAACTAAATCGGGTTTAGGCCAATTTAAAATTTTGATGGCTGGGTCTCCATGAATATTAAAGTCTAATATATTTAATCTCTCGAAGAAAGTAGGATTATTGGCATAGATTTCGTTCATTCCACTGTACAAACAAGTACCAATAGATTTACCATACATATCGCGAGAAAGGTTTTTATAGAAGTTTCTAGTGATATTGAATCCGGGTACTGTTAGACTATATCCTACGGCACTTAAGAAAGCAATAGAACCTTTTTGAGGTTCCAGAACGAATTTTTCAGAAATAGTAGGAACACTTTGGAATAAGTCGCCCGACAAACAGCTATTTGCTACAATTACAGGGTATCGGCCTTTATTGTCGTAGTCGGATGGATCTTCAATATTATTATCGAAACCACTTCCAGAAGCGTGGCCGAAGAAAGTCATGAGTGAAACACCGTTATTAATGATATTTCGGATACTATCAGCAATAGAAAGAGGGTAGGGAGCATTCGAAGATTTTCCGAAGAAGTAGGTAAATCCAGCCATGCTAGAATCTTGCCAATAGCTTTGATAAGCATCGAGGTAAGCTTTAAATTGGTTTTGTTCGGTTTGACTATTACCACCTGCAAAATGCATAGCATATTTGTTCCATTCGGCGGGTGGATTTTGTTCATGTTGTTGAACTTTTAAGAGATATTCTCTGACGTCTTGAGGGGTTTTAGCGGTTAAACGTCCAATTGGAGTATGATGTTTAGCTATGGTTCCAGTACTTTCGTAAACATAATTATTATCGGTTGGTGGATAACCCATTGCCGGAATTAAATTCTCGGCTGCAATAGTATTATTAAAGCGCACCACATCTGGGGCATACCCTTTACCAATTAAGAATATATGAGTTGGTTTAACTTGCCAAGTATTTTTGGCAAACTTTAAGAAATTGTAAATTCCTAGAGGGTGACCGTTAATTCCAAATCCAAACTGATCGTATAATTCTTGAACGTCAACAGTTAGAGCAGTAAAGCCAGTTAAATTTCTGTACTGCGTATATTCATCGGCTGCGTCCCATAGTTTTTTATGGGTAATTACTAAGTAATCTTTATTAGCGTAAACAGAAGAGAAATCTCTGAATTTTCCATCAATAGCAGCGCTCGATTTAACTTTGTATATAGATGAAATTTTAATGATAGAACTATCAGAGGTAATAACACAATGTTTATTGATAATAGCTCCATTAGGTACTACTACTTGATATGAATTTGCCCCAGAGTTTTGAGCTAATAATCTATTTCTATTACTTATATCGTAGATATAAACTTGAGTTCCGTAACCGTTGAATCCTGAAATTTGAACAGTATATTTAGTTTGAGTTGGGTTATTAGGAATATATAATTCGTGGTAATTTCTATTCGAAAGTTGGTATAATTGAGGGATACGCATTTCGACATAGAAAAGAGAATTACGAGTAGAAGGACTATTAATACCAGGAGCGAAAGTAACTTGATAAGGGAAATTTGCAGAACTAATATCAGATGCACTTGTTTGGAGAGCGTATTTAATAAAGCTAAAATCATACAAAGAAGTATCTTTCATTACACTTCCGAATCGGACTGTATGATTGTGGTCTAAATACAAAGAATTAGCTACTGGATTAGAAGCACCAGCGGCCCAAACTTGAAGGGTAGCCGGTGGGCCAGCGGTATAAGTAGTATTTTTCAAATTGGCAAATTCTCCCGACCAAGCAGGAGTTAAATTTGTACTACCAGAATAAATAGTACCTAAACCTTCTCCTTCTTGATAAAGACCTTGCTTTTGGTAATTGGCATAAAAAGCACCTTCAACGTAAGTATTTTTAAACTCTTGTACCGCTTTAGCCATATAGTAAGGAGAAGTGCTATATGCGGAGAAGTTATTGTCGATTTGCGTGTTATAACGTAACCCAAAATTAGTTCCAATGGTTAAGAAATAATAGGCAGTATCGTTGTATAAATTAACGGCTGGATTTGCAATTCCAGAGCTGAAAAATAAAATAGAATCGATACGCCCATCATTTTTTTGTCCGTAGAATTCAATATAATCTCCAGGATTTAGTTGGTTATCACTTTCTCCGAAAATATAGATTGGAATTTCATTTCCGCGGAAATAAACTTGAATATTTTTAGGATTAATACCTTGTGGGAATTGAGCTCCCATGAGGGTATTGTACGAAATGCGGTGTATTCCGTTTTTATAAACAGGGATTTTGAAATAGGTTTGGTCGTACTGAATCCATTCATTCCCATAGATTTGAGCGAATAGGAAGGACGTTAAGCTCTGTAGCAATACTATGAAAATAAGACGTTTCATTCTTCAGTTTTCTTTTTACCAGATTTAACATTCAAGCCTATGCGCAGAGAAAAAACATGGCTAAATAAGAAAGTACTTTGATTCCCTAATGACGCTAATGCGTAATCTACATAAACTGTTTTAACTCTAAATCCAGCCCCAATATTTGGTTTTACTAACCAAATAGTTTTAATACCATCGCCATTACTACGTTGGAATTGTCCAACTCCTCCACGTAAAAAGACTATGTTTTTATAACCTAACTCCATGCCTATACGTAAATCCATACTTATGGGTTTACCAGCCACTAATACGTTTCGTTTTCCGTCGGTGGTTAGAGCAAAATCGACAGCAGGACGCATAAAAAATCTTTCTTTTTTATCAAACCATTGTTTGTAAGAAAGGCCTAAAACTATTGAGGGAAGGGCAACTTCAGAAGATTTGCGAAGGATTTCGTTACCAGTTATGGCGAAAACATCTTCGAAAGTTTCGGTATTGTAAGAGAAGTTAGTAACGCTGGTTGTAATATCTCTTAGCATAATAGAGCTATTGAGGTTTTTCCAGGTATACGAAGCGCCAAGGTCAACCCCGAAGCCCCAACCTTTACCAAACATTCCAATATTTCGGTGTAAGACTTTTAAAGTTCCTCCTATACTAAGTCCTTCAACGGGTAATTTACGAGCAAAAGAGCCCATAAAAGCGTAGTCGGCAACAGAAAAGGCAGTAATGCGGTCGTACCGAATACGTCCATCGTTGTCAATTAATTCAAGGGTATTAGGTATATTATCAACACCGCTTCTAATTAAACCAAACGAAATAACGTTTTTATCGCCAGCTTTAATAGCCAATGCACCAAAATCGTACTTTACAATACCCCCAAAATGTTCATTATGCATTAAGGCAAGGTCGAGCTTAGTATCAATATTTGTAAGTCGTGATGGATTCCAATAAATAGCCGATGCATCTTCTGTTACCGAGGTATAAGCGCTACTCATTCCCATAGCACGAGCACTTACACCAATATCTAAGTAGGCATTGGTGTAGGTGTTGAACTGGGCATTCAACGAAACAGGGATGATCCCACTCAAAATGATTAAAAATAAACGGTTCAAGAGAGGCCTTTATTTGAACAAATGTATAAAATTTAGCTCGTTTTTAATACGAATTATATTTTCAATTTAAACAAGATATAAACTAGTCCTAATTTCTTAAAAATTTGTTTTATTGATTATCTTCGTCCCATGTCTACAATGCATCTCGTGGCTTTTAATGTTCCATTCCCACCAAACCAAGGTGGAGTTATTGATGTATATGCAAAAATTAAAGCATTGAAAGCTAAGGGGGTTGACATTATTCTACACGCTTATTTGTACGATAGACCAGAAGCAAAAATACTTGAAGAGCTTTGCTTTAAAGTTTATTACTACCCTAGAAATAAGAGTATTAGTGATTTGTTTTCTTTTTTGCCTTTTATCGTTTTTTCACGACGCGATGAGAATCTTTATGACCGATTAATGGCTGATGATTATCCAATTTTATTAGAAGGGCTTCACTCGTGCTTTTGGTTAGGCGAAAAAGGTTTTGGGAATAAAAAAGTTTGGGTACGAGCACATAATATAGAACACGATTATTATGCGGGTCTTGCTAAAGTAGAGAGGTCCATTGCTAAAAAGTTGTTTTTTGCTTTAGAATCATTCAAACTTAAAAGATACGAAAAGGTATTGAGTAAAGCAACTGGAATTTTTTGCATAGCCAAGTCGGAGATTGAGCATTATAAAAAGTACAATAAAAATGTGGAGTTACTTTCTGCATTTCATTTAAAAGATAAAGTAAGTACATTACCAGGTTTAGGTACATATGCCTTATACCATGGTAGTTTAGATGTAGCTGAGAACGAAAATGCGGCCTTTTGGTTAATAGATAAACTGGGACCTCAAAATATTCCGCTTAAAATTGCTGGAAATAATGCTTCTTCTGTTTTAAAAGGAGTTTGTAGAAAGTATCCTTCAATAGAATTAGTATCTCCCATAAATACAATTGAGATGGAAGAGTTGATAAGGAATGCACAAGTGCATGTTCTTCCAACATTCCAGAATACGGGAATAAAATTAAAGCTGCTTCATGCTTTATTCAATGGTCGTTTTTCTGTGGTAAACAAAGAAATGGTTGAAGGTAGTGGCTTAGAAAAATATTGCAAAGTTGCATCTACAACTAAAGAATTTGTAGAGCTAGTAAAAGTATGTTTGCAAGATGAGTTTAGTAATTCCGATTTAGAATTACGCAAGCAATTAGAGACTAGTATATATTCGAATGAAGTAAATGTAGAGAAGCTTATCTCTGTGCTACAGCTTCGTTAATAACTCCTCCATTACAAATAATAGTTCTTGATGGGTATGCACGAATAAGGTCATAATCGTGTGTAGCAAGTAAAACACTAGTACCTTTTTGAGCAATTTGAACTAATAGGCGTAAGATTTCGTTTGAAGTTTCAGGGTCTAGATTACCTGTAGGTTCATCGGCAAGTATTAATCCTGGTTCATTTAGTAAAGCCCGAGCAATAACTACACGTTGTTGTTCTCCACCTGAAAGTTCGTGTGGGTATTTATGATATTTTGTGGTAAGGTTAACGCTTTCAAGAGCTTTTTGGATCTTCTCTTTTATTTCGTTTTTTTCTTTTATTCCAATAGCTTTTAGAACAAATTCAAGATTTTCGCCTACGGTTCTATCTCTTAAAAGTTTAAAGTCTTGGAATACAATACCAAGTTTACGACGTAAAAGAGGAATTTCTTTATCTTTAAGATTTTCGAGAGCAAAACCTTCTACACGGCCCGTACCGTGGGTAAGCGGAATTTCTCCATAAAGAGTTTTAAGCAAAGAGCTTTTTCCACTCCCTGTTTTTCCGACCATATATACAAATTCACCAGCTTTGATTTTAAAATTTACATCCTTTAAAACCAAGTTGTTATCTTGATAAATTTGTGCGTCATTTAACTCAATACGAATATTATCTTCCATCTTAATAAATTTTAACGGGGCTATTATATGGTAGACTACTATTATCTACGTTACAAAGTTGTGTTTTAATTTAGAACATACATCCTATCTCCCTAAATAATTATTAAAGGTGGTACGTTGAAAAAATGCTTAGTACTGTTAAATAGCACAAGAACATTGAAGTTACCTTTACGTTGAATTCATTTATTCAGTTAAACCATAACTATTCATGATAGTCGATAGTATTAAGTTGTTTAGACATTTCTTTCTTGTCTCTGCGGTGTGTTTGTGTAATCTCAGTGCAGATGCACAAGAAAGTTATTCGTTAAGGGAGCCGGATAGAAAATATAAGGAAGCCGTAGAGTTATATCAAAAAGAAAAATACGGTGCTGCTTATAAAATTTTCGATGAAATTTTGGAGAGAAATTCATTCGGAATGCCTAGTGTTAAAGCTGATGCTTATTATTTTAGGGCAGCTTCGGCAACTGAATTACAATTCGACAATGCAGAGGGTTTGTTGAAAGATTTTGTGCGTACTTTCCCTGAAAGTCCACTCGTTACAAACGCTCATTTCCAATTAGGTAGAGTTTATTTTAGAACGAAAAAATGGAAAGAGGCCGAAAAAAGTCTAGAGCAAGTTGCCCCTAATTCTTTAAGTAGAAATGAATGGTACGAATACCATTATAAAATGGGTTACGTGTATTTCGAGACCAGAAAACTGGATAAAGCTTTAACGTATTTCTCTAAGATTAAAGATGCCAATAATATCTATAGAGTTCCGGCAACTTATTATTACGGGCATATTCAATACACCAAAAAGAACTGGAATGAAGCAATAAAGGCATTCAAATCAATTGAAAATGAAAAGGCTTTTAAAGGTGTTATTCCATATTATATAGCTCAAATTTACTATTTACAGGGTAAATACGAAGATGTAATTAGTTATGCTAAACCAATAGCTGATACGGTTCAAGGTAAAAATAGTGTGAATGTTTATCGCATTTTAGCAGAGAGTTATTACAATACCAATCAGTTTAATCAAAGTCTAAATTATTACGATAAAGTAGTAACTAGTTCTGATTTAGATAGAATGGGTAATTACCGTTACGGTACGGCCTTATATAAATCAGATCGATACGCTGAGGCGGCTGATCGTTTAAAAAGAACGGTAACCGAAGATGATTCAATTTCTCAAAATGCTTATAATTTAATTGCTAATTCAGCTTATAAATTAGGCGATAAACATAAAGCTGCAGATGCATTTAAGATGGTTTATAAGCTTAATTTTAATAAAGAATTGGCAGAAGAGGGCTTGTTCAACTTTGCTAAATTGAGCTATGAGACCGATTATGATCCATATAATGAAGCAATAAAAGCCCTGCATGAATATCTAGATGCGTATCCTAATTCTAAAAAGGCCGATGAAGCCTATACGTTCTTAGTTGATGTTTATATGACCAATAAAAACTATAAGTTGGCAATTGAGTCTATTGACAAGATTAAGAAGAAGGATAAAAAATTAGTGCAAGCTCGTCAACGAGTTACATTCTTATATGGAGTGCAATTCTTTGAAGAAGCAAATTATGGAGAAGCAATTAAGTATTTTAATCAAGCTACGATTAACGACGGTAATCCAGTAATTAAAGCTCAGGCGGTATATTGGACCGCCGAGTCGTACTACCGTATGAATAGAATTGCTGATGCCGAAGAAGGATTTAACGAATTCTTACAAACCAATGGGGCAGCTACTAGTGGCTTATTACACGATGCTTATTATAACTTGGGTTATATCAAATTCAAGAATAAGAAGTACAATGAAGCGGGAGTAGAGTTTAGAAAATTTATCGATAATAAAGGAGATAAAGATCCAGTATTAGTGGCAGATGCCTATAATAGAGCTGGTGATTGTTATTACGCTTCTTCTGATTTTTCAAAGGCCATGACTTATTACAGTAAGGCTTACGAGATGAAAAAAGCAGACCCTGATTATGCCTTATTACAACAAGCAACCATTATGGGTATTCAAAATAAACATGGCGATAAGTTCAAAACTTTAAACAAATTAAGAGAAGAATATCCTAAATCGGTTTATTTATCAGAGGCTACTTATGAGCTAGGTATTGCACAACAAGGATTAGGGAAAAAAGAAGAGGCATTAACTTACTTTAAAGAAGTAATTTCTAAATACAGCAATGGTCCTTTTGCCAAATTGGCGTATTTGAAAATAGGTTTACATTATTATAATTTAGATCAATACGATTATGCATTGGCCTATTACAAACCAGTATTAGAGAAATTCCCAGGTACACCTGAAGCTGCCGAAGCAGAAAAGTATTTGAAATTTATGTATATAGATCAAGGAAAACTAGAAGAGTTTACTGATTTAATGCGTAGTGTAAATGGAGTAAGTTATAATGAGGCTTCGCTTGATTCAGTTGCATTTAGAGCTGGTGAAAATAAGTTCTTATTAAACGATTTTAATGG
>Ga0079224_100005250_pt1 | contig 16974 bp, 9 predicted proteins | sample Stecom2015_FD_80414 | JGI IMG/M metagenome (GOLD analysis project Ga0079224, IMG submission 80414) | Agricultural soil microbial communities from Utah to study Nitrogen management - Steer compost 2015 | ecosystem: Environmental > Terrestrial > Soil > Agricultural land | place: USA: Utah... | reverse complement strand
TATTTAAATCATACACCTACTTTTACGGTATTTGGATCGTTAAGGTCAATATAGTATCATCATCTGTTAATTTGTGCTGTTGGGGGACAGCGGATTTTCCCTAGTTTTAAAGTATGGAAACTTTTGTCAAAAAAACAAGTGTATTTTTTATACTTCTAACATCCCTGAGTGCTTTTTCCCAAGGGACCCTGGAGGATTATAAACGGGCCGACCACTTGGATTCCCTCTATAGGGACAAACTCATGAACGCCCCTTCAAACTTTCATTGGCTGGACAACGGGCTGTTGTGGTACAGCAACAATGGGCCGCAAGGAAAGGAATATCTGTGGGTGGACCCCAAGGAAAGGAAGCAGCAAAGGATATTCGATCCCCAGATGCTGGCCCGTGGCCTGTCACAGCGGTTTGATCAAAAGATCAATCCCCGGGATATGGACCTTGAAGAGCTGGAATTTGACAGGGAGCTTTCTGAAATAAAATTCATATTTGACAATACTAAATGTTCCTTCGACCCAAAAAGCGGGACTGTCGTGCTACTCGACGCCCAAGGGGCCAAAAAGGACCGGGATCGTAGTTATTGGGGCCGAAGGTTCGATGAACGGGGTCAACCCCCGGTACCTTCCCCGGATTCCAGCATGACGGCCTTTATCAGGGACCACAACCTCTTTGTAAAGGACAGGGAGAAGGGGGAGGAGACCCAATTGAGCTATGATGGTTCCCAGGGATTTTTCTATTCCACCCATATCCGGTGGTCCCCGGACGGAAAGAAAATAATGGCCTATAAGGTCCGCCCCGGGGACGATCGCAAGATATACTTTGTTGAATCCAGCCCCACGGACCAATTGCAGCCCAAATTGCAATCCAGGGATTATCTGAAACCCGGGGACGAACTTCCCTTTAAAAGCCCGCAGCTGTTTCTTTTGGAACCCAAAAAACACATCTCCATCCCCACGGGGGAATTTAACCATCAATACAGTTTGAGCTCCCTGGTATGGCGGGAGGACAGTCGAGCTTTTACCTTTGAGTACAACCAAAGGGGCCATCAGGCCTATAAGGTCATTGAGGTGGATGCGGCCACGGGTAGGGTCAAGGTCCTTATCGATGAGCGGAGCAAGACCTTTATCGATTACAGCAGCAAAAAATACAGGTATGACCTGGAGGATGGGAAAGAGATTCTTTGGGCCTCCGAACGCGATGGATGGAACCATATCTATCTTTATGATGGGCAGACCGGCGAGGTGAAAAACCAGCTTACCAAAGGGGAGTGGGTGGTGCGCGAGGTCCTTCATGTGGACCCTGAAAAAAGGGAAATGTATTTTTCTGCAAGCGGGATGGACAAAGATCGGGATCCCTATTTCCTACAGTATTTCAAAATTGGCTTGGATGGGAAGAACTTGGAAAGGCTCACTCGGGAAAACGGCAACCATCAATTGTTCTTTTCCAAGGACCGGTCCTATTATGTCGATCGCTATTCCAGGGTGGACGCACCCCCGGTCAGCCTGTTGAAATCCACCCAAGGAACCAAGACCCTGATGGAACTCCAAAAAGGGGACGCCTCCGCCTTGAAAGCTGCGGGCTGGACCGCCCCAGAGGTCTTTACGGCCATGGGCCGGGACGGGCAGACCGACATCTGGGGGATCATCCAGCGTCCCAGCAATTTTGATCCTGGGGTAAGCTATCCGGTGATAGAATATATCTACGCCGGACCCCACAGTTCGTTTGTGCCCAAAGATTTCTTGGCCTATAACCGCAATATGACCGCTTTGGCCGAATTGGGCTTCATCGTGGTGCAGATCGATGGCATGGGGACTTCCAACCGCTCCAAGGCCTTCCATGATGTCTGTTGGAAGAACCTAAAGGACGGGGGGTTCCCTGACCGGAAACTTTGGATTCAAGCAGCGGCCAAAAAATACCCATATATGGACATCGATAGGGTGGGCATCTTCGGAACCTCCGCCGGGGGACAGAACGCAGCGGCGGCCTTAGTGTTCAATTCTGATTTTTATGATGTGGCGGTGTCCTCCTGTGGTTGCCATGACAACCGAATGGACAAAATTTGGTGGAACGAACAGTTCATGGGCTATCCCATTGGTCCCCATTATGCCGCTTGTTCCAATATCGAAAATGCCGCCCAAATGGGAGGTGACCTCATGTTGATTCTAGGGGAAGTGGACGATAATGTGGACCCGGCCTCCACCATGCAGTTTGCCAATGCCCTGATCAAAGCCAACAAGGATTTTGAACTGGTCACCATCCCGGGCATGGGGCATTCCTCCGGTGGGGAATACGGGGAACGCAAGCGCAGGGACTTTTTTGTCAGAAATCTTTTAGGGGTCGATCCCCCTTCCTGGGAGGAGATATACAAGTGAGGGCCCCGGGGCATTCCATTGGAGCGGTCCCGAAAAACAAGAAAGCAAAAAACAAATAACAAAAAATCGACAAAAGGATGAAATTACATAGGTTACTTCTCTGCACCCTGATCGGCCTTGTGGCAATGGTCCCCATGGCTTCGGCCCAGGATGGCCATCAAATATTGGATGGGATCGGGGAAACGGGCTTGATCTCCCGTCATATTTTTGCGGGGGATGCCCGGGATTGGTCCCGAAATACCCTGCACGGGCGGGTCTATGGGACAGAAAATGGCTTCGTGGAGGATGCACGGTTCGGGAAGGTACTTTCCCTGGATGCCAAGGCCGGGGCCCATGTCATGCTCCCGGGGGAGGCAGTTCAGGGGGAGGAATCCCTGAGCATTACCGGATGGTTCTACCCGCGTTCCAAACAAGTCGGACAGCTATTGCTTGATTTCGGAAAGGACGGAAGGAACCATTTCTTTCTGGCCCCTTTCGGAACCACTGGGGCCGAGGGTTTTCAGGTTCAAATGGTACAGGATGGCCAAAAGGCCCATATCATAGCCTCTCCGGGCTATAAATTGGAAACTGACCAATGGTCGCACCTTGCCTTGGTGCTGGATGTTCCCTCCAAGGCCATATCCACCTTTGTCAATGGGGAACTGGTGGGAAAAATCGAAAATGTGGATTTGGAACTCTCCCGCTTCTTTACCCATGAGAACCATCTCTACCTGGGAAGGTCCATCAAGCAGGGAGCTCCCTTTTTGGACGCCATGATCCATGATTTTAGGATCTATCGTGTCCCATTGGGGGAACAACAGATCGCCAGGATCCGCTATAACGCCCTACGGGGGGGAAATGGTGGGAGACCAAGGGAACAGGCTCAGGACAACCTGCCCCAATTTGGGGAGGATACCCCCCAATTGTACCATGAATTCCTGACAGGAGTCCCCGATATAACGGTGGAGACCACCGTTGGGAACCTTCCCAGGTTGCCCCGCTATGTGCAGGGGACCTATGACCAAGGGAAGAAAGGTCCCTTGGTCCGGGTATTATGGCCAGCACCAACGGACAATTCCTCTGTCTTGAGGCCCGGGGAGCATGTGATCACCGGGCGTGTGTCCGGAACGGATTTTCAGCCCGAGGCCAGGGTGCTCGTAAAACCAATGGCACCAAAACAGGATCCTGAGAGGAACCTGGAAGCCTTTGCCCTGGACCAAGTCTCCCTGGACACCGATCGCCACGGTCACAAGACCAAGTTCACGGAAAACAGGGACAAGTTCATCAACACCCTGGCAGGGACCAATACGGATTCCTTTCTCTATATGTTCCGCAACGCCTTTGGCCAGCCGCAACCCGAAGGGGCCGTACCCCTGGGGGTCTGGGACAGCCAGGAAACAAAACTTAGGGGCCATGCCACTGGCCATTATCTGACGGCCATCGCACAGGCGTATGCCAGCAGTGGCCACGACAAGGACCTGCAGGCAAATTTCGCCCAAAAAATGGACCATATGGTGGAGGTGCTCTATGGGCTCTCCCAATTGTCCGGCCGCCCCCAGACCCTGGGAGGACCCCATGTAGCCGATCCAATCCGGGTCCCCCCGGCCCAAGGGAAATCGACCTATGATTCCGATCTGGGCGAAAACAGTATCCGTACCGATTATTGGAACTGGGGAGCTGGCTATATCAGCGCCTATCCCCCGGACCAGTTTATCATGCTTGAACAGGGGGCCACCTATGGTACCCAACCCAGCCAGATCTGGGCACCTTATTACACCCTGCACAAAATCTTGGCCGGCCTTATGGACATCTATGAGGTCAGTGGCAACAAAAAGGCCCTGGAAGTGGCCCAAGGAATGGGGGACTGGGTCCATGCCCGATTAAGCCAATTGTCCACGGCCACCCTGATCGGGATGTGGAACATGTACATTGCGGGGGAATTCGGTGGCATGAACGAAGCCATGGCCCGCATGGAAAGGATCAGCGGGGAAGCCCGTTATCTGGAAACGGCCCGGTTGTTCGACAATATTGAGATGTTCTTTGGGGATGCGGGCCATTCCCATGGGCTGGCCCACAATGTGGATACCTTTCGGGGGCTTCACGCCAACCAGCACATTCCACAGATCGTAGGGGCCTTGGAAATCTACAGGGATTCGGATCTGATGGAATATTTCCAGGTAGCCGACAATTTCTGGTACAAGGCCAAGAATGATTATATGTACAGTATCGGAGGGGTCGCCGGGGCCAGGAACCCCACCAATGCCGAATGTTTTATCGGACAACCGGCCAGTCTCTATGAAAACGGCTTTGCCTCCGGCGGCCAAAATGAGACCTGTGCCACCTACAACATGCTCAAACTCACCCGTAACCTTTTCCTTTTCGAGCAACGCACAGAGTTAATGGACTATTACGAGCGGGGACTCTACAACCACATCCTGGCCTCAGTGGCCCAGGACAGTCCCGCCAATACCTACCATGTCCCCTTGCGGCCCGGATCCATCAAAAGGTTCGGCAATCCGGACATGACCGGTTTTACCTGTTGCAACGGCACGGCCCTGGAAAGTAGCACCAAACTGCAGAACTCCATATATTTTAAAAGTGCGGACAACAAGGCCTTGTACGTCAACCTCTTTGTGCCCTCCACCTTGGATTGGACTGAAAAAGGGATCGTGGTGGAACAGCGCACGGCCTTCCCAAAGGAGGATCGGACCCAATTGATCATCAGAGGCCATGGACATTTCGATTTGCGACTGCGGTTGCCCCAGTGGGCCAGCAAGGGATTTGAACTGAAGATCAACGGTAAAGTACAGAAGGTGGATGCCCAAGCGGGCAGTTATCTGGGGATCTCCCGGAAATGGAAGGACGGGGATACCGTGGAGTTCCAGATCCCCTTCGACTTTTATCTGGACCCGGTGATGGACCAACAGAACATCGCCAGTATATTTTACGGTCCCATTCTTTTGGTGGCCCAGGAAGGGGAGGCGAGAAACCAATGGCGCAAGGTGTCCCTGGATGTCTGGGACCTTGGAAAATCCATTGAAGGGAATCCAGAAACCTTGGAATTCACCATAGATGGGGTCAAATACAGGCCCTTTTATGAGACCTATGGCAGGCATTCGGTCTACCTGGATATTGAACTGAAATGAGATCGGGCGCATCCCCAAAAATAAATTTACGCCCAGCCCCCAAGGGACCGGGCCAATAACCGAACAATATAATCATAGACCCCATGGATCGTCCAATAGACTATAAAAAACTATCGATTGCCCTGGCCCTTTGTCTTTTGGGCTTTGGTCCGCTCATGGCACAGCAGACCTATTGGAGCCGCGTGGAAAAGCGGGAACCCACCTTGGGCATAGCAGAGGTCTTCCAACGGTTCAATACCCCCGAATTCCAATTGAAATTGGTCCGGGCCTCCCAGACGGTGGCCGCTCTGAGCCCCAACAAAGAACCATCCTTTGATTTCAGCCCGGGGGATCGCTTGGAGATCAGGGACAAGGACAGCCTGTACCATTTGGGTGACATCAATATGAGGATACGGGTAGCCGAGGGGCCATGGAAGGACTATTCCACGGCCACCGAGCGGGCCGCGGTGGAACCCTTGGAAACCAGTGGGGACATCTTGGCCGCGGCCGACCTTGCCAATACCCTGGCCAAGGATATTCCAGTGGGCGTCAAGCGGTATTGGGAACTCGATCAAGGCCAATTGGTCCTACGTTTTGAGATCAGCAACAGAATAATGGAGCCGGTGGAACTGGGAGCCTTGGGTCTACCCATGATCTTCAACAACATCCTGGAGGGAAAATCCCTGGATGAGGCCCATGCGGAAAATGTATTCTTCGATCCCTATATCGGGATGGATGCAGGCTATCTGGAAGTCAAGAGATTGAGCGGTAGGGGTCCTGCATTGTTGGTATTACCAAAGGAGAACATGTCCTTTGAGGCCTATAGGCCCCTATTGGACGACCCCACCCCCAAGAGCATCGTCTTTGAGGGCTTCCATGAATGGATGGTCCACAGCAAGGCCTATGCGGGGAAGGAATGGAAAGGGGTGGAACAATGGAACCCACCGACCTCTGTGATCCTACAGCCCGGGGAAACCAGAAACCATTCGTTGAAATTCGTATTGGCAGAGGGTATCAAGGAAATCCAGCAAAAATTAGTGGAACAAGGACATCCGCGGGCCGTTGGGGTGCCTGGATATGTTTTGCCACAGGATGTGAACGCCCTTTTGTGGATCGACCACAAAAGTGAGATCGTTTCCATGGAAGTGGACCCCAAGGGGGCCTTGGGGATCAAGGCGGCCGGAAAGACGGCCTCGGGAATGAAAAAATTTGAAGTCGGGGGAAAGAAATGGGGCAGGGCCCGATTGACCCTCCGTTATGCCGATGGAAGGGTGCAGACCATCAATTATAAAGTCATCAAACCGGAGACCCAGGTTGTCGACGATTTTGGGCATTTTTTGACCACCGAGCAATGGTTCGACGACCCCGATGATCCCTTTGGCCGAAATCCCTCGGTAATCAGCTACGACTATGATAAAAGGGAACAAGTGGTACAGGATCCACGGGCCTGGATCGCCGGACTGAGTGATGAGGGCGGGGCCGGCAGTTGGTTGGCGGCCATCATGAAACAGTTGGTCAGGCCCGACAGGGAGGAAATCGTGAAACTCCAGCAGTTTATGGACCGGACCCTTTGGGGAGGCTTACAGTACGATCGGGGGCCCAAAAAATATGGCGTCAAAAAAAGCTTATTTTATTATGAGCCTGATTCCCTTCCCAAGGGGACCTATGATGCCACGATCAATTTCAATTCATGGGCCGCATGGGACCAGGCGCATGCCAACAGTGTGGAAAGGTCCTATAACTATCCCCATGTGGCGGCTGCCCATTGGGCATTCTACCGTCTAGCACGCTACCATCATGGCCTGGTGGACAACCATAACTGGGATTGGTACTTGGAAAATGCCTACCATACGGCCGTGGCCATGGTGGAACAGGCCCCCTATTACGCCCAGTTCGGCCAAATGGAGGGATCGGTCTTTTTGTACATCCTCCAAGATCTGAAAAATGAGGGCCTTATGAAAATGGCCGACGATCTGGAGCAAAGGATGAAGGCCAGAGCCGATCATTGGAAGGCCCTTGACTACCCCTTTGGCAGTGAAATGCCTTGGGATTCCACTGGGCAGGAGGAAGTATATATGTGGTCCGATCATTTTGGCTACGACCGCAAGGCCCTGGTCACCCTGAGTGCCATCCTGGCCTATATGCCGACCATGCCCCATTGGGGCTATAACGGCAATGCCAGAAGGTATTGGGACTTTTTGTACGGGGGAAAGGCCGGGGAAACCTCCCGGGTGGAACGACAGATCCATCATTATGGATCCTCCCTGAACGCCATCCCCGTTTTGAACCATTTCAGAAAGGATCCGGATGACCTGTACCTTTTGAAAGTGGGCTATGGAGGACTTTTGGGTGGCATTGCCAATATCACCAAGGATGGGTTCGCCCCGGCCGCTTTCCATTCCTATCCATCCAGCCTGAGGATAGACGGGATTTCCGGGGACTATGGTTCCGGGTTTTACGGCTATGCCGTGAACACTTCCTCTTACCTTGTCAAGGATCAGGGGCTGGGGTGGTTGGCCTTTGGGGGAAACCTAAGTGAAAAAGGGGAGCTGCTGACCATGGAGCTCACCACCGCTGCCAGGTCCAAGATATACATAGCCCACCGAAAACTGTGGGTGACCCTGGATGCGGGAACCTTGGAGAGTGTATCCTATAACACGGAGACCGGGGAGGTGCTGTTGAACCTGGGGGCGTCCACCGCCCATACCCCCAAGGCCTATATGAGAACGGATCCAAATACACTCCTGTCCTTTGACAAAGTGGCGGGCGCCTATGAAATTGAGTTGGGCAAAAAGCGGACCCAAATAAAACTTTAGGGATCCTATGGCAAAAAAGGGAACGTGGATCGGTTTTGCCCTTCTTTTGTTGCTGGCCGTCCCCATGGGCCGGGGGCAGCAAAGGAGCGCTTCCCACGATGGGGGGGTGAACCCCGTGATTCCGGGCTATTTTGCCGATCCGACCCTTAAGAAATTTGGGGACCTCTACTATATCTATGCCACGACCGATAATGAAATGTTGGCCTCCGGGGTGCCCACGGTATGGGTCAGTAAAGACTTTAAAATTTGGTACAACCACACTATGGAGGTACCTTCTCTTTCCCAAGTGCAGCTCAAGAATTTTTGGGCCCCCGATATCATCCAGGGCCGTGATGGGCGTTATTACCTGTATTTTGGGAATTGCCAGGCGGGCTGCAATATCTATGGCTACGTTTCGGGGAGTCCCGTAGGGCCATGGGAAAAATTGAAGCCCGACGATACCCCCGTAATCCCGCACCATTATCCCAGAGAGGGCTTTCCCTCCCTGGATGCCCAGTTTTTCAGGGATGATGATGACCGCATATATGCTTATTGGGGCACCTGGGTACACTACAATGGGGGCTATGCAGTCGGGGAATTGGACACCATGACCATGGCGGACATCAAAAATCCAGCGAATATTCCGATAGAGCAGACCCCCGAACCCTTCGAGGCGGCCTATATGATGAAAAAGGGGGACAAATATATCTTTATGTACTCGGGTGGTTCCTGCCATGACCATACCTATCATGTGCGCTATTCCCATTCCGATTCGCCCTATGGGCCCTTTGTCCCCGGGGAGAACAACCCTATTTTGGCAACCAATGGGGATGGCAGCGTACACGGCCCGGGACATCATTCGGTCCTGGAGGAAAACGGCCTGTACTACATCGCCTACCACAAACACGATTGGCCGATGACCCGGGGGGGCATGTCACGGCAGGTCTGTGTGGAACCCTTGGTCTTTGCGAATGATTCCACCTTGCTTGAAGTGGTGCCGGGGGCCAAGGGTCTCCAAGAATTGGAGAGGCTCCCAGGCCCGGTCAACTTGGCCCTGGGGGCAGAGGCCCGGGCCTCCTCCTCCTATAGCCTGGACCTCCCTGAGTTGAAATTTGTTTATGGACCCTCCCTGGCCGCCGATGATCATAATGCCACCTTATGGAAGGCCGGGGACAATGGTTTCCCCCAAAACCTGACCCTCGATCTGGGAACAATAGAAAAAGTGGAGCGCATCATGGTCCAATTTGAATTTGCCAGTTATTACTACCGCTACCTGCTCGAGTATTCCAAGGACGGTACATCGTGGAAAACCTATGCCGACCGCTCAAGGAACAGGCTTGCGGGCAGTCCCATGATCGATGACAATTCCGTGGAGGCCCGTTATTTGAGGCTCACGGTACTGGATACGGAAAAGACTGGGCTCTATGCCGCGGTCTGGAACATGAAAGTGTACGGGTCGCTTTTCGAGATCCCCCTGGAGCTGACCTCCAAGGCGTCACAGGAGGGACCCGGGGCAAAAAGCCACAAAAAACGACTCTTTGCCATCAGGGCCGAAGATTTCCGAAAAGGGGATTTCAGATCAATGTCCAGCCTGTCCTCGATGGGGGGCAATTTCGAAAAGACAGGGGACGTGGACCTGGTCCTGGACCCCCAAGGTATTGCGGCCTTCGAATTTAAAAAGGGTGCCTTGGTCCTGCAGGGACCGGTACCCGAAAGTTTGGGATGGAACGGCGCCTTTACCGTGGCCAGCTGGGTAAAGAACCCGCAGATCGACAGCCAAGGGGAGTGCCTACTATCCTGGTGCGACCGTTTTCGGTACCATTTGGCGAATTCATATACTGCCCTGCATTTCAACAGCGGGGATTACGGGGCCGCCGCACATTTGGACCCTCATTTTGATATGAAATTCAAGGCCCTGCCTTCGGCCGGGGCGTGGCACCATATTGTTCTGACCTTTGATGGGATGGTGGAAAGGGTCTACGTGGACGGGCAGTTGGACAATGCCCAGATCATGCTCTTGTCCTCCCAGATAGATCGGGCCAAAATACGGATCGGGGCCTCCGATCAAGGGGAACATTATACGGGCCTGATGGCCTCCATGCAAATGTATGACCATGCCCTGGATCCCCAAGAGATACTGGAGCTGATGGAAAGTAGCAGGCCCAGGGCAAAAAAGTGATCCCTGGTCCGGGTGGATCGGCCACGGAAGTTTCTCAAAGTTTGAAACTGAAGCCGTCCTCGGCCACTTTCTTCTCGTACTTTTCTTTGTCAAAGATATATAGGTAGGCCCCCTTCCTGGATACGGTCATGTCCTTCTCTTCCAGTTTGACCAGTACGTCCAAGGAGTTTATCTTATTGATGAAATTACGCTTGTCCAGTTTTTTATCCAAAATGGACTCATATAGGTTTTGGAGCTGCCGCATGGTGAACTTTTCGGGAAGCAGTTCAAAGCCGATGGGCTTGGTCATGGCCCGGCGCTGCAATCGGGAGATGGCCTTTTGGATCATTTCCCCGTGGTCAAATATTAATTCGGGGGCATCCGGAAGGTCGAACCAACGGGCCGAATCGATCTGGATTCCGTCAAATTGGTGGGATTCCACATCGATCAGGGCAAAATAGGCCACGGATATCGTCCGTTGTCCAGGGTCCCTGTCCACTTTGCTATAGGTATAGAGCTGTTCCATATAGATATCCCCCAGACCGGTCAGGGTGTGGAGGACCCGAATGGCTGCCTTGTCCAGGTTCTCGTTTTTTTTCAGGAACCCACCGATCAAGGACCACTTTCCTTTTTCCGGCTCAAAATTTCTTTTGATCAGCAGGATTTTCAGGTTCTTTTTATCAAACCCAAAAATAATACAGTCCACGGCCAATAAGACCTGATCTTCCTTTTCATAAAAATTGAGCTGATTGTTGATATCCAACATATCGACCGGATAGGCCTCTTTAGGTACTTCCATAGGTTCTAAATTCCGAAATCTATTGTTTTTTGACAAATTTCCGTTATTGAAAAACGTCAAAATACAAGAAACAAATCTGTTAAAGTTATATTTATTGAGATTTTCATGAAAAGGTATCTTTTCAATGGATTGTAAATGAACAAAATAATTTCCAAATAAGGGTAGTGTGATAAAGACACATAAAAAATATAAATTAATTTGTATTAACGGGAAATCTTTTGTTATTTTAAAAATGTAAAAATAACACTTTAACTCATGGGCTTCAAATAATAACGACATGGCCCAATGGAGCTGGTTTTGGGTGAAATATAAAAGAATGTGGAAAATAGACGCTTTCTCCATGGATTGTTTCGGGGAGGGTAATGGATCGATACCAAATAAACAGATTGTATGAATTCAAGCTATAAATCCCTCAAGGAGGAATGTTACCAAGCTAACATGGAACTCCAAGCCGAGGGTCTGGTCATCCATACCTTCGGCAATGTCAGTGCCGTGGACAGGGACAAAGGAGTGATGGCCATTAAACCCAGTGGGGTCCCCTATAAGGACCTGAAGTCCCAGGATATAGTGGTGGTGGATTTTGACAATAACATCGTGGAGGGCCGTCTTCGTCCCTCCTCGGACACCAAGACCCATAACTTTCTCTATAGGAATTGGGGGCAAATAGGGGGCATTGCCCATACCCATGCCCTGTACTCCGTGGCCTGGGCACAGGCCCAAAGGGACATCCCGATATTCGGTACCACCCATGCGGACCACCTAACCAAGGATATCCCCTGTGCGCCACCGATGTCGGATGCCCTGATCGCCGGCGATTATGAGTACAATACCGGGATGCAAATCATGGATTGTTTTCAGGAAAGAAATCTGGACCCTTCCGAGGTGGAGATGATTTTGATCGGAAACCACGGGCCCTTTGCTTGGGGCAAAGATGCCCATAAGGCGGTATACAATTCCATTGTATTGGAGACCGTGGCCCATATGGCCTTTTTGACACTGCAGATCAATCCTGATGCCCCCAGCCTCAAGGAATCACTCATTAAAAAACATTACGGGCGTAAGCATGGCAAGGATGCCTATTACGGTCAATAACCAACCCAATATTCGACATGAACAAATCTTCAAAAGCAGTCTGGTTCGTAACCGGAAGCCAACACCTATATGGTCCTGAAGCACTGGCACAAGTGGCAAACAATTCCAAAATTATGGTCGGGGGGCTCAACGACTCGGGAAAATTGCCCTTACCCTTGGTCTTCAAAGCGGTGGTTACCGGCCCGGATGAGATCGTGGGTCTATGTAGGGAGGCCAATAATGATCCCTCATGCGTGGGTCTTGTCACCTGGATGCATACCTTTTCCCCCGCAAAGATGTGGATTAGCGGCCTGGCCCTCTTGGATAAGCCAATCTGCCATCTCCATACCCAATACAATGCCGGCATTCCTTGGGACCAAATGGACATGGACTTTATGAATCTGAACCAATCGGCCCATGGGGACCGGGAATTCGGCCACATGATGAGCCGCATGAGAAAAAACCGCAAGGTCGTGGTGGGACATTGGAAAGAGGAAAGGGTGCAGCGAACACTGGCCCAATGGACACGGGTGGCCCTGGGCTGCGATGAACTCCGGCAGCTAAAAGTGGCCAGGATCGGGGACAATATGAGGGAGGTGGCCGTTACGGAAGGGGACAAGGTGGAGGCCCAAATACGTTTTGGCCTTTCCGTAAATGGTTATGATTCCTCGGATATCACGGGGATCATCGAGGATCTGGACCCAAAAGCGGTCGATGTACTTTTGGAAAACTATGAAGCAAATTATACCTTGGCCCCTGAATTGCTCAAAAACGGCAATCGGAGGGAATCCCTGGTGGAGGCGGCCAAGATCGAACTGGCATTGCGAAATTTTTTGGAGGCCGGGGGTTTCGGTGCCTTTACGGACACCTTTGAAAACCTGGGATCGTTGAAACAACTCCCGGGAATCGCAGTACAACGCTTGATGGCCGATGGCTATGGCTTTGGCGGGGAGGGGGATTGGAAGACCGCGGCCCTTTTGCGCTGCATGAAGGTAATGGCCGGTGACATGAAAGGGGGAACTTCCTTTATGGAGGACTATACCTATCATTTCAGCGGGGAAAATGACCTGGTCCTGGGGTCGCATATGTTGGAGATCTGTCCCAGTATCTCAAAGGGGACCCCCCGTTGTGAGGTACATCCCCTGGGAATCGGGGGCAAGGGGGATCCGGTGCGCCTGGTATTCGATTCCCCGGCAGGAGCGGCAATCAACGCCTCCTTGGTGGATATGGGGAACCGTTTCCGCTTGATCGTGAACGAAGTGGAGGCCATCGATCCGCTGGCCGATCTGCCCAAACTGCCCGTGGCCCGGGTCCTTTGGAACCCCAGGCCCAGTCTGGATGTGGCGGCCACCGCCTGGATCTATGCGGGAGGGGCGCACCATACCGTGTACAGCCAAGCGCTAACGGCCGAATATATGGAGGATTTTGCCGATATTTTCGGAATAGAACTTTTGGTTATCGACGCGGATACAAAAATTAGGGATTTCAAGGACCGATTGCGTGCCAATGAAGCTTATTATCATATGTTCCAACATGGCATGTAATCGACATAACATCTAAATCAAACCGATCAAATTCACATCATGAGAAAAATCCAATCCTACCCAATGTGTTTTGTCCTATTTTTATCCCTCTTGCAATTGGGTTGCAAGGAGAACAAAAAGGAAAGTGAATTGAAAAAAGAAGCCCCCAACAGCCAACAAGGGGAACAGCCCTTGGCGAAGATCGTATACGGTGAAATGCCCGATGGAGAAAAGGTGGAACAGTACACCCTTTCCAATGCCGCCGGGATGGAAATCGACGTGATCACCTATGGGGGCATCATCACCCGATGGACAGCGCCGGACAAGAATGGTGACTATGATAACATCGTCCTTGGGTTCGACAACCTGGAACAATACCTGCAGAGCAATCCCTATTTCGGGGCCTTGATCGGGCGCTATGGAAATCGGATATCCAAAGGCAGCTTTTCCCTGGACGGGAGCACCTATTCCTTGGCCACCAATGATGGTGAAAACCATCTCCACGGAGGGGAAACGGGCTTTGACAAGGTACTTTGGCAGGCCCATGGTAAAAAAACGGCCGAAGGATCAACTTTGATCCTTTCCTATACCAGTGGGGATGGGGAAGAAGGCTATCCCGGGAAATTGAAGGTACAGGTGACCTATACCCTGACCATGGACAATGCCTTGGACATACGCTATGAGGCCCGAACGGACAAGGCCACGGTGGTCAACTTGACCCAACACAGTTATTTCAACCTTTCCGGGAATTTTGGACAGGATATCCTGGATCATGAACTCGTCCTGGAAGCCGATTCCTTCCTACCCGTGGATTCGGGACTGATCCCGACCGGCGAGTTCAGGCCGGTGTCGGGGACTCCCTTTGACTTCCAACGGTCCAAACCCATTGGAAGGGATATCGATGCGGGGGATTCCCAATTGGAATTGGGCCTGGGCTATGATCATTGTTGGGTCCTTGATCAAGGCGAAGGCGATTTTGGACTGGCCGCCTCGACCTTCCATCCCACTAGTGGAAGGGTGCTGGAAGTCTATACCGATGAGCCCGGGATACAGTTCTACAGCGGGAACTTTTTGGATGGCAGCCTACCGGCCCCCCAGGGGGGGACCTATGGCAAGCGGTCCTGTTTTTGTCTGGAAACACAACATTTTCCCGATAGCCCGAACCAGGAAGCTTTCCCTTCCGTGAGATTGGATCCAGGGGATATCTATACTTCCAGGACCCTCTTTAAACTGACCACCAAATAAACCACAGTATGAAAACATTGGATCTCTACGATTGGATTACCATTTCCCTCTATTTTATAATCCTTTTGGGCATTGCCGCTTGGGTGATCCGCAGAAGAAAGGAAAACACCGAGGATTATTTCCTGGCGGGCAGGAACGTGGGTTGGTTTGTGGTGGGGGCATCCATATTTGCCTCCAATATTGGATCCGAACACGTGGTGGGTCTGGCCGGTGCCGGTGCCGGTGACCGCCTGCCCATGTTGATCTATGAGATCCAGGCCTGGGTCGTTCTGATCCTGGGCTGGGTATTCCTTCCCTTTTATGCCCGGGCCGGGGTATTCACCATGCCGGAGTTCCTTGAAAAACGGTTTGACGCGCGCTCGCGATGGATCCTTTCGGTATTTTCCATTGTGGCCTATGTGCTCACAAAAATATCGGTCACCATCTATGCAGGGGGCATTGTGGTCTCCGCCCTTTTGGGCATTGATTTTTGGACAGGTGCCATCGCCACGGTGGTCCTGACCGGTGCCTATACCATCCTTGGAGGGATGCGTGCCGTTGTATATACGGAGACCCTGCAGGCCATCGTCCTTGTAATCGGTGCCGGGGTGCTCACCTATATCGGACTCGACCATGTGGGGGGATGGCAGAGCATGAAGGAAACAGTAACGCCCGAATATCTCAATATGTGGCGTTCCGCCTCGGACCCGGATTTTCCCTGGCCGACCCTATTGATCGCCAGTACCATCACCGGGATCTGGTATTGGTGTACCGACCAGTACATAGTACAAAGGGCGCTTACCGCCAAGAACATCAAGGAGGGGAGAAGGGGGACCATCTTTGGGGCCACCTTGAAATTGTTGCCGGTCTTTTTGTTTTTGATCCCTGGGGTGATTGCCCTTACCTTGAAAATGAGAGGGGAACTGCATTGGGACACCCCCGATCAGGCCTTTCCGGTCCTTATGAGCAATCTGTTGCCATCCGGCCTGAGGGGATTGGTCGCCGCCGGGCTGCTGGCGGCACTGATGAGCTCCCTGGCCTCGGTCTTCAATTCCTGTTCCACCCTGTTCACCGTGGACATCTATAAGAAACTTCGCCCCAATACCCCGGAGAAGAAATTGGTGCGTACCGGGCAGATCGCCACGGTGATCACTGTGATCATTGGAATTATTTGGATTCCCATCATGTCCAATATATCAGGGGTCCTCTATGAGTACCTGCAAAGTGTGCAATCCTATATTGCCCCCCCAATCACCGCAGTGTTCCTTTTGGGCATCTTCCATAAGCGTATCAATGCCCAAGGGGCCTTTGTTACCTTGGTGGTGGGCTTTTTTGTTGGGGCCCTAAGGATAATTTTGGAACTGGTCAAGGGCTCCTTGGACCCCGACAGTGTTTGGTTCTTTGTTGGGGATATGAACTTTTTGGCCTTTGCCTCCTGGTTCTTCCTCTTTTGTATCATCCTGATCGTGGTGGTCAGTTATGCCACCAAGCCGCCTACGGATGAGAAATTGGTGAACCTCACATATGGCACGATTACCGAGGAGGAAAAAATCAAGAACAGAAACAGCTATAACTGGGTCGATATTGCCATTTCAGTGGGGGTAGTGGCCGTGGTCATCTATGTGATGATCTGGTTCAACGGAAAGTAGCCGAACCCTCGGCCCAGGACCATTGATTTTGTACCCGCCCCAAACCAAAGGAATGGTTTTGGGGCGGGTACATATTCCGCTCTTCCCAATAGGGGACGAACATGATCAAATTCCCATAGGTATAACTGATTGTTTTTCGGTTACAGAGCCTATAGGTCCCCCCCTTGATTTCCTCTTGGCCGATGTCCAGATCGACCCTTTTCTCCCCCGCCAAAAAATGGTCACTTACACGGAATTTGCCCTTTGCCCCTGATTGCACGCCCGATCCACGGGTAAAAAAGGGGT
>Ga0079224_100005248_pt1 | contig 16979 bp, 22 predicted proteins | sample Stecom2015_FD_80414 | JGI IMG/M metagenome (GOLD analysis project Ga0079224, IMG submission 80414) | Agricultural soil microbial communities from Utah to study Nitrogen management - Steer compost 2015 | ecosystem: Environmental > Terrestrial > Soil > Agricultural land | place: USA: Utah... | reverse complement strand
TTATTTTTAACAGAAATTTAACCCGTTGGTTAATCTCTTTTCTGATAAGGCATTAACGAATTTACCTTTCATTTTTTACGCTTGTATTTTAGGGGTAGTTTTTCAAATTGGAGTTCCATTGTACTTTTGCCGGAGCAAATCTGAAATTATACAAAAATGAAATCAGTATTTACGTTCATGTTACTCATAGGATTTATTGCGTTTGGTGGAGCCGGGCTTTACAATGGCGCAACTTGGCTATCGGGAAGCGGCAAAGCTTCTTGGTACGGAGACAAATTTCATGGTAAAACCACAGCAAGCGGCGAAAAGTACAATATGCACGAGTTCACAGCCGCACACAAAACGCTTCCATTCGGAACAAAAGTTAAAATCACTAATCACAGAACCGGAAAATCTGTAGTGGTGGAAGTAAACGACAGAGGTCCTTTTGTGAAGACAAGACAATTTGATTTAAGCAGAGCTGCCTTTGAAGAAATAGGAGACATAAACAGAGGAATTATGTCCATTGATTACGAAGTGGTAGATTAATCTTTATAAAAAAATTATCAAAAGCTCCTGATTGAAGGGGCTTTTTTTATACCTTTAATTTATATACAGTTATTTGATGCCTGCCGACTATATTTTCTATACCTTTTCCTGTTTGTTTATTTTATTAACTCTTTTGCCTTTTATCAAATCTCCCTACTGGCTCATTAGGATTTGGGATTTCCCCAGATTTCAGCTTTTTTGTATGGTATTTTTGGTTTTGGGATTCGGCATATTTTGTGTCAAATTTGATTTCTGGGTTAAGTGGGTCTTTTTATTTTTACTTGTCATCACGCTCGTATTTTTGTTTTGGTTTATTTATCCTTATTCCTTTTTGTCAAAAAAAATGCTCATAGGCGAAAGAGAAAGTAAACCTGAATACAAAATAAAATTACTGACAGCCAATGTTTATCAGGAAAACAGAAAATTTGAAAAAACAATTGAATTGATTTCAAATTCCTCACCCGATGTGGTTTTTCTGTTGGAACCCAATTCGGATTGGAAGAATGCGATGCAACCGTTGAAAAAAAATTTTCCTTACTTCATTGAAGTCCCCAAAGAAAATACCTATGGTTTACTTTTTTATTCTAAATTTCCAATTGAAAATCATGAAATAAATTATTTGATTGACGATGAAATTCCTTCAATTATTGCCGATTTAAAAATAAATAATAAAATTGTCAGGGTATTTGGCATCCATCCAACTCCACCCGTTCCACAAGAGAACCCCGAAAGTACGGAACGTGATGCAGAAATACTGATTGTAGGTAAAAAAGCCAAAGAATTTCATGGTCCTGCCATCGTTTTTGGTGATTTAAATGATGTCGCATGGAGCCATACAACCCGTTTGTTTTTACGCATCAGCGAAATGTTGGATCCTCGCATTGGTCGGGGAATGTTCAGCACTTTTCATGCAAAATACCCGCTTATGCGTTGGCCTCTCGATCATTTCTTTGTCAGCAGCCATTTTCGGTTGATTGATTTAAAAGTGGAAAACGGAATCGGTTCAGATCACTTCCCTATCAGCATAACATTGTCTATCAAATTCGAGCTTCCCGGAAAGGAGCTGGAAGCAAGCATAGATGACTTGAAAGAAACAAATGAAATAATTCAGGAAGCCAGATAATTATTCAAAATCGAAAAAAGAAAACCGAACATTTCCATATTTTCGGGTTTGAATCAAATGAACGTTATTTTCAAAATTTATATGAGAAGAATGTTCCAATACCAATTCTCCTTCAGCTTTTAGCCAGTTATTTTCTTTCACGTATTCAATTATTTTCTCATAGTCAGCCTGTTCAAAATGAAAAGGTGGATCTGCAAAAATAACATCAAAACTGCCTTGGGTATTTCGTTTTAGAAATTGAAAAACATCATTCCGGACAATTGACACGACTTCTTGTAAATTCATTGCATTTACCGTTTCTGAAAGAAATTTCACACAACCTGCGTCTTGGTCAACCGATAAAATCCGCTGGCTTCCTCTGGATGCAAATTCCAAAGAAATACTGCCAATTCCCGAAAACAGATCCAGAACTGAAATTTCATCGAGCTCATAATGGTTATTCAAAACATTGAAAAGTGCTTCTTTTGCAAAATCCGTGGTCGGCCGAACCGGAAGATTTGCAGGAGCATTTATTTTTTTCCCTCTAAAAGAGCCTGAGATGATGCGCATTTTGATAAATTTTGAAGTGTGAAGTTAGCCAGAAATTCCTCATCTTTCATTGCGGCTTTCAAATAACGCACATATTTTTTGAGCGTCTGAAAAACTTTGGTGTTGGGCAATAATTCCCCGTAGCATTTTATTTCGGTCTTATTCGTATCCAATCCCAATTGTTCCAATGCAAAAAGGGTAAAAAACAAAATGTCTTCGCCCGTTGGCGTTTCAAACAAATTGTAAAAAACAACACCATTATTTGCTGTAACCAGAATTTCCAGCTGATGATGAAGTAAATTGAGATGAACCACCGGCTCATTTGTTTTTTCCACCGCATCTATAAATATTTGTCCCGAATGGGTAAAAACCAGCTGCCCAAAAAGTTCTTTTAACTTCCGCACCAAAACAGACGAAGTCCCATAAACAAAACACGATTCAGTAGAAGAAAAGCTCTTCAAAATCTGGTTATCTTCAAATTCCGCCTCTGAGAAATTCAATAAACTTTCATAATTTTCAACCATATAATCATTGGGAACCAAATTGAAGAAAGAAGAAACAAATGCCACATATATTTTATCAAAATTGCGTCTTAATCGCAAGTCTGTTTCCAGTTCTTTGATGATTTCAGCTTCCCAACGGTTTGGATGGGTTACTTTTATATGCGATACTTTTGAAATCCTTTCTTTTTCATCGCTCGTCCCAAAAGAAAAACCTTCCTTATAAAAAACAAGGTTCAGTGTTTTGATATGTTCGTTTTCTACTGAAATGATGGTGAATTTTGAGCCGTAAAGATAATTCTTTCTCTCGAATTTCATATTCTCATCATTTTTTACTGTAAAAAATAAAAGAAAAGAGTAAAGATAAGCAAAACGGAGAAGTTGATTAGGTTACTAAATCGTTACTGGTTTCAAGTTACCTTTAATAACACAACTTGTTATATTTAAGTGTTTTGCATTTATTTTCATCTTTCCTTGTAGCTCAATGTAAGTTAATTTTAAACATTAAATGATTGAGTTATGAAGCAGACAAAAAGGTCGACGTTTAAGCTTCTTATCTACTTAAAGAAAAACGAGCCGAAAAATGGTAAGGTTGCCATTATGGGACGTATCACTATTGATGGCAAAGCCGCTTCATTCAGTGCCAAACTGGAAATTGCCCCCAATAATTGGGATTTAAAGCACGGAAGCCGGGTTCTTGAATTTGTACTATTCTGTGCAAAAGTGGTTACGGCAAAGCCAATGGTCAGGGTCAGTGCCCAAAAGGTTTTAAAAAGATTTTTCATTGCTTTATTTATTAGATTGTTTAGATACAAGGAAGACCTGATAACCTGCCTTTAGCGTAACTTTGGAGTACGTACTTTTGGCGAAATAACCTGAAATGCCTTGTACCACGCCACGGCTAAGATCTGCAGCAACCTGTTGCCCCGCCGATTTGTGTAAGCATTAAACTTGTTCCTGATCCAGAAGGTGTGATGTTCAGGTAAACGGAAGGAAAATAATTCATCCAAAGAAAGGAAGCCGATTAAGAATCGTATATTTTTCTATATACAGGATTTCAAGATTTTGATAGCCTGCTCTTGCTCAGAAAGGTTTAAGCTGGCAAAACCCATTCGAATTGAATTGTACTTATTGTCGATTGTGTCGTACTTATTACCATCACTGATCTTCAGACCCTTTTTACCCGCTTCTTCTGAGAGTTTTTTTAGATCAATATCATTAAATTTTGTCCATACAGACATTCCGCCGTTGGGAATCTTAAAACTTACTTTTTCTCCGAGTTCTGCTTTCAGCAACCCACAAAAATGATCTCTTCTATTTTTATAAATTTTTAGCGACTTTTTAATGCACTTTTCAATAATTCCATCGCTATAGAGTTGGGCAAGGCCTAATTCTAAAAATGTATTTCCCTGAAAATCAATTAATTTCCTATAAGAAGTAGCATAATCAACAAATTTTTCAGTTCCCGTTAGAAAACCAAGCCGAAAGGCCGGTGCCAAGGCTTTGGTCAATGTACCGATATAGATGACACTTCCATGCCTGTCTATGCTGGCCATGGGTAGCATAGGCATACTGGCATAGTGAAAATCATAATCATAATCATCTTCAATAATCGCGAAATTGTACACTTTCGCCAGTTCTAATAACCTGATTCGTCGCTCAGGAGGCAAGGTGACAGTAGTTGGATAATGATGGTGTGGAACAGCATAAACAAATCGTATGTCATTAGTTTTACAAATTTGCTCAACGGCATCGATTTCGAGTCCATGTTCATCCACAGGGACTTTGTGAATGTTAAGTTGCAGTTGTTGAAACAATTCCCGGGCAAACCAAAAGCCGGGTTCGCTCATAATAACGTGGTCACCGGGTTGAGTAATTACTCGGGCAGCTAAATAAATACCCATGGTTGCGCCCCGCGTTAATAACAAATTATTTGGGGTAACAGGCAGGCCTCGTGTATCGTTTAAATAGTGAGCAAATATCTCCCGGAACTGTGTGTTTCCTTTTGTTTCACTGTAAAGCAAGTATTTTTTGTAGCTCGGTATTTTGGAGAGCCCTCTTATACATCGGGTTAATTCTTCAATCGGGGCCAAGCGCGGATCTGGAAAACCATCGTCTATCACAAGTTGTCCGCCCTCAGGTGCCTTGAGATGAGGAACCATGATTAAATTTTTGTTGATTTCAAACGGTATTCTGTCAGGTGCTGTAAGTAGCGTGTCTGTCTCTATAATAGATTTTGGCATTAACACTGGCAATTCATCACGGATAAAACTCCCCTTTCTTGGCTTTTGGTCAATCCAGCCCTGTGCTTGCAATTCATCGTAGGCGGCCACCACCGTCATCCGGTTGATTGCCAACTCGTCGGCCAAACTCCTGGAGCCCGGTAATTTCAGTCCCTTACGTAATCGCCCGTTTCGTATTTGATGGATTATTGCATTAACAAGCTGTAAATAGATTGGCATATTAGCTGACTTGTCTATTTTGAGTATTTCCTGAAAGTAGATCATCTGGATTAGTTCCTATATTAAAACTGGATTATACTATTCGTCCAGTAAAAATATAGATTTACAGCGGAATTTGGAAATTATTAAAACATAGTAAGAAAATTAAAGCAATCTCAACTTAAGAAAATATGGATAAAAATGCAATTAAGCAAGCGCTAATAAAATTGGAGAGGCATCATATTGATGAAGCAGAAATGAAATATGAAGAATTCTTATTGGGCAATCTTATTGATCGGGAAGAAACGGTAGATGATGATGACCAGTCACACCATCGGCAAAGTATTGAAATCTCAGATCAATTGGAGGATCAGGCACATGTCCATATTGATCACTTAAATGCGATTAACCGTATTTCATTCGCCCCGACAGAGGTGGTCAAACCTGGAGCCATAGTAAGCGTAAATGGGCGTTGTATGATTGTCGCAGTACCTAAGGCTCCTTTTACGATTGATGGCAGGAGTTTTATAGGTATTTCAGTGGCTGCGCCTATTTATAAATGCTTAGAAGGGAAAAAGGCAGGCGACACATTTGAATTCAATAATACAAAATTCACCATCGAGGTAGTAAATTAAAATAAATAGGAAAATTGATTATGGGTTCTTATGATACTTTATCAAAAGCATTAAATAGCTTAAATGAAAGAGGTTACACCATAGATTTTAACATGCAAAGCGATAGTGTTTATTGTAAGACACTTGGCGAATCTTTTAGTCCCGAGGACTTCGAGATTATAGAATTCTATCGGTTTGAAGGAAATACAGATCCGGGAGATGAATCAATTATTTACGCCTTAAAAACCAAATCAGGACATAAAGGAGTCTTAGTGGATGCCTATGGTCTGTACTCCGATCCGTTAACTGCCGAGATGGTACAAAAACTAAAAACACACTAAATTAATCGCTATTAGGATCAATTCTGATAGAGAATAAACCCAACTGAAGTATGAAATCAAAAAATAATATTATAGCCGTTGTTCAAGAATTGAATAAACTTGGTTATACTGAGGAGTTTAGAATTTCAGGAGAAAAATTGTATTGGGTTGGAAAATCTGTTAAATATAATTCTGATCAATTTGAAATAGATCATGCCTATCGTTTTGAAAGTTCGGATACCCCTGAAGATTCTTCTTTGATTTATGGAATTTCAATTCCCAGAAAAGGGATTAAGGGGATTCTTATCGATGTGTTTGATACATTTTCATCCCTGGAAGAGAGTTTCGTCATTAATAAAATTTTGGCAGCAGAACCAACGCTGTTAACTCATGAAGACAGCAATTTGGATTTAAAATTTGGGTTGGTTCCAAAAGTTCATAAATCCAAATTCAATGAAGACCCCCATCGCTATGTTCTGAGAAAAGGCTTTCCTGACTTTCCGGCCTGTCCGTTTGGGCAAAGCTTTTCCATGTTGGGATATGACAACAAATTGGAAGAATATGTATGGTTAACCACGAGTATCCTAAAGGATGAAAGACTGAAAACAGTACAATACAGATAGAAGGGAATGGGAGGCCGAGTATTATAAGTTCGTTAAAGGTCAAAAAGATAATCCCAATGAAGATACCTAAATTTTATCAAAAAAATAATCCGCAAGTTAAGGAAAGTAACCGTTCAAAAAAACTCCTATTACTGCGAAACATGCCATATTAATTTCGACAAGAGTTTCTAAGCCTTTGAGTGGGAAACCTCCCCTAAAAATCCATCATCTAAAACAATTTGAAAGTATGAGTTCGGTAAAATTTAAAAACACACGTTTCAACCCGGAAAGCACATCATTTTTGGACATTGTAAAACAAATGGCAGAAGCATTTGGAATATTCTGCCTGGATTAGTCATTGTATTGTAACTGGATTACCCTGTTCGTCCAGCAAAAGCATAAATTTACAACAGAATCTGTAGGTTATGAAAATAAAACTGTCTATTGCATCACTATTGTTAAGATTGGGACTTGGGGCAACCCTTTTGTCTGCTGTAGCCGATAGGTTTGGTATATGGGATAAAGAAGTTTCGTCCTGGGGCAACTGGGGTGCTTTTTTGGAATATACTGCGGCGGTAAATTCATTTGCTCCGGAAGGAATCATACCATTTTTGGCTATGAGTGCCACTGTGCTCGAAATTATACTTGGCCTCCTGCTTATAATTGGTTATAAGACCCGATGGGCCGCTTTGGGAGCAGCTATACTCACGTTTGTGTTTGCCCTGTCTATGGCTTATTCCTTCGGAATAAAAAGTCCGCTGGATTACAGTGTGTTTGTGGATTGTACGGCGGCTTTTTTATTGGCCTGTATTCCAAATTACAAGTGGAGCTTAGATGAAGCTCTTAATAAACAATCAATTCAATAGTTAAGTCAATTCTTTGAAATTTCAACTCTTTTTAATCACTATATTTTTTACCCATAAATTTGATATACCATGAAATTAAGATTCCTTTCACCTGCCAACCATGGCATTGTCGATTACCTTGCAGCAGTTGCATTGATTACTGCTCCATTCATATTAGGCTTAGGTACCGGCAACCCTTCGGCCATATGGATATCTGTCGTTGCGGGCATTGCCGTTATTGTTGTCAGTCTAGCGACCAGATATCGTTATGGCGCTTTTAAAATGATACCATTTGGCGGGCATCTCACACTTGACCTGTTGGTCGCCACTGTATTTATGCTCGTGCCATTTCTCTTTGAATTCGAGGAGCTCGATGAAGCGTATTACTATATCAACGCTGTGGTTGTATACCTGGTTGTTGCGGTTACTGCGAGTGAAGATTCTTCGGTCAATTAGGGGGTAAAAACCCATTACCTAAGGATGTGATTACAGTGAGTGAGAAACGGACGATTACTCTCACTCCCAGCAGATATGGAAAAAAGAACCTTTTAAATATTAATATTTTAAGCATTAAGCATTTTTTATGTGTACCAGGCAATTGTTTCAAACCATTTTATCGATAGTCACTTTTCAACTATTAAGTATTTCTGTCATTGCCCAAGACGTTTATGTCTCGGGACATGAACTTTCCGGAACTAATTTTGCCGCCAAATTGTGGAAAAACGGTAGCCCGGAACCACCACTGACCGACGGCACTTATGAAGCGGTTGCCTATTCGGTAACGGTAAATAACGGCAATGTGTATGCTGTAGGTTTTGAAAGTAATGGGTCGCATTATAACGCCAAATTATGGAAAAATGATACCGTAGTAGATTTGACCGACGGAATCCAAGAGTCCAGTGCTCATTCAGTTGTTGTGGACAATGGGGATGTATATGTATCAGGATTTGAATTTGACGGCGACCATTATGTGGTCAAGCTATGGAAAAACGGCATGTCCCAGGATATAACGGACGGTACAACGGACCAATTGGGTACCGGGTTGTTTGTGGACAATGGGGATGTATATGTAACAGGTTACGAGCTCATCGATTCCGAACATAAAATTGTCAAAGTATGGAAAAACGGTGTCGTAGAAGAAACACTGACCGATGGCACTGTTAATGCTAACGCACAATCTATATTTGTTGATAATGGCGACATCTATGTGGCAGGTCAAGAAGGAAACAGGGCTAAACTATGGAAAAACGGCACGGATCAAAACCTTGCCATAGATACCACAAAACTAAGCAGTGCCTTATCAGTATTTGTCGACGACAATGGTGATGTATATGTAGCAGGACAAGAAAACAATAGCAACAGTAAATATATTGCCAAACTATGGAAAAACGGTACGCCCCAAGACTTGTCCGATGGTACCACTAATAGCTTTGCTTATTCGGTGGTTGTTTTTAACGATGATGTATATGTGGCAGGCTTCGCATATACCAGTACTGGCTTAGCTACTGCCAAATTATGGAAAAACGGTACGGTAGAAGATTTGACCGATGGCTCTACCTTTGCTTTTGCTTATTCGATTTTTGTTGATACCGAATCCTTGGGTACTCCCGATTTTGCAACGTCGCAAAACACCTTTACGGCTTATCCCAATCCGGTAAGCGATATCCTTAATATCGAAGTGGAAGTACCTACTACCTTTCGATTATACGATATACAGGGAAAATTCATAAAAAACATTGAAGCTGAGAAAAACACCACGGTAGATATGAAGGGGCTATCTGACGGCATCTATTTCTTGGAAAATCCCAATAAAATCAGCGAGAAAATTATCAAAAATTGATTTATCGATAAAAAAATCACAAATGGTAAATAGATTAAATCTTGGAAAAACCCTTCCTGACACTTATCAAATCTTTATGCAGCTATCGCAAGCTGTTTCAAATTCCGGGATTGATAAATTACACCAGGAGCTTATTAAGATCAGGGCTTCTCAAATTAATGGATGCGCTTATTGTTTGCATAAACACAGCAAGGATGCCATTAAATATGGTGAAGACCCCAACAGACTGTATGTAATAGCAACATGGCGCGAAGCGAAAAAATGGTTCAGTAAAGAGGAGCAAATTATTTTAAAACTTACCGAAGAAATCACCCTTATCTCGGATCATGGTCTGAGCGATCAAACCTATGAGGAAACTGGTGCGCTTTTTGGAGAAGAAATGACAGCGAAATTGATTGTAGCAATTATCAATATCAATGCTTTAAACCGAATAGGTGTTGCATTATCACTACATCCATAATATTGGAACTTATAAAAACCTATAAACAATGAAGGCAATTTATAATAATCAGGTAATTGCGGAAAGTGACAATACGGTCATCATTGAAGGGAACCATTATTTTCCCCCGGACTCAGTAAAGAAAGAATTTTTAGCAGCATCCGACACGCACACAATCTGTCCCTGGAAAGGGGAAGCATCTTATTACCACGTGGTGGTTAATGGAAACAAAGCAGATGATGCAGCATGGTACTATCCCAATCCTCGCCCTCTGGCAGAAGAAATTAAAGGGTATATCGCATTTTGGAATAATGTCAAAGTAACTGAATAGAGGGGTGATTCTCCTTTTGCAAAAAACAGACGGTATTGCGACAACGCAATTATAGAAAATCAATTTCTACTTTTAAATATTAAAAGCATGGGCAAAAAAGTAGCTGGACAGCTAATTGAAATGCTGGTAGAAAACGGCATAAAAAGAATATATGCTGTTACCGGGGACAGTCTAAATGAGTTAAACGATGCTGTACGGCGTAATGGAAATATAAAATGGATACATGTGCGACATGAAGAAGTGGGCGCCTACGCTGCGGCAGCAGAGGCTGAACTCGATGGAATTGGCTGTTGTGCGGGTAGTTCGGGACCCGGGCATGTACACCTCATTAATGGGCTTTATGACGCACACCGGGCCGGAGCACCCGTAATCGCCATCGCTGCGACCATAAACACCCGTGAATTTGGTACAAACTACCATCAGGAAACCAATACAATAAAACTTTTCGACGATTGCAGTTGCTACAATCAACTTATCCAAACACCAGCACAAGCACCCCGTATGTTGCAAACGGCTATTCAGCATGCCATCCACCAACGCGGTGTAGCCGTAATCGGTTTGCCCGGTGATGTGTCCGCCCAAACCGCCGAGGAGAGTGTTGCTGCCATGCATAATTATAAATCGTTTACACTGCATCGCCCGATTGACGAGGAATTGCATAAAGCAGCTGTTTTATTGAATAAGTACCCCAAGATTTCCATCTTTTGCGGTGTAGGCGCTAAACATGCGCGCGAGGAAATAATACGCCTCTCCGAATTACTAAAAGCCCCTGTGGGGTATAGCTTCCGTGGAAAAATGGGCATACAGTATGACAATCCCAATGATGTGGGAATGACCGGGCTTTTAGGCCTGCCTTCAGCATATCACGCCATGCATGAATCGGATGTTGTTTTGCTTTTGGGTACAGACTTTCCCTACACACCTTTCATACCAACGAACAACAAGCTGATCCAAATAGATGACCGGCCGGAAAAACTGGGAAGACGGGCAAAACTGGAACTTGGATTAACAGGGGATATTAAAGATACTTTAACGGCCTTACTGCCACTTATAAAGAATAAAACGGATGACAGTTTTCTCGGTGCGCAATTGAAATTATATGAGCGTGTAAAAAAACATTTGAATATTTACGTGAAGGATTCAGGGGCAGAGGATTTTATACAGCCTGAATATGTGACGCATGCCATCGATGAATTGGTATCCGATAATGCTATATTCACCATGGATACAGGTATGTGTTGCGTGTGGGGTGCCCGTTATATCACTGCCGCTAAAGGACGTAGATCTTTGGCATCGTCCAATCACGGTTCTATGGCCAATGCAATGCCAATGGCTATTGGTGCCGCATTGGCACATCCGGAAAAGCAAATCGTTGCACTCTGCGGCGATGGCGGATTGACCATGTTGCTCGGTGATTTGATAACCATCAAGCAATATAATTTACCCATCAAGATCCTGGTATTTAACAATCGTTCCTTGGGAATGGTAAAACTGGAAATGGAAGTTCAGGGCCTGATTGATAATGAAACCGATCTAATCAATCCTGATTTTGCGCTAATTGGAGCCGCTATGGGATTTAAATCTATAACGATCGATGAGCCCGAAAAGGTCTATGAACAACTTTCTGATGCGTTGGCACATAGCGGCCCCGTTATCGTAAATATTAAAACGAATCCGAATGCACTGGCCCTGCCCCCAAAAATTGAATGGGAACAAGTAAAGGGTTTTACATTATCCGTAGGAAAAATGATGCTGAGCGGTCGTATGGACGAGGCGATGCAAACGCTAAAATCAAATTACAAGCACCTTACCGAAATTATATAAATACTGTAGGATAAAAAATTTTCGAAAAAGAAGAGATAAAAAATATGCTTATGGCGAGGATATACGGGTATTGAACGGCAATCATAACAAATTATAAGTACAAGCTAGCTTATCGGGAAATATCGTCAATACTTCGGGCAGTATAGATATCCCGAGAAGCTTATACCCAAGTTTAATTTTGTACTGTTAATCAATAACAAGATAAATTTCAACATAAGCAATTTAGGCATCCTTCATCACAGACCGGCGCCGGTTCTATCTCTGTCGATACTTGGATTAGCCATCATAAGAAATAAATAAATTTATAATGAAATACATAACAAACAGCCTGTGGACACTTATTTTCGTACTCACCAGTTGTCAAGGCAACGCACAACAAAACAGACCGGGTACAGATAAAACGGAGAACCCATATTACTCACGTACAGATACGTTGCATCTTCAGGTGAGTAATGCGGAATGGAAGAAAATATTGCCACATGACCTATACGTAGTGGCAAGGGAGCAGGGAACGGAACGGGCATTTACGGGTAAATATTGGGACAGTGAAACTAAAGGAACCTATTATTGTGCAGTATGTGGCAACCGGTTGTTTCGCTCTGATGCCAAATTTGAAAGTACTTGCGGATGGCCAAGTTTTTTTGAGCCGGTACGGAAAAACAGCGTTGTTTATAAGGAAGATAACACTATGGGAATGCATCGTATAGAAGTTGAATGTGGCCGCTGTAATTCGCATCTGGGGCATATTTTCAACGATGGCCCCCCGCCCACATATAAAAGGTATTGTATGAACTCTATCTCATTGGATTTTGAACCAGATACATCAATAAAATAAATTACATCCGGAATTTTTCTATTCTGCCATAACACAGCGAGTGTACAGTTTAGGTTATCGGGAAATTTAGACAACATGAAGGGAAGTCCGGATATCCCAGCACGCTATACTCCAGCCTACTTTTGTACTATCAATAGCAAACAAATTTAACCTAAACAATTTAGTACAATGGAAAACACATTCAAAGTTTTGAAAAGAGAAGAAGTCTCTCCAAAAAACCAACACGTATTCAACCAACTGGAAAAAACAATCGGAGCTGTTCCCAACCTGTATTCCACATTGGCCTATTCAGAAAATGCTCTGGAAACTTATATTAATCTTGAAAACAGCAAGACTTCCTTAAATAAGAAAGAAATAGAAGCGGTAACGCTGGTGGTAAGTGAAGTAAATAATTGTGTGTATTGTCTAAGTGCCCATACCATGGTCGCCAAATTAAACGGTTTTACCGAAGAACAGATCCTTGAAATCAGAAGTGGGAGTGTGGGTTTTGACCAAAAGCTGGACGCACTGGTAAAACTTGCTAAACAGCTTTCCGAAAAAAGGCATCCGGGTGATGGTAGATTGGCAACTGCTTTTTTTGAAGTCGGCTACACCAAAGAAAACCTTATCGATTTGATCGTCCACATCGGCGACCGAACCATCAGTAACATATTGCATGCCGTTACCCAGGTGCCGAATGAGTTTCCACCTGCTAAACACATTTAACCTGTGCCACCATATAAGTACTAACATTGGAAGAAAATAGGAATCATTAATAGAAAACAAAAACAGTTGAATATGGAAAATTTAAAAAAAGCATATCTGGCAGGAGGGTGCTTCTGGGGTATGGAAGATCTTTTCAGAACACGTCCGGGAGTAGTCAATACCGAAGTGGGCTATATAGGCGGGCAAAATGACAATCCGACCTATGAAAACCACCCGGGGCATGCCGAAGGAATTGAAATCACCTATGACCCAGGCAAAACAACGTACAAAAAGCTATTGGATTACTTTTTCAGAATACACGATCCGAGCACAATGGACAGACAGGGCAATGACAGAGGTAAAAGCTACCGCTCGGCACTGTTCGTCCAGAACGAGGGAGAAAGAAATGATGCTGTGGAAATGATCGAATTGGTTGATAATTCGGGACGTTGGCCCGGAAAGGTTGTAACCACATTAGAACCTTTTACGAAGTTTTGGCGTGCTGAAGACTATCATCAGGATTATCTTGTAAAGCATCCGAATGGGTATACCTGCCACTTTGAACGCTTTGGCACATTGCTGTAAAACTGCTGGTCGATGAGGAGAGGCAGGTACAGGTTGTGTTTGGTTGAAATGAAATAATAGCAGAAATTTACCTGCAGAATCCTGATGACCGATATATTGGCCTCCGGACGAGAGGAAGATGTCCCACATCCCCTTTATGGAAACAACCAAGCATAAATTGGGTATGGCACGTTAACAAAACAAGATACGCCGCCAAATCCGTAGCCAAAAGACTTGTTAAGAAATAGAAAATAAAAAATAAAAGACATGAATATAGCAATCACCCTGGTGACCATGTTTAGCATATTCTCAATGACAGGATGCCGAAACAGCATGGAGAGCCAGCCTTTAAAGGAAAAGATAACAGAAGCAGAAATAACAAACCCCAATGACAGTATGGACGTGATTTATTTTGCCGGCGGATGCTTTTGGGGAACGGAGCATTTTTTTAAGCAGGTGGACGGGGTTATCGACACAGAAGTAGGCTATTCCAACGGGCACACAGACAATCCCACCTATAAGGATGTGGTACAAAAAAATACCGGCTATGCAGAAACCGTAAAGGTTACGTACAATGCTGAAAAATTAGATTTGAACCAGTTGCTTGACCTGTATTTCCTTACCATTGATCCGACGAGTGTAAATAGGCAGGGTAACGATATTGGTGATCAGTATCGTACGGGAATTTATTACACATCGGATCAGCAGTTGCCGCTTATCAGGCAACGGATAAAAAAAGAGGCAGCAAAACACTTCAGGGCCATAGCGGTTGAAGTAAGCCCGTTAAAGAAATATTATAAAGCAGAAGAGTACCATCAGGATTATCTTGACAAAAATCCCGGTGGTTATTGCCACATCAATCCGACGCTTTTTAAAGTTGCTAAAGAGGCCAATAAAACCCCTTAGTTACAATAACTACTGAGTGGCGAAATTCCGGCGTGTTTTCTTAAACATAACGGTCGTAATTTTCTTACATCTATAGTAAAAAAGCAAAGAAAAATTTGAAAGATTGTGATTAGAGAATATAGTGAAAATACAACAGCGGCGTGGTTTGTCATGCACAGTAGGAACGAATTGTTTTCAGGAAAGGGACTGGGCAATCCGGGACCCTCTTCTGTGATCACCTTTGTGTATAATAAGGGAGAAGCCCAGGAAGTGATTATTGATGAGATTACCTATACGATGCCCTCACGGAGCATTTTGCCACTAGTGTCCAATCAGCATTTTGTATTTCAACATCCCGAAAACTTGACTGCCTGGCAATTTAACCGCGAATTTTATTGCATCATTGACCATGATGCCGAAGTGGGCTGCGTAGGTTTTTTGTTTTATGGTATCAGGCACCCCATGTTCATCATGCTTAATGAGGAAGAAATCGGGGAAATATCCTACCTGGGAAAAATGGTTTCCAATGAAATGCTCGTGAGAGACTATTTTCAGGGTGAAATGCTACGAACGCTTTTAAAAAGGCTTATCATAAAGACCACCCGAATTGCCAAATCACAAAGTGAAAGTTACCAGCAATTTCCGGATGAAAGAATGGATATCGTAAGAAAATTTTCATTGCTGCTGGAAGAGAATTTTAAGAAGGAGCACAAGGTCAGTTTTTATGCAGCTGCCCTCAACAAATCCCCCAAAACATTGAGCAATGTCTTTGCTTTGTTAAGACAGCCGGCGCCATCCACACTCATCCGCAACAGGCTTATTTTGGAAGCTAAACGCTACCTCCATTATACAGAGCGGTCTGCAAAAGAAATAACTTATGAACTTGGGTTTGAAAGTCCGGCTCATTTTAGCAGGTTTTTTAAGGCGCATACGGGAACAAACATTTCGGCATATAGAAATCTTTGATAAGGAACGTTCAAATTTAGGCCAGTCACTCGAGCCTTGTGCCTGTAATTAATTTGATTAAGTTCTGAAAACATATCATCTGGATGAGTTTCTATATTAAATCTGGATTACTTCATCCATCCAACAAACCTATAAATTTACAACTGATACTGTGAATTAAAACAAAACTACTATTATGGCCAATGTACATTTTGAAATCAGAGAACCAAAAAACGAACCTAATTATACCTATTCGCCGGGTAGTATAGAACGGAAAAAGTTAAAAGCAGAGCTCAAACAATTAGCCAATAAAGTCATTGAGATACCTGCCATTATTAATGGAAAAAAAATCAGAACAAACAATACTGCAGATGTGGCGATGCCCCATGTCCAATCGTTCTATAAAAGAAACTACAATACCTCCCCAAGATTGGGTTCGACCTTTTATGGGAGAGCGATTACTGTGAAGTGTCAAGCGAATCTATTTCAATTCATGATTTGAGCACGATTTAAGTATTATAAGTATAAACACTAAAAAATAAAAATATGGAATCATTAACTGACAAAAACAAAACGATGAAAGCTATTGTGGCTTCAGACCCTCAAAAGGATACTACAGGAATGGTCTTGACAGACAGGCCAATGGCGGAAGCTGACTTAAACGATGTTGTCGTTCAAGTTTACGCTTCGGGATTTACCACAGGAGAACTCACCTGGCCATCAACTTGGGCTGACCGTACCGGACGCGATCGAACTCCGACAATTCCCGGCCACGAATTAGCAGGAATTGTAGTTGAACTGGGGTATGGAACAACAGGTCTTTCAGTAGGGCAACGGGTATTTGGGCTTACCGACTGGACACGTAATGGCACATTAGCAGAATATATCGCGGTTGAGTCACGAAATCTGGCACCACTCCCCGCTGATGTAGATTTCACAGAAGGTGCAGCACTTGTGATGTCGGGACTTACTGCCTGGCAGGGGTTGTTTGTGCATGGAAATCTTCAGTCAGGCCAAACTGTCCTTATTCACGGTGCTGCAGGCGTTGTGAGTTCAATGGCGGTGCAGTTGGCTCGTTCTGCCGGTGCTTATGTGATCGGAACCGGACGTGCTAATGGTCGTCAAACAGCT
>Ga0079224_100005247_pt1 | contig 16982 bp, 12 predicted proteins | sample Stecom2015_FD_80414 | JGI IMG/M metagenome (GOLD analysis project Ga0079224, IMG submission 80414) | Agricultural soil microbial communities from Utah to study Nitrogen management - Steer compost 2015 | ecosystem: Environmental > Terrestrial > Soil > Agricultural land | place: USA: Utah... | reverse complement strand
TTCCTCGCCTGCACGCCGGGATACAGCATCGGCACCGGATCGCTGTAAAACGTTTCCTTAGTGTCGATGTCCATCATGGTGAGGACGCCTGACCATCCTGCTCCGGTGTCCATAAGCCATACGCCGCCGGCGCATACGGGGACGTTAGCAGGAACGGGCGTGTGACCGATGTAGACTTCGTCGAATGAAGTGAGCTTGACCGATTTGGTGCGCTGGTTCATCTCCAGCACAAGGTACGCGAGGTTCCGGTCCCACAGAAAAGTTTCCAGTCCCTGTGTTTCGAGCGGCATCTTTGGGTCGAAGCCCGCATGGACAAACAGCCTCCCGTTATCGAGGTGGTACGGCACGCCGTCGTCCAGGAACTGGACATGGTGCATTGGAACGCCGGAGCTGTAAGAGTTTATGGTGGCCTGGCCGCCCTGGTCGAGCCATACTTCGTCGGCTTCCCGGGTCTGCATCCATTCGAGTGTCCAGACGTCGTGATTGCCCAGCACATAAGTGAGGTTTTCTATCTTCATGAGTTCCTCGACGCACGCATATGTGTCAGGCCAGCCATCGCATACGTCGCCCAGGCTGATGAGGTGATCGCGACTGTAATCGAAACCCGCCCGCTGCAGGCACTGTACGAGTGCCTTGTGTGCCCCATGAATGTCTCCCATTACAAACGTTCTGCCCATAACCCATAAAGAAATAAAACTGCCACGTGCAAAGCTATTAAATCGCGGAGTTTTGGCCATTTGGTCCGTCCGTAAGCCCCAAAAGCCGACATTTTACCACTTAGCGATTATGCAGGCGAATTCTGTACTTTATTAGGCTTAATCTTTATAATTGAACTTTATTTGCAACGCAGTATAAACCATAGCCTTATGGATCAGGTAGCCGTTGAAAAGCAGCAGGAGCACAAGGAGAAGATTGCCAGTGTGATTCGCGAAGTAGGGAAGGTTGTGGTTGGCCAGGAGTATATGGTGAACCGCCTTCTTATCGGATTGTTCACCAATGGTCACATTCTACTCGAAGGTGTTCCCGGGTTGGCGAAGACGCTAACGGTGAGCATGCTTGCCCGCGTTCTTCATCTCGACTTCGCACGCATCCAGTTTACGCCCGACCTGCTTCCGGCAGACCTTGTCGGCACCATGATCTACAACCAACGGGAAGGAAAGTTCGAGGTCAAAAAAGGCCCCATATTCGCGAATATTATTCTTGCCGATGAGATCAACCGTTCTCCGGCCAAGGTGCAGTCTGCGCTGCTGGAAGCCATGCAGGAGAAACAGGTCACGATCGGAGAAACCACATTCGCGCTGGATAAGCCGTTCCTTGTGATGGCGACCCAGAACCCTGTTGAACAGGAGGGTACCTATCCGCTACCGGAAGCCCAGGTCGACCGCTTTATGATGAAAGTGTTTGTCGAGTACCCGACGAAGGAACAGGAGCTGGAGATCATGCGCCGGATATCCAACATGCAATTTGATTACACGGTGTCGACCGTGCTTACAAAAGAGGATATCTTCGACATCCGTGGTCAGGTAAACAAAGTGAAGATATCAGAGTCGCTTGAACGCTACATCATCGAACTGGTTTACGCGACGCGCCATCCTAAAGATTATCAGCTTAACGAACAGGCACAGTACGTTCAGTTCGGAGCATCCCCCCGCGCGAGTATCAACCTCAACCTGGCGTCGAAAGCGCTCGCCTATATGGACGGCCGCGATTACGTCCTTCCTGAAGACATCAAGGAAGTTGCAATCGACGTAATGAACCACCGCATTATCCTCAACTACGAAGCCGAGGCCGACAATGTGAGGACGCCGGACATTATTAAGGCAATACTTAATAAGGTGCCGATCAGCAAGTAGGCCGACATGCCGCCCCGTTGGGGCTGGCGTAGTTCTCTTCGCTCTCGCACCACACGCGCAAAGATTGACGCTGTCCTGATCAGAGAACCCTGCATTTCGCGCCAAAGTCACCGGCACCTCGATCACAGATTCCCTGTGGCGCGCTCCCAACCCAACACTTTATCCCCCTTAACGATTTCTTAAAACCCCTGACCCGGTAGGGTAACATTGGCATCCCAACTTTGCTGGCGAATAAGAGAAGTCAAACTAAAAACTTCCGTAATGAGAAAGTTATTGTCTATGCTGTTTGTCAGCGCAATGTTGGTTATGTTCTCCTGTGATGACGACGACCCGAAACCGTCCGATTCCACAAATCCTACGATTTCAGCGCCGTCTTCACCGGTTGAGATTGGCGTTAATGAAACCGCGGATGTGTCTTTTGCAGTCACCGTGCCGGGGGGTTATCAGTCATCTGCAGTTGAGGCCAGCGGTGGAACCGCGCAGATAAATTCGGAACCTTCAGCAGGAGCGACGTCCGGCAATGTCGTTGTCTCCTTTACAGCAAATAATGAAGCGGGTGCGGGCTTGGTGAAGATTACGGTTACAGACCAGGGTGGCAAGTCTGCATCCCAAACCGCTGTAGTCAACAAGGATGGCGATTCCAATGTGATTATCGTTGATGCCAACGTAGAAACCGACGCTGTCTGGCAAAGTGGGAAAACATACATTCTTGCAGGCCGAATTGCCGTCGTCGACGGCGTTACGCTTACCATCGAAAAAGGTGTGGTGGTCAAAGGTCAGGCTGGCGCGGGGGCAAATGCAACGGCGCTGATCATCGCACGAGGCGCTAAGATCATGGCCGAGGGAACGGCGGAAGAGCCGATCATCTTTACTTCCGTTGCTGACGAGATCGAACCGGGGATGATCGAAAGTCCGAACCTCAGTCCCGGTGACGGCGGTGGACTCTGGGGCGGTCTGATCATTCTTGGAAAGGCACCGATTTCGGTATCCACCAACGAGCAAAATTTCCAGATAGAGGGCATTCCCGCGAGCGATCCGAACGGCGCTTACGGTGGCAATGAATCGGATGACGACTCAGGTATACTTCGTTATGTGTCGATACGCCACGGCGGCGCCAACATCAGAGAAGGTAACGAGATCAACGGCCTTACGCTCGGTGGTGTGGGAAGTGGAACGATCATCGAACACGTCGAAGTGATCGCCAATGAAGATGATGGTATCGAATTCTTTGGTGGCACTGTCAATGTCAGCAACGTGCTCGTGTGGGCTGTTGGCGACGATGCGATCGACACCGACCAGGCATGGGCAGGTACGCTCGATAACTTTGTAGTTCTCGCTGGCGATGAAACCGATCACGCATTCGAAGTAGACGGCCCGGAGGGTTCTTACGGCGAAGGAACGTCAACAGGTCATACCTTCATCAACGGAACCGTGAGAGGAAGCGCTAATGCAGAAATTGCCGACTTCAGGGACGGCGCACGCGCCATGATGAGCAATATCTACTTCTTTGGATTCCCCGACCCCGCTACATCGGGGGGACTGGGCGACTTTTCGCTGAGCGGAGCGGAAACTACCGACAACTTCGCAGATGGTTATCTCTCCTTCGACGCACTTGAAATAACGCTGGCAGAGGGCGCCGTGCTAAGCGAGGTTTTCAAGAACGGAACCGATGCACACGTGACGGTAAAGGCGGCCGGAGAAAATACCGTGGGTGCCGACCTGTCGGCCCTGGCGTGGACGCTGGCGGCAACGCTGGGTGAACTCGAGTGAGGATTTCAATTATGAAACGTTCGCTTACCACTTTCTTTCTTCTGGCGCTGCCCTACGTCTTGTTTGCCCAGACCGGGATTATCAGGGGCACGGTGTCAGACAGCGCTACGGGCGAGCCTCTTGTAGGCGTGACCGTACAGGTGGAGGGCACGACCACCGGGACCATCACGGATTTCGACGGCAAGTTTGAGCTCACCGTGGCAGAAGGCACGCATACGCTGGCGGTATCCTATGTGTCGTTTTCACCCACACGCATCGAAGATACACGGGTAGGCGCCGGCACCGTGACGGTCCTGGACAATATCAGGCTTGGGGAGCATGTCGGTGAACTCCAGGAGGTAGTCGTAACCGCGGAGGCGATCCGAACCTCCGAGGAAGCGTTGCTCACGGTTAAGCGCAGGTCGGCTAATCTGCTCGATGGAATATCCGCCGCCAACTTTCGGAAGATCGGCGACTCAGATGCGGCCTCCGCTGTAAAGCGTGTCCCTGGTGTCTCCATAGAAGGAGGCCGGTATGTCTTCGTTCGCGGCCTTGGGGATCGCTATACGAAATCGACCCTGAACGGCATGGACGTTCCCGGTCTGGACCCCGACAGGAATACCCTGCAAATGGACTTATTCCCAACGAGTATCATCGACAACATTGTTATACTCAAATCGTTTACAGCGGATTTGCCCGGCGATTTTACCGGGGGTATCGTTGACATCAACACAAGAGATTTTCCCGGCGACAAGACCATTGCACTATCGGTTGGCCTCGGGTACAACCCCTCCATGCACTTCAATTCCAATTATCTGACGTATGAGGGTGGAAAAACTGATTTCCTCGGGTTTGATGATGGTACACGGTCTATTCCTACTGGCATGCGCACCGATATTCCCGTCTATACCGATGTGGTAGGAAGACCCGACAGCGATGCGGGCAGCGCGTTCCGGCAGATACTGGAAGGCTTCAACCCGACGCTGGCGGCTGTGCGTGCCACAAGTTCGATGGACTACAGTGTGGGACTTGGCATCGGCAACCAGGTCGGCAGGGGTAACAATACATGGGGCTATACGCTTGCATTATCCTATGCCAACACCACGGAATATTACGACGACGCAGTCTACGGTCGCTATGGTAAGGGTACGACGAACGAGAATGAGTTGCAGGCACGTGAGCATCAAGTCGGAGAATACGGATCCAATTCCGTTATGCTCAGCGGTATTGCCGGTCTGGCTTTGAAAAGAGCGCAGGCAAAGTATCGCCTCAACTTGTTGCATATACAGAATGGAGATTCACGCGCCGGGATATTCCAGTACGAGAACTCAGACCTGGGTGCCAATTTCCAGGCCATTCAGCACAATCTGGAGTACAACCAACGCGCACTAACTAACCTGCTACTGGGTGGTGATCACTATTTGAACGAAAACCGGTGGCACCTTTCATGGAAGCTTTCACCGACAAGGTCGGCCATTGAAGATCCGGATATCCGGTACACCCGATATCGGGTCGACGGAGAAAACCTTTCCATTGGCACAGAGTCGGGCTACCCTGAGCGTATCTGGCGTCACCTGGAAGAGGTCAGCTTATCGGGCAAAGTAGATGTAACCCATGAGCGGCCGGTCTTCGGAAAGACGGCCAAGATCCGTTTCGGGTCGATGTACACGACCAAACAGCGGGAGTATGAGATTCAGAACTTTCAGATCATCCCGCAGGGTGTGACGCTCACCGGGGATCCGAATGAGTTGATGCGTTCTGAAAATCTTTGGCCCACCAATGCTGCTGGTACGCGGGGCACGCGTTACGCGCCATTGTTCATTCCCACTAATCCCAATGCGTTCGAGTCCGGCAGCGTTACCGTGGCGGGATATGTTTCGGCGGAATTGAATATCGGAAACCGGCTGAGGACGATCGTTGGTGTGCGTGCGGAGCAATTCGAAATGCGTTACACCGGCGAGAACCAGCAGGGACTCGCGCTGAACGATGAAAAGGTTCTTGATGACCTTGATTTCTTCCCGTCCTTGAATGTCATCTATTCGATCAGTGAGTTGCAGAACGTGCGCTTCTCTTATGCGCGAACCGTCGCCCGTACTTCGTTCAAAGAAGCGTCTTACGCGGAGATACTGGACCCACTCACGGGCCGGACATTTATTGGTTCCTTCTTTAAGGATGTTGCTCCCTCGGGTGACGTCATCTGGGATGGAAACCTCAAGGCAACCCATATCGACAACCTGGATCTTCGATGGGAAGTGTTCCCTGCATCGGGGCAAACCCTTGCGGTGAGCGGGTTTTACAAACGCTTCGTGAATCCCATCGAGATGGTGCAATATGTGCAGGCGCCGAATAACTTCCAGCCACGTAACGTTGGCGAAGGAACGGTGTATGGACTTGAGCTGGAGGCCCGGCAACGCCTGTCCTTTCTGTCGCCCTTGCTGGACAACTTTTCTGTCAACGCCAACGTAACCGTCGCGAACTCGCGGGTTGACATGAGCACCACCGAATATAACTCACGTGTAAGGAATGCGCTTGAGAACGAGATCATCTCGGTACGCCGCAGCATGGCTGGCCAGGCGCCCTACATCGTCAATGCGGGGCTTTCCTATACAGGGAAGGCCAACGGACTGGAAGCCGGATTATACTACAACGTGCAGGGCGAGACGCTGACGTATGTGGGCATTGCTGACAAGCCGGATGTGTATTCTGTTCCGTTTCACAGCCTTAACTTCAACGCCACCAAATACCTGGGCAAAGATGAACGCCTTCAGGTGGGAGTCGGTGTAGCGAACCTGCTCGGAGCTCAGCGCAAGTATGTATTCCAATCTTTCCAGGCTGCCGACCAGGTGTTTAGTCAATTGAGCCCGGGTACGAGTTTTAGTGTGAAGGTGGGGTATGGGTTATGAGTAGGTTGGTGCGTTGATTGGATTACAATTCGCCCATTTTCCGCTAGCTTTAGCCAGAAGACCTTTGTGGCATGAAAGCGGAGGCAATCCTGATAGCCGGGGCCAACGGGCTTATTGGCACCGAACTTTGTGAAATGCTCGGACAGCGCGGTCACCATGTGGCGCGCCTCGTACGCAGGCCGGACAAAAGCCGGTTTACCACTTACCTGTGGGACCCCGACCAGGACCGCATCGACCCGGAAGCGGTAGAGGGCAAAGACACCATCATCAACCTGGCGGGTGCCAATATCGGCGCTCGACGCTGGACCAAATCGTTCCGGAAGGAGATCCTGGAAAGCCGCACGCGTTCCGCCGCCGTATTGCGCCGCGCCGTGGAGGCCGCCGGTGGCGGGCCGCACACGTATATCTCCGCGGCCGGCACGAGCATCTATGGAACCGACGGCGGTGCCAGGGCCTTTACGGAGGAGGATCCGCCCGGTGACGACTTCCTGGCGGGCGTCTGCAGGCAGTGGGAAGCGGCTGCGGACATGTTTCAGCCGATGGGCATTCGCGTAGTCAAACTCAGGACTGGGCCCGTGCTGAGCGCGGACGGCGGCATGCTGCAGCGAATTGCGCGGCCCGTAAGATGGGGGGTGGGCGCTCCCCTGGGCAGCGGCGATCAGTTCGTGAGCTGGATCCACTTACATGACATTTGCGCGATTTATGCCCTGGCCGTTGAGGACCGAAGCCTGTCAGGCCCCTACAATGCCGTGGGCCCTGATCCTGTCACGAACCGGGAACTGACCCGGGCCATTGCCAGGGCGCTGGGTCGGCCCCTGATTCTACCCCCCGTTCCCGGGTTCGCGCTGCGGTTGTTCCTTGGCGAAATGGCGTCTTTGGCGCTCGAGGGGGCGAAAGTCTCTCCGCAGCGAATAATGGGCACCGGATTTGCATTTGAATTTGACAGCCTGTCAAAAGCAATGGACGATATTTTTTAAACCCACACGTGTAAGAAAGTGGGTCGATTTGGAGATCACGCAGAGACGGCAATTGGGTACTTTGCATATCCATTTTTTAAACTAATCGTCAAACCATGGGCGCGGAACAATTAAGACACGATCACGAGGAAGAGGAACGTATCCGGAAAGCATTCAAGGAAAAGGATTGGGCCGAGATTAAGAGCGCCGACTCCTGGGTAATATTCAAAGTGATGGCGGAGTTTGTCGACGGCTTTCAGAAGCTGGCAAAGATCGGACCCTGCGTCACCATTTTCGGGTCAGCCCGAACTCCCCAACTTCATCCCTACTATCAGATGGCCGAAGAGATTGCGTACAAGCTGGTACAGCACGGCTACGGCGTAATCACCGGAGGGGGCGGCGGAATCATGGAAGCCGGTAACCGTGGCGCGCATCGGGCTAAGGGAAAGTCGGTAGGACTTAACATCTTCCTTCCCTTCGAGCAGCAGGGAAATATTTTTATCGACAAGGACAAGCTGATCTCTTTCGATTATTTTTTTGTGCGGAAGGTTATGTTTGTCAAGTATTCACAGGGCTTTATCGTCATGCCGGGCGGCTTTGGTACCATGGACGAGCTCATGGAAGCGCTTACGCTGATTCAGACACACAAGACAGCGCGGTTTCCTGTCGTTATGGTAGGTAAGAAGTTCTGGTCGGGATTGGTAGACTGGTTCAGGGATGCCCTGTTGCATGAGGGCATGATTTCACCGGAAGATCTCGATCTGTACAACATTGTGGATACACCGGAGGAAGCTGTAAAAGTCATCGACGATTTCTATTCGCGCTACATGCTTGCTCCGAACTTTTAGAATTTAAGCTCGTGTTGATAAGAGAGGGATGATGAAGTTGAACACATCGGATTTTATTGCAGCCGCGACTCTGGTTATTCTCGTCGGATATATCTCCTATGACGCATCGCGCTCACCGCTGCGCACAGCGGGAGCCATTTCCGACCAGAGCACCATGATGGTCGACCTTGAAGACGCCAGTCATCCGCTGCCGGCCGTGTCGTTTGACGTCCCCCAAGGAATCACTTTCGCCGGTGAGCCTGTTCCGCTCGACATTCCCGACGTACGGGAACGGCTGGACAAAGAACTTCAGATCAATGTGTATTTCCACAGCAATACGATCTTCCTGATCAAGCGCGCGAATCGCTGGTTGCCGCAGATGGAAAAGATCCTTAAAGAACACGGCATCCCGGAAGATTTCATGTACCTCCCACTCATCGAAAGCAACCTCCTGAACGCCGTTTCGCCCAAGCATGCCGTGGGGTATTGGCAAATACTGGAAGACTCAGGACGCGAGCTTGGACTTGAGATCTCCCGCGAAGTCGATGAGCGTTACGATCCGCTCAAGGCCACGGAAGCCGCGTGCAAATATCTGCGCCGCGCTTATAACAAGTTTCAAAACTGGACCATCGTCGCTGCATCGTACAACCGCGGGATGGCGGGCATGCAACGTGCACTTGATGATCAGAAGGTCGATTCCTATTACGACCTCTACCTTAACGAAGAGACGTCGCGTTATGTATTCCGCATACTGGCGATCAAGGAAATCATTCGCAACCCCGAAAAGTACGGCTTCTTTATCCGTCAGAAACATCTATACAAGGAGGAACCGCTTCGCTACGTAGAGGTAAACGAAACCATCCGGGACCTGGTGGACTTTGCCAAAGACCATGGCACCAACTACAAGCTGTTGAAGCGCCATAACCCCTGGCTTCGTCAGGAAAAACTTACGATCAAGAACGGCAAGTCGTACCTCATTGCACTTCCCGCTTGAGGAACAGCGACACATGCGATGACGTGGGAGACACCACTGGGCTTGCGCCTGCATCTGCATCTTCCTGATACTTTACGGCAACACCCCTGGCCCTCATATTAGGGAACGTTCTATATTTACACCTATGAGGCCATACATTCTTGCTGAGAGCAACTGGAAGTCGATTCGCGACCAAGTCTTTGATGTTGCCGTCCTTCCATGGGGCGCCTGTGAAGCGCACAACTATCACCTGCCTTACGGCACGGACATAATTCAGGCGGAAAGGATCGCCGCCGAGGGTGCGCGGATCGCCTGGGAAAGGGGCGCGAAGATCATTGTGTTGCCAACAGTCCCGTTTGGCGTCAACACCGGGCAGCCAGACATATTGCTGGACATGAACATGAATCCCTCCACACAGTTGAAGTTACTCAACGATATTGTCCAGGTGCTCGATCGTCAGGGTATTCACAAACTCGTCATATTAAACAGTCATGGTGGCAACGACTTCAAGACCATGATCCGCGAATTAGGTCTGACCTATCCCAATATGTTCCTGTGTGTGTGCAACTGGTTTCATTCTGTGGACCACACGCAATACTTTGAGAATCGGGACGACCATGCGGGAGAAATGGAGACGAGCGTCATGCTTCACCTGACGCCGGACCTCGTGCGTCCGCTCTCAGAAGCGGGAGATGGAAAAGCAAAGAAGTTCGTTTTTTCGGCCATGGGGGAAGGCTGGGCATGGGCGGAGCGCCGCTGGTCTTCTGTAACGCAAGATACCGGTGTGGGAAATCCGGAGAAAGCCACTGTCGAAAAAGGCGCGCAATTTTTCGAGGCCGTTACCGCGAAGGTCGGCACTTTCTTTTATGAGGTAGCCGTTACGGCAAGGGATGATTTTTACGCTTAGGCGGAGGTGTCTGATTCCTCGATGGTGGAGCTATCCTGGACTTCCGGCTTTGAAATCCAGAAATTGTTGTAGCCTTCACCAATACGAATGTTGAGTAGCTGGAGCGCGAGAAGTTCGAGTATAGCCAGGAAGGTGAACACCATCGCTACCCGTGTAGGGAATTTTTGAACAATGTCGCTGAACGATGTACTGGGATTTTCGTCTACCTGTCGGAGAAGGAAGTCTTTCTGGGCATCCACGGTATAGGGGTATTGAATGACTTCGTGAACGGGCTTGTTTTTCTCTGCCTCATGCCGGCGCAGCACCTTCTCGAATACCGTCATCAGCTTGAACAGGTCGATGTCCTGCAGTTCCGCTTCGACGTTTGTGGTTTCCGCCAATGACCGCAATTCCCGGATGATGTTGCCGCGCTTTTCTTTCATCAGCTCGGTGTCCTCCATCTTCTGGAAATGTTCGATGACCGACTTGTACTTCTTGTACTCCAGGAGATGTTTGACGAGCTCCTCGCGCGGATCGATCTCGTTGCCGGCTTCGTCTACCTGAGGCCGTGGAAGCAGCATTTTCGACTTAATGCGCATCAACGTGGCAGCGACCAGGATAAATTCACTGGCCACCTCGATGTTGAGGCGGTCGAGGTGATGCATATAGTCAAGAAAGTCGCTCGTGATCTTGGAAATCGGAATATCATAGATGTCCAGTTCGTCCCGCTCGATGAAAAAAAGGAGCAGGTCGAAGGGACTCTCGAAAAGGGGCAACTTTACCTCGAAATTGTCCTGAACAGTGTTCATGGGACGCAAAGTTATTTAATATCGATCAAAAACCTCAGAACGGCTGGAAATAACTAAATTTGCAGAATTTGATCGCTGAAACGGCTCAAATAGGTTACTTTTATTGTTGATAGGTCAAATTTTGAACCTGAGAAATGCTGATAAGGCCCGGAAAACTTCTGGCTTCCATAAACAACCCTGATGACCTCAAAAAACTGGACCACGCTCAACTGGTCCAGCTGTGCAGCGAGCTTAGAAATTTCATCGTCGACAATGTTTCGGTTTATGGTGGACATCTGAGCGCGAGCCTGGGGGTGGTGGAACTTACCGTGGCGCTTCATTACGTGTACAATACGCCGCGTGACCTGCTGGTATGGGATGTAGGCCACCAGGCCTATGGCCACAAGATACTCACCGGACGCCGTGACGAATTCCACACCAACCGGATGTTCGGTGGTATTTCCGGTTTCCCGAAACGAAGTGAAAGCGAGTATGACGCCTTTGGCACAGGACACTCGTCGACGTCTGTGTCGGCGGCCCTGGGCATGGCGGTCGCCTCACAGTATAAGAAAGAGAGCGATCGTCACCATATCGCCGTGATCGGCGATGGTGCGCTTACGGGTGGCATCGCCTTTGAAGGCCTCAATCACGCCGGCGTTTCCGATGCCGACCTCCTCATCGTACTGAACGACAACTGCATGTCGATCGATCCCAACGTGGGTGCGTTAAAGGATTACCTGGTCGACATTACGACATCGCGTGCCTACAACAAGCTTAAGGATGAAGTATGGAACCTGCTGGGCAAGTTGTCAACGTTCGGTAAGAACGCGCAGGAGATCGTCTCGAAGATCGAGAACGGCATCAAGGCCACGCTTCTGAGTCAGAGCAACTTTTTTGAATCACTGAATCTCCGATACTTCGGCCCTGTCGACGGGCACGATGTCAATCATCTCGTTACGGTGTTGAATGACCTCAAAAGCATTAAGGGTCCGAAGATACTTCATTGCGTCACGGTTAAAGGTAAGGGCTACGGTCCTGCCGAGAACGGCAATGCCACGACATGGCATGCACCGGGGAAGTTCGACAAGATTACGGGTGAGATCAGCAAGAAAGAATACGACACGGTTCAGCCGCCACGGTATCAGGACGTCTTCGGTCACACCATGGTCGAGCTGGCGCGGATGAACGATCGCATTGTGGGCATTACGCCTGCGATGCCCTCAGGATCGTCACTGAACATCATGATGAAGGAAATGCCCGACCGAGCGTTTGACGTGGGGATTGCTGAGCAACATGCTGTGACGTTCTCCGCCGGACTTGCCACACAAGGACTCATTCCCTATTGCAATATTTACAGCACGTTCATGCAACGTGCCTACGACCAGGTGATACACGACGTGTGTATTCAGAACCTACCCGTAAACTTTTGCCTGGATCGCGCGGGTTTTGCAGGCGCCGACGGCGCAACGCATCACGGCGCTTATGATATCGCCTATTTCCGCTGCCTGCCGAACATGATCGTTTCAGCGCCAATGAACGAGGCGGAGCTGCGCAATCTCATGTACACCGCGCAACTCCCGCGCGATGGAAAAGCATTCAGCATACGATATCCCAGAGGACAAGGGGTAATGCCCGAATGGCGTACATCGATGGAGGCGATACCTGTGGGCACAGGCCGCACGCTGCGTGAGGGTTCCGGTGTCGCAATTCTTTCGTTCGGTCATGTCGGTAATTATGCTGCCGAGGTTTGCGAAAAACTTGAGGCAAAAGAAATCCAAATAGGACATTACGACATGCGGTTTGCGAAACCGCTGGATGAGAAACTCTTGCATAAGATCTGTCGGCGGTACAGCTCTCTCATAACGGTCGAGGATGGTTGCATCCAGGGCGGTTTCGGAAGTGCTGTGCTCGAGTTCATGGCGGATCACAATTACCATATGCCGGTACGACGCCTCGGCATTCCGGATGTTGTCGTGGAACACGGGGAGCAGGCCGAATTGCACCGTGCGTGCGGCTTCGATCAGGAACATATCGAAAGCGCTGTGGTCACGATGCTGGACGCGGTATCGCGCGTATAGCAGCCGATACCCGCGGCGAGGTTGTGTTTTTTTGAAACGTTTTAGCTGTATGTCTTATGGCGCAGGGAGACGGGAAGGAAATCGCATTTCATGAAGCCGGTAGCGGAAAAGCAGTTATGCTGATCCACGGTTTTCCGATGGCCTCGGGAATATGGAAAGGTTTTACCGGCAAGCTCTCCGAATCATTCCGTGTCATAACACCTGATCTTCCCGGATTTGGTGAGAGCCCGCTTCCCGACGGTGCGTTCAGCATCGACGATATCGCAAGTATGTTGCTCCGAAAGGCGGATGCGCTGGGCATTCGCGAAATGGTAGTGATCGGACATTCCCTCGGAGGATACGTTACGCTCGCGATGGTCAACCAGGATCCCGCGCGCTTTGTCGGTTTTGGACTTTTTCATTCCACCGCGCTGCCCGACACCGAAGAGAAAAAGGAAGCGCGCAACAAGGCCATAACGTTCATCGGAACCAACGGTGCAGAAGCCTACAGCAGCAATTTCGTTACACCCCTTTTCGCCGACAGCAATCACCCGGATGTACCATTTGTGCGTGAATTGAATATTCGGGCAAATGCGGAGACTTTGGTGGGGTATCTTAAGGCGATGCGCGACAGACCCGACCGCACAGGAGTGTTACAATCATTTCCACGTCCTATACTTTTTATCGCCGGCAGTGAAGACCCGGTAATCCCGCCTTTCGATGTGCGCAGGCAGGCCGAAGCGGCATCACAAGCAGTATTTTATGAGTTGGAACATCAGGCACACATGGCACTTGTTGAGGATGTTCCGGCGACGTCCTCTCACGTGTATGATTTTGTGTTACGATGTTATGAATAAGCCGTTTGCGAAGGGCTAGATTTGGGTTTTTCTTTAAAAGAGTACTATATTGTATCATTTTTCAGTGAGTCCCTGTGCTTTGTTTTCCGGGTCGGAATGGGCAGGGAATTTTTAGGAGAACTTGTAAGTAGCTGTATCACTATAAACCAACCTTATACGCTTTATGGAAGAAACTCTTTCCGGACAATACGAAGCATGGAACGCGGCGGCTCAGAAAATAGCTTTCGCGCTGTGGGCCGTTGCAATCCTGATCGTGCTGTTGCATGTAATCAGACTTGCGCTCACTACAGACGCAAAGACAAAGTATGATTTCATAAATCGTACTGAGATACGTACACTGTGGTACGCAGCGATCATCCTGATCGTCGGCTGCTGTTTCTACGCAAACTCCAGGATCACAGAGCTCACCCCGCTGTGGATTTTCGTGAGAGGGTTCACCACGTTTGCTATGGGGATGATTGTTGCATTGATCATTCAAAACCTTCTCAAATTTTATTATCCGTTTTTCATTGAACAGCGCTTAAAGGTATTGCGTTACCGTCCGAGGATTTCTCCCAAGACGGGGAAGCCTATGAAGTTGCTCAGTGAAGAAGAAGAAGACGCTTACCTCGACGAAGGTATGCAGGCTGAAGAAAATGTGTTCTCCATTGACTACGACGTGTGGAAGGATGAAGAAACCGGTTACGTTAAGATTGAAAAGTATGCCGGTCACTTGCACGCGCTTCAGTGCCCTGAGTGCAACTACCAGACGTTTAAAGTTGTGAAGGAAGAGATCCTTAAAGCGCCGACCCTGGAGGTCAACGGCGAATTGCTCAAGCATTTCCAATGCGGCTACTGCGGGTATAAGGCCAAGAAGTCGGTTGTTCTTCGGATGTCGCAAAAGTTCGAAGAGTCTTCCGCCGCCACCGCATAGTTTGCCAAACCGATACTGTTCCCGTGGGCCCCGACATAGTCGGGGCTTTTTTTGTTAACACCGGCGTCGCGTTCGGGCTTGAAGCTTTGTTGCCCTTGCGGTCCTGGGTGAAGATTAAAATGACAAGAAGAAATCGCCAGCAATTACGATTCGGAAATCAAATCGCACGGCAACTTGATTTGATCCGAATAGAACTTCATTCGGGTGTGCGACTGGTCCAATAAGGTGATCTTCTCCACGGAAGCGTGTTTGTGATTGACGAAGACCTCGAGGTAGAAGTCCTCCAGCAGGTACAAGTTGACCTTATAACCATAGTAGCGGATGGCCATGACAAACGTACCGCGTTCATACAGGACGCTGATCTTCCTGGATAAGGGTAGTTTGCTATATGCCTTCCAAGTCATCATAATACCGCTTGATGCATCATCAAAGATAAATAAACAGCTCCGCAGGCGCCGTACAGTTAAACGAAAAGTTCGACCGAAAATTGGCCATTACGACACGACCCTTTTCACCCGGGCGGTTGAAAGTATAGCAATAATACTTTAACTTTCCCTTTATGGTGTGTCCGCACACGGGCCGCATCGCGGGAATGGCGCTATTTTCCATAAAAGGGCAAACAACGAACATGGTCAGGAGTTGCTGGATCGCATTACTGGCGGGCGCCGTCCTGCTACCCGGATGCCGGGATACGGCACAGGAAAAATTGCCCGATAAGGTCAGCTATAACTTTCATATACGCCCCATCCTGTCCGACAAATGCTTCACTTGCCACGGTCCCGACGCCAACAAACGTGAAGCGGGACTGCGACTCGACCTCGCCGACAACGCATACAAACACTTAAAAGAAAACCCCTCCGCCTTTGCCCTCGTTCCCGGCAAGCCCGAAGAATCGCACGTGTTCCTTCGGATCTCTTCATCGGACAGCAGTGAGATGATGCCACCGCCATCGTCGAACTTAAAGCTCTCCGAACGCGACATCCGCCTTATAGAAAAATGGATCAGGCAAGGCGCCGCCTACGAACCCCACTGGGCGTTTGTCCCGCCCGTCAAACCTGAAGTCCCCGACGTCAGTGACGACGCGTGGCCCGCCAACGAGATCGACCACTTCATCCTGCGTACCCTCGAAGACCGTAACCTTTCACCCAATGAGACGGCGGATGCGGAACGACTCCTGAAACGGGCTGCACTCGACATCACAGGATTACCGCCCTCCCTGGAAATGATGGACCGGTTCCTGACAGATTCGTCGCCCAAGGCATGGGAACAAGTCGTCGACGAACTCCTCGCAAGTCCCGCCTACGGTGAACGCATGGCCGTATACTGGTGCGACGTTGCGCGCTACGCCGACTCATACGGATACCAGGATGATAACCTGAGAACTCAATGGCCGTGGCGCGACTGGGTGATTCACGCTTTTAACACCAACCTCCCATACGATAAATTCATTACCTGGCAGATCGCCGGCGATATGCTGCCGAACGCCACCCTTGAACAGGTGCTGGCTACGGGCTTTAACCGAAATCACAAATTCACAGAAGAAGGCGGCGTCATCGATGAAGAATATCGCATCGAATATGTGACCGACAAAACCAATACGGTCGGCAAAGGGATACTCGCGCTCACCGTCGAGTGCGCCAAGTGTCACGATCACAAGTACGACCCGATTTCGCAGAAAGAGTATTTCAGCTTGTTTGCCTTTTTCAACAACACGTATGAAAAAGGATATGAGGGCGACATCACGCAGTCGCGTCCCGCAAAGCCTCCTATTCTTGAACTGTCAGACAAAGAGGTTCGGGAAATCCTGTCTTTCATCAACAAGAAAGACACGAGCAGTCTCATGGTATCTGTGATGGGCGAGCTGGATACGCCGCGCACCACGCACATACTCGACCGCGGTGCCTATGACGCGCCTACGGTTGCAGTTGCACCCTCCACGCCGGAGGCCGTATACCCCTTCAGCGACAATCTTCCGCAAAACCGGTTGGGCCTTGCGCAATGGATTGTGGATGAGAAGAACCCTTTGACAGCACGCGTTTTTGTTAATCGCATTTGGCAGGAATTCTTCGGCACGGGTATCGTCGCTACGTCGGGCGACTTCGGCATGCAGGGTGAACTGCCGTCACATCCGGAGTTACTCGACTGGCTCGCGGTCGATTTTATGGAGAACGGCTGGGACATTAAACGCCTGATTCGCCAGATCGTCATGTCGTCTACCTA
>Ga0079224_100005245_pt1 | contig 16984 bp, 14 predicted proteins | sample Stecom2015_FD_80414 | JGI IMG/M metagenome (GOLD analysis project Ga0079224, IMG submission 80414) | Agricultural soil microbial communities from Utah to study Nitrogen management - Steer compost 2015 | ecosystem: Environmental > Terrestrial > Soil > Agricultural land | place: USA: Utah... | reverse complement strand
TTCTCTTGCAGGTGCTGGATGATGGCAGGCTGACCGACAACAAAGGCCGGACCGCCAACTTCAAAAATACCATCATCATTATGACTACGAATATCGGTTCGCATCTGCTTCAGGAAAGGTTTGCCGGAATGGAAGAATGGAACAAGGAACAGGTGATGGAAGAAACGAAGCAGGAGGTTTTTGAAATGCTGAAAAAATCAGTGCGGCCAGAGTTCCTGAACCGGATCGACGAGGTGATTATGTTTGAGCCTTTAAACAAAGAAATTATCCGGAAGATCGTGGATATACAATGGAAGGAAATTCAAAAGCGACTGTCAGAGTCAGACATTGAAATCGAAGCGACCAAAGACGTTCTTGATTATCTTGGAGATGTGGGGTTCGATGTACAGTATGGTGCCAGGCCATTAAAGAGGACCATGCAGCGGCTGATACTTAACGAGCTTTCCAAGCAGATCTTAAGTGGTTATATTAAAAATGACGCCGCAGTATTGGTGGACCTGGATGCGGATAATCAGATTTATTTTAAAAATATGAATAAAGTGGAAGTCTAACCATCCTCCCGGGATTAAACCGGCATCCACTGTATGAGATGAAAAAAGGGGCAGACCGTAGCGACGGGCCTGCCCCTTTTGTTTTTTCCTCTTGTTGCTTAAACCGTTCCCTTAGCTTCACTGATACCGAATCCTGTAGATGACGCCATTGGTATCATCCGAGACCAGCAAGGATCCGTCAGGAAGTACCGCCAGCCCTACCAGGCGGGCAAAATGTGCCGTATTGTTGTTGACCAGAAATCCCGTGAGGAAATCCTCAAAACCCACGGGTTTACCGTCTTCAAACCTCAGCCGCGCTACTTTATAGCCTACCGGCGTACTTCTGTTCCAGGATCCCCTAAAAGCCACAAAAGCGTCCCCCTGATACGTTTCCGGGAATTGCGTTCCTGTATAAAAGACCATTTCCAGAGGAGCTGCATGCGCGGTATATAAAAGCTCGGGAAGATTGGTTTTGGCCAGATATTCCTGATAGGTAGTATCACCCGGAGGGCGGTCACTTGGATTGTATTTCCCGTCATCGTAGATATAGGGCCAGCCATAATCCGCTCCCTCTACCAGGAGGTTCAATTCCTCCTTTTGCTCTTCGTCACCCAGCCAGTCGATGCCATGGTCCATTCCCCACAGTTCGCCGGTTTCCGGATGCCAGTCAAACCCGATGGTGTTTCGCAGGCCCTTGGCAAAAATCTTCAAGGCGCTGCCGTCAGCATTGGCCTGGAGGATGGTGGCGTTCATGGGATTGGATTCCGGACATGCATTACAGGTGCTGCCCACAGATACGTACATCTTCCCGCCCGGCCCGAAAGCTATAGTACGGTTGGGGTGTTGTCCGCCATCCGGCAGGCGGTCCGTCAGCAGCAAGGGCTCCGTCAGGGTGCCGTCGGGATTTATTTCCGCGGAATAGATCTCCCTGACAGACACGATATACAGCTTATCGTCGTGGATGGCGAGGCCATGAGCCTGTTCAATAGTGGCGACGGTTTCTTTCCTGTCCGCAGTTCCATCCCCATCCGTATCCTCCAGTAGCATTACAATACCCGCTTCCCGGTCTGAAGCGTAGATATGCCCCGCATCACTGGCCTTTATAATCCGTGGCTTTCCAAGATCTTCGGCAAATTTTTCAACAGTAAACCGTTCCGGCACACGGAGTTGTTGTACCCGCTCCTCAGTGGCCGGTACCACGGCAGGTTTAAAAACATAACCGTTTATCTGTGACCGGGTGGCTTCCTCATCTGTCTCAGGGATAATTGTCTTCCAAAAATCATCGTCAACGCAGGCCAGGAACAAGGCTAAGGAAACGAGCAGTAAACCCAGGGGATAGCACACCTTTTTCATAATGGTTTTGTTTTGATGAGTAATAACCATCAGAAGTCAACCAAATTTTAATCCAAAATTTAAACGTTAGGTTGAAAAAATCAATTTTCTCCGTCCATAGGGCTTGTTCCCCCAACAATACGCACTTCATAAATTTCTGGTGCCTGTCCGAACTGTTCCAGATAAGCCGCAACAATGGAGGTCTTAAAAGTTTCTACGTGTTGATTTTGCACCAGGTTAATGGTGCAGCCTCCAAAGCCGCCGCCCATCATCCTGGCCCCCAGTACCTCTGGCTGGTCTTGGGTAAATTTTACTAAAAAATCCAACTCGGGACAACTTACCTCATAAAGTTTGGATAGGCCCACATGGGAGCCATACATCAGCTTTCCGAATTCCGGAAGGTCTCCGGCTTCGAGCAGGCTGCACGCCTCCAGGACCCTTCTGTTTTCCTGCAACACATACAGGCACCTTGAATACACCTTGGAAGGCAACTCCGGCTTTACCTTCTCGAGCATTTCCGGGGATACATCCCTCAGGCTTACCACCTGGTCAAAGTATTGCCTGATGGTTTTAACTCCTATTTCACATTCCATTTTGCGGATGTTGTACTCCGTGTCGACCAGGGAATGCTTTACCCGGCTATCGCATAATACAAACCGGTATTGGTCAAGGTTTAGCGGAATATAGTCATAAGCCAGGCTACGGCAATCCAGACGGATCGAATGCCCGGTTTTTCCCATCATGGAAGCGAACTGGTCCATTATCCCGCATGCTACCCCCGCGAATTCATGTTCCGCCCTCTGGCTGAACTTTATCATGGTAAGCGGGTCCAGGTTCAGGCCAAACAATTCGGAAAGTCCGAAACATACACCGTTTTCCAGTGCCGCCGAGGAAGATAAACCAGCGCCTATGGGTATGTTTCCGCCAAACACACCGTCAAAACCGGATATCAAATGCCCGGCTTCCATAAGTTGTGCGGCAACTCCCTTTATATAGTTGCTCCAGGAATTGGGCTTTGGGGTTAGGCCACTTAGGGAAAAGCTTTCCATTTCCCCGTAGTCCTGAGAAAATATGCGGCAGGTGTCGGTGCCGTTTTTTGCCAGGGCCAAGACAATTTCCTTGTCAATGGCTGCCGGCAGTACAAAGCCTTCATTGTAATCGGTATGCTCTCCGATCAGGTTGATCCTTCCCGGTGACCGGATGAGCAACGGAGAACTGCCGAAGAGTTCGCCAAACTTTGATTTTAAGGCTGATGTTTCCAAAGTTTTTGTTTAAGAACTAGGTTGGAGGAAAGCCTGCGGAAATATGCTGATGATTCTACGGATTGCCCGTTTATTGATCCTTTTCCTGTTTGTCCTCTCCTTTGTCATCCTGTTTCTCCTCTGTGCCCTCCTTTTGCTCCTCCAGGGCATCCGGTGCGTATTGGCGGATAATGCCGTACCAGTTGATCAGCTTTTTGATATCGGATGTGTACACCCTGTTTTCATCATATTCCGGCAGTACATGCTTGAGGAATGCTTTGTACTCATCATTGTCGGCATCGCCTGCCAGCCCGGTATCCCCCTGAAATTCCTGATCCATAGTCCTCAATACATCTTCAAGAGGAACCGATCCTGCCTCTGTGAGGGTAAAGATGGATATCTCGCTTAATACCGAGACCCTGTGATTACCGCCTACCACCAGTTTCTTTTGCTTTTCATCCAGAGATTTCAGGATCATGCCGCTCCGGCTGGGCTTTAAAATTCTATATAGTCCCGGTTTACCCGATACGGTGGCAATTTTACTGAATTCTGTCATATACTTCTTTTTAAAATCTTAACAATGGTAATGTTTTAAGGTTTATCAGTTCAATCTTTTTTATAAAATTCCTGGTTGTTTTCGAGTATAAAAGCCAGCAGTTCTTCCCGGCCAGTCTGTTTTTCTGCTGATGTGATGAAGTACAAAGGCGCTTCCTTAAATATTTCCAGGGTTGCCTGCAGAAATTTTGAGACATTTCCCTGCACCTTGCTTCTGGAAAGCTTGTCTGCTTTGGTAAATGCCAGTACAATAGGAATCCCGTTTTCGGCGCACCAACGGATAAATTCCAGGTCATTTTTTTGTGGGTCCAGCCTACTGTCAATCAGGACAAACGTTGCCAGCAAATTCTCCCTGTGGCTCAGGTAGTTTTTGATCATTTCTTCCCATTCGGCTTTTAACTTTTTCCCCACTTTGGCAAATCCATAGCCGGGCAAGTCTACCATATACCAACGGTCATCGATGATAAAATGATTTATCAACTGCGTTTTTCCCGGCGTCCCTGAAGTTTTCGCCAAGTGACGGCTTTGGGTGAGCATGTTTATCAGCGAACTCTTGCCTACATTGGAGCGTCCGATGAACGCAAATTCAGGCTTGCCGGCCGGGGGACATTTTCTGTAGTCGGTGTTGCTTATTAAAAATTCAGCTTTTTTAATCATCTTCCTGCAAAGATAGGGGCTTTCAGACAAAATTCAGGTTTTCAATATATCAATCACTATTTTCCATTGCTGGGCTTATTTAGTAATATTGTGTAATCATCAGGTTTTATAATGTCCGTTGTACCCTACAAAGATAAAAACGAAGGAAAAAAGGAGCAGGTTGCCAGCATGTTCAACAACATCAGCAAGCACTATGACTTTTTGAACCACCTGCTCAGCATGGGCATTGATGTCATCTGGCGAAAAAAGGCTATAAAAAAGCTTCAGCAAACCCAGCCAAAGCTTATTCTCGACATCGCTACGGGGACGGGTGATTTTGCGATTGAAGCCCTGGCACTCAACCCGGAAAAAGTAATTGGCGTGGATATTTCGGAAGGCATGCTGGAAGTAGCCAGGAAGAAAATCAAAAAGAAGAATCTGGACCACATCATCACATTGGAATTGGGGGATTCGGAAAAGTTGATGTATCCGGAAAATAATTTTGATGCCGTGATCGTTTCCTTTGGGGTGAGGAACTTTGAAAATCTGGAGAAGGGCCTGGCGGATATGTACCGGGTGTTGAAACCCGGGGGCAAAGCCGTCATCATAGAATTCTCCAAACCGGAAAAATTTCCAATGAAGCAGGGATATAATTTTTATTTCAAATATATCCTGCCACAAATCGGGAAACTGATTTCCAAAGACAATGATGCCTACACCTATTTACCGGAATCAGTGCAGGCCTTTCCCTATGGCAGGGATTTTCTGGCTATTTTGGAAAAAATCGGGTATAAAAACACAACATGCACATCTCTGACCTTTGGCATAAGCGCAATTTATACGGGAGAAAAATAGGCTTTTTATTACTATTCAGCTTTTTTGCCGTCGAAGGGTTTGCGCAAAAGCAATGGAGTATCTTCAATAGCTCGGGCGGAGATAACCAGCCTTTCTCCTACGGCTTTTTTTTGGCAGGACATACCAGTTCCCTGAGGTTAAAGTATTCAGAGGCTTTTCTGGACCCGGAGGCAAGCACCGTCGAAAATGTGCGGGCCATTATGCCGGACTATTCTCCTGGCTTTGCCCTGGGCTTCTTACTGACCGCCCGGCTTCATGATCAGGTAAACATCATGCTTACGCCCAAGGTGGGGTTTTACGAATACAGGACCGAGGTGGATTTTTATTCTGTCCCGGACGATCTTCTGGATGGTTCCGGCAATGTCAATAACCCTGTGGCAGTGACCACGCTGCTCACCGAAGAGACCCTGGTGGAACTTCCTCTTCTGCTAAAGTACAAGTCACAGCGGTTTAACAACACCAGAATGTTTTTTGTGGCCGGCGTGAATCCCCAGATCCGCACCAAAAAGCAGGACGAGGCAGATGAGGATGACATCGTACTGACCGGTCGGGACATGGCACTGGAACTGGGGATGGGCTTCGACCTATATTTTAAATTCTTCAAGTTTTCCCCGGAAATCAGATTTTCCCACGGCCTCAGAAATCTCTATAGGGAGTCTCATACCGATCCCCGGATTGCGGACGCCATTTCTGAAATAAGAAAAAAGTCCATAACCTTATACTTTAATTTTCAATAACTTAAAGCGGCAGCACGTATTCAGTCAGCCGGTTTTCGTGAATGGCCAAAATGCTGTATTCGTTTTTGCTGCCCGAATATTTCACTTCAATATACTGATTCCCGTTGATCGGGCGGGTGTTCAGCAATTCTCCCTGAAGGTTGTAGAGGTAAATAAAATCCTGTACTTTATCTATTACCACAAAAAAACTTTTATCGCCGCCGAAAGAGAAAAACTGATAAGAAAGATCTTCTGAGAAAATCCGTTTTTCAAACAACAAGGTGTTGTCGGCATTTAAAACGGAAATTTTATTGTATTCATGAAGCACAAAAAGATGCCGGTTTTGGGATTGGTCTCTGATCAAATGGAAACTGGTGTTGCTGTCCGGGCGAAGCAGTTGGTTGCGGTAAGTAAGTTCCCCGCTAAAATTGACCTTCACTACCTCCCCTTCTTCATTAATCGTAACAATCTGAGGCGCCGAGCCGGCTCCTCCTTCCACCACCGCGTAGCCTGTGGACAGCCCTTCCCCTAATTTAATGGGGCTTCCTGTTTGGATTTCTCCCTTGCGGTTCATAATGTACACTTCCCCATTTGTATTGGCAGCAACCATATAATCCCCTCTAGCCGACAACCGGTGATGTGCCGGTTTGGAGGAAGGCGGGGCGGAGATATTTCTGGGGTCCCAGCCTTCCAGGAAATTTCCATTTTTGTCAAGCAGATACAGGCTGCCGTTTTGTGTACCGATAAAATACCGATAGTCCATCGAATTGTCATAATCCAGCAAATTCAGGTGAGTAATCACCTCTTCGGCAGGTAAATATATGGGGTACCCGGGCAGGGGCTCACCCAGTCGGTCAAAGGCAAAAATGGCATTGTCCGTCGCAAATAAAAGCTGCAGCTTCCCGTTTTTGAAGAAATCAATCTGGTACACATCCCCAACGATTTTTCCGCCCAGCGCTCTACTGAAGACGAGGTCTCCTGCCCCCGTGATAAGATGAATCTCATGGAGTTCATCCTGCACCAGGTAATCAGAACTCTTGTCGTTGAAGTTTTGAAGGACTTCCGGTCCGTAGATCAACCTATCCTGAAACTGGACGGACATTTTTTCCGCCAAAACGATGTCTGTGACATTTTTGATTGTATCCAGACTGTATTGAAGCTCCAGTAGCGTAGCCTGATCATCTTGTTGCAGTGTCAGCCATTCAATCGACTTGAACTGCGGCGCGTATTTCTGAAACAGGACTTTCCATTCAGGAGTACTTGCCGCCAATATCCTGTTCCAAAACCGCTGGACATTAATGATATATGTTAACGGAATTTCATTGTCCAGGCTTTCAAGAAACTGTTTATGGCGAATGGATTTCCCCCAGGTATTGTCGTTACGCATATCTTCCAAAAACATCCTGGCAGCCCGGCCACTACTGGCCATGACGATCATATCTTCATAGGCCAAAACATAGGTGTTCTTAAAGCCCGGGAAGTTACCGTCAAACAAATGCGCTGGAAATTCCTCCGCGGCAATAAACAGGATTTCCCTGCCCAGGTAATGGTGTACCTGTTCTTGGGCGGCCCCAAGCAACTTTAGGTTAAACGCCTTTAACATCTGTAGCTGGCTTTCCACCTCCCCGGATTTCATCAAAAGAATACGCTCGGTTTCCGCCGGATCGTATTCTTCCAGGACCATCATACAGATTTCGCCTGTTAATCTTTCCAGAAACTGTTCCTTCTGGAAGTTTTTTTCCATATCCCCCTGCAGGGTACTTTTCTCCTCAAATGTCCTGGAGGGGATATTTTGTATTTGATCCAGGCTGGAGAGGTCATACCGATGGCAGATGGCGGTACGGTTGGTAATATAATCGTCAAAAGGGTCTTTTGTGCCTTCTTCTTCCCAAATCAATTCGATTGTTTCACCCGAGCCAAAATAAGAGGCACCTGCTAATACGATCTTGTCCTGTTCAAAACTCAGCTCCAGGTTAGCGGCAAGGTCATTGTCAGAAAATGATTCGGCACTTTCCCTTTCCGTGCCTCCGCTGATTCCCTTTATAAAACCCGCCAGACCAGCGCTGCTCAGCCTGAAAACACCCAAGCCTTCCGGTTCCGGATAAGCATTATAGAGTTGAGGGTATGCACTTTTAAAACTCTTGAGTCCGCCCGTAACAGTATGCCTGATGGCGTCCTCTATCAAAAAAGAGGAATAGGTGGCAAGCAGGAGGTTGTCCACAAATGCATAGGAAAGGCCCGGTCCGCCCGCTGGTGATTCAATTTCAAAGATCCGCACTTCGCTGTAGGACCGGGTATGGACACGGTGAGGATCGATCTTCTCTATCAATGACTCCACGAATTCCTTATGATCGTTGCCTGAAAAGGCTATGGAAAACAAAAAATCAAACGCGTCTCTTCCGGTTTGGTGAAGGGAAAGAGCAAATTCACTTCCTTTAAAGAACCTTTGCAGGTTTCCTGACCTTCCCGATAAACTATCCAACGCCAACAACCGAGCTTCTAACCCCTCTAAGGAAGGGATGTATGAAAACCGGCTCCAGATGGGCTGGCTTACCAAAGTATTCCACGCCTGGACCGGATCACGGGTTTCAAACACAAAAACCGCTTCGGCAGAAACTACCTCCGCCGGATGAAACTGTTTTTTAAAAAATGAGGTGGAAATTAAAAAATATACCACCAGGCCAAATGCCAACAGTAATAGAATAATCAACAGTCGTTTTACAATGTTAATCATGAAGAAGCATTTGAAATTGAATACAGCCTGGGAATATATAAAAACACAAAAAGGAGCCAGGTATCGTCCTGGCCCCTCTTCGGCCTCTTTGCATGCTGTAACTGACTAAAAAATCGGTATTACTCAGGCTCACAACATTAGCAATTTCCACTATAAGCCGTTATAAGGAATTAATTGGCCGAGATCTTATCCAGCACAGCCATAACTTCTTTGACATGGGACCGGGATACTTCCAGCAATTCTTTTTCTTCAGCATTAAGGTCCAGTTCCAGCACCTTCTCGACACCGTTTCTTCCTAAAATAACGGGTACACCAAGATAGCAGTCATCAATGCCATATTCTCCTTCCAGTTTGATGCAGACAGGGAATACCCTTTTTTGGTTTTTAATAATGGCTTCCACCATTTGCGCCGCAGCCGACCCGGGAGCATACCAGGCAGATGTTCCCATTAACTTGACCAATTCCCCGCCACCGAATTTTGTTCTTTCGATGATCGCGTCAAGTTTACCTTTTTCAATCAGTTCGGTAACGGGTATACCTGCCACCGTAGTATATCTTGGCAACGGAACCATAGTATCGCCATGACCCCCCATCAGAATGGCCTGAATCTCTTTTGGAGAAATATTCAGTTCGTCGGCGATAAAAGCCCTGTAGCGCGCGGTGTCCAAAATGCCGGCCATACCGATCACCTTGTTTCTCGACAGCCTGGAAGTAAGGTGCGCCTGGTAAGTCATCACATCCAGGGGATTGGAGACGACGATGATAATGGCATCAGGGGAATGTTGTACGACGTTTTCCGTCACCGACTTCACGATACCCGCATTCGTTTCGATCAGGTCGTCGCGGGTCATGCCGGGCTTTCTGGGAAGACCGGAAGTAATCACCACCACATCGGAATTGGCTGTCTTTGAATAATCATTTGTGCTGCCAATCGTCCGGCTGTCATATACGTTGATGGGAGCCTTTTGCCAAATATCCAGGGCTTTTCCTTCAGCTACTCCTTCTTTAATATCTACCAGTACGATTTCTTCGGCAATTTCCTGATAGGCTAAAACATCGGCACAGGTAGCGCCGACATTTCCAGCTCCCACTACGGTTACTTTAGTCATGATTTATGATTTTTTATGAGATGATTTTCAAAACTCCGCAAAGATATTAAACTATGCCTGCTTAATAAAACAAAGCCAAAAATTCTTAACCTACAAATCCTTACTCAAACATTTGGGCCAAATTGAAGAACCCAAAGGAGCTTCTGTAAGAATTGAACAGCCTTTTGTTGTTGTTGTTGTAAAACTCCGCCAGGGAAGTCATCATTTTTGCTTTGATTTTGGGGTTGCTCTCAAATATTTCCTGGATAATATAATTTGGAATCAATATCAGGTCCGCTTCCTCCGACTGTACGATGGCCGTGTATATACGGCGGGTATCCGGAAGAAAGCAGTTTTCCCCAAATGCGCCCCCTTTCTTTACTTCCAAAATCTTCTCAAAATTGTCCTTGATGTCAATATTCAGGCTTACCTCCCCTTTTTTTAAGATATAGATAGCCTGGCTGGGATCGTTTCTGAAAAATACCACTTCGTCACGGACATATTTCCTAAAATGAATTCCCGGTAAAAATCTCACCATTTCCGTAGGCCGTAATGACTCAAAAAACTGAACTTGGGAAAAGAATTCCAAAAGTGCCAGCTCGGGATCTGTATAGGTCCTTCTAAAAGGGTTCCGCATTTTCATTGCTTTTTAAAGTAGAGGACGGTACTTGTAAACGGGGATATTTTATAACGGTCGTCGATCCGAAGCCCGACTACCCAAACAATTTGATCTTCCGAGCAAAGGACCTTCACATTCTGCTTGTGAATCAACGGCACCTTCAAATCTATTAAAAAATCGCTGATTTTTTTGAATTTTTACATTCCCAACGGACGAAACCTGTCCCCCGATTTCCAGTTTCTGATTTGCAGGGGAAACCTGAGCTTTTCTCTGTCCAGCATCGCGTTCAGCGAGGATCTGTCGGGTTGAATGTCGCCCTGCAGCGTCAATATCCCATAATGCATGTGGTCAGCTTTAAATTCGATCGCGGTCTCGTCTAGCCATACTTCCGCCTGTTGATCAGAATCCCTGGGTCCCAAAATAAGATGCTCCCTGTCCAGGTTGACGGAAAAGTCGCCTGAGAAAAAAGTCTTGCCTGATTCGCCGACTTTCAGGGACTGCACCATTGCTGATGTCTGGGAAAAATTAAACCCGTAGGTCCTGAGCCAGTAATACAGAAGGGTTTTTTGACCACTTGCTTTAAGCAGGGAATCACCTTTCAAATACCGATAGTCGCCTTCTTTTTCAACGTTGCTTTCGAGCCAGGTATCGAACAGGTAAAAAAATGCCCGGCCAGTGTCTTTTATCCGCCCAAAACTGTACAGCAAATTATCGGGAGCAGCGGGGTCAAATTCGTCTAGCGAGGGCATCACCTCATGCCGGAGAAAATTCCTCTTGTAGTCAATGGAATCGTTGCTGCTGTCTTCCCGCCATGAATAATTCTTTTTTAGCGCGAATTCCTGCAGTTCCCGTCGATAAAACGGCAACAGTGGCCTGATCATGTAACCGCGGCTGTCCGGCATACCGTAAAATCCCTCTATCCCGGTGCCACGCAACATGTTTAAAAATACCGTTTCCAGTTGGTCATCGGCATGGTGGGCCAGCAGCAGGCCTGAAAATCCCTCTTGATCCATCAGTTCCCCAAACCATTGGTAACGGAGTTCGCGCGCCGCCATCTGGGTCGATATTCCCCTTGCGTTTTTAAAGGAGAGGGTATCAAACCGCTTCACATGTACAATTAAACCCAACTGACGGGCCAGTTCCCTGACGAATACCTCATCCTCCTCGCTTTCCTCCCCGCGCAAGCCAAAATTGCAATGGGCCATGCTAAAGACAAAGCCACTGGCGTGAAGCAGGTGTGCCAGCACCGTACTGTCAAGTCCCCCGCTTATGGCCAGAAGGTATGGCTGGTTGACATCCAAAAGCTTCTTTTCCCGTATATATCGGATAAACCTGTCAAGCATAACCCCAAAAATACCATTTTCTGTTAATTTTGTGGCTGATACCAACTAGAATGCAAAGAAAGAAGTATTTATTGACCCTGTTTTTCCTTCTGGGGTCATTCTGTCTGCCGGTGTCCCATGCCCAAAACGCCGGCGACTCACGCCTGGAGATACTACAGGCGGACGCGTTACTGGGAGGTAGGGGATTTGAAAGGTTAATTGATGATGTGATCATGCGCCACCAGGACGCCCTGATCTACTGTGATTCGGCGCATTTTTATAGCAAGGAAAACCTGGCGAAGCTTTTTGGGAATGTGAGGATTGTGGATGAGGAGGACTCGGTAAGCACCTCAAGTACCTACGGAGAATACGACGGCAACACTCAAATCGCAAAACTGCGGAATCAGGTGGTCTTTAAGAACAAAGGCACTACCCTGTACACGGATTACCTGGACTATCACCGCGGGACGGGGGAAGCGGATTATTTTAATGAGGGGAAGGTGGTGGATTCCGTCAACGTGCTGACAAGCGAAAAGGGCTTGTATGAAACCCGGATGGACCGGATCACATTTACGGGTATGGTCGTACTGGTGAATCCTGATTACACCCTGAAGTCCAACGTACTATACTACAATACCCTTTCCCGGGAAGCCGAAACCACCGGCATCACCAATATTGAGTCCAGCGAAGGGGACAAACTCAATGCCCGCAAAGGCAGTTTTTACGATACCCAAAATAAAATCTTCCGTTTCTATGACGGGGATGTGGAAACAGAAACGAGCCGGATATCGGCCGAGACGCTTTTTTATGATGAAGCGGAACAATATTACGAGGCGAAGGAAAATGTAAGTATGTTTAACAAGGAGCGGAATGTGGAGATCTTCGGGGAGGAAGGAAAGTACTGGGAAAACCGGAAATATGCCATGGTCTATGGCAACGCCCTGGTACGGAGGTATTTTGAGGAGGATACCCTTTATATGATCGCCGACACGCTGATCTCCCAGGACGGCGAAGACGCTTCCAACCGGTATTTACAAGCCTATTCAAACATGCGGATGATAAAGTCGGACTTGTCCGGCAGATCCGATTCCATGGCTTATATTTATTCAGACTCAACCATCCATCTGTATGGCGATCCTGTATTATGGAACAACAAAAGCCAAATTACCGCCGATAGCATACGCTTTTTGATCGCCAATGAGGAAATAGACAGGGCTTTTTTGAAAGACAATGCCTTTGCGGTCACTAGGGATACCCTCAACAACTTCAACCAGATGAGGGGCAGAAAAATGACCGGATACTTTCTGGAGGGAGAACTGAGCAAGCTGGACGTGGAAGGAAACGGCGAATCCCTCTATTTTGCCCTGGCAAACGACAGTACCATCCGGGGCGTGAACAAGTTGCTCTGCGGCAGGATTATCATGCATTTTACCGAAGGCCAGGTGCGGAGCATCAGCCATACCATCAAGCCGGAGGCAAAATTTACCCCGCCTCATTTGTTGCAGGAGGGCGACACCGCCCTGGAGGGTTTTGTCTGGCGGGGGGACGAACAGCCGACCATGGCCATTGTCAACGACTGGAGGATGCCCAGGGCACCGGAAGAAAATGAATTTAATTTCTTCAATGAGCCTGATGTAGAGTTACCCATGCCCACGGATGATGAAATACAAAAATTGTTGGACCAAAGCGGGGTGACGGCTTATAAAAGCGTAAATTCCCGAAATCTGACGGTGGCGGTCAGGGGGCAATCCCGGCCGATAACGGAGGTTGAAAGATAAAATTTTATCACCCTTAACATTTTTTAACCACTAATTCTTTAAAAGCCGAAACCTTATGCGTATTTTTATAGTATATCTAATTAAAATTTTATTCATCAGACAGGCTTATTGATAGAAATTTACATGAAGTCCCTTTTTTCGTTTTTTGCGGTGGTGTTGTTGCTTCTGCATCTGAATGCTGAAGCCCAGGTGCGTGTATTAAATGAAGCAGTGGAATTCAATGGTAGAGTTAACACTTCCCAGAGGAAGTCGCTGATTCTTCAAAACGAATCCGACCAGCACAAGGAATACATTTTGAAATTTATGAGGGGAAACATCGCTTCGTCCCAAAATATAAAAATCTGCCTGAACAATACCTGCTATGATCCAAAAAAGGATTTGGCAAAGGTAAAACTCAGTTTAGCCCCGGGAGAAGTATATACGGATTTGTACCTGGAATTCGAACTGGGCATCACGAGTGCAAAAGGGACATTCGACCTTCATTTTGCCAACACCCAGAATCTTCGGGATATTTTCATCGTTGAGGGCGTTTATAACGTGGAAAACCCGGAGAGTGGGGGTAACGAGGTGGACAACAAGGATATCAAGCTGGGAAGTGTGTACCCCAATCCCGCGAGCAGGGTAGCCCAACTGGAATATGAAATTAAAAATCCCGCGATCAATGCCAGAATAGTAGTCAACAGCATCATCGGAAACCCGGTGTACGATCTAAAGCTTAACCCCAAAGACAAGTCTGTTTTTATCAATGTGGCGGACCTGGATTCAGGCATCTATTTTTATACTTTAATTGTGGACAACAAGAATATCGTCACCAAGAAGTTCGTTGTCAAGAGGTAGCCAAGGTCCTGCCCTGTAGTTTGATGGGGAATATTAATCCTGTATATTTGCATTGCGAAAAAAGATGAGAAAAATTGGTTTTCATATAGTGGTGTTGTTTGTCGCGGTTTCTTTCAGTGCGTGCGGTGAATTCTATAAATTGGAGAAGAGCACGAATTGGGATGAGCTTTATGAAGCGGCAAACAGATATTACCAAAACGAGGATTACAATAAGGCTATAATCCTGTACGATAAGGTCTTGCCTGTAATCCGCGGCAGTGAAAGATCCGAAATTGCGGAATTCAATTATGCCTATGCCCATTTCCATACGAAACGTTATATAGAGGCGGCCGGATACTTCAAGACGTTTCACGACACCTACAACAGGAGTCCGATGGCTGAGGAAGCCTTTTTTATGCATGCTTATTCCCTTTATCTGGATGCTCCTGACTATAACCTGGACCAGAGAAGCAGCAAAGAGGCGGTAAACGCGATACAGATGTTTATCAACCGCTTTCCCAACTCAGAATCATACGACCGGGCCATGGGAATGATCAACGACCTTCAAAAAAGGTTTGAGGAGAAAGCCTACCAGGAGTCCAAAATGTATTACAGGCTCACGGAGGGTTTGTTTCCCGGAGACTTCTACCGCGCCTGCATTGTCAATTTCCAGAATTTTGCCGACAAGTTCCCGGACAGCAAATACAACGAAGAACTGGCTTTCAGGCTGGTGGAGGTGAGTTACACCTATGCCGACAACAGTATCTTCAGCAAAAAGGAAGAAAGGTTGAAACAGTCCCTGGAATTTGGTGACGAATTCCGTAAAAAATACCCCGAGAGTTCCTACATGAGCAATGTAGGAAACATTATATCCCGGGCCGAGAGCACCTTGGAGTCCCATATTAAGCTGAAAAAGGAATATGAGCGAAGGGCGGCAGAGGCAAAAGCCCTGGCAGAAAAAGAAGAGGCAAGTGCTGAAGCCAACGAGGCTTTGGATCAGGTGAAAAATAATCCATAAAAGAACATTCTTAAAATACAATAAAATGGCAGTTAATCCATCTATCGTTACCCGGGATTTGGACAAAATCGCGGAAAAAACCGGTAATTTATATGAGTCACTGCACGTGATTTCTCAAAGGGCTAAACAAATTTCCACCATCATGAAGGAGGACCTGAACAACAAGCTGTCTGAATTCGCATCAACGGTGGACAACCTGGAGGAGGTATTCGAAAACAAGGAACAGATTGAAATTTCCAAGTTTTACGAAAGAATGCCGAAACCAACAACACTGGCCCTGGAGGAATTCATGGAAGACAAGATCATGTTTCGTCATCCGGATGTAGAAAGTGGACAATAAAATTCATGCGACTGCAGGGTAAGCGGATATTACTTGGCGTAACCGGCAGTATTGCTGCTTATAAAGCAGCCCATTTTACGAGATTATTGGTCAAGGAGGGAGCAGAAGTACAAATCATCATGAGTACTTCTGCTCTTTCTTTTATCACACCCCTAACCCTGGCTATCTTATCCAAAAAACCTGTGCTGGTGGAATTCCAGAACGACGGTACGGGGGAATGGAACAATCACGTGGCCCTGGGAATGTGGGCTGACTTATTTGTGGTAGCTCCTCTTAGTGCCAACACGCTTTTTAAGTTTGCGAAAGGCGCCTGTGACAATTTATTGACTGCGACCTACCTGTCTGCTAAATGCCCGGTGATGGTTGCTCCGGCTATGGACCTGGACATGTATCGGCACACCGCCGTGAAAGACAACCTGCAGGCACTCCGAAGTTATGGCAACACCATTCTGGAGGCGGAAGAAGGTGAACTGGCAAGTGGCCTTCACGGTGAGGGAAGGCTGATGGAACCTGAGCATATGGTTGAACATGTGCTGAAGCATTTCCAGGACCTGGATATGCTTGCGGGGAAGCGGTTTTTGGTTACCGCCGGCCCCACCTATGAGGCGATAGATCCGGTGCGGTTTATCGGCAACCATTCAAGTGGCAAGATGGGCGTGGCCGTAGCCATGGAAATTGCCCAAAAAGGAGGGAATGTTGAGCTGGTTTTAGGCCCAGGGGCACTGGAGCCATCGCACGCCAATATTCAAACCCACCGTGTCCGCAGTGCGGAAGAAATGTACGAGGCCGCAAAAGAACACCATGATGAGGCGGATTGTGCGGTTTTTGCCGCCGCCGTAGCTGATTTTGCTCCCTTACAACCTTCGGATCAAAAGATAAAAAAAGACCAGGCAGAAATGAGCATCCCGCTAAAGAGAAACAGGGATATCGCGGGAGAGTTGGGTAAAGTGAAGCGTCCGGGACAGGTGCACGTGGGCTTTGCTTTAGAGACCGGGGAGGAAGAAAAAAACGCGAGAAGCAAACTAGAAAAAAAGAATTTTGACATGATCGTTCTTAATTCATTGCGGGATGAGGGGGCAGGCTTTCAGCATGACACCAACAAAGTGACCTTTTTCTTTAAAAACGGAGAAAAGGAGCAGACGGGGCTGCTTCCCAAAACGAAAATTGCCGGATTGCTCGTCAGTCACATCAGGAAGTTGCTTGCTGCTGTTCTTTTGCTGCTTCTGTGCAATCCGGTGTCGGCACAACAACTCAATTTTACGGTAACCATAAACAGTGACCGGGCCAATACCCAGGAAAGGGATATCTTTGAAAACATGAAAGCCGCCTTTGAGCAATTTTTGAACGGGACCAACTTGATCGAGGACGAATTCAGCCCACAGGAAAGAATAAAAGGCAATCTGC
>Ga0079224_100005244_pt1 | contig 16985 bp, 14 predicted proteins | sample Stecom2015_FD_80414 | JGI IMG/M metagenome (GOLD analysis project Ga0079224, IMG submission 80414) | Agricultural soil microbial communities from Utah to study Nitrogen management - Steer compost 2015 | ecosystem: Environmental > Terrestrial > Soil > Agricultural land | place: USA: Utah... | reverse complement strand
TTCGTCGGCTCGTCGAGCACGAGCAGCTGCGGCGGCGGATCCGCGAGCACGAGCCGGGCGATCGCGACGCGGAAGCGCTCGCCGCCCGAGAGCGACGAGACGGGCCGGTGCGCGGCGTCGCCCCGGATGAGGAACCGCGCGAGGCGGTTGCGCAGGTCGCGGTCGGGCACGGCGGGCGCGGCGGCCCGCACGACCTCGAGCGCCGACGCCGACTCGTCGATCCCGTCCACGCGCTGCGGTAGGAACCCCACGCGGTCGGTGTGCAGCGCCGACGCGCGGACACAACGACGCCAATTTTCGGTGGACTCGTCGTCAGGGCCCGATTTCGGCCCGTCTGACGCAGAATTGACGTCGTTGTGTCCGGCGGCGCCGCCAGACGCGCCGACGAGCGCGTGCAGCAGCGACGTCTTGCCGGATCCGTTGGGGCCCGTGAGCGCGACGCGCTCGGGACCCTGCACGATCCACTGGCGTTCGCCGTCGCCGAGCGTGAGGATCCGCCGGCCCGCGGGCACCTGCGGATCCGGCAGGTCGAGCGCGACCGAGTCGTCGTCGCGGATGCGCCGCTCGGCCGTGTCGAGCGCCGCGCGCGCCTCCGCCTCCTTGCCCTGGGCCTCGGCCCGCAGCCGGCCCGCCGTCGCCTCGGACGCGCTCTTCAGGCTGTTCGCGAGGATCTTCGGCATCGACTCGGCCGCCTTCTTGCCGGCCTTGGCTCGCCGGGCGATCTTCGTCTCGGCCTCGATGCGCTGGCGCTTTTCCTTCGCGACCTCCTTCTTCGCGTCGGTCACCGCTTGCTGCGCCGCGGCCTGCTCGGCCTCGACCGCCTCGCGCCACGCGGAGTAGGGGCCGCCGAACACCGTGAACCGGTGTTCATAGAGCTCGGCGGTCTCGTCCATGAGGTCGAGCAGGTCGAGGTCGTGCGAGACGACGACGAGCGCCCCGCGCCACGACCGCACGAGGTCCTGCACGCGTCGCCGTGCGTCGCGGTCGAGGTTGTTCGTCGGCTCGTCGAGCAGCGTCACGGCGGATCCCGACAGGCGCACGCCCGTGAGCGCCGCGAGCATGGCCTCGCCGCCCGACAGCTCGCCCACCGTGCGGTCGAGCATGTCGGGCGCGAGCCCCGCCTCGGCGAGGGCGGCGTGGGCGCGGGCCTCGATGTCCCAGTCGTCGCCGACCTCGTCGAAGCGGGCGGGATCCACGTCGCCGTCGGCGATCGCGCGCACGGCGTCGAGCGGGCGCGCGACGCCGAGCAGCTCGGCCACGCGCATGCCGGTGTCGAGCGTGAGCTTCTGCGGCAGGTAGGCGACGTCGGCGCCGCCCGCCGAGACGCGGCCGGACGTCGGCGTGAGCTCGCCGGCCGCGAGGCGCAGCAGCGTCGACTTGCCGGATCCGTTGCGGCCGACGAGCCCCGTGCGCCCGTCGCCGAAGCTGCCGGAGACGTCGTCGAGCGCAACGGATCCGTCGGGCCACGAGAAAGAGAGATGGTCGAGTGTCAAAGCGGGCATGGAGCCTCCTGGAGATCAGTGCACGGATGCGCTGATCCCGGGGCGGGAGCCCGGTGCGACGAGAGGCGTCGGCGGATCAGCGCGGGAAGCGCGCTGCGCGATGCCTCGAAAGAGGGTGGTCGGTCAGCGCGAGGTCACGCGAGGTTCCACACCGGTTCGTTCCGTTCGTCGGGGACAGGACGACGAGAATCATACCCCGAGAGGAGGCGGGATCAGCCTGCAGGGGGATGTCGGGCCTGCGGCGCGCTCATAGCGTGGGGGACATGCTCACGCTCCTGGTCCTCGCAGCGCTCGTCGCCTCGTCCGTCGTGGCCGCCGCGAACGCGCAGCGTACGACCGAGCGACATCGCGCCCGCCGTGCCGAGCGCGCAGGCGAGAGGATCCGCGCGTGAGCCGCCGACGCGCCGGTCGCGAGCCCAACTGGGGAGCGGGACTCGCGATCGGCGTCGGCATCGGCGCGGCGCTGTCCGTCGCGCTCGAGAACTGGGCGTTCCTGCCGATCGGCCTCGCCCTCGGAGCGGCGCTGCCGTGGGGGCTCGCGGCGCCCGCGGGCGGGGAGGAATAGCCGGCTGCGGCGTCAGAGCTGCTTGCGGAGGAACGTCGTGAGGTCGTTGATCTCCTCGGGCGAGACGGCGTGCGTGAGGCCCGGGTAGATGCGGCCGACGAGCTCGGTGTGTGCGGGCAGCCACTCGGTCGTGTGCGCGACCGCCTCCTCGGGGATGACGGTGTCGGCGGATCCGCGCCCCCAGAACGCCGGCGGCCGCAGCTCGGCGAGCGCGGCGTCGCCCGGCAGGGATCCGCCCGCCGCGTAGCCGGAGAGGTTGACGACGAACGCGAACCGCTCGGGCGCGAGGCGCATCGCCTGGATCGCGACGGCGCCGCCCTGCGAGAAGCCCACGAGGCCGATGCTCGGCGCGTCGGTCGCGGCGTCGACCCACTCGATGAGGCGCTCGGCCGCGGCCGTGACGAACGCGGGATCGCGGGATTCGAGGCCCTCGATGGGGTACCAGGAGTGCCCGCTCTGCGGGAAGGGCGGCGCGAGCGGCGCGCGCACGGCCGCGTACGCGAACCCGTCGGGCAGGCGGTCGCGCAGCGCGAAGAGGTCGCGCTCATCGGATCCGTACCCGTGCAGGAGCACGATGAGCGGGCGGCCCTGCGGGGCGTCGGACCACAGGGTGGCGTCGGTGTCGAGGGGCGGCGTCTGCATGCGATCCATCATCGCGCGAACCTCCGACAAAGATGCTCGGTATACCCCTAGGGGGTATAGTTGGTGTGTCGCCGACGAGAGGAAGCCATGGAGCACGAGGGCCACACCCACGGGTACATCGAGAACAAGGACAGGGTGCAGGCGCGCCTGCGCCGCATCGAGGGCCAGGTGCGCGGCCTGCAGCGGATGGTCGATGAGGAGAAGTACTGCATCGACATCCTCACGCAGATTGCTGCGACGAAGAAGGCCCTCGAGTCGGTCGCGCTCGGCCTCCTCGACGACCACCTGTCGCACTGCGTCGCCGACGCCGTGCGCGAGGGCGGCCAGATCGCCGACGACAGGATCACGGAAGCGTCCGACGCGATCGCCCGCCTCGTGCGGTCGTGACGGCACCAGAAAAGGAGTACGACATGGTGACGAAGACATTCACGGTCAAGGGCATGACCTGCCAGCACTGCGTGATGAGCGTGACGGAGGAGGTCTCCGAGATCGACGGCGTCGAGCAGGTCGACGTCGACCTCGCCTCGGGCCGCCTCGAGGTCACGGCGGACCGCATCGATGACGGATCCGTGAAGGCCGCAGTCGAGGAGGCGGGCTACGCGCTCGCCGCACCGGGCGACCTCGGGCTGAACCCCGCCTGACCGCCCCCGCTTCGCATCGCGCCCGACGGCGCCAGAGAGGATCCAGATGAGCACTCAGCAGCTCGACCTCGATATCCAGGGGATGACGTGCGCGTCGTGCGCGAACCGCATCGAGCGCAAGCTCAACAAGCTCGACGGCGTCACGGCGCAGGTGAACTACGCGACCGAGAAGGCGCACGTCGAGGTCGCGGGCGGATACGCGGCCGACGACCTGATCCGCACGGTGGAGGCAGCCGGCTACGCCGCGACGCTGCCGCAGCCCGATCACGGCGATGAGAAGGAGCGGCACCTGCGGGCGCTGCGGAACCGGCTCGTCTGGAGCATCGTGCTCTCGGTGCCCGTCGTGCTGCTCGCGATGATCCCGCCGATCCAGTTCCCCGGCTGGCAGTGGGTGTCGCTCGTGCTGGCACTGCCGGTCGTCGTGTGGGGCGGATGGGGCTTCCACCGCGCCGCGTGGACGAACCTGCGCCACGGATCCGCCACGATGGACACGCTCGTGTCGGTCGGCACGATTGCCGCGCTCGGCTGGAGTCTGTACGCCCTGTTCTTCGGCACGGCGGGCGAGATCGGCATGAGCCATGGCTGGTCGCTGCTCGCGAGCCACGCGGACGGATCCGGGTCCATCTATCTCGAGGCCGCCGCGGGCGTGACGACGTTCATCCTCGCCGGCCGCTACATCGAGGCCCGCAGCAAGCTGCGCGCGGGAGACGCCCTGCGCGCGCTGCTCGACCTCGGCGCGAAGGACGTCGCGGTCGTGGGCGAGGACGGCGCTGAGACGCGGATCCCCGCCGATCGCCTGCGCGTTGACGACGCCTTTGTCGTGCGGCCGGGCGAGCGGATCGCGACCGATGGGGTCGTCGAGACGGGATCCAGCGCTGTCGACCAGTCGATGGTGACGGGCGAGCCGGTTCCCGTCGAGGTGTCGCCCGGCAGCCGCGTCGTCGGCGGAACGATCAATGCGGGCGGCGTGCTCGTGATCCAGGCGACGCGGGTGGGCGCCGACACGCAGCTCGCGCAGATGGTGCGGCTCGTGGAGGAGGCGCAGGCGTCGAAGGCCGGCGCGCAGAAGCTCGCCGACCGCATCGCGGGGATCTTCGTCCCGATCGTGCTCGTGCTCGCCGTCGCGACGCTCGCCGTGTGGCTGCTGCTCGGCATGCCCGTGGCGTCGGCGTTCACGGCGGCTGTCGCGGTGCTGATCATCGCCTGCCCGTGCGCGCTCGGCCTCGCGACGCCGCTCGCGCTCATGATGGGCACGGGAACGGGCGCGCAGCACGGGATCCTCATCAAGGACGCCGACGCGCTCGAGCGCGCCCAGCGCATCGACACGGTCGTGCTCGACAAGACCGGAACCGTGACGGCGGGCGAGATGACGCTGCGCCGAGTGATCCCGGCCGAGGGCGAGGACGCCGGCGAGGTCCTGCGCATCGCCGCCGCCCTCGAGGGCGGATCCGAACACCCGATCGCGCGCGCCATCCACAATGGGTCGCCAAAAAACGTGGGTGCGGACGGCGGCGCACCCGCATTTTCTGGCGACCCACTTCCGGGGGTGTCCGACTTCCGCAACCTCGAGGGGCTCGGGGCGCAGGGGATCGTCGAGGGGCGTGCGGTCGTGATCGGCCGGCCGGCGCTGCTCGACGACTGGGCCGCGGGCCTTCCGGAAGGGCTGCAGGCCGCGTTCGACGCCGAGCAGGCGGAGGGCGCCACGGTCGTCGCGATCGCGTGGGACGGCGCCTCGCGGGGGATCCTGTCGGTCGCGGATCGCGTGAAGCCGACGAGCGCGGAGGCGATCCGGTCGCTTGTGGATCTCGGCCTCGAGCCCGTGCTCCTCACGGGCGACGCCGAGGCCCCGTCTCGAGCCGTGGCCGACGAGGTCGGGATCGAGCGCGTCATCGCCGGGGTGCTGCCGCAGGAGAAGGTCGAGGTCGTGCGGCGGCTGCAGGCCGAGGGACGCAGCGTCGCAATGGTCGGCGACGGCGTGAACGACGCCGCGGCCCTTGCGCAGGCCGACCTCGGCATGGCGATGGGAACGGGGACCGACGTCGCGATCGAGGCGAGCGACCTCACGCTCGTGCGCGGCGACCTCCGCGTCGCGGCCGACGCCGTGCGGCTGTCGCGTCGAACCCTCGGCGTGATCCGCGGCAACCTGTTCTGGGCCTTCGCCTACAACGTCGCCGCGATCCCGCTCGCGGCGCTGGGCCTGCTCGCCCCCATGCTCGCAGGTGCCGCCATGGCGTTCAGCTCCGTCTTCGTCGTGCTCAACAGCCTGCGGTTGCGGCGGTTTCAGTAGTCGGGGTTCGGTAGGTGGGTTTCCGCAAGTCTCCGCCAAGTCCGCAAGTCTCCGACAAGTCTCGCCGCAGTTCGCACGGACGAGGCGGAGACTTGACGACCCGGCGGAGACTTGCGGATTCGCACACCGCCACAATTCGTCACGCGCGCGTCCGACGGATGTCACCGGTCGCGAGTAGCGTGATGCGCATGGCGGTGCGCACACCTGATCCCGATCCCGACGACCTCCCGGGCGACTTCGGCGATTCGCTTGACGTGCCCGGCGGACCCACGAATCCGGCGTGGCTGAGCGACATCGAGCTCGCCGAGGCGCGGCGCCGCCTGCCGATCCTCTACGTCGAGGCCGTGCCCGTGCGCACGGACGGCACGGGGCAGGTGACCGAGGTCGGCATCCTGCTGCGCTCGACGAGCGTCGGCGAGCTCGTGCGAACGATCGTGTCGGGGCGCGTGCGCCATGGCGAGACCGTGCGCGACGCCCTCTTCCGACACCTCGAGAACGACCTCGGCCCGATGGCCTTCCCGCAGGTGCCGCCGCAGCCCGCGCCGTTCACGGTCGCCGAGTACTTCCCGCTGCCCGGCATCACCCCGTATCACGACGACCGCCAGCACGCGGTCTCGCTGGCCTACGTCGTCCCCGTCACCGGCACGTGCGAGCCTCGGCAGGACGCCCTCGAGGTCACCTGGATGACCCCCGCCGAGGCCGCGTCCGACGCCCTTGCGGCCGAGATGGAGGGCGGCCGCGGCACCCTCGTGCGCCAGGCGCTCGCGAGCGTCGGCGCGCTCATCTGACGCCCCGCGGATCCGCGCAGATACACCTCCGGAGGGACGCGCCTCGCGCACACACCGCCTAGCGTGGATCGGGTGCTGCGTTCGCTCCTCCGCCCGATAGGCCGGCTCCGCCTGGGCATCGACATCGTTCTTGCGAGCCTGTTCTTCCTCATGACGGCGTTCCTCGGCGATCCGTCGACGAACACGGCGCTGATCGCACTCGTCGCCCTCATCATGTCGGCCGCGCTCGCCGTCAGGCGCCTGTCCCCCTCGATCGCGCTCGCGATCGCATGGGCGGGATCCCTCCTGCAGATCACGCTCATCATGCCGCCGCTGGCGTCGAACATGGCGATCTTCGGCGTCCTGTACGTCACAGCTGCGTACGGATCGCGGCGCACGATGTGGGCGGGACTCATCTCGGCGGGCGTCGGCGCGGCCACGATCGCGGTGTATCTCGTCGTGATCGACTGGCTGTTCAGCGAATCGAGCGTGGGATCCGCGATCGTCGTCGCCTATCCGATCTTCCTCGCCGCGCTGTTCGGCCTCGCGCTGTCCTGGACGGTGGGCGCGCTTGTTCGATCCGTGCGCCGCGCACGCGAGACGGGCGAAGCGCAGCGCATCGCCGAGGCCGAGGCGCGCGCCGAGCACGAGCGCGGCCGCATCGCGCGCGACATGCACGACGTCGTCGCGCACTCCCTCGCTGTCGTCGTTGCGCAGGCGAACGGTGCGCGATACGCGGCGAAGCATGATCCGAATCTCGCGATCGACGCGCTCGGCACCATCAGCCAGACCGCGAGCGCGGCGCTCGCCGACGTGCGCATGCTGCTCGCGCAGCTGCGGCATCGCGAGGCCGAGGGCCCGCAGCCCACGGTCGCCGACATCGAGCCGCTGTTCGCGCAGGTGCGGCAGGCGGGCGTCGACCTCGTCGTCGACATCGATCCCGCCCCGCGCGAGGACGCGCCCGCCGCCGTGCAGCTCGCGGTGTACCGGATCCTGCAGGAGGCCCTCACGAACGCGCTGCGGCACGGCGACGGGGGAGCGGTCGACGTGGCCATGGCGTGGTTGCCCGGTTCCGTGTCGCTCATGATTCGCAACGGCACCGGGGCGCGTCGCGAGCCGGAGCACGACGGACACGGCATCATCGGAATGCGTGAGCGCGCGCAGCTCGCGGGCGGATCCCTCCAGGTCGAGCACGCGGACGGCCGCTTCACCGTGCGCGCCGACATCCCCTGGGAGGCCCCGAATGACCGATGACGCACCGATCGGCGTCGCCCTCGTCGACGACCAGGCGCTGTTCCGCGCCGGGATCCGCATGCTCGTCGATTCGCAGCCTGACCTGCGGATCGTCGGTGAGGCGGGCAACGGCCGCGAGGCGCTCGACATGGTGCGCACGGCGAGGCCCGACATCGTGCTGATGGACATCCGCATGCCGGTCATGGACGGCATCGAGGCGACGGCCGAGATCCTGAAGGCGACGGATCCGCCCCGCGTCGTCATGCTCACGACGTTCGACCTCGACGAGGCGGCGGCACGGGCGATTCGCGGTGGCGCGAGCGGATTCCTGCTGAAGGACGCGGATCCCGAGTTCCTGCTGGCCGCGATCCGGGGCGTGCATCACGGATCCTCGGTGATCGCGGCGAGCGCGACGCGCGAGCTGTTCGCGCAGTTCTCGGAGCAGAACAAGCCGGTGCCGGCGTCGTTCGAGCTGCTGACCGAGCGCGAGCGCGAGATCTTCGACCTAGCCGCGCGAGGTCTCAACAACTCCGAGATCGCGGCCCGTGAGTTCCTCAGCGAGGCGACCGTGAAGACGCACATCAGCCGGATCCTCACGAAGCTCGGCCTGCGCGACCGCGTGCAGCTCGTCGTCTTCGCATACGACCACGGCCTCGTCGCCTGACCACTGGGTCGCCCACCCCACAATGGGTCGCCAGAAAATGCGGGTGCTCGGCGGGGCGCACCCTATTTTTCTGGCGACCCAACGCGATGTCGTCCTCCGGATGTATGCGGATCAGCCTCGCGCCCGATGAGTCGGGGCAGGGCTCGTCCGTAGCGTCGAAGGCATGGAGATCACGACATCCGAACTCGGGCTCGCGGCCCGTGTCACGCACCTCACCAAGACCTACGGATCCGGCGACGGCGCCGTGCGCGCCCTCGACGACGTGAGCGTGGGGATCCGTCAGGGCGAGTTCACCGCCATCATGGGGCCGAGCGGATCCGGCAAGTCGACCCTCATGCACATCATGGCGGGCCTCGACGACCCGACGAGCGGCCGCGCGTGGATCGGCGACACCGAGATCACGGGCCTCGGCGACCGCGACCTCACCCTGCTGCGCCGACGCCGCGTGGGGTTCGTCTTCCAGTCGTTCAACCTGGTGCCGACCCTGGACGTCCGCGCGAACATCCTCCTGCCGTTCGACCTCGACGGGCGCCGCCCGACCGTGGCAGAGAGCGAGCGGATCCGCAACCTCGTCGCCGCACTCGGCCTCGAGGAGCGCCTCTCGCACCGCCCGCACGAGCTGTCGGGCGGCCAGCAGCAGCGCGTCGCGATCGTGCGGGCCCTCGCGACGGGCCCCGACCTGATCTTCGCCGACGAGCCCACGGGCAACCTCGACTCCCGCACGGGCCGCGAGGTCCTCGAGCTGCTGCAGGCCGCGAGCCGCGACCGCGGGCAGTGCATCGCGATGGTGACGCACGATCCGATCGCGGCGAGCCACGCCGACCGCGTGCTGTTCCTCGGCGACGGCCGCGTCGTCGCCGACAAGCCCCGGCAGACGCCCGAGGAGATCTCGGCGCACATGCTCCGCACCGAGCAGGCAGCGGCATGAGCGGCATCTCGGAGCGCCTCGTGTTCCTGCGCGAGCGCGGGATGGGCGCGAGCGTGCTCGTCGCCGCCCTCTCGTCGGCCTTCGGCGTCGTGCTGCTCGCGACGACGGGTTACATCGGCTTCCTCGCCACGACCTCGCTCGGTGACGGCGGCACGGTCGTCATGATGGTCGCCCTGCTCAGCGCGATCTTCATCATCATCGCGATGTACGTCGGGGCGATCGTGACGGCCAACACGTTCTCGACGATCGTCGCGGGCCGCACGCGCCAGATCGCGCTCCTGCGCCTCATCGGCGCGACGGCGCGCTCCGAGCGGCGCCGCGTCGCGAGCCAGGGGCTCGTGGTCGGGATTCTCGGAGCCGTCGTCGGCCTCGCGGCCGGCACCCTCATCGCGGTCGTCGGAACGCGGATCGCCGGTGACGCAATCGGCGCGCCCGCGTACGACGCCCCGATCCAGCCGTGGATGCTGATCCCGCCCGTCGCCGTCGTCCTCACGACGTGGGCGGCGGCGTGGGGCGGATCCCGTCGCGTGCTGTCGGTCACGCCCCGGGAGGCGCTGGGCGGATCCGTGGAGCGCACGCACGAGGAGGTCGGCCGCCGCCGCGCGCGCAACGGCATCGCGATCGTGCTCGGCCTGCTGGGCGCGCTGCTGCTGATCGGCGGCGTGCTCGCGGGGCTCATGACGCCGCTCGGCGTCGTCATCGCGTTCCTCGGCGGGCTGCTGTCGTTCACGGCGCTCGTGCTGGGCGCTGCGGGCATCATGCCCGGGATCCTGCGGCTCGTGGGGCGCGCATTCGGGGGATCCGCGACGTCGCGCATGGCGGCCGAGAACGCCCTGCGCTACCCCGAGCGATCGAGCCGGATGGCGATCGGCGTGGTCGTGGGCGTGACGCTCGTGACGATGTTCGCGGTCGCGAGCGAGACGGTCAAGAGCGTGGTGCTCGAGGGCTTCACGGCATCGGAGGCGGAGGAGCTCGGGTTCGCCGCGTTCCTCGACGGGTTCTCGGCGATCATGATGGGGCTCGTCGCGTTCTCGGCCGTGATCGCGGCGGTGGGGCTCGTGAACCTGCTGACGATCGGCGTCGTGCAGCGCCGGACCGAGCTGGGGCTGCTGCGGGCGCTGGGGCTGTCGGGCGGGCAGATCCGCCGCATGGTGCTGCTCGAGGCGGCGCACATCACGATCGCGTCGACGCTGTTCGGGCTCGTGCTCGGCACGGTGTACGGCTGGGCGGGCGCGCAGTCGACGCTCGGATCCGTGGGGACCGGCGGCGTCTTGGTCCTGCCCGCCGTGCCGTGGTTGCCGATCGCGATCGTGGTGGCGGCAATGGCGATCCTCACGCTGCTCGCCGCGGTCGCCCCGACGCGCCTCGCGACCCGGATCTCGCCCGTCGAGGCCCTCGCGGTCACCTGACGCCGCGCGCCCCGCAGCACGATGGGTCGCCAAGAAATGTGGGTCCGCGCACGTGCGCACCCACATTTTTTGGCGACCCAACCGCAGGCGACCCCAACCGACCCACCCCACGTTGGGTCGCCAGAAAAACGCGGTACGGGGAGGCGCGGACGACGGTTTTTTGGCGACCCAACCGACGCCCTACTCGATATGCGGCAGCGCGTTCGGGTCGTCGAAGACGGCGGTGGCGTCGTGGAACGCCTGCTCGAGGGCCTCACGCACGGCGATGACGCCCTTCGTCTCGCGCGACGACTCGCGCGCCGACGTGAAGATCTCGCGCGAGGGCGATCCGGGCAGGTCGATGAGCCGCACGGGGCTCTCGTCGCCCGCGAGCAGCTGCTCCGGCAGCAGCCCCACGGCGTGCCCCGACGAGATCAGCCGCACCTGGGCCAGGAGGTCGGCGGCGCTGTAGCGCACGTCGGGCTCGAACCCCGCGGCGCGGCACTGCTGCACCGACCACGTGCGCACGGCCGTGCCCACGGGCTCCATGACCCACGCGGCGTCGGCGGCGTCGGCGAGCGCCCGGATCGGCGACTCGGGGCTCACGGCGAGGCGGATCGGATCCCGCCCGAGCGTCACGCGGTCGAGCCCCGGCACGTGCTCGCGCGTGTGGCCCGGGTACTGCTCGGCGATGACGAGGTCGAAGCCGCGCGCCTCGACCTCGAACAGCCCTTCCTCGGGCGGCAGCACCCACGCCTCGACGCGCATGCCCGGATGCGTCACCGCGAGCATGTCGAGCATGCGCGGCAGCAGGGCGCGGGCCGAGGTCTGCAGCGCCGCGATCCGCACGGGCGCCGGCATGGGGTTGTCGACGTCGATCTCGGCACGAGCCTGCTCCTCGAGCGCGAGGACCCGGGCCGCGTGCGCCGCGACCGTCTCGCCCTGCGCCGTCAGCCGCACGCGGCGCCCATCGGCCTGCAGTAGGGGAGCGCCCACCTCGCGCTCGAGCTGCGCGAGCTGCTGCGACACGGTCGAGGGCGCGTAGCTGAGCGCCTGCGCGACGGCCGTGATCGTGCCGCGCAGCTGCAGTTCGCGCAGGAGCTGCAGGCGGTGCGTGCTCCAGCCCGTGCTCATCGTTCGAGCGTATCGAACGGATCCCTTCGCCCGGTGGGCCTGGATCCGCGCCTCGCGAAGGCGCACCATGAGGGCACCGCGTTCGCGACGAAGGGAGCGCAGACGATGCCGCGACGCCGCTCATCAGGAGATCCCGGATCCGGCCCCGAAATCATGCGAAGTTTTCGAACGGAATCCTTCGAAACTGTGCGCTTTACCTCACGATGAAATCGGCTGAGGATGGAGCGACCCCGCATCGGAAAGAGGTGAACTTCATGACCATCGAGCCGCGCCGGAACGCGCAGTTCCAGGCCCCAGACACAGCAGGCGAGTCCGTCAGCGTAGGCATCGACCGCGCCCTCGCCGACCAGGCGATCGCGCAGGTGCGCACCTGGCTCGAGCAGGCTCGCGGCGAGAAGGTCGACGCCGCGGCGAAGAACCTTGCGGGTGTGCTGAGCGACCCCAAGGGCCTCGACTTCGCCGTCGGATTCGTCGACGGCGTCGTGCGGCCCGAGGATCTCCGCGTCGCCGCGCGCAACTTCCAGCGCGTCTCGCGCGACGTCCCCGGCTTCCTGCCCGCGCCGCTGCGGGCGCTCGTGCGCCTCGGCGGATCCGTCGCGACCGCCTTCCCCGGCATCGTCGTGCCGATCGCGCGCAAGGTGCTGCGCGAGATGGTGCGCCACCTCATCGTCGACGCGAGCGACGCCAAGCTCGGCGATGCGCTCGCGAAGATCTCGGGCGAGGGCATCCGCCTGAACGTCAACCTGCTCGGCGAGGCGATCCTCGGCCAGCGCGAGGCGGAGCGCCGCGTCGCGGGCACGATCCGCCTGATCGAGCGCGCCGACGTCGACTACGTGTCGATCAAGGTGTCGTCGACCGTCGCGCCGCACAGCCCGTGGGCCCACGACCAGGCCGTCGACGAGGCCGTCGAGGCGCTCGCGCCCGTCTACCGCGCGGCGCGCGAGCACGACACCTTCCTCAACCTCGACATGGAGGAGTACAAGGATCTCGACCTGACGCTCGACGTCTTCCAGCGGATCCTCGACCGCGACGAGTTCCAGCACGTGCGCGCGGGCATCGTCCTGCAGGCCTACCTGCCCGACTGCCTGTCGGCCATGATGCGCCTGCAGGAGTGGGCCGCGGAGCGCACCTCGAAGGGCGGATCCCCCGTCAAGGTGCGCGTCGTGAAGGGCGCCAACCTGCCGATGGAGCAGGTCGACGCCGAGACGCACGGCTGGCCGATCGCCACCTGGCCCACGAAGCAGCACACCGACGCCGGCTACAAGCAGGTGCTCGACTACGCCCTCACGCCCGAGCGCATCGCCAATGTGCACCTCGGCATCGCGGGCCACAACCTCTTCGACGTCGCGCTCGCGAAGCTGCTGGCAGAGAAGCGCGGCATCGCGGTCGAGCCCGGCTCGGGCGTCGAGTTCGAGATGCTGCTCGGCATGGCGACGCAGCAGGCCGCCGTCGTGCGCCGCGACGTGGGCGAGCTGCTGCTCTACACGCCCGTCGTGCACCCCGGCGAGTTCGACGTCGCGATCGCCTACCTGATCCGCCGTCTCGAGGAGGGCGCGTCGTCCGACAACTTCATGTCGGCAGTCTTCGACCTCGACCGCGACGAGCGGCTGTTCCAGCGCGAGAAGCAGCGCTTCCTCACCTCGATCGAGATGATGCCCACCGAGGTGCCGGCGCCGAACCGCGTCATGGATCGCCGCGAGCCGCAGCCCGCGGGCCCGCGCGGTGAGTTCCACGGCACGCCCGACACGGATCCCGCCGTGAGCGCGAACCGCGATTGGGCGGCGGGGATCCGCTCGCGCATGCAGACCTCCGAGCTCGGCAACGCGGCGCTCGAGGAAGCGACGATCCGCGACGCCGACACGCTCGATCGCCTCATCGACGACGCCCGCACGGCGTCCGAGGCGTGGCGCGGGATGCCGCTCGCTGAGCGCGTCGAGATCCTGCACCGCGCGGGCGACATGCTCGAGCAGCGCCGCGCCGACCTGCTCGAGGTCATGGGATCCGAGTGCGGCAAGGTCATCGAGCAGGGCGACCCCGAGGTGAGCGAGGCGATCGACTTCGCGCACTTCTACGCGCGCAGCGCCGAGGTCATGGCCGACGTCGACGGCGCCGAGTACACGCCCGCGAAGGTCACGGCCGTCATCCCGCCGTGGAACTTCCCGACCGCGATCCCCGCGGGCGGCGTGCTGGCGGCGCTCGCCGCCGGATCCGCCGTCGTCTTCAAGCCCGCCCGCCAGGCGGCCCGCACGGGCGCCGTCGTCGCGGAGGCGCTGTGGGAGGCCGGCGTGCCGCGTGACGTGCTGCGGCTCGTGAAGCTCGAGGGCCGCGAGCTGGGATCCCAGCTGCTCGCGAACCCGACGGTCGAGCAGGCGATCCTCACGGGCGCGTACGAGACGGCCGAGCTGTTCCGCTCGTTCCGCCCCGACCTGCCGCTGCTCGCCGAGACGAGCGGCAAGAACGCCATCATCGTCACGCCGAGCGCCGACTTCGACCTCGCGGCGAAGGACATCGCATACTCGGCCTTCGGTCACGCGGGGCAGAAGTGCTCGGCGGCGTCGCTCGTCGTGCTCGTCGGATCCGTCGCGAAGAGCGAGCGCTTCCGTCGCCAGCTGCTCGACGCGACGCACGGCTACGAGGTCGGCATGCCGTGGACGGAGGGCGCGCGGATCGGACCGATCATCGCCCCCGCCGAGGGCAAGCTGCTGCGCGGCCTGACCGAGCTCGAGCCTGGGCAGCGCTGGATGCTCGAGCCGACGAAGCTCGACGACTCGGGCGCCCTGTGGACGCCGGGCATCCGCGAGGGTGTGAAGCCCGGATCCGAGTTCCACATGACCGAGTACTTCGGGCCGGTCACAGGCATCATCGAGGCCGCGACGCTCGAGGAGGCGATCGAGATCGTCAACGCCGTCGACTACGGCCTCACGTCGGGACTGCACTCGCTCGACGTCGACGAGATCCAGCAGTGGCTCGGATCCATCCAGGCGGGCAACGCCTACATCAACCGCGTGATCACGGGCGCCATCGTGCAGCGCCAGCCGTTCGGCGGCTGGAAGAAGTCGGCCGTCGGCGCGGGCACGAAGGCCGGCGGACCGAGCTACCTGTTCGGCCTCGGCACGTGGACCGACGCGCCCGTTTCAGGCGAGACGCCCGCCGACTCGGCCGTGCGCCGCGCCGCGAAGGCCGTGCCCGAGGCGGATCGCGAGTGGCTCGAGCGGGCGCTCAGCACCGACATCGCGGCGTGGAACGACGAGTTCGGCCTCGCCCGCGACGTGCAGGGCCTGCGACTCGAGCAGAACGTGCTGCGCTACGTGCCGACGCCGGTGACGGTGCGGTACGAGGGATCCCGCGTCGCCGAGCTCGTGCGCGTCGTCGCGGCGGGCGTGCGGATCGGCGCCCCCGTGACGGTGTCGAGCCTCGAGTGCCTGCCGCGCGAGGTCGCCGACTACCTGGCGGAGGCCGGCGTGCCCGCGCGCGTCGAGGATGCGGCGGCCTGGGCCGTGCGCTGCGCGACGTTCACGGAGACGGGCGCGCGGGTCCGCCTCGTGGGCGCGGACGCGGATCCCATCATCGAGGCGACGAAGGGCGCGCCGAACGTGGCGATCTACCGCCACGAGGTGACGAGCGCGGGTCGCGTCGAGATGCTGCCGTTCGTGCGGGAGCAGGCCGTGTCGATCACGGCGCACCGCTTCGGCAACCCCCGCCGATACGAGGTGCCGGTCGTGGCGGGCGGCGGATCCGGCCTGATCGCCGGCTGAGGGATCTGTTCCGCCGCCGTTCCGGCCGCCGCAAGGACACAAAACTCGGGTTCGGACACCAAGCTTGGTGTCCGAACCCGAGTTTTGTGTCCGCGGGAGGGCGGTAGCCTGCGGGAGATGCATTCCGATCGGATCCCGCTGCGCCCCGGGCGCGACGACGTCACCCTCACGACCTACCTCCTGGACGCCACGGCCGCGCTGCCCGCGAGCGGATCCCAGCCCGCCGTGCTCGTACTGCCGGGCGGCGGGTACACGCACTGCTCGGAGCGCGAGGGCGAGCCGATCGCGATGGCGTTCGCGGCGCTCGGCTACCACGCGTTCGTGCTGCGCTACTCGGTCTACGGCGAGCCGGATCCCGCCGATCCCTTCGCCGAACGGCCCGACGCGCGGTTCCCGCGGCCGCTCGAGGACGTGGGGCTCGCGATGCGGGCGATCCACGAGCGTGCGGGGGAGTGGCAGGTCGACGTCGACCGGATCGCCCTGTGCGGCTTCTCGGCCGGCGGCCACAACGCCGCGATGTACGGAACGCGCTGGGCCGCCCCCGTCGTGACCGACGTCGCGGGCGAGGGCCTGCGGCCCGCCGCGCTGATCCTCGGCTACGCGATCAGCGACTTCGCCGCGCTGTCGCAGGCGGCCGTCGCGAGCGGCGGATCCGAGCGCGACGCGGCGCGCGTGCTGTCGTCGGCGTTCCTCGGCGACCCGGATCCCGACCTCGAGCAGCTCACGTCCGTGAGCCCCGCGCGGCTGGTCGACGGATCCACCCCGCCGACGTTCCTCTGGGCGACGGTCGGCGACACGCGTGTGCCCGCGACGCAGAGCCTGCGGTTCGCGGAGGCGCTCGCCGAGCACGGGATCCCGCACGAGCTGCACGTGTATGCGGGCGGACGCCACGGCATGGCCCTCGCGACGCCCGCGACCGCCGCGGGTCCCGACCACATCGACGAGCGCATCGCGACCTGGTTCCCCCACGCCGTGGCCTGGCTCGCCGACACGCTCGCGTCCTGACGCAGCGCCCCAGCACTGGGTCGCCAAAAAACCGTAGTCGTGGGGCGCCCGCACCCATATTTCTTGGCGACCCATCGTGGGGTGGGTCGCCACAAAATCCGGGTGCGCACGGTCCGCGACTACGAATTCTTGGCGACCCTCCGGCCGCTCGACCCCGAAAGCCCGTCCCCGGAGAGCCCCCGAAAACCTGCCGACCCGCCCTACCGCCGGGCGGCGCAGTACTTCGCGATGAGGCCGACGAAGCGGTCGATGTCGGCGGCCTCGGTGTCCCATGAGGTCAGCCAGCGCACCTCGCCCGTCGCGGCGTTCCAGTCGTAGAACGGCACCGTCTCGCGCAGCACGTCGGCGACGCCCGGTGGCAGGGTCGCGAACACGCCGTTCGCCTGCGTCGCCTGCGTGAACGCGACGCCCGTGAGGGATCCGTCGTCCATGCGATCCTGGATCCCCTTCCGCAGCCGCGCGGCCATCGCGTTC
>Ga0079224_100005243_pt1 | contig 16988 bp, 20 predicted proteins | sample Stecom2015_FD_80414 | JGI IMG/M metagenome (GOLD analysis project Ga0079224, IMG submission 80414) | Agricultural soil microbial communities from Utah to study Nitrogen management - Steer compost 2015 | ecosystem: Environmental > Terrestrial > Soil > Agricultural land | place: USA: Utah... | reverse complement strand
TTGATACAAACACCGACACCCATTTAGACATGTAATAAATGAACCATCCATTTTAACGAAGGAAAGACTAGGATTCTCCATTTATCCTAGTCTTTTTGCATTTTATTGATATCGAATTGTTTATCTTAAGCATCTCGTTCCCTCTCGGATCATTCGTTTCTTGTGATTACAAGAAACAAAGATCATATTTTCTAGGAAATGTTGCTTACAAATCGTCTTGAACAATTACACTTTATCAATCATTTGTTTACGAAGTACCTCAAGACTAAAGTGAATTTTTTTCCTTACATTAGATTTAGGGAGTTGCATGATATCGCTGATCTTCTCTACTGAATAGCCAACGATATGCTTCAAAACGAAAGCTAAACGGTCACTGGCTTCTAACATGAAGATTTCTCTTTGAATTGCATCTATAGACTCAGCATTCTCTATTTCTGTGATTTGATTGGTTGTCTCTCGTAGACTTTCCAATACTAAATCTACGGTAATACGGAACAGCTTCGATTGAACTTTAGCACAGTTGTTGTAAACTCTTATGTTCCTATATGCCTCGATAAAAGCAGTTTGAGCAATCTGCTCAGCTACCTCTCTCTTTCCAATCATATAAAAACAAAGTTGGTACACTTCGTGTTGATAGCATTCTATAAAATCGGAAAAGGAAAGCTCCACGCGGTATTTCCTTTTTAAATTTAATACTATATCCATTTCGTTACCCCATTACTGTATATTCCAAATAACCCTACTATCAGATCAGACATTTCATTTATCATTTAATACTTTTTCAGAAGTTCGCCATTACCTTTTCTATGATTGGTGATTTATCTCAAATCAAACGACTTCATTTTGTCTAATTCTTTCATTCTCTTTTTATGAAGTGCTTTTCGCCCCTCAATCCAGCCTCCAATAAGAAAAGCAAGACCAACTAAAAGAATTAATGCATATGCAAGAAACTTTTCATTTTCATTAACGAATATCCAAGTACGCCAACTCACGAAAACCAATGGGATAAGTGCTCCCCAATACACACTATTTCTGGTGGATAAAAAGTATTGCACACCGAGAATCCCAGCAATAAGAAAAACATCATAAAAACCAAAACCAAACATCATCTTTCACCCTTTTCTTTTTTATATTTTTCAATAATTAGCTTTGCTTCCTCTAAATTAATGCGGTCATCAATCAACAGTTGTTTAATGAATGTTACAAATTCCTCATTATCTGCAGCGTCATTTAATTTAATCTTTTCAATTAATCGATCCAACTTGATTCTCACGGTTGGATAAGAAACCTCATAAATCTTTGCGATTTCTTTTAAAGACCCTGAATTCATGACAAATCTTTTAATAAATTCCAAATCTTCCTCGTCTAGAGCTAAAATCCAATCTGGCACCTTTTTAAGTTCCATATATGCTTCACTCCTTTATATTCAACTTTAGTTTAACATAAATTTTAATAAAGTAAAGGTTTTATTTAATTTTATTTAATATTTATCGAAAATAATCTTTAATTTTTATAAAAAAGATATTTATATGGCTTTGGGATATTTCATTCTAGACGGGTGCGGTATGCTATTTATCACTTGAAACATAGTAATATACAGATAGGAAGACTGTTTTTGGAAAGTGGGAAAAGAAGAAATGCCCTTAAATCAAACATACATTTAGTTATTAGAATGAATAAAAAAAGTATAAATCTTCCGCCCCCAGTGTGGAAAATTTATACTTTCTTTTACATTATTTCAGTTGATTCAAAATCAAAAAGACTATAAAGTTTAAACGCCATCAAGAGTTCAAATCGAACTTCTGCATGATTTAAATCGACACCTAGTAGCTCTGAGATACGTTCCATTCGATATTCCAATGTACTTCGATGAATGAATAGTGCATTAGAGGCTTCTCTTACGTTGCCATTATGGAGTAGATAGACCTTTAGTGTCCCGAAGAGATCGACGTTATTTTTTTTCGAATACTGCATCAATATCCCAAGGTTTTTCTTGATAAACAGTTTGGCCGATGCCAAATCACTCGTATTGCTTAGAATTGTATAAGCACCGAGATCATCGTATAATGTATAGCCTCCATCAGGATTACGATTCATGATGACATTTTTCGCTTTGGATGCTTTCATGTAACAATCATAATAGTCTTCGAGTGCGTTTGTACTTCCACCGATTCCGATATAAGTCGTGATTCCTTCTTTTTTTGTTGAATCCGAGAGGTGTTTATAAAGACGTTCCCAAAAACTTTGATTACTCGGTGTTGGAACAATCATGATAAAATCTTCACCTTTACGACTGAAGATCATGTTTGAATAATGAAAAGATAAATCAGATTTTATCTGGTCCCATACTCGTGTTTTTTTAGCTTCTATCGCTACGACATTCTCCCCATCAGCCTCCGTTAGATGAAATGAACCTACAACAACCGTATGGGGTTTAAGTATATTCCAATTAGTCAAAGTTGCGTATTGAATAATCTTTTCTTGATTTTCAATTGTTTCTGTAAACAGTTGATTGATAAACCCTTCCTGTATCTGTTCTTTTGTATCAAGAACCAGTTTCTGTTTAATGAATTCAATCGCATACACGTTTAAGACATGGTCAATCGTAAGGCGAATTAGGCGGTTCATTTTTTTCTTGAATAAACTCACAATCATGTACCCTAATCCTTGATTCCCCTGCAAAATGGGGAATACATATAAGTCTGTGCCATTCACTGTAATGGTCAGGTCTTCTGTATGTAAGTTTGTAATATCGTTTTTATTCAAAATGATTTCATGTTCGTATTCATTTTGTAGATGTTTTTCCTCTTGTTTTACCTTTGAGGTGATGGGATTCAGAAAACGATCATATAAAAAGACGGTACTATCGATCATAGCGCTGATTGTATTTGTAATCTCAACTAAATCAGCACCTTTTACTGTCTTTTTCACTAATTCTTGTTGATGCTCAATGATGGTCTCAAGATTTTTTTTACTTTCATATTCAAATCGATAAAGTCTTGCGTTTTCGATTTGCATGGACACGAAGTCTGAAACAAATTTCAGAAATTCCAAATCTTCTTCCGTAAAATAGGCTTCTCCACCAGTTGTGACATAGATTACGCCAATTGTTTTTAAATTAACTAGTAATGGAACTGTGAGTTCTGTTCCTCCTGTGACCTCAACATATGGAAAATAGGCGTCTAATGATTGATCCGAATTGATATGTATCTTAAATGGATGTCCGACAGGCCCATACCATGGCGGATGGAGATTAAAGCATGTGTTTTCTTCATCATATAAAAAGACACACGCACTATTTGCTTTTGTTCCTTTACATGCTCGTTCCACCACTTTCTCAATAATATGTTCAATTGAAGAGTTTGGGAGGATATTCTCCTTAATCCATTCAATTCCCTTCATTTTACGTTTTTGACTTTCCTTCTCACGCGCAATGATTAGTGATGATGCGACATCATGACCGAATTCTGTAAAGATTTGCTCTGCTTCTATAATTAATGGAATGAATTCTCGAAAGCCAATCACGCAAAGTCCAAAGCTTTCGTTTATATTATGTAAGGGGACTGTAAACCATGTTGATAGGTTTTCATTTTTAATCGCAGAATGAAAAGCACAGTTGGTTTCTTCACGCTTATCCTTCTGCCACCAAATGGCTTTTTTAAGGAGCTTAGGAGAGCAGTTGTTAACATCTAAGTGGAGTGTTTGGTCGATAGTGAATTGGTCTCCTTTCCAAACCTTAGGAACAAGCTTTCCTTTTTCATATAGGACGACTCCCACTAGATCACATGCATATTCCTTATAAAATCCTTCTAACAAGTAATCTAGTGTTTCTTCAATCGTATCGAATGTAACAAGGTGGCGCGCCATCGTGCGCAAATGATTATCAATTTTCTTCATTAACTTTTCTCGCTCACTCGTTAACTTCAAAGAAATCGCCACCTTATCCATTGTTTTCTATATACATTCCACTTGATGATTCGAATTCCTTCTTAAAGCAACTAATTTATATAGAAATACCTATTTAAGTATTTCTCTCGCAATGACAACTCGTTGAATTTGATTCGTACCTTCGTAAATTTGCATAATTTTTGCATCTCTAAAATATTTCTCTACTGGGTACTCACGGATAAATCCATAACCTCCAAAAATTTGCACAGCATCAGTTGTTACCTTCATAGCGGTATCAGAGGCAAAACATTTTGCAAAGGAAGCATGCTTGATAGATGGGGTTCCAGATTGTACATATTGAACAGCTTGATGAACAAGGAGTCTTGCCGCTTCGATATTCATAGCCATATCAGCAAGCATGAATTGAATCGCCTGTAAATTAGAAATCGATTGCCCAAATTGAATTCTTTCCTTTGAATAAGAAAGGGCATCTTCATAGGCAGCTTGTGCAATACCTACTGCTTGCGCCCCTACCATAGGTCTCGCATTCATAAGCCCTTGCAAAAAGATTTTTAAGCCATCTCCCTCCGCTCCGATTCGATTCGAGACTGGAACACGAACGTCTTCAAAAATAACCGAGGCTGTATTAGAAGCTCGTAAACCAAGCTTTTTCTCCTTAACACCTACCTGTACCCCATCGGAATCCCGCTCTATTACGAATGCAGTAAAACCACGGTCTTTTACATGGGTTAATACAACAAAAAAGTCAGCATAGCTTGCATTCGTAATAAAACACTTTTCCCCATTTATAATGTATTCGTCACTACTTCTTTTGGCAGTCGTTTTCAAAGAACTTACATCACTCCCAGCGCCTGGTTCAGTCAGGGCAAAAGAAGCAAACTTTCCTTCCCTTGTGAGTTGGGTTAGATATTTCTTCTTAAGCTCTTCACTTCCTCCCACGAGAATGGGATAGGATGAAAGAGAGTTAGCCTCGATGCTTGTTGCAACGCTTGCACATGCTCTAGCAATCTCTTCAACAATTAAAGCGTGTGAGACCTTATCGATGCCAGGCCCACCATACTCCTCTGGAATAGCAAGATTAGATAAACCTACCTCATGTAATCTGTTAATGATTTCTAACGGAAATTTTTCCTCTTCGTCATACTCTCTTGCATAAGGCGTAATTTCATTCGTAGCGATATCACGTGCAAAGCTTTTAATTGTTTGTTGTTCGTCAGTTACGATAAAACTCACATAAATCACCCTTCTATATGACATTCTCTGTATAATCTAAATATGTGGATAACGTCAGCTTCAGGTTTCCCTAACGCAGATGCTGGACCCGTTTTAGAAACAATAACACCGATTTTAATCGTATCTGAAGATTCCTCATTCGGATTTGCATTAACTTCACTGTTTTCACCTTGCGTTTGGTTTGAACCACCACTACAACCAGCAGTGAGGAATATACTTAAACAAATGACCAAAAATGACCAGACCCTCGTTTTGTTTTTTCATCGCAATTCGGCCCCCAACTTCTCTTTTAATTGTTCTTGAAGAGTAATTTTTCTAATTTTCCCGCTGGCTGTCATTGGAAATTCGTCCAAGATGAGCAATTTATCTGGGACTTTATAGTCCGCTACTCTAGGTCTTATGAATGCCAAAAGTTCTTCGACACTAGGTGAAGTGTTTGGCTTAACCTTCACGCAAGCACAAGAGATTTCTCCTAATACAGTGTCAGGGAGTCCGACTATTGCCACTTCCATCACATCTGGGTGTGTATAAAAAACTTCTTCTATTTCTCTAGGGTAGATATTGTAGCCACCTCGAATGATCATTTCTTTTTTTCGTCCGACAATTCTTACGTTTCCTTGCTCGTCTAATGTCCCGAGGTCACCTGAATAAAACCAGCCATCCTCATCCAATGCTTCCCGCGTTTTTTCAGGCATATTGTAATAACCCTTCATAACACCGAAACCACGACAAGCTATTTCACCAACCACGTTAAGACCTACTTCTTCTCTAAATTCGTTAACAATTTTTACTTCGGCACCTGGAAGTACCTTTCCAACAGTTTCGGCACGAATTTGATCGTCATCGTCAAAAGCCGTCATCGTTAGGGTTGGTGATGTCTCACTTAACCCATAGCAAACGACAATATCACAGCCCATCTCGGTGCGGATACGCTTCACGATTTCAACAGGACATGGAGCTGCTGCGATAATTCCCGTTCTTAATGAAGACAGGTCATAATTTTTAAATTCAGCATGATTCAGCTCTAGAATAAACATCGTCGGTACACCATGCTTAACGGTGATCCTTTCGTTTTGTATCGTTTCCAACGCATCCTTGGCATTATATTTTTCTGCTAAGACCATTCGAGCACCTACAGCAATCGTACTTAGAATGCTAGGCACCATACCAAATACGTGGAAAAGTGGAACAGCTACATAAAAGACATCATCTTCCGTACACTTCATCTCTTCAGCTGTAATCATCGCCGTGTTTACAAAGTTACTATGGGTTAACATTGCTCCTTTTGGCGCTCCTGTAGAACCTGAAGTATATAAGATACAGAAAATATCATCCGCCGAATCGATTGGAACAGGAGAGATTGTTTGATCGTCCACTCTTTCAAGCAATTGTTCATAACTCATGAGTTCATCTTTTATACACCGAACTGTAATGAGTCTTTCAAGACTTGAAACACGTTGAAACGCTAACGTAAATTGTTCATAATGGTTAACTCCACCAAATTCTTCGGTAAAAAAGGCAATCTTCGCCTCAGAATTTCGTAAAATGTACTCAACTTCATCTTGTCGATAACGAGTATTGAAAGGTACGATGATACCTCCAAGATGAGAGACTGCCAAATAAATCACGACAAATTCATTCCAATTTGGTAGGCAAACTGCAATCTTATCGCCCTTTGTAATCCCGATTTCTTGTAGGGAGGATGCTAGAAGTAGAGATTTCTCCCACAACTCCTGATAGGAAAGCCTTGTGTAACCATCGTATGAAACTTCGCGATGAGGATTTTTTACGCAAACGCTTTCCAAAAGTTCCGAAACACTCTGTTTGCTTAATTCTTTTTTCAAGTCATTCACCCCAATACTAAAATTTCTTAGGTTAGTAGGTACTACCCCCGAATGTTTCCTCCTACAAGACTTCCCAAATTGCCGCGATTCCTTGGCCTCCGCCAATACATAATGCAGATGCACCGTATTTTTTATTTCTTCTCTTAAGTTCGTAAATGAGGGATAAACTAATTCTTGCTCCACTCGCTCCGAGAGGATGTCCTAATGCTACAGCACCACCATTGACATTTCCGATGCTCGGGTCAAAGCCTAATTCCTTTTGACAAGCAAGATATTGAGCAGCAAAAGCTTCATTTATTTCAATTAAATCCAAATCCTCGACTCTCATATTTGCACGCTCTAATGCTTGACGTATGGCAGGGGCAGGGCCAATTCCCATGTACTTTGGTTCAACGCCAACAATTCCCCATGAAACCAATCTTGCTAAGGGTTTTAGATTTCGTTTTTGGGCATAATCACTAGAAGTAACCACCATTGTTGCGGCACCGTCATTAATACCACTGGCATTTCCTGCTGTAACAACACCGTTTTCTTTAAATCGAGCTGGTAATCGATTTAAAACATTGAGCGGAGTATCACGTGGATGTTCATCCTCATCAATCACCTTTTCACTTTTTCTCAATTTCACCGTTACGGGTACAATTTCCTCTGCAAAGACCCCTTTTTCTTGAGCTTCTAATGCACGCTTATGGCTGTTGGATGCAAACTCATCAATTTGATCTCTTGAAATCTCATATTTTTCTGCCAGGTTTTCTGCTGTAATAGCCATTGAGCATTTCCCATACGGATCATAGAGAGCTTCCCACAGATAATCTTCCATTGGTGCTTTTCCTAGCGGTAACCCCCATCTAGCCCCACGAACAACATGTGGAACCTGACTCATATTTTCTGTACCGCCCGCAATACTGACATTGGATTCTCCAAGTTTAATAGATTGCGCGGCATTTACGATAGCTTGTAAGCCTGAACCACATAGTCGATTAACCGTTAATCCAGGTACATGCTCAGGAATGCCTGATTTTAATCCTACATGTCTGGCCATATAAATTGCGTCAGTGCTAGATTGAATAACATTTCCGATTACTACTTGATTTACTTCCTCTGGCTGAATGGATGACCTGCGCATAGCTTCCTTTGTTGTATGTACAGCAAGGTCAATGGCAGATACATCACGAAACGATCCACCGAATTCTGTAAAAGCAGTACGTGCACCATCAATCACTACAATATCTTTACTCAATATACTTCACCTTACCTTCCAACAAATTGAGGCTTTCTTTTTTCAACAAAAGACTTCATTCCTTCAACACGATCCTCACTTGCAAAGGCATTACCAAAGCAAGCTGTTTCTAGGTCTAAGGCCGCCTGTAAGTCCACCTCTGTCCCACGATTTATAGATGTCTTTAACATTTTCATAGCAATCCGTGGTTTTTGTGCTAGTTTTTCAGCCCACTGAATGGATTCTTCCAGTACACGCTCTGATTCTACTACTTTATTGACCAAACCTACTTCAAGTGCTTTTTCGGCATCAATCATCTCTCCAAAATAAAGCAATTCTTTTGCCTTTGCTTGACCAATTAAACGTGGAAGACGTTGCGTTCCACCCCCACCTGGGATAATTCCAAGATTAATTTCAGGTAATCCAAACTTTGTTGTGGGTGAGCCGATTCGGAAATCACAGGCCAGTGCTAATTCACAACCACCACCTAGAGCAAGCCCATTCACTGCGGCAATGACTGGCTTTGAAATGGATTCGATTTTGTCATAGGCAAGGCGTGAGATTCTTGACATTTCCATCATGTCTGCCCCATCTAAATTCACCATTTCATTAATATCAGCCCCTGCGGCAAAAGCGCGGTCACCTTTTCCTGTTAGAATAATAGCCCGAACTTCTGAATCCTTTTCAAGTTCCTCAAATAACGTAAATAATTCATGATAGACTTGGCTACTTAATGGATTGTATGGAGGTCGATTAAGATAGACGATTCCGATATGTTGATTATTTGTAAGATATTGAATAGTATCCATTGTTTTGTAACACAACCTTCCGATATTTTAGTTATGATAGTCGTACCATCCTGCTCCTGCTTTTTTTCCAACTCGTCCTGCGCGTACTAAATTCCGCAATGTAAGGGGTGCTGCAAATCGTTGGTCCTTGAATTCTTCGTAAAAGTAATCCATCACATGAAGCCCAATATCGACTCCTGCATAGTCTTGTAAAGTAAACGGACCCATTGGATAATTCAGCCCTAAAGTAACAGCCTTATCAATATCTTCTGGGCTAGCTACTCCTTCTTCCACTAAGCGGATCGCTTCAATAAATTGAGGAATCATAATTCGATTAACAATAAATCCTGGTACATCCTTCTTCACTTCAATTGGTTCTTTTTTCATTGCAATCGCTAATTCTTTGAATGCGTGTATCGTTTGATCACTTGTTTTGTACCCTCTAATGACCTCTACTAGTTTCATCACTTGCGGGGGATTAAAGAAATGCATTCCAGCTACTTGTTCTGGTCTGTTGGTTGCACTTGCAAGGACGGTAATTGACATGGAGGAAGTATTTGATGCAATGTATGCTTCTGGTTTTAAAATTTCATCTAGCTGCTGAAAGATTTCTTTTTTTGCATCTAAATCTTCAATAATCGCCTCAATAACAGCATCACAGTCTCTGACCTCAGACATGTTTGTTGTGAGTTTGATTCTTGAAAGAATGACCGCTTTATCATCCTCTGTTAATTTCCCTTTACTTATGGATCGATCCATCCATTTTTCCATTCGAGTTTGTGCGCGATCTAAAAATCGTTGATCGACATCTACAAGCACTACTTCGTATCCACAAATGGCTGCTTGATGAGCAATCGCGCCACCCATCGTTCCTGAACCAACCACACCAATTTGGCTAAATTTCAAGGTAAACCCCTCCATTATGTCTATTTTTCATACAGTAGTCTAAATCTTTGTAATTTTCATGTTAATTATAGTGTTTTTAGTAAAATGCTATCTACCTTAAATTTGCGGAATTGAGCTGGACGCATTTCGGAAAATGGCGGAAAGGTGGGTCTTTGTTCACAAGACTGAGCAATTACGTAAAAAAACTGACTCAACTCCGAGTCAGTTTGTAAGGTTTTACTATTTATTTGGCAGTGCAATAGGTTCATCTAAAGCACCCAATCGTTGAATAACAGAACTATATTATTTTTCCAAATCTTTTCTAACTTGTTCTTTCCATATTTTTATTTTATTTATCGCATTTTCCTCTCCATATATATAAATATCTTCTATTGTCATTGACCAATTTCTATACATACGTTTTCTTTTGTTAGTTGTTATTGGATTGGTTATTTGTTGAACAACTTTTATATTTCCTTAGTGAAAAAACATAACTCATGTTTCTGTTGAAACCCGACTTTCTTATATAGATTTATAGCATTTTGATTACTCGCATTGACACATAGTGTAATTGAATCGATACTTTCAAAAGTGAAAAGCCATTTTAAAGCTACCGTTAATAGTTTTCCCCCGATTCCTTTTCCCCTCTCACTTTCTTCAACAGCAAAAAATTCAATACTTGCTTCTCCATAAGTTGGTTCAGCTTCTACATAAATATAGCCACATAATTGTCCGTCATTTACAATAATAAATACTTTTCGCTCCTCATTTAGCCGTTTAATAATTTGTTGACCATTATAATAAGTATTAGGGAATGATTTATCATGCAGTTGTACCAATTCCGAGTAATAGTCTTTCGTTAATTCTTGGATAACAACATCTTCTAATTCTTTTACTCGACTTCGACTAAATTCCAAGATTGTTTGATCACTGTGTCTATTAAAAGCAAGCTCATTTACAAGTTCTAGAACTTTTTTATTTTCCTTATTTGGAAACATATTAATCGAGTTTATTTCATTAGGTAGTAAATCAATCATCTTTCTCCACACGCTCATCGCAATGTCCCATTTATCTTCTTTAATAAATGGTCCCCATACTTCAGCACTATTGTTCTCCAAATCTGCATCAAATCCTACTACACCAATCAGTTCACCTTCCTCATACACAGTCAAAAAACTGTTATTGTACGGAATATCTGTCATGTCTTCTCTTAATGTGTGAGCAATTTCTAAACAATCTTGACCACAATAGCCAATATGAAATTCTTGAATACTATTCATATGTGAAATAAATTTTGCGACACTTTCAACTTCTTCATTTTTCATTAAGGTTATTACTGTCATATCCTAATCCCCTTCAAAAACGAGCTTCTTCCGATGATTTTTGAATTTTTAACCCAACCTATAATACCAGTTTTTGGTTCATCTAACCTGCCCTGTTGAAGTAGCACAAACCTTGTTCAGATCTCCCCGTTCGTATAATTTCAATGAGCCTCCTCAGGGCGTTTCAAATATGTCGGTGAGGTCACTTCCCGTATAAAAATGATGGCATCATAGTGATCTTGGGGATACACAACCATTGGCGATAAACCTGAAAATCCAGATTCCAACAACCACCATTTTCTGTTGAACCACATTTTTTTATCCGTATTTTGATCGTTCTCGTTTAAAGGCAGAAATAAATCAAATTCGGATGTCTCATAGAGTAATGTTTCTAGTTGAAAGTGTTTTTTCTTCTTTACATCTAGTTCTAATTCAACTCGTAATTGCGTTGCAAACTGTCCACTCCCCGCATAAAAACCAATTGAATAAAAGTCTTCAGGGTATTTCTTTTGCAACCAATACCCAACTGAACGAATCCCTAATAGTTTTGCCGTGAGCGGGCGGCTTTTACGAATGTGGAAATTGTGAGCCCATACAATGATTTTCTCATTTTTATAAAAGTCATTCATCAGCCATTCTAAATTTTGAAACATATGAAAACCTCTTTGAATTCCAGAGGACAAATACCCTTTTAGATTCACCTGTAACCATTGCAGCCGATTTTGCATACCTCGATGGATCAACCGTAACATCCTTTGTAATGCTGGATCCGTTTCGTTCTTTTGTTTGTGAACTATGATATTTAGGATCGTTTCGTAATCTCGAATGGCGACCTTCATTCTCTCTTTTAATGGTTTTGTTACCTTTACCATCATTTCTTTTTCTATATTAAAAAAGTTATTTTCAACTGTTTTTATCGATTGATAGAATTCATTATCCGAATGATTTTTTATCCATCCTATTATCTTCTCGGAGATTAACGGATATGTAGGTTGAGGGTCCATCCCACTGATTTCTATTGATTGAGCCCATTTCTCAACAAACAGCGGCATCATTTCTTCATTATGGTAAATATCTAATAAGCAATGTTGAATCTGTTTTTCAGGGGGATCATCACGTAAAAACGACTTACACAATGTTGCTTCTAAAAGGCCGCTTTCAAGTACGACTACATTAAACCCGTGATGTTGATGTAAGTAGCGGATTAAGTCTATTTTAGTAGTGAAATAGTCTGCGATTCCGTGAGAATTTTCACCAAGCAGAATGAATCGTTTATCTTTTATATAGCGGTCTATAAATGAAAAGTCTTTCGATGTTTTTATTTCTGAAGATGTTCTGTTCATTTGATTCTTCCAACGATTTTTCGTACTCTCCCTGACAAACCACATATATCACTTCCCCCATTCTAAGGACCACTCGTTACTTTTAGTAGATTCTACAGCATTTCTAGGGATGTCACTTGTTCACAGTCGCACTCGATTCTTGACTAAGCATAATCAAATCAGATTAGTTCCAATGAGAAGGTCGATGGATATGAGAAGGTAATTGTGTCTTTACATTCCCTTTAGCGGAATTCACTTGCATCTGGGTCAAGAACATACTGGTGGACAGATTAGCACCACTAAAATCAACGTCTCGCAAATCTGCACCAATAAAATTGACTGCCCTTAAATCTGTATTTCTCATATCCGCCGCAATTAAGTAAGCTCCTCTAAAATCAGTTGCTCTTAAGTCTTTTCCTTTTACCTTTTTACCAATCCAATCGGCTCTCGCATGGTTAAACTCGCTAAACTTCCGTTTCCCGGGCAGTGTTTCGATTGTTCTTCTTCTGACAAAATCACTCACAGATGTAAGCAGTTCACTAATAGAGAATCGGTACATCACTAGATCAAGTGACAATAAATTCTCAGCATCCAACTTTGTTACATCCTGCAATTCCTTTAACTGTTTTCCCAGCTTGTCTGTTATATCATCTGGTATTTCGTAAGTCAGAGCTTCTGCTACGTATGCAATCATTTCATGGATTTGTTCCATGATCGGAAAAACGTCAAACATGTTCTTCGCAATCTCAGGATTTTCCCGCCAGCTCTGACCTTTAAACGTCACTTGAGAAACAACCTGTCCAGCACCTAAACAATCAAATACTGTACAACCTTTGAATCCATGATCCCTTAATTGACTATGAATCTGGCAACTGTAATTAGACTGCAAATTCGTACAAGGTGTACCTGCTGGTTTGTTAATTGGAAAATCACTCGATGCGACAATATTTAGCGCTGTACAACATAATCCAAAGCACGCTGAACAATCTGCTTTTAAACGCTCTCTAATCTTTTTGGCTTCTTTCCTATCCATTTTTTTACCCTCTATCTGAAAAAAATTTGAGTTTTATATAGTCGTGTCCTCTTCAAATGGAACAGGTGTTAATCGTTTATCATCAACGAACCTGCCCCGCTCTTTTACTAATTTCAATAAAAAATGCGTAAATCCTTCATGCATTCATGTATCTGTTAGTAAAAAATGTTAATTTTCCCATCGTCGATTAAGGAATTTTTTCTTAAAATATAAGATAGTTCAAAATCAGATACTGTTTGAAACATATTTATTGGGCAATATTTAACGTTGATATAAAAAAAGAACCTCCACTCAGGAAATTCTAGTTAGTCATCATGTTATTTCCACTAAAGCAACGATTCGTTCTTTATAAAAAGATCAATTTCCAACTGGAGACACTTGCTTTTCCCATTCAGTTGGTCCTTCGTTTGGTTCGATATACTTTCTCCAATAATCGCCCGTTTTCTTATCGAACATAATGATATTTTGTTCGTTCGCTGAAATAAGCTCATATCGATAGAGGTCTTCTGATTTTGTACCACCTTCATTTGTCGAATATCGAATCGCACTCGAAATTGTAAACGCAGAAATAAGTATACAGAAACCTAAAATAACGGTTGCCCTCGTCAATTCTGATTTTGTTTTTTTCTCGCTCAACACCATTCCCCCTCATGGAAAGCCTCATTCTAATACAATTTTATTGTTACAATACGACCTTTATTAAACAATTCTGTTACATTAGGTAAATTTTTTCAAAAAGGTGCATGATCCTTCTTAGATCAACGCACCCGATGAATGTTACTACCGAATAAACGCCGAGTCTCTGTTCGCAAGTGCATCCTGTAACCATCGAGGATGCATTTTCAATAAGTCTTGAGGTAAGTTTTGTTGATTAAAAAACTTTAATTCTAGCGACTCAGAAGAATTACAGCGTAGTTCACCACCTGTAATTTCAGCAAGAAAACAAGTTGTGATAAAATGCACTACCTTTCCATTTGGGTAGGCAAACACCTGTGAATCAGGGTCAGAGTACACTCCAATCAACTTATTAATTTTGATATCTAAATTTGTTTCCTCTTTTACTTCTCTAATAGCTGCCTCAGAAACGGTTTCTCCTATTTCTATATGTCCAGAAGGAATACCCCAAAGTCCTACATCGGATCTTTTCTGTAACAGTACTTGTTTTTCCTCATTCAAAATGATAACTGCAACCCCAGCTTTTAAATCATCAATTCGTTTCATCTAATAAACCTCCCTTAAAATAATAAAAAAAGCCCGAAGAGAAAGGTTTCAACGCATCACAAATACGCTGAACCTTTCCCCTCGGACCTTTTATGTCAATAGGTGCCTTTTACATCGTGTAAAAGATGTAGCCCTCGGTCACTTGACCTATCTCTAGCGGAACCCTAGCTACAATTTTCCAGTTCTTTTTTATTGTACAACTCTTACTTGGAAAATGAAAGATGCATTTTCCCTACCCTTTCTCGTCCGTTCACTAACTTCAACATAACGAATCCTATTTGGATTTACGCACTGTTCATATGTAGGAATACGTATTATTTAGTAGGCGTTCCTTGATGGAAGACCATTTGCCATTCACCTTGTTTTCTTTGCCAAATCGAACTTCGTAAAGCGTATTTCCTGTCATTATGTCTGAATGTTTGATACGTTGCCAATATCACATCAGAAGCTAACTGCTTTATTTTAAAATCAGTCACCGTATATGTTATTGTATCGGTCGTACTCATTCGTTTAAGCCCTTCGAGTAGTGCCTTTTTATCATATGATTTTCCTGAACTGCCGAATTCTACAAAGTCATCAGCAAGAAGCATTTCAAAGTCTTGATACTGATAGTTCATTAATCTCTTTTCAAGATGAAGAATATGCTCTGCTAATAATGATTGCTCCATCAAACCTCTCCCCATGTAAAGCATTTTTCTAGTAATTCTCCAAGGAGAAGCAGTTATCCTTCTTTCTCTCCCCTGACTCATTTGTTCAATAATGCATTCAATAAAAGTAGTAAATTCTCCCATCATGATAAAAAGAGGCAGCAAATATACCGCCCCTAGTCTCGTTTTCCTTTCCTGGAATCCTTCAGTGATACAATGCGATAGAAAATTCATTTCTATATTGATCGATAGTACAAGCTGATCATTCACCCTTGTTTCATCCTCAATATTAGGCTCTTTTTCCCACTATATGATAAAGAGCCATGAAAACCCAAACAGCCGTTGGAATTCCTACTGCTCCAATGATGATATACGCGATGAGGCGAACGATGTTGTCTGTGTCATTGGCAAAGAACAAAATCAGAATGGATGCTAATGCAAGTAGGGTAGGTATTATTTTTACCGTATGGACAAGTCCACTTCTTCCTTCAACTTTCCACTTGTTGGAATAGGTTGAGACTGCAGTCCAAACAATTGGTAAGGTAGGCACAGTGAGGATAAAGGCTACAACAGTAAGAATGGAATGTAAGATTCCAGAGCTAAACATTGCTCCAGCCCACGCGAGTATTGTTAATAAGACAGAAGAAATGGTCAATGTTTTCATATTCTTATTTGACGTTTCATATTTTTCAACCATTGTATCACGGTCAGAATAGATTGGTTTTGTACCGGATTTTGCTCGAAATAAATGAATATCCGCTTGTGAGGCAACCAAGGACCATCCAGCAGACGAAAAGTAGGTCAAGTATTCCTCTTTTTCGTCCTCTTTTAACGATCGATAATCGATACTGTAGATATAATCTGCACTCTCGCCTTTTTCAAGTGTATATCCCATGAATGCAAAACCACTAACATGCCAACCTTTTAAAGAAAATCGGCGTAATTTTTCCATGTCCTTCCCCTCTGAGAATGCTAACCCACCTGACGTAATATATCTTGTACTTTTCATTCTTTCCCCTCCTTCAACCCAGCTTCAGCTAAGTCAATCATTACCTTTCTTATTCTCAAATCTTCTTCTAGTACCCGTCTGCCCTTATCCGTAAGCAAATACGTTTTTCGTCTTGAATCTGATCCATCATATAACTGAATCCACTCTTGCTTTAATAACTTTTTAATAATCGTATACATTGAAGCTGGACCTATTGATATAGCCCCTTTTGATGTTTCTTCAATTAAATTCATAATCCCATAACCATGCCTAGGAACAGTTAACGTTGCCATAATATAAAACATCGTATCTGTTAATTGCTCTGATTTACTCAATCCATAACCTCCTATATCATATTGTGATATATCTAAAAATAATATATCACTTTATGATACAGTTGTAAACAACTTTTATATCACAAAGTGATACATTTTTCTGTTTTTTAATTAATATCAAAGGGGCTGTCCGATAAGTCCTAAAAAATAAGGCAAGGGAGAAAAACGACCGTTTTTCTCCCTTGCCTTTTCGTCTACTACACGGGCCTCGTGATGTTGTGGAATAAGAGATTCGATATCAT
>Ga0079224_100005242_pt1 | contig 16989 bp, 19 predicted proteins | sample Stecom2015_FD_80414 | JGI IMG/M metagenome (GOLD analysis project Ga0079224, IMG submission 80414) | Agricultural soil microbial communities from Utah to study Nitrogen management - Steer compost 2015 | ecosystem: Environmental > Terrestrial > Soil > Agricultural land | place: USA: Utah... | reverse complement strand
TGGAGTACCTCGCCGACCGCGACTACCGGGGCCAGATCGTGCTGGAGGTCAACACCCGCAAGTCCGACCGCGAGGGACGGCTGACCGAACTGGCCGAGGCGCTGGCGTTCACCCGGCTGCACTTCGCGCGGAGCGCGCGGCACGAGGCCGAGCCGGAACGCGAGCGGATCGTGGTGCACTCGGCGGCCTCCGCCGCCCCCCGGGTGTTCTCGGTCAGCGGCGACGGCACGGTCAGCGGCACGGACTGACGGACACGGGAACGGACGACGGACAGGACGGGACGGGGTGGCTCGGACCGGACGGCGCCCGGGAGCGACGCGCACCCGCGAGGAGATCCTGCGGGCGGCGCGCCTCGACTTCGCCGAGAAGGGGTACGACGGAGCCTCGGTGCGCGGCATCGCCCGGCGCGCCGGGGTGGACCCCGCCCTGGTGCACCACTACTTCGGCACCAAGGACCAGGTGTTCGTCGCGGCGATGGAGATCCCCTACGACCCCGGCGAACTGCTGGAGCGGATCATGCTCGACCCGGAGCACGACCCCGCCGAGGCGGTGGTCCGCACCTTCCTGCGGGTCTGGGACGACGAGCACGGCCGGGCGCCCTTCGTCGCCCTGCTCCGCTCGGCCATGACCAGCGAGCGGGCCGCGGACGTCCTGCGCGGCTTCATGACCGACGTCCTCGCCCGGCAGATCGCGCCCAAGATCGGGGTGGAGCCGCTGCGCGCCGGCCTGATCGCCTCCCAGTTGTTCGGCATGGTCCTGGTGCGCAGCGTGATCCGCGCCGAACCGCTGGCCTCGGCCGACCCGGAGCAGGTCGTGGCCCACTACGCCCCGGCCGTCCGCCTGGTCATGGGAGAACGGCGGTGACCCCGGACGGCGGGGTGGGAGCACCGGCCGCACCCGCTACCGTCGGGACCGTCGGAGCAGACGTCGGAAAGGTGTGACCGCATGATCGCGATCATCGGGGCGGGCCGGATGGGTGAGGCCCTGCTCGCCGGAATCCTCAACACCGGGCGGGACCCGGCCGGGGTCCTCGTCAGCGAGGCGCGCCGGGAACGCGCGGAGGAGCTGCGCGACCGCTACGGGGTCGCCGTCGTGCCCGCGGTCGAGGCCGCCTCCCGCGCCGAGACGCTGCTCCTCGCGATCAAACCGCAGGACATGGTCGCGGCGCTGAACGAGATCGCCGCGGCGCTGCCGCCCGGGCGCCTGGTCGTCTCCGTCGCGGCCGGGATCACCACGGCCGTGCTGGAGAAGCACCTTCCCCCCGAGACCGCCGTGGTGCGGGCCATGCCCAACACCCCCGCCCTGGTCGGCCAGGGGATGACCGCGCTGGCCGCCGGAACGCACGCCTCCGAGGAGCACCTGGCGCGCGCCGAGGCCCTGCTCCGCTCGGTCGGCGAGGTGCTGCGCGTCCCGGAGCGGCAGTTGGACGCCGTCACCGCGCTGTCCGGCAGCGGACCGGCCTACTTCTACCTCGTCGCCGAGGCGATGATCGAGGCCGGTGTGCTCATGGGCCTGCCGCGGCCGACCGCCGAGCGGCTGGTCGCGCAGACCGCGGCGGGCTCCGCGGCGATGCTGCGCGACTCCGGCGAGCACCCCGTCCTGCTGCGCGAGGCCGTCACCTCGCCCGGCGGAACCACCGCCGCCGCGCTGCGGGAGCTGGAACGCCACGGGGTGCGCAGCGCCCTGACCGACGCGGTCGAGGCCGCGCGCAGACGGAGCGCCGAACTGTCCGAGGGCTGAGCCGGCCGAGGCGGACGGGGCGATCCCCGCGAACCCGGGCGTTTCCCGTCAACTAATGTGGTGTGGAACACCGCCACTGACGGGAGGGCGTATGGCCTGTTCGCTGCGTATCGCATGGGACGACGGGCTGATCGGTTACAACTTCGGGCCGCAGCATCCGCTCGCGCCGGTCCGGGTCGAGCTGACGATGGACCTCTGCCGCCGGCTCGGGGTCTTCGACGCGCCCGGCGTCTCCTTCGCGCCGGTCGAGCCGGCCGACGACGCGCTGCTGGAACTCGTCCACGACCGCGACTACATCGCCGCCGTCAAGCGGGCCGGACAGACCCTCCAACCCGACGAGACCTACTCCCTGGGGACCCTCGACAACCCGGTCTTCGCCGACATGCACGAGGCGTCCGCGCTGGTCGCGGGCGCCTCCGTGGCGGCGGCGCGCGCGGTGTGGACCGGGGAGGCCGAGCACGGGGCGAACATCGCGGGCGGCCTGCACCACGCCATGCCCAAGAAGGCGTGGGGCTTCTGCGTGTACAACGACGCGGCGGTGGCCATCGCATGGCTGCTGGAGCAGGGCGCCAAGCGGGTCGCCTACGTCGACGTGGACGTCCACCACGGCGACGGGGTGCAGGAGATGTTCTACAACGACCCCCGGGTGCTGACCATCAGCCTGCACGAGTCCCCGCTGACGCTGTTTCCCGGCACCGGCTACCCGGAGGAGATCGGCGGCCCCGACGCCGAGGGGTACGCGGTCAACGTGGCGCTGCCCGCGGGCACCAACGACGCCATGTGGCTGCGCGCCTTCCACGCCGTCGTGCCGCCGCTGCTGCGCGAGTTCCAGCCGGAGGTGCTGGTCACCCAGCAGGGCTGCGACACCCACACGCTCGACCCGCTGGCCAACCTGACGCTCAGCCTGGACGGGCAGCGCCGCACCTACGAGGCCCTGCACGAACTGGCCAAGGAGACCGCCGCGGGGCGCTGGGTGCTGCTCGGCGGCGGCGGATACGAACTCGTGCAGGTGGTGCCGCGGGCCTGGAGCCACCTGCTGGCGCAGGCGGCGGGCCGTCCGATCGACCCCGAGGTCCGCACCCCCGACGAGTGGCACGAGTTCGTCAAGCAGCGCACCGGCGAGGTCGCCCCCCTGCACATGACCGACGGGCGGAAGGCCGACTACACCCCGTTCGAGGCGGGCTTCGACCCGGCGGACGCGGTGGACCGCGCGATCCGGGCCACCCGTACGGCGGTGTTCCCCTGCCACGGCATCGACCCGATGCTGTGAGGCGCTTCCGGAAACGGACGCCGAGACCGGGAAAGAGTTCACCGCCGTGTGAACGGGGTACGACATCGCCGGGATGATCCGCAATTGTCGGAATACTGGCATTGGTGAGAAACAAGGGGGTCCTACCCGTGACGCCGCCCTCCCGCGCGGAGCTCATCGACCACCTGGTGCGCACCGGCATCGCCGGTCAGGTCAACACCCCGAGGCAGAACAACCTCAAGCACTACCGGCGGCTGGTCCAGGGCGACCCCTACCACCAGTTCGGCCTGACCTTCTCCCGGGAGTGGACGTTCTCCGACGTCCTCGCGCTCATGTCCAAACGCTGCGGCGTCGTCGCGGACGAGAGCTACCTGTGGGGGATCGACACCATCGACCCCGACCGCACCGTGGACGCCCTGGAGACGGTGGCCGACCGGCTGGCCAGGGCCGCGCGCGACCGTGAGCGCGTCATGGTCGCCACGGGGCACCCCAAGAACCTGGGCGAGCTCTACCGGACCTGGAAGGACCTGCTCGCCGGGCACGGGTGCGAGGTGGTCGCCGCCGCCGCCGGATACTCCTACGACGTCTCCGGGGAGTACCCCCCGACCCGCCGCATCCTGGTCTGGCGCGACGAGGTGGGCATGGTGGTGGACGGCAGCGACCCCAGGCACAGCCACCACCCCTTCGCGATGCGCGCGGCACTGGCCCGCCTGACGGAGGAGGGAGCGCCGTGGCCGCAGTTGGTCATCGCCGACCACGGCTTCGCGGGCGCGGCGGGCGAGGCCGGAGTGGCGACCATCGGTTTCGCCGACAGTAACGATCCTGCGCTCTTCCTGGGAGAACACGAAGGAAAACTTCACGTCACGGTGCCGCTCGACGACGGATACCAGCCCGACGACTACCGTCCGCTTTCGGACTACGTGATTCATCGGGCCGGACTGGTCTGAAAACCGTCCCCGGCTCCCGGCCCCGGCCTGTCGGGCGAAAACCGCAGCTCAGGACGGATCCTTCCCGGTGCGGGGCGTCGTACCCATGTCTCAAACCTCCGCCGCCGCCTGCCGTCCCGCCGCCGGGCGGCGGGCGAAAACCGCTCTTCTCATGACGTGACCCGGGATTTACTCTGAGAACAGACGGATCGGAAGTTGTCGGGTGAGACACGAGCGCGACCGGGCGCGGTGCGGGAGGCCGGTACGCGAGGCAGGCGGGGACGCGGGCGCACGTCCGGGAAAGAGAGCGTCAGGACATGAGCGGGAGCAAGGGTTCGCTGGGAGAGGTGAGGTTCCTGACCGTGGCCGAGGTGGCCGCGATCATGCGGGTCTCCAAGATGACGGTCTACCGAATGGTGCACTCCGGGACGCTGCCGGCCATCCGGGTGGGACGCTCCTACCGGGTGCCGGAGCGGGCCGTGCACGACTACCTCCGCGAGGCGTTCGTCCAGGCGGGCTGAGCCGGGTTGCTCGGGGGCGGTGCGGGGCATCGCCCCTGCGTGCTCCCCCGGACGGTATCCACGGGCCCCCGACGCGACCTTCCGGGGCGTCTACTACACTTCGTCGTTGTTGATGCTTTCTCCACCGCATCCCGCTGACGAGGTTCTTCCGCGATGCCCTTCACCAGACCAGGCCCCCGAGTGCGTGCCGCCGTGCTGCGCGGCGTCGCCGTCGTGGCGGTTCTGGCCGCCCTGGTCGGCTGTGCCGGGGAGGTCGACACCGGAGCGGCCAGCGAGGACGACCGCTACATCTCGGGAGACGGGTCCAGCACCCTGTTCCCCGCCGAGGAGCGGGAACCGGCCCCCGAGGTCGAGGGCGAGACGCTGGACGGCGATCCGGTCAGCCTCGCCGACTACTCCGGCGACGTCGTGGTGGTGAACTTCTGGGCCAGCTGGTGTGCGCCGTGCCGGGCCGAGACCCCGGTCCTCAACGAGGTCAGCGCCGAGCACGCGGACGAGGGGGTGCGCTTCCTCGGCGTCAACATCAAGGACAACCTCACCTCCGCGCAGGCGTTCGAACGCAACAACGAGGTCGGCTACCCGAGCCTGTACGACCAGCCGGGCGAGATCCCGCAGGCGTTCCGCGACACCGTCCCGCCGCAGGCCATCCCCAGCACGCTGGTCATCGACCGGCAGGGACGCATCGCCGCCCGGGTCATCGGCTCCACCGACTACCGGGAGCTCACCGACCTGGTCGGCACGGTCGCCGCCGAGGACGCTGATTCCCCGTGATCGCCGAAACCGTCCTCTCCGGCTCCCTCCTCCTCGCCGTCCCGCTGGCCACGGCCGCCGGCCTGGTCTCCTTCCTGTCCCCGTGCGTGCTGCCGCTCGTGCCCGGGTACCTGTCCTACGTGACCGGACTGACCGGGGCCGACATCGCCGCGCACAGCCGCGGCGAGGTCCGCGCCGACGCGGGCGACGGCACCGCGAAGGTCACCACGGTCGACGACCTCATGGTCTCCCGGCGGTGGACCATGCTCCTCGGGAGCCTGCTGTTCATCGCGGGCTTCAGCGCGGTCTTCGTGTCCGTCGGGGTGTTCGTCGGCGGCGTCGGCGGACTGCTGCTCGACCACTCCGAGGCCATCACCCGTGTCCTCGGCGCGCTGACCGTCGTGCTGGGGCTGGCGTTCATGGGGCTCGTCCCCGGCTTCAACCGCGAGTTCCGCATCCACCGGCTGCCCGGCGCCGGCCTGGCCGGGGCCCCGCTGCTGGGCGTGCTGTTCGGCCTGGGCTGGACCCCGTGTATCGGGCCGACGCTGGCGGCCGTGCAGTCCCTGGCCTTCATGGAGGGCAGCGTCGCACGGGGGGCGCTGCTGTCGCTGAGCTACTGCCTGGGCCTGGGACTGCCGTTCGTCCTGGCCTCCCTGCTCTACCGCCGGGCACTGGGCGCCTTCGACTGGGTCAAGCGCCACTACCGGCTCGTCACCGCCGTGGGCGGCGCGATGCTGGTCGTGGTGGGGCTGCTCCTGGTCACCGGTCTGTGGACCGGTGTCACCGCCGTCATGCAGGGCTGGACCGCGAACTTCACAACGGTGATCTAGCAGTGACCTCAAGCCGACCGAGCACGGTGACCGAACCGCCCAGGACCGAGCCCTCCGCGCCCGCGCTCTCCCCCCTGGGGTGGGCGCGCTGGGCCTGGCGCGTGCTGACCTCCATGCGCACCGCGCTCGTCCTGCTGTTCCTGCTCGCCCTGGGGGCGATCCCGGGGTCGCTGCTGCCCCAGCGTGTGGTCAGCGTCGAACAGGTCCAGAACTACTACCTGGAGAACCCCGACCTCGCTCCGCTCCTGGACCAGCTCTTCCTGTTCGACGTCTACGCCTCGCCCTGGTACTCGGCGATCTACCTGCTGCTGTTCATCTCGCTGGCGGGGTGCGTGCTGCCGCGGGCCGCGGCCCACTACCGGCTGATGCGCGCCCGGCCGCCGAGGACGCCGCGCCGTCTCGACCGGATGCCGTACTCGGCGACCCTCGAGGTCGACGCCGCTCCCGAACAGGTGCTAGCCGAGGCCCGGGAGCTGCTCAAGGGGCACCGGATCGCCGACCACGGCGACTCGCTGTCGGCCGAGACCGGCTACCTGCGCGAGACCGGCAACGTCGTCTTCCACCTGTCGCTGCTGGGGCTGCTGGTGTCGCTGGCGTGCGGCTCCTTCTTCGGCTACCGGGGCAACATGCTCCTCGTCGAGGGGGACGCGTTCGCCAACACGCTGACCTCCTACGACGCCTTCCACCCGGGCACCGCGGTGGATCCGGCCGCCATCCAGCCGTTCTGGATGCGGCTCGACGACTTCGAGGCGTCCTTCGTCGAGGAGGGCGGCATGACCGGCCAGGCCGAGAGCTACCGCGCCGACGTCACCTACCGGGAGAGCCCCGAGGAGCCGGAGCGGACCCACGTCCTGGCGGTCAACCACCCGCTCCGGGTGGACGGCGCGCAGGTCTACCTGCTGGGCCACGGCTACGCCCCGACCTTCCGGGTCACCGACGCCGACGGGCAGGTGGTCTTCGACCAGGCGGTGCCGTTCCTGGACCGCGGTGACGGCAACTTCACCTCCGACGGAGTGGTGAAGGTGCCCGACATCGCCCCCGAACAGCTCGGCTTCACCGGTGTGTTCCTCCCGTCGGCGGCCACCGACGACAGCGGCGACCTCGTCTCGGACTTCCCGGACGCGCGCAACCCGATGGTGGTGCTCAAGGGCTTCGTCGGCGACCTGGGCCTGGACAGCGGCAACCCCCAGTCGGTGTACCAGCTGCACACCCAGCGGATGGAGGAGGTGGGGGACTCCCCGCCGCTGGCCGTGGGCGACAGCTGGGAGCTGCCCGACGGCGCCACCATCGAGTTCACCGGCTACCGCGACTACATCAGTCTCCAGGTCACCAGTGACCCCGCCCGGCCCTACGCGCTGGCCAGCGCGGTCGCGGCGGTGCTGGGACTGCTGTGCACCCTGTTCGTGCAGCCCCGGCGGACATGGATCCGCGCCCGCCGGGGAGAGGACGGACGGACCGTGGTCGAGGTCGGAGGACTCGTCAAGACCGAGGGGACCGCACCCCTGCGGCGGTTCCACGAGCTGACCACCCAGTTGAACCGGCGACTGCGGCGGTCAGACCGCCAGGCAGACATGGAGAAGGAGTAAGCGGTGCACGTTCTCGCTGCGGACGGCGCGGTCGACCCCGTGCTGTCGGACCTCAGCGACAATCTGGTCCTCTGGATGATCGTGGTCTATGCGGTCGCCCTGTTCCTCTTCGTGTTCGAAGCGGCCTACGGGCGCCGCGAGTCCCTGAAGGGCACCCGGCTGGTCGCGGTCGGCGCGGAGGACGGGGAGGGCGGCGACGGCGTGCGGGTGAACCTGCGCGAGCGGGAACCCGAGGCCAAGGCGTCCCGGCATTTCCTCGGCAAGGTCGGCATGGCCGTGACGGTGGTGGGCCTGGTGCTCAACCTGGCCCAGATCATCACCCGCGGCCTGGCGGCGGACCGCTGGCCGTGGGGCAACATGTTCGAGTTCGTCATCGCGATCTGCCTGTGCGGGGTGGCGGCGTTCCTGTTCGCGGCCCTCCGCTACCGGGCCCACTACCTCGGCGCGTTCGTGCTGGTGCCGGTGCTGCTGCTGCTCGGTGTCGCGGTCCGCTGGCTGTACTCGGAGAGCGGACCGGTGGTCCCGGCGCTGGACTCCTACTGGATCGCCATCCACGTCTCCGCGCTGATCCTGGCCACCGGCGCGTTCATGGTCTCGGGCTCGGCCACCATCACCTACCTGGTGGCCCACCGCACCGAGGCCAGGAAGGCCCTGGGGGAGCAGGTCAGCGCCATCGCCGCCAAGCTGCCCAGCGCCGAACTGCTGGACCGGGTCGCGCACCGCATGATCGTGCTGGCCTTCCCGCTGTGGACCTTCGGTGTCATCGCCGGGGCGATCTGGGCGGACGAGGCGTGGGGCCGCTACTGGGGCTGGGACCCCAAGGAGGTGTGGTCCTTCATCACCTGGGTCGTCTACGCCGCCTACCTGCACGCCCGTGCCACGGCGGGCTGGCAGGGCAAGAAGGCCGCGTGGGTCAGCCTGATCGGCTTCGGCTGCCTGCTGTTCAACTTCTTTGCGGTGAACTACCTGTTCAGCGGTCTGCACAGCTACGCCTGACCGGCGCTGTCCCGTTCCCGGGCGGGAGGCCGGACACGTTGCCGGGGCCGCCCGGTGAGCGGCCCCCGCCGGTCCGGGACGGGGTCCGTCCGGCACCGGACGGACCCCTCCGAGGCCGCGTCGACTCCGTCGGACCCTCCGGGCCCCGACCCGGAGGACACAGACGCCCGTGCGGGGCGTTCGGCCGGGACACCCCGGCCGAACGCCCCGCACGGGGTGAAACGGGCAGTCGACCTTCTGCGCCGCGACGCCCCCGGAATCCTCCGGCTCAGGGGGCGGGCCTGCGCTGTGCCTGCGTGCTCAGTCCTCCGGGTTGATGCGCTTGTCGAGCCGCCGAAGGAACTCGGGGTCGTCATCCGGTCCGAGCGGGCGGCTGCGCCCGGACGGCCGGTGGAAGTCCGAGGGGTCCAGATGGTCGGCGGAGGAGACCGGCACCGAGGAGGAGACCGCCGTGTCGGAACGCGTGTGGGGACGTCCGAGGAAGAGCCACAGCAGCGGGCCGACCACCGCGAACAGCACGATGATGAGCAGCCAGAGCACCTTGGGAAGGGTGCGGACTTCCTCAGCGGGGCAGGTGAGCGCGTCGAAGAACGCGTACACCCAGAGCACGATTGTGAGCAGCGTAATCAGGCCACCGAGCCAAACCATGTCTTCCAGCCTATCCGGGGTGTGACCTGGATGTGCGGGTGTGGAACACCACGGAACGAGACCGGTGCCGTCCGGGGAACGCCGCGGATCCGCGCAGCTCAGTGCGAGGGTTCGGGGGTCTCCCCGTGCAGCAGGGCGCGGACTTCGGACTCCCGGAAGCGGCGGTGTCCACCGGGCGTGCGGATGCTGCTGATCCGTCCGGAGGCGGCCCACCGGGTGACCGTTTTGGGATCGACACGGAAGAGGGAGGCCACCTCTCCCGGGGTCAGCAAGCGTTCAGTCGTTCTCTCCACCTTCACCATCCCCCTTCACACCCGACCCGGACGTGGTACAGGCGTTTGATCCCCTAGTGTGCATGAGTTGGGCTGTTTCCTCCCTAGTTTTCGGAAAGATGCGGGGCAACGTAGGTGGGCGCGGGCAGATGTGACCGGAACGTGATATCTGTCTCAGAAGACCCCGGGTACCGCTCCGGAACGGGGCGGCGGCGACCGGTCCGCCTCTCCCGGCAGGGGCGCGCTCGCCCCGTCGACACCGCCCCTTAGGCTGTGAAGAGGGACGATGCCCTGCCACGGGCCGTGCGCGAGCCCCGGGACCAGGCGGCCGCACGCCATCCCCGGTCCGCGGCACGTGCGCCACCGTCCCGGTCATCGGTCGATCCGCCCGTTGTGAGGCAGTTCCATGCGCAACTTCATCGCTTATACCGCGGCCCGCGTGTTGCTCTTCGCGATCGCTTTCGGCGTGGTGTACCTGCTCGGCGCCCGGGAGGTGCTCGCGGTCCTCCTCGCCCTGGTGATCAGCGGGCTGGTGAGTTTCGTGCTGCTGTCCAAACAGCGCGACGCGCTGTCCGCCTCGCTGGTGCGCGGCGCGGGGCGGATACGCAGCATGGGGCAGCGGCTCGACGCGGGCGCCGCCAAGGAGGACCACCTCCAGCAGGCCCCGGCCGAGGGGTCCGCGTCCGCCGAAGCGGACCGGGGCGCGGCCGAACAGCGCTCGTGACCCGGCCGCGGACCGGGGACGGGGCCGGACGGGCGGGCGCGGCGCACCCTCTAGGCTGTGCACCATGATCCGTGCCGAACTGGACAAGGACCCCCGGGACGTCGCCGCGATGTTCGACACCATCGCGGGCCGCTACGACCTGCTCAACAGCGTGCTCTCGCTGGGACGGGAGCGCCACTGGCGCCGGGCCGCCGTCAACGCGGTCGACGCCTACAGCGGGGAGCTGGTGCTCGACCTCGCGGCCGGAACCGGGACCTCCTCGGAGTCCTTCGCCCGCCGGGGAGCGCGGGTCATCGCCTGCGACTTCTCGCTCGGCATGCTCCGGGTCGGCGCCGAACGCCGGGGCGGTGCCTCCCGCAGGGGCGTCACCGTGGTGGCGGGGGACGCGCTGGCCCTGCCGTTCGCGGACGAGACCTTCGACGCCGTCACCATCTCCTTCGGGCTGCGCAACGTCAGCGACGTGGACCGGGCGCTGGCGGAGCTGCTGCGGGTCACCAAGGTCGGCGGGCGCCTGGTCATCTGCGAGTTCAGCCACCTCCCGGTGCGGACGCTGGACCGCATCCTGGGCAAGGGACTGGAGGTCGGCCTGCCGCTCGTGGCGCGCGGCCTCAGCGACAACCCCGACGCCTACGCCTACCTGTCGGAGTCCATCGAGGCCTGGCCCGACCAGCCCGCGCTCGCCCGGCGGATCCAGGCGGCCGGATGGTCCCGGGTGGCCTGGCGCAACCTCACCTTCGGGGTGGTGGCGCTGCACCGCGCCTACCGGGAACGCTGAACCGGGCGGTGCGGACTAGTCCGGTCACCTCCGCGTCCGGAAGGGCGCGGAGGTTTTCCGTTCTCGGGTCCGGAGACCGGGGGCGAACCGGTTGCTCCCGGTGCGGGGTCTGGCAGTGACTGTTCCACTTTGGGGCTGTTTGGGTGTTTTGTCGGGACAGTGGTCCCATAACAGGCAAAACGGTCAATTCTTTCTTCGTTTCCCTTCATCTGGTTTTTAAACCCCTAGGTCGCGGGGGCAGGCCCCAAACCCCGCCAAGGACGACCTGGGGTCGCTCGCGGGTCCCAGAAGGTCTAGACTTCGACTTGAAGACCTTGTGAAGCACTTCACAAGGGGGCGAGTCATATTTCCTTTTTTGGACAGCCACAACACTCGATCCCCCGTGTGGAACCACGCCGAGCAGTCAGGACCACCCGTGAGCCAGACAGCACCGACCCCAGCCGCAGCCACCACGACCCCGCAGGACGAGGCAGACGTCATCGTCGTCGGAGCGGGTCCGGCGGGGAGCACGGCCGCCTACTACCTGGCCACCGCCGGTCTCGACGTCCTGCTGCTGGAGAAGACCGCCTTCCCCCGTGAGAAGGTCTGCGGGGACGGACTCACCCCGCGCGCCGTCAAGCAGCTCGTCGCCATGGGCGTCCCGGTGGAGGAGGAGGGCTGGATCCGCAACCGCGGCCTGCGGATCATCGGCGGCGGCGTCCGGCTCGAACTGCCCTGGCCCGACCTCGCCGAGTACCCCGACTACGGCCTGGTCCGCACCCGCCGCGACTTCGACCAGACCCTGGCCCGGCACGCGGTCAAGTCCGGCGTCCGACTGCTGGAGCGCACCAACGTCACCGCGCCCCTCATCGACGAGCGCAGCAACCGCGTCGTCGGGGTCAGCGCCAGGGACGCCGAGGGCCGCACCCGCCACTTCCGCGCCCCCCTCGTCCTGGCGGCCGACGGCAACTCCTCGCGTCTGTCGATCGCGCTGGGGATCCGCAAGCGCGACGACCGCCCGATGGGCGTGGCGGTGCGCACCTACTTCACCAGCCCCCGGCACGACGACGACTACCTGGAGTCCTGGCTGGAGCTCTGGGACAACAGCGACGGCAAGGAGGTGCTGCTCCCCGGCTACGGCTGGATCTTCGGGGTCGGCGACGGCACCAGCAACGTGGGGCTGGGCATCCTCAACTCCACCGCCTCCTTCCAGAAGGTCGACTACCGCAAACTGCTGCGGCGCTGGACCCGGAGCATGCCCGAGGAGTGGGGCTTCACCGAGGAGAACCAGCAGGGGCCGGTCCGCGGCGCCGCCCTGCCCATGGGCTTCAACCGGACCCCGCACTACGCCCGCGGCCTGATGCTGGTCGGCGACGCGGGAGGCATGGTCAACCCCTTCAACGGCGAGGGCATCGCCTACGCGATGGAGGCCGGCCGGATCGCCGCGGACGTGGCCGTCCAGGCGCTGAGCCGCCCGACCCAGCAGGCCCGCGAACGCACCCTGCTGCGCTACCCGGAGATCCTCCGGGACACCTACGGCGGCTACTACACGCTGGGACGCTACTTCGTGAAGATGATCGGCAACCCCGCGTTCATGAAGTACGCCACCAAGTACGGACTCCCGCGGCCCCTCCTGATGCGCTTCACCCTCAAGATGCTGGCCAACCTCACCGACCCCAGCCACGGCGACGCGATGGACCGGCTGATCAACGGCCTGTCCAGAATCGCGCCGGCCGCGTGAGACCACTCAGGAGACCCATCTCGCGAGAACGGCAGGACATGAACCTCTTTCGCGTACAACCCAGAGGGAGCGGCTAGCCGATGGAGCTGTACACCCCCATCTTCGTACTCGGCGGTATCGGCGCCGCCTTCGTGATCGTCTCGATGGTCGTCGGAGCGATCGCCGGGCCCAAGCGCTACAACCGCACCAAACTCCAGGCCTACGAGTGCGGCATCGACCCCACTCCGCAGCCCGTGGGCGGCGGTCGGTTCACGGTCAAGTACTACCTGACGGCGATGCTGTTCATCGTCTTCGACATCGAGGTCATCTTCCTGGTGCCCTGGGCGGTGCACCTCGACGCGCTCGGGGTCTTCGGCCTGGTCGTGATGATCCTGTTCCTCGTCAACGTCTCGATCGCCTACGTCTACGAGTGGCGTCGCGGCGGCCTCGAATGGGACTGATCCGCATGACCGACCCGCGTCCGATCCCCAGTCGTCCCACTGAGATCGCAGAACCGGAAAGGGGGTTCGCCTGATGGGTCTCGAAGAGAAGCTGCCCAGTGGAGTCCTGCTCACCACGGTCGAACAGATCGTCGGTTTCGTCCGCAAGACCTCCATGTGGCCCGCGACCTTCGGCCTGGCCTGCTGCGCCATCGAGATGATGGCGGTCGGCGGCCCGCGTTACGACATCGCACGCTTCGGCATGGAGCGCTTCTCGGCCACGCCGCGCCAGGCCGACCTGATGATCGTGGCCGGACGTGTGAGCCAGAAGATGGCTCCGGTCCTGCGCACGATCTACGACCAGATGGCGGAGCCCAAGTGGGTCATCGCCATGGGCGTGTGCGCGTCCAGCGGCGGCATGTTCAACAACTACGCCATCGTCCAGGGCGTCGACCACATCGTTCCGGTGGACATCTACCTTCCGGGCTGTCCGCCGCGTCCCGAGATGCTGCTGGACGCCATCCTCAAGCTGCACGACAAGGTCCAGAACACCAAGCTCGGCGTGCACCGCGACCGTGAGATCGAGGAACTGGAGCAGCGGCGCCTGCGGGCGCTGCCGCTGATCCAGCAGACGGAGGAAGCCGCCCGATGACCTCCAACGAGCACCAAGGTAAGCCTAACCTACCAGAAAAGGACAATCTCCCCGCGGAGCCGGGGCAGCAGCGCCTCAACGCGCCGATCGCCCGCACGGGCATGTTCGGCGCCAAGACCTCGGGCGACACCTCCGGCTACGGACGGCTGCGCGTCTACCGTCCCGCGCCCACCGCGTCCGAGCGCCCCTACAGCGACCCCGACGACCCGCGCACCGCCTACTTCGACGAGGTCGCCGACGCGCTGGAACGCTCCCTCAAGGAGGTCGGGACGCCCTACGACGCCGCGATCAAGCGCGTCGTCGTGGACCGCGGCGAGATCACCTTCCACGTCCAGCGCGAGCACCTGGTCGAGGTGGCCTCCCGGCTGCGCGACGACCCGGCGCTCCGCTTCGAACTGTGCCTGGGTGTCAACGGCGTCCACTACCCCGACGACACCGACAACGAGCTGCACGCCGTCTACGAGCTGCGCTCCATCACGCACAACCGCGAGATCCGGCTCGAGGTGACCTGCCCCGACGCCGATCCGCACATCCCCTCGATCGTGGGCGTCTACCCCACCAACAACTGGCACGAGCGGGAGACCTGGGACTTCTTCGGGATCGTCTTCGACGGACATCCCGCCCTCACCCGTATCCAGATGCCCGACGACTGGCACGGCCACCCCCAGCGCAAGGACTACCCGCTGGGCGGAATTCCGGTCGAGTACCGCGGGGCCACGATCCCCCCGCCGGACCAGCGGAGGTCGTACGCATGACCACTCCAACCGAGACCTACGTCGACGCCTCCGGAGGCGACTGGGACGAGGTGGTCGCCGCGGCCCGGGAGGGCCAGCCCGACCGTCTCGTCGTCAACATGGGCCCCCAGCACCCCTCCACGCACGGGGTGCTCCGGCTCATCCTCACCCTCGACGGCGAGACCGTCACCGAGGCCCGGGTCGGCATCGGCTACCTGCACACCGGCATCGAGAAGAACATGGAGTACCGGACGTGGACGCAGGGCACCACGTTCGTGACCCGCATGGACTACCTCACGCCGCTGTTCAACGAGACCGCCTACTGCCTGGCCGTCGAGAAGCTGCTCGGCATCACCGACCGCATCCCCGAGCGCGCCAACGTCATCCGCGTGATGATGATGGAGCTCAACCGGATCTCCTCGCACTTCGTCGCGATGGCCACGTTCGGCATGGAGCTGGGCGCGACAACGGTCATGACCAGCGGGTTCCGGGAACGCGAGATGATCCTGGACATCTTCGAGATGGTCACCGGCCTGCGCATGAACCACGCCTACGTCCGCCCCGGCGGCGTGGCCCAGGACCTTCCCCCGGGCACCGTCGGGAAGGTGCGCGAACTGCTCACCGAGATGCCCAAGCGGCTGGCGGACCTGCGCAAGCTCCTCGACGCCAACCCCGTCTACCTGGCGCGCACCCGTGACGTCGCCTACCTCGACGTCACCGGATGCCTGGCGCTGGGCGTCACCGGGCCGATCCTGCGCGCCGCAGGCCTGCCCTGGGACCTGCGCAAGGCCAAGCCCTACTGCGGCTACGAGAACTACGAGTTCGACGTCCCGGTCTCCGACGGAGCCGACGTCTACGCCCGCTACCGGGTGCGCATGGCCGAGATCGAGGAGAGCCTCAAGATCATCGAACAGTGCCTGGACAAGCTCAAGCCGGGCCCGGTGATGATCGAGGACGCCAAGATCGGCTGGCCCGCCCAGCTCGCCCTCGGCCCCGACGGCCTGGGCAACGCGCCCTCCCACATCGCCCACATCATGGGCGGCGGCGGCTCCATGGAAGCCCTCATCCACCACTTCAAGCTCGTCACCGAAGGCTTCCGGGTGCCCCCGGGCCAGGCGTACGCGGCGGTGGAGAGCGCCAAGGGCGAACTCGGCTGCCACGCGGTCAGCGACGGCGGCCCCCGCCCCTACCGGGTGCACTTCCGGGACCCCTCGTTCACCAACCTCCAGGCCGTGGCGGCCATGTGCGAGGGCGGCACCGTCGCCGACGTCGTCGCCGCCGTGGCCAGCATCGACCCCGTGATGGGAGGCGTCGACCGATGAGTACGCCCCAGACCCCCGACACCCCCGGCGTCTTCACCGGGGAGAACCGCGCCCGCCTCGAGCTGGACGCCAAGGAGATCATCTCCCGCTACCCCAAGGCGCGCTCGGCGCTGCTGCCGCTGCTGCACCTGGTGCAGTCGGAGGAGGGCTACGTCAGCAACGACGGCATCGCCTTCTGCGCCGACCAGCTCGGCCTCACCGCCGCCGAGGTCACCGCGGTGGCCACGTTCTACACGATGTACAAGCGCCGCCCCGTCGGCGAGTACCACGTGGGCGTGTGCACCAACCCGCTGTGCGCGGTGATGGGCGGCGACGAGATCTTCGCCACGCTCAAGGAGCACCTGGGCGTGGAGAACGACGAGACCACCGAGGACGGCAAGATCTCCCTGGAGCACCTGGAGTGCAACGCCGCCTGCGACTTCGCTCCGGTGGTCATGGTCAACTGGGAGTTCTTCGACAACCAGACCCCCGAGTCGGCCAAGAAGCTCGTCGACGACCTGCGCCTGGGCAAGGACGTCAAGCCGACCCGCGGCCCCGACCGCCTGTGCACCTGGAAGCAGGCCTCCCGGGTGCTGGCCGGATTCGACGACGGCCGCGCCGCCGAGGGCCCGCAGGCCGGAGAAGCCTCCCTGGCCGGACTCCGGCTGGCCCGCGAACGCGGCTGGCAGGCACCCGACCCGGCGGCCCCGGCCGCCCCGGCCGACGAGGAGGGGACCAAGTGACCGCGCTGACCCCCGTGCTGTCCCGCAACTGGGACCGCGCCGACTCCTTCACCCTCGCCGCATACCGGGACGGCGGCGGGTACGAGGCCCTGCGCAAGGCCCTGACCATGCAGCCCGACGCCATCGTCGACCTCGTCAAGGCGTCCGGGCTGCGCGGCCGCGGCGGCGCGGGCTTCCCCACCGGGATGAAGTGGGGCTTCCTGCCCAAGGACAACCCCAAGCCGCGCTACCTCGTCGTCAACGCCGACGATTCCGAGCCCGGCACCTGCAAGGACATCCCGCTGATGCTGGCCAACCCGCACGTGCTGATCGAGGGCATCGCGATCGCCTCCTACGCGATCAACAGCAACCAGGCCTTCATCTACGTGCGCGGCGAGGTCCTGCACGTCATCCGGCGGCTGCG
>Ga0079224_100005241_pt1 | contig 16991 bp, 13 predicted proteins | sample Stecom2015_FD_80414 | JGI IMG/M metagenome (GOLD analysis project Ga0079224, IMG submission 80414) | Agricultural soil microbial communities from Utah to study Nitrogen management - Steer compost 2015 | ecosystem: Environmental > Terrestrial > Soil > Agricultural land | place: USA: Utah... | reverse complement strand
GGCACAGGTGGTGGTATACGATCCGAAAGTGCCTGCAGAACAGATCTACAAAGATCTTGATTATCTGGGGACACGTTCACCGGAGGACAACCGCCGGTTGGTGAAAGTGGTGGACAATCCTTACGAAGCGTTGGACGGCGCACATGCTGCTGCAGTATTGACGGAGTGGGATGAGTTTAAAGGTTACGATTGGGCGAAGATCAAGGAAGGTATGAAAAGACCATCCTTTGTATTCGACGGCCGTAAGCTGTTGGATAGAAAAGAACTGAACAGACTAGGGTTTGCGTATTACGCGATCGGGGAGTAATGTTTAGGAGATTAAAAGGTTAAAATGTGAAGAGTTTAGCGGGTGAGGAAGGGCACACCAGAGGACTCGTGCGCCAACAGACGCAATTGACTCCCCTCTTCACGTTATCCTGAGCGGAGTCGAAGGAGAAATGGGTCGGGATGAGGAAAATTAAACTTTAAATCTTTAACTTTAAACATAAAAAAAATAAAGCGTTAAACAATACAAAAACAGTGCAAACCAACCGTATAGAATACAAGAAAAAATTGACCGACCAATTCGAAAAAGAAGTGGTGACGTTTTTGAACTATACGGGGGGAGGAATCCCCGATGGACTGCGAGAAAAAGAATTTTTTTAAGGGTACTCTATTCCGAGAAACAAAGAAATAATGAGAATCTTTAGAGATTTGGATTTGGTAGCACAATTGAGCTCGGCTATGCGGGGTACCCTAAAAAGCTATGACGAATTCTGCTTTTATCTTACAGAAAATCATATTCGAATGACTTTGGCAATGGGAGCTGGCGGGGACTGTGAGTAAGACTAGAGGCGATTTATTTAGACTTGGTCAAGGACAACCCCCATGATTACACGTGAAACTTTAGCTGAAATGCTAGTCTATCTGTGAGAGGGGTGGAATATCATTTGCAAAAACTTAAAGAAGAAGAAGTAATTGAAAGAAACGGAGCCATTGAAAAGTGAAGAAAAAGGGTAAACCATTTAATATAAATATAGTATGAACAATAGTAAGTGGTTAGTAATTAACGGTATTTTGTGGAATGGTTTACAGTTAATTGTTAATCAGAGCTTTTCTTTCGTTGTTAAGTTAATTCTTGCTAAAATTCTTTTCCCTGAAGAATTTGGCATAATTGGAATGGCAACTGTATTTACAGGCTTAGTGCAAGTTGTAAACGAATTAGGTATCGGAGCAGCATTAGTCCAACGTAAAGAGAAAGATTTAACTGATGCCCATTATCATACCGCCTTTTGGAGTGGCGTTTTATGGTCTGTCTTATTATTCCTTATTGTCGCATTTGTTGTTGCGCCTTTTGCCTCCCATTTTTATAATGAACCGATCTTACAAAGCTTAATTCCTGTTATAGCTATCGGCATTTTACTTTCTCCTATCAACCTTGTTAATAAAGCGCAATTAACTAAAAAAATGGATTTTAAGCGGATAGCTCGTGCAGAAAATATTGCCACTATCATCGCTGGTTTGATTGCATTAATGTTAGCATTTTATGGAGCAGGGGTTTGGTCGTTGGCTTTTAATTCAACAGCAATTGTGTTATTTGCAATTCCGTTTTATTTTAATGCGACTGGGTGGCGTCCAAAATTGGTTTGGAAAAAAAAGGCCTTTTTTGATGTGTTCGGTTTTGGGATTTATACCACGGGAACTAATATCACGAATTATTTTATAAATAATGTTGATTATTTACTGATCGGAAAGTTGATCAGTGCACATGCCTTGGGTGTTTATACACTTGCATTTGTTTTGACAGATACATTTAAAAGTAGACTTTCTAGTGTTGTAAATACTGTAATGTACCCGATATATGCAAATATGCAGACTGATAAAGAAGCGGCAAAGAAAGTATATATTAAAGTTGTCGAGTATAATTGTATAGTAGTATATCCCTTCATGCTCTTTTTAGTTTTTCTAGGAGACCCGTTTATTCTGGAAGTCTTTGGAGATAAGTGGGAGGAAGCCTTATTACCATTGAAGTTATTGGCAATAGCTGTAATGGTTCAAATGCTCGTGTACAGTAATACTGTTTTAATTAGGGGAATGGGGCGTCCTGATTTTGAATTAAAATTGCAATTGTTTAAAGCGATGATTTACATTCCGTCGTTAATTTTTGGAATATATTATAATGGTATTATCGGTGCATCATGGGCTGTGTTGGCAAATAGAGTGTTGGCCGTAGTAATCACAAATTTTACATTTAAGAAGTTAAATATTTCTTTTAAAATTAACGACATTTTTTTAATGACTAAAGTTCCTTTTTTAGCAAGTGTTGTGACAGGTTGTGTTGTGTTTCTTGTTTATGACGTTTTTAAAATGAATTCTGTGGTTTCGACAGCAACATTGATCTTTGCATATGCAACTGTTATTTTATTTTATAAAAAAACTGAGTTACTCCATTTAATGGAGGCGCGAAAACGGAAGTTATAAAAGTATTAATCAAGATAAATAATCATAATTTTATGCAAACAGAAAATATTAGTGACACCGTTATAAAAAACGACTACTGTATAGGGTGCGGAGCTTGTAGCTTTGTGGACTCAAATTATAGAATCCAGTTGGATCAATACGGAATGTATAAAGCGACATTGGATTATCCAAACTCGCCAGATGACGGTATATCGGCCAAGGTATGCCCTTTTTCAAACTCCACTAAAAACGAAGATTTTATTGCAGAGGAAAAGTTTGGAAATGTAAAGAGTTACAACAAATATATAGGCAAATATATTAAAAACTATGTCGGTTATGTCGATGAGGGAGAATATAGGGAAAAGGGAAGTTCAGGAGGTGCCGGAAAATGGATTCTTAATGAATTACTTAAAAATGATTTGGTAGACTATGTAATTCAAGTAGTAAGTACAAATGAACCTGATAATTTATTTACTTTCAAAGTGTTTGCAAAAGGAGACGATATATTAGTAGGATCCAAGTCTGCATATTACCCGGTTAACTTAAAAGATCCACTCTCTTTTATAAGGGAAAATGAAGGTCGTTATGCGATAACGGCCATTCCATGCTTTAGCAAAGCAATAAGGAATATATGTCTTTACGATACAGAAATGGCTCGAAAAATAAAGTTTATAATTGGTATCATCTGTGGTCATTTAAAGTCCTCGGGATTTGCTGAATCGTTAGGATGGCAATTAGGCGTGGAGCCACATGAGTTGAGGGGAATTGAGTTCCGAGGAAAAATAAAAGGGTTAAACGCCAATGAAAAAGGTGTCTTTGCTACAGATGCTTTGGGCTGTAGGAGTATAACAGAGTCTTCAAAAAAATTATTAGGAGGGAACTGGGGATATGGTTTTTTTAAGTATAAAGCGTGCGATTATTGTGACGATATAGTTGGGGAAACCACAGATGTTTCTATAGGTGACGCATGGATAGATGAGTTAATGAAGGATGATAAAGGCAATAATGTTCTTATAATCAGAAATGAAATAATATTGGAAATGATCATCAAAGCAATTAAGGAAAAGCGGCTTCAGTTTACAGAGGTAGACGAGAACGTAATTGTTCAATCTCAATTAGGAGGAATACGGCATAGACGTGAAGGGCTTGGATATCGGTTAATGAATAAAATCAAAAATAACCAATGGGTTCCAATTAAAAGAGTAGAGCCTTCAAATAAACTTCCCTATGATCGAAAGAGAATATATAGGGTAAGAGAAGAGATTAGAGATGCATCTCACAGGATTTTCAAGAAAGCCAAAGAGATAAATAGATTTGATTATTTTTCAAGTTCAATGGAGCCTTATATTAAGAAATTAAAAATGCCACTTGTGTATAGGGTATTTTTCAAACTTTTTAAAATGTTTAAATAGGTAAGAAAGACGGATGCAAATTAATTTAGTCGTATAATTATTGTATCATGTATCTTGAATTACGAGAGGGTGAATTTAAAATAGGGGATCGCAAGTTAATGGCCACCCTTCAGAAAGTAAAAAGCGAATTTTCAAAGATAGTTTTTGTTCTGGAACGCCGAAAAATAAAACAACAAAGAAGTGTTGTCTCCTTCGGTGTCTAATCACCGGCCTTTCGAATTTCGACTGGTTGATGATTCGGAGTTAATGAAAGAAATGCCCCGCATTCCAATGAGAATCAAGGGATATGAGCGCAATGTCACCATGATGGTTGTTACTGTTGGAAACTTAGTTAGATGCTTATTTTGATGAAAGAGACCGACATGTAATCTACATTGATGCTTCATTAGCCAATATGACATTTATGCTAGCTTTAGAAACGTTGGGGCTAAGCTCATGTCCTATAAATTGGCCAGATATTGAAGCGCTGGAAAAAAGAATGGAAAAAGCCCTTGGTTTGGAAGGTCACCAGCGGCCTATTATGTGCATGGCTGTTGGATATCCAGACCCTGAGGGCATGGTTGCTTTTTCAGAAAAAAGAAATATTGACGAAATAAGAAAATATAATTAATATGACTATACAGATAGATGGAACTAATACCTTAAACAAAGGTGCCGAATTAATGTTATATGCTGTACTACAGCAGATAGAAAGAAATTGTCCAACTTCAAACGTTATTTATAATCCATCCAACAGAGATAAAACGGATATTTCCTATGTACCTGAAAATATCAATTTAAAGAAAAGATGGATACAAGCAAAAGGGCGGTATCCGGAGGCAATTTTCCGTAAACTTGGATTAAATTATTCATATTTTACAAGCAAGCATCCATTAAAAAATATTGATGTGATGTTTGATGCAGGAGGTTTTCAATTCTCAGATCAATGGAGTTATTCTAATGAGAGACTGCGAGTCATGGAGACCTATTATTCTAAACTAAAAGCATATGGAACTAAACTTATTTTTCTTCCGCAAGCTTTGGGACCTTTTGAAAGTAAGAGTGGTAAAAAAACTGTTGAAATTTTAAAAAAATATGCGGACGTTGTGATAGCAAGAGAGCCCGTCTCATACGATTTCATGATAGAAGCTGGATTCCCTAAAACTAAGTTGTGGCTTTATCCAGATTTTACGTTGCGAGTGCGAATCGACAATATCAGTCACTCTCGAGATGTTACAGGAGGAGCGTGTTTTATTCCAAATAAAAAGATGCTTACGCACACAACGTCGAAGAAAGAGACTTATTTAAAGCTATTTAGGTCGTTGATTAACATTTCGAAAGAGAGAGGGTTAAATCCTTTCCTCCTAAATCATGAAGGGAAAGGAGATTACGATATTTGTTTACGCATTGCGGAGGGGCTGGATTTTAAACTCCCGATTTTGACAAACTTGAACGCTTATGAAGTTAAAAGTGTGATAGGAAAGTCTTTGTTTGTTGTCTCTTCGCGTTTCCATGGTGTAGCAAGTTCATTAAACCAGGGGGTTCCTTGTTTAGCTACTAGTTGGAACCATAAATATGGTGAATTGTTTAAAGATTTTGGTATATATGACAGCATTCTAAAAGTGGAAGATAAATCATTCGATGATAATGTTAATTTATTTATGAGTTTTCTTAATGAAGAATCAATGGAAAAGCAACGGGCTACTCTAAAATCAAAACGCGCTGAAATAGGTGATCGCATTGATGAAATGTGGGATAAAATATGGAATACAATAGAAAACTAGTTAAACGTGAAATCTGATCCGAAAATTTCTATCGTTTGTCCTCTATACAATAAAATAGGGTATATTGCGAAGACAATTGAATCTGTACTATGTCAAGTAGACAATAATTGGGAATTGATTATAGTGGATGATGGTTCCAGCGATGGTTCCTATGAGGCAGCATTAGATCATTCACAAAGAGATCCTCGAATCAAATTGATAAAAAGGTCGGAGTTGCGGAGTGATGTAAGGGGGGCAAATATTTGTCGGAACATAGGTGTTCAACTTGCCACAGGGGAATACATTGTTTTTTTAGATGCGGATGATTTGCTAAAGGATTATTGTATTAAGCAAAGAATCGAATACATTAATAGATTTCCAGAATACAACCTGTATGTGTTTAATGTCGCTTATTGTAAGGGAGAAGAGGCAATACCATATGCAAAATTAAAGCCTTCTGCATATGATTATGTTTCATATATTTTTACGAGAAATAAAAGAAAATATTATTTAAAGAAGTTTTTGAAATTCGACCTCCCTTGGCATACTTCAGGACCTGTTTGGAGAAAGGAATTTTTAGAGAAGATAGGAGGGTTTGATTTGACGCTTCAAAGACTCCAAGACCCCGCCATCCACTCGAAAGCACTGTTGGATAGATCTGTGCAGATAAAGTGTTTGATGTATGAGAGTTCTTACGACATGTTGCATCGTAAAGATGAAGATAGAGTAGTTTGGAGTAAGGAAGAATTTTTTAAGAAGCAGCTGGGAGCAATAAGAATGTATATTCAAACATTTGTTCCGCTTGTAGAAGCTGGAGGTGCAGAACGATATTTATATTTATTGCAGGGGTATCTTCTAGAAGCAGAGAAGTTGGTGTACAGGCATAGGCGGGAAGGAAATGTCTCTGCTTCCGTAATGCAAGAGTTAAATTCTTTATACGAAATGGTAGAATATAGGAAGATATCTACATTGAAATATCGTGTTTTTAGGAACATCTTTTCAAATGTTTGCAACAGTAGTTATGGCATGCGCGCTAAGATTCCGGGGATATTATTTTATTTTTACAAAAAGACGATGTGGTAAATGGTAGCAACAGGGCGTTTCAGACAAGCCTTTGATATAGGGCTTATTTTTCTGTTTTTCTATGGGTTGGTATTCAATGGATTTCCCATTCCCGCCTCGAAATTGGTTTGGGGTTATCTTTTTTTAGTGCTGAGCAAAAGAAGCCTTCTTCAACATGCGCTAAAAAACCAAATGCTTAAGTATTGTTTTTGGGTTTGGGTGATATTTAGTCTCCATTACGTCCTAATGATGATTTTTACGGACAACTATTACACTGTTTTTCTAAGAAATATTCTTTGGTTTTTTGTAGAGGGCGTTTTTGGAGCATTTATGTTATATATGTACCTTTCAAAAAGGTATGAAACAAAAAAAATGCTATCCATGGCATTTGTAGCCATAGTTATACAAAGTATTTTTGTCGTTCTTACGTTTATTTCTGTCCCTTTACGCGATTTTATTAATACAATTTTAACTATTACAGACGAACGTGGTTTCAGTAGCTATCGTATGAAGGGGTTTTCCAATTTTGGTGGAGCAGGTCTTTCATATTTGCAGATGATAGGTGTAGTTTACGGAGGTGTATTATTCTTAACGGAGCGGGTTAACAAAAGACGAAAGAGCTTAACTATGATGGGGATTTTTGTCATAACGGTTGCACAGCTTTTTATTGGTAGAACAGGCTTGGCCGCTTCTATTTTTCTGATGATTATTATTTTTCTTCAACAGGCTAAAAACAAGAAATCCATGTTGAGTTTGATTGGCCAGGTTGGGATAGGTTTAATATCCATTGTATCATTGTATGTAGTTTTGGTGAATGTAATACCAGATAATTTAAAGAATACTTTTAATGATCGCGTTATATACAGGAGCATGGAGGTAATAGAAAATTATGAACATTCTGGAGATGTAAGTACCTCTAGCACAGATCATTTACAGACAATGTATTTTTTGCCTGAGACTGAGATTGGAATTCTTCTGGGAACAGCTCAATGGGATGAAAATAGAGGAAACCGGGAATATGTGGGAAGAATGGTGGAATCAGATGTGGGGTATGTACGGATTATCTTTGCCGTAGGTGTGATTATCTCTACAGTTTTTTATTCAATGTATTTAAAATACATAAGAGATTTGCTTAATACCGAAATTGCGGGATATTTAAACATATTATTGTGGTGCCTCCTGTTCATTTTTATAGCAGGAGAACTAAAGGAGCCGTTTTTGGTGAGACCTACTGGAATCATAAAATCACTCTTTTTCTTGTATTTTGTTTTTTTAGGAAGAGGTAATTTGGATATGGGGAGACGCGTGTAGTGTGGCGGCTCCGATTTATCGCTTTAATATATTTTTATTATGTCTAGAACTTTGATATGCCTAACGGCATCTTTCCCACATGGGATGCGTGAAACCTATTTTGAAACCGAACTTCAGTATTTGGCGAAGGATTTTGATAGAGTTATTATTTTGCCTAAATATAACCCATATAAGGTTGATGCAAGCCGAAAAATTCCTAGCAATGTTGAAGTTATTCCGCCAGTTCTATCCATGAACAAAAGTAAAAGGTTTGTTAATGGAATATTTAGTGCTGCTCCGATTGGCTTTTATTTTGAAGACTTTCGGGAGAATAAAATCTATCTTTCGTTTGGGCGGTTCAAAAGCTGGTTTCAGTCTTTATTAATGCATAGAATAATTTATAGGAAATTTAAAAATTTACTGCGTGAAATAGAAGGTGAGATTGTGATATATTCTTATTGGGCAGATGCTCCGGTTATCGGAACTCGTTTATTAGAGAAACACGGAAAGTTTGTAAGAATGCACAGATGGGATTTTTACATCGAAGAGCATAAGGGCTACCTCCCGGTTCGAAGGAAAATTTATCAATCCGCGGACATGTTATTACCTATATCAGAGGAGATAAGAAACAGACTTATAAGGGATTATGGGGTTGATAGACATAAAATTCATTTGAGTAATTTAGGGGTGTTGGCGATTGAGAATAAAGAGGAGGTGTTTGCGAAGAAAGACGACGGCGTTCTTAGAATCGTTTCGTGTAGTCGGGTGGATCCTATCAAGAGAGTGGGGCTCATAGCAGACGCAATTTTTATGTTGGAAGGTGAGCAATCTGTGGAATGGCATCATTTTGGAGATGGTATAAACTTTGATGCGTTGAAAGAAAAGGTCAGTCAAACCCCTGAGCATATATCAATACATTTGCATGGTTGGACTGAGCAAAGCGATATATACCGGTTTTATAGGCAAAATTATATTACTTGGTTTATCAATGTTAGCAGACACGAGGGGGTTCCGGTAAGTATTATGGAAGCAATTTCTTTTGGAGTACCTTCAATAGCGACAGATGTCGGAGCTACGCGGGAAATGGTAAATGAAAATAATGGTTTTTTAGTTCTTGAAAATATTACTGCAAATGAATTAGCAGAGCTGATTCTTTCGTATAAACGACCTGAATATGTGGTGAAAAGAGAGAAAGCGTATCAAATGTGGGAGGAAAAGTTCAATGCTGATAAAAACTATAAAATGTTGGTGGAGAAATTTAAGGATATATAAACAAGATAGATATGGAAATAATTAAGAGAGAAACCGCGTTGAGTACGAGGCTACGGAAATTGATGCAAAAAATAATTGTGATCAGATGTTCGTATATTCTGTTGTTATCGCTACTATCTTTGACGTCATACGCCCAAGATAAGGAGAAACAAGGGCCTTATATCTTAGATATAGAGGATCTGAAGTCAGTCAAGGAGAGACTGAAAGGGAGTAACTCGGAGGAATCCGATGCTTTGGTGACTTTAAAAAAAGAGGCTGATAGCATCATGAAGATAAAGGCGCATTCGGTAATCGAAAAATCTATAGTTCCTCCAAGTGGGAGTAAACATGATTATGTTAGTATGGCGCAATATTGGTGGCCTAACCCGAACACCAAGAACGGGTTGCCTTACGTAAGAAAAGATGGGCAAACTAATCCAGAATCGTATCAAAAAGTTAAAGATCGGAGCTATCTCTACGCGCTATGTCGGAACATTCAAACTCTAGGACTGGTTTATTTTTATACAGAAGAGGATATATATGCTCAGAAAGTAGGTGATTTATTAGAAACTTGGTTTTTGAATGAGGCTACCAAGATGAACCCTAATCTTGATTTTGGACAATATATTCCAGGTAAAGAGGATGGCCGTCGGGAAGGGATTATTGATACACGGGAATTTGTAAATATGTTGGATGCCGTAGAGCTGGTGAAAAATTCGGAATATTGGACTGTCGAAAAGCATGAACAGCTTAGGAAATGGTTTGCTGATTATTTAGATTGGCTTCAGTATAGCGATTTAGGACTTGAAGCTGCTACTAGATTAGAAAATAATATTGGAACGGCCTATGATATGCAATTGATTTATTACGCTCTTTTTACGGGAAATGATGATATAGCAACAAGAGTGATACTACAGACTAGTCTCCCTCGTATGGAGAAGCAATTCGATGTTTCTGGAAGTCAACCGAACGAGATGGCGAGAAAAGACGGATGGAACTACAGTTTGGTTAACTTACGCTATTGGATGAATATTGCTAGAATGGCTGAACATATTGATATTGATGTTTGGAATTATAAGACATCCTCTGAGAAATCTTTAAAAAAAGTATATCAATGGATGCTACCTTATGCTCAGGGTGAAAAGGAGTGGGGACATGGGCAGTCAGGTAAAACCAATATTTACAGCTCTTTTCAACCGCTTATGAAGCGAGCATCTTCTAGATTTGAGAAGAACGACGAAATTCAAACGAATATAATGCAAGCAAGGGAGAAGAAAAGAGCAGCTAGTTCTTCTCGTCTTCCTGCATTGGAAGTCCTGAAAGGGAATAATTAATAGATTTATATACGGAGTAAATATTTGTCGCGATACGGATGGGGAAACTTAATAGCTTTTATATCTTGAGAATAAAATAATTAATCCATAGATGATAAATTATAAATGAGGCATGTATTAAATATTTCAAATGCTTTTATGGGCACAAAGGTACATAGAAACCTTGCGATTGCACTTGATCAAAAAAATGTGCAACAAACGATCTTTACAGTAATTAGGAAATACAAAAAGCCGAATAAAGACAACCTTGTTGATTTTAAAAACGATAAGTCACAAATCACATTCTCTCGCACGCTAAAAAATTATCATAGAGTGTTCTTTAACTTGAAGATTAGTCAACTCTATAAGGACCTAAAAGGACAGGTGGATATCCGTTCGGTGGACATTGTACATGCTACAACTTTATATACCGATGGAGCTTTGGCATATCGTGTTTTTAAGGAATACGGCGTACCGTATGTTATCACCGTTCGTAGTGCCGATCTCGATTTTTTTATGAAATATCGTCCGGATCTGCTCCACTTTGGAATGGAGATTCTGACAAATGCCAAAAATGTGCTGTTTGTTTCCCCATCTTTAAAAAATAGATTCTTGGCGCATTGGTATATTAAGAATAGGAAACAGCGTTTTTTAGAAAAGATTGTTCTAGTAAATAATGGAATAGACGACTTTTGGATCGATAATAGCTTTATTCCAGAGCAAAATAAAGAAACCAATAATCTCCGTTTACTTTACGTAGGGAGGCTTGTTAAGCGAAAGAATTTGTTGATGTTAATAGACGCCATTAAGATACTTAGACAAGAGTTTTCAGGATTGACTTTACATATTGTGGGTTCAGGAGGAATTTATGAAAAGGAGGTTCAGAGTAAAGTGAAATCTAACTCTGATTTTGTCACCATCCAATCGGTGATTAAAGATAAAGAAGACCTTATGCAGGTTTATAGAAAGCATGATGCCTTTGTTATGCCGTCCTTTTATGAAACCTTTGGGCTTGTTTATCTAGAGGCGTTGAGTCAAGGCATACCAGTGTTGTTTGCGAAAGGCGACGGTATTGATGGCCTATTTCCTGATCATAGTGTTGGGGAAAGTGCGGATCCGAGAGATCTGGATAGTGTGACGGCGTCTCTTCGAAGCCTTATTAAGAATGTTAATATATACAAAATCGACAGTATTGACTTTGAAAAATTCAGATGGAAAAATGTCGCTGATAAATTCATGGATGTATATACAAATTAGAATTAAATAATTTAATATCATAAATCAATATGAGTAAGAGGATTTTTATCCCTGTTGTTGGAGAGTTTGCCAATGTTGGTGATGTAATGCACCGAAATGAATTACTAAAGTGGTTGAAATCTTGTGGTGATCTTCATGTGTATGTTGGACATGCGCCAGAGGACTTTGTACAAGGGTTAGAGTTGCCTTCTAGTGCTGTCATATATACATCTATAGTGAAGTGGTTGTTTGCACTTTTTTTTTCCCCATTTGGTAGGACTCATTTTGTTTTTAACTCAGGAGAGCTTACGGTGAGTAATCGGCGATTATTGATGGAGATCATTTTGTTTCCCTTTTTACTCGTAACCAAATTAAAAGGGGGGAGAATACTAAGAATTGGAGTTGCGGCAGCATCAAATGTTCAAGTGAGCTTTAAATGGTTGTGGCGGAGGTTGTTCAAATCTTCTTCACTAATTATGTGGAGAACGAGCGTAAGTAGAGACTTCTTTGGTTTGGGAGAAGTAATACCTGATTTGGCTTTCGCCGGAAGGGAGCCTTTAGATTATGCGTGTAGTGTGGAAGTACAAAGAAGGAAAAATTTAATAATCTCGATGAGATGGGACAGACCTTACCCTAATAATGAATGGCTAAAGGCGGTAAAAGATTTTGCGTCCAATCGTGATTTGAAAATATTGGTTGTTTCACAAGTTAGAAAAGATAATCCAACATGCGTGCAGTTGTCAAGTGATCTTAGGGGAGATTGCATATTGTGGGATGAGAGTGTTTCTCATCTTGCTCAAGAAGAACATCTTAGGGTTATATATAAAGATTCATTATTGACGGTAAGTGACCGCTTGCATGTTTTAATTGCGGCGGTCACAGAAGGGGTTTTACCTTCCGTGATATTAACAAAGCCTTCGGATAAGGTACAACATCACTTTGATGTATTGGATATAAAGAGCGTCTCTATCGATATGGAGATGGGGCATTCTGAATTAATGGATTATCTAGAGCGTCAGGTTTTAAGATGCAATGAGGTATTTGAGAAACTTGCACATGCCCAATCAGCACTAGAGGAAGCGAAAAATAAAGTGCAGAATGTTTTATTATCGTAAATAATCTATTTAGATGCAGATATTAATATTTTACCAATATTTTGGTACTCCACAGGGGAAGTGGAGCACGCGCATGTATGAAATGACACGTCGCTGGGTAGAGCAGGGACACCGGGTAACTGTGGTTACATCGCCTTATGAAAAATCCGATATCCGCGCGGAGAAATTTATAGAGCACCAAAATATAGATGGCATAGATCTGATTGTTATCAACTCTGCTGACTCCAATCGCGATGGCATCGTGAAGCGAATGTTCAAAGCGATTGTTTTTTCCTTCGTATCCTGCTATTACGCGCTGACCGTTAAATGTGATATTGTCCTAGCGAGTTCTGGACCTATTACTGTAGGCGTTCCCGCTCTGCTAACCAAATGGTTTCGACGTAAACCAATGGTATTTGAGGTTCGTGACCTTTGGCCAGATGGTGCAATCGAATTGGGAAAGCTGAACAATCGTCTCTTACGAAATATAGCGATATGGTTTGAGAAATTGTGCTATAAGAATGCGACTTTGGTAGTGCCTTGTAGTAAGGGGATGGAAGAAGGTGTATTGCGAAAATACCCCCGCACAGAAACGATGGTTATCCCCAATGCATCCGATATAGAGCTATTTTCGGCCGTATCCGATGAAGATAAAATAATACCGAAGCGGTATGCTGAAAAAAAGTTGTTCTTATACGCAGGTTCGTTAGGCCTGATGGATGAAGTTGAGCAGGTGATTGAAGGGATGCGTTTGGTTAAGAATTCGGACGTATTATGGTTAGTGATTGGAGAAGGCGCGGAACGGAAGCATTTGGAAAGCCTTGTAGATAAATATGGACTAACCAATATTGAGTTTTTAGGCATAATGCCCAAGACTGAAGTCATCAAATGGTTTTCACGCGTGGAAGCAACCTTTGTCACGTTTAGAGACTTGCCTGTATTGCATACAAGTTCTCCCAATAAGATGTTCGATTCTTTTGCTGCAGGTGTCCCTATTATACAATCTACGAAAGGCTGGATTAAAGAACTGGTGGATCGCTCCCAATGTGGGATTAATGTAGAACCCGATAAGCCAGAACAGTTTGCTGATGCTATTGAGATAATTGCAACTGATAAGGTGTACCGAGACCGGTTGTCCGCTAATGCGAGGCGCTTAGCGGAAGGTGAATTTAACCGGGATAATTTGGCGACCAAATACTTAAAAGCCATAACCGAGATCGTAATATGAAAACAATAGCTGTCATAGGTGCATCTGGATTTATAGGTAAAAATCTGCTAAATTATCTCGAAGATGGAGGGTTTGAGGCGGAGTCATTATCATTACGTAATGATAGTTGGCGGAATGATCTAGGCAAACCTTATCGTGGAATTATAAATTTGGTTGGCAAAGCCCACGACCACAAAGGCACCGCGACGCAAGACGACTATAACTACGTTAACGTAGAACTGATAAAGCAAATTTTTAATGCTTTTGTAGAGTCTGATGCCAATCTACTCATCCACGTTAGTTCATTGGCGGCTCTAGAAGAATTTGAATCATCCAATCCTTTAAAAGAGTCTGATCCATGTCATCCCGTGTCTCTGTACGGAAAATCAAAGCGGGAAGCGGAAGAATGGCTACTTGCACAAAAGTTGCCTGCCAACAAGAAACTCATTATTGTTCGCCCACCTATGGTGCATGGCCCTGGTGACAAGGGAAACTTAGGTCTTTTATACAAGTTAATCTCTAAAGGAATTCCTTATCCCCTGTCTTCGTTTGAGAACAACCGATCTTTTATCTCCATTGAAAATTTTTCATTTTTCATACAGCAGATTATTGAAAGTCAAGAGAAGATAGATTCTGGTATCTATCATGTCTCTGATGACGAACCCGTATCGACCAAAGAGATTATAGAGATAATAAAAAAGGTTACGGGTAAAAACACTCCTGATATCGCCTTGCCAAAATTTTTTGTTAATGGGATAGCCAAGGTTGGTGATTTTATACCAATCCCGCTAAACAGCAAACGACTAAAAAAGATGACGGGTGACTTGTTAGTCTCCAACACCAAGATCAAACAAGCCCTTGGGATCGATCAGTTGCCACTCACTGCAAAGGAAGGGCTGGAAAAGACAATTAGGAGTTTTTAAAGATCGTGATTCAGCTTGTTGAGATTCATGATCCGTGCATTAGTTATCGAACTTGTCTGGTTAATAGAAAAGAATAGGGTAATCTATACTATGAAAGTATACTAAATGAGCTTAAAAGACAAATTAAGGCGTAATAAGCCTCGTTGGCTTGTACTGTTGATTGACCTATTTTTAATGTGGGCGAGCTTTTTCATTAGCTTTTTCTTGGTTTTCAAACAACGCGGTACCGTAGATTGGCAACCTTTCGAGTTACAGTTCGTTGTAGTTACGTTAGTTTATTTTCTTATTTTCCTATTGTACCAGCCATACCGTAGTGTGATTCATCGGACAGGATTGCGCGACTTTCAGCGTATTGCACTAACGGTGGCATCTGCTTTCTTGTTCTTGGCAATCTGTGCACGTTTGCAGGAGTGGCGTCCCCAGCTGTTTTCATTCCTGGATGTCTTTGCTTCATTTTCCCATACCCAGCTTTTGCTACACGCCTTTATGATAGGTTTTGCAATGGCTTTTATACGTATTGCCTATCGTTCCTTGTATCATAGTTTATTTTGGAATACTAGGAGTAATACCATTCCAATTATATTGTTTGGCGCTGGCAATATGGGGAACACCACGTTTCATTTTTTGCAGGACAGTTCTCGGAATAAATATAAAATTGTCGCTATTTTGGATGACAACATCTCCCGTATCGGAAAACGTGTGCAAGGGTATACGGTGCAAGATCTAGATCGTCTAGACGCAAATTTCATAGAGAAGCACGGCATGCCGCGCGAACTGATTATTGCCATCGACGATCGTTTTCCTGAACGATTACAACGTATCTTTAAACAAACGGAACCTCTGCCGATTACGGTGAGAATCATCCCCGACTCAGCGAAGTTTTTAGCGGGAGAAATCGCCACGAGACAGATCCGTAGCCTACGGGTGGAAGACTTGTTAGGACGTAAACCTATCGAATTAAATAACCCTGTCGTAGCGGAAGCATTGGAAAATAAGGTAGTGCTGGTAACGGGAGGAGCTGGCTCAATAGGATCGGAATTGGTACGACAGATTGGACGTTCTACATGCAGGAAACTGCTGGTACTGGATCATGCGGAATCGGCGTTGTATGATGTACAACAGGAACTTAAAGCATATCCGAATTTCTCCGCTTTTGAATTTATCGTTGGCAATGTGAGGGACGAGATCTTCATAGACGCAGTGTTTCAAAAGTATAAACCCCAATTGGTTTTCCACGCGGCTGCTTATAAGCATGTACCATTGATGGAAGAGAACCCTTATGAGGCGATACTGACGAATGTTTGGGGGTCGTACAATGTAGCGTCGCTGTCCAATAAATATGCCGTAGAAAAGTTTGTCATGGTTTCGACCGATAAGGCTGTAAACCCTACCAATGTAATGGGAGCTACAAAACGTATCGCAGAAATGTCTGTCGCGGCATTGAACAAAGTATCCAACACGAATTATATAGTGACACGTTTTGGTAATGTTTTAGGTTCCAACGGATCTGTTATTCCGTTGTTTGAGAAACAGATTAAAGCAGGAGGACCGTTGACACTTACGCATCCGGATATTACGCGATATTTTATGACTATACCTGAGGCCTGCCAACTCGTCCAAGAGGCGGGTGCAATGGGGACGGGTGGAGAGGTATTTGTGTTTGACATGGGCCAACCGGTAAAGATTTTAGATCTGGCCAAGCAAATGATTCGCTTGAAAGGATTGGAATATCCTACTGATATAGACATCAAGATAGTGGGATTACGGCCTGGAGAGAAAATATTTGAGGAACTGCTGGCGAACGATGAGAATACAGAGAAAACCCATCATGAGAAAATTATGATTGCAAAAGTGAATACCGCAGATGTGATCGATAAGAGGAAAAAGATCGAAATGCTCTGTGCATTGGTAAAACAGGTGCATCCACAACAACAAAAACAACAATTGGTCTCTTTAATGAAGGAAATTGTACCCGAATTTAAATCACAAAACTCTATTTTTGCAGCATTAGATAACGAAAAG
>Ga0079224_100005240_pt1 | contig 16991 bp, 17 predicted proteins | sample Stecom2015_FD_80414 | JGI IMG/M metagenome (GOLD analysis project Ga0079224, IMG submission 80414) | Agricultural soil microbial communities from Utah to study Nitrogen management - Steer compost 2015 | ecosystem: Environmental > Terrestrial > Soil > Agricultural land | place: USA: Utah... | reverse complement strand
TGTCGGGGAAGCGACGGAACTCCTCGGAAGCGATGGTTCCACCCGCGAGAAGCTCAGAGAGCACCTCGTAGTTGTAGCCATCGAGTCCGATTCCGGCACCACCGCGGAATTGTCCCCGAACCGCACCGGCATCTCCAATTCCGTCACCATCGATGTCGGTATTGCTACTGACGTCGTTCCCGACGCGTTCGAGTACCCATTCCAGGGGACCGTCAAGAACATCGAACAGAGTGGCATTGGTTCCTTCATAGTCATTCTGGTTGGCATGACCGAGGCCCAGCATCGCGTAACCGTTGTACTGACTGTCATCGAATACCAGATCCCCGGTTGAGGGGGTGGTGTATCCGAAGTAGCCATAGCTGCGATTACGGAAGGAATTGCCGGTAGTATTGAGGAAGGCATCACCATACAGCGACATTCCGTCAACTGTAAGGCTCCAATACTGGCTCAGTTCGGAGAGCGCACGGGGCTGAATTGACCATCCCAGATTGGTATAGTCGAACCCACCGTACAATACGTTCTCCCAGTCCAGCTGGCGTGCGATGATTTCCTGAACAATGCCATCGTCTTCGTCGGTCACCGCATCAAAGAGAGCGGTGCGACCAGTGTCGGTGCCGGAATCAAAGTCGACGAAGTCGAAATATCCGGTAAGGACAGCAGCCGACTCATAGCCTTCCAGATCCCAGAGGGAGAGTGAGTTGCGGTTGTCGATGACGCGGGTAGCAAATTCGGCACCGGTGAATTCGTCATAGATTTCACCGAACCAAGTTTCAGCCATATCCTGATATGCGGAATTGCTGAAATAGTTTGCAGCACGAGAAAGCAGAATCACTTCATTGGCATAGGGACGATCTGCTGAAGTGCTGGCGTCTGCGTCTGAAGCAGCGATAGCTGCGTCGTAACGGGCACCGAGAAAACCATCAGCTGTGTCCGGGTCACTACCGTCAGTGTCATGATCCAGGAATTCCTGAAGATCCGCCTGAACCTGAGCGTCCAGAGAAGTCTTGGTAGGATCGCTGGGATCGTAGAGGTCGAAGACCTCGATGTACTGCAGGAGTCCAAGCCAAGTGACGGCTTGGACATTGCGGTAGAACACAGTGTCATCCGATTGCCAGTAGAAGGTGTGTTCCCAGTTGCCGAAGCCTTCTCCGGAAGACTTGCTGCTCTGCTGGTCCTGGAATAACTTCCAGGCCATGCTGTTGAGAACCTCCTCGGCCTTCTCACGGTCGTTGTTGGTGAGGGCGGAGCCGCTCTTGTCGATGAGGTCGATGTCGGTGATGAACTTAGCCAGGTTGACGTCGTATTCGACGGTCTGGATCTGTCCATCTCCGATCTCGCCGGTGAAGTCACGCGCAGGCGTTGGGTATGAGTGCTGGATCGTGATGACCTTGTCCTCATAGATGGGGGTGTCCGGGTTGGTGGGACCGTTGAGACCGGGGTTGTCGGTGTTACCGATGATATCCGGACCGGTGGGACCTGCTGGGACACTGCCTCCGCTACCACAGCCGCAGAGAAATGCGATTGCAATCACTGCAATTGCAGCGATGTTGTAAATGCGATTCATATACCATCTCCTCTTGGCACGTTAGGTTGAGCCTAACGACCAATTGCATAGTAGAGCTTACCTTCATAGGAGTCGCCGGTATCGGCGTAGACGCCCTGATAGGTAAGTTGAAGAACTGGATAGGACCAGTCCTCAATGAGGTTGGGTGTTAGGGAAATTGCCCAATAATTGATTCCCGCCATAGGATAGCTAGTATCCAAACCGACGGAGACGAGATGAAAACTGTCATCTGTGAGTTGTAGCTGTTCACCTGCGGGTTGACCCGATTGGGTCTGGACCGTGGGAGTCGAGAGTCCTGATGCCAGCGGAAACAGATAAGTTCTGCCGTCTGCAATAAGGTATGGGGTTGAGCCATATCCAAGCAGGGAGAAAGTAATCTGTTGTGTGTCTGAAAATGGAATCAGACTTGGGACCGGATATTGTTGATATCCGTCATAGAGCTGGCGGGTCTGACTTGGACGAACCAAGGGCGGTGGATTACTAATAGTAATCTGTTCCTGAGATTTGCATCCCAAGAGATGGATGAGCAGGATGGCAAATAAAAATGCCGGTGCTCTAATTCTCACGAGAATCCTCCTTTGTACACAAGTTGTAATGTGCGCTCTTAACAGAATTAAGAGATACCGTTGGATGTTAGTATACCTATCCCAAGATGTCAAGCAATAATTGGCTCTGGGACAATGTTTATTGACAGAGAATGCAGAATTGACTATTCTTTAGCTGCCACCTCGATATGTATTGTAATGTGGCGAAAAAATAAACAGAAGAGGTGGTAATTTTTGAAAAGAGGTATGCGAAATGTCATACATGAACCTTCCAAATCGTTATAGAGTATTTACTTCACCGAAAGGTAATAAAGTAATGCTATCTGAGGCAACTATAAAGTGGTTGAGAACACTCCCACCAATTGCCCAAGAAGAGTATGTGCAATATTGCAAAGAATACGAAAGTTTTACTTAAAAACGATAATGTAAATCGCGAAAGCGGTTCATACGCCCCGGGCCATTGGTTCGGGGCTTTATCTTATTAATTCTTGAATAGATCTATTTGCAGTGGCCAGGGCCTTGGGGTATAGGCTTTCTGGAGTAAGGCCTGGCATGGTATTGGTTTCTAGAACGTAGATAGCATCCCCTTTTACAATCATGTCGGTGCGGGAGATGTCTTTGCAACCTAGTTGGTTATGGATAGCTAGAGCTATTCTTTGGGCTTCTTCCTGGATTTTCTGTGGAATGTTTTGAGCTGGTACTAGTTCTTGAGTAGTACCGTCATATTTATGCTGGTAGTCGAACCAGCTGTTATCTGGAGGAATTATTTCTACTACTGGTAATGGAGTAGTTCCTAATATTCCAACGGTTATTTCAATACCTTGAATGTATTCTTCCCAAAGGAGAGTTTGGTATTTGTCTAATAAGGTTTGAACTTGTTCTGGGTTAAAGGTCTTTCCTGGTTTGGCGATGATCATATCGATACTGGAGCCACTCCCAATGGGTTTTATTACCCCGGATTCAGGGAGTTCTGCGGTATTAGTAATTAGTTTGGAGTCCGGGGTGGTATAACCCAGGTTTGCAATAGCTTGCTTGTATTTGGCTTTATCCCAACATAGCGCAGAGGCAATGGATCCAGAGCCTATGAAACTAATTCCCTTTTCTTCTAAGAGGGCTTGGAGCTTACCATCTTCTCCAAAATTACCGTGAAGGGCAGGAATGACGATATCGTACTGTACGGCAATATCTAGGAGTTGTTCTAGGTTGTTTTTGGTTAGCAAAAAGCCGTTAGCTTCAGGAACGGCTTGAAGAAGGGCTTCTCCAGACTTGATGGATACCCCTGCTTCTGTGCTAAGGTCTTCTCCCCCATAGATGATTAGGGTTTTCATATGACTATTATATTAGTTATAGGTAACATGAAAAAACCCTCCGCTGCTAAATGCATTAGAGGGTTCTTGTGAGGAATGTGATGGCATTTCTAGGTTAGGGCCTTGGTGGCAAGTTCATCTAGACGCCTGTTGAGCCAGGCTATGATGGATGAGGATGTGTAGGATTGTCTGTGGAAGACGCGAACCGCTTTTCGGAGATCTTTCACGACAGTAATCTCGTCTTCGCTCTGGTCGAATGACCAGTAGACCACCACCATTCCTGCTGAGGACATATAGTAGGTTGTTGAAGACCTTCCGTCGAGCTCAATTCCAATCAGGATTGTCTCTTTCATTGCCTCTAGAAGACACATTCCCATCTGACCCCTTTCACTGAGAAGAAAATGGTCTAGATCTACCGATTCCTGGTGGTAAATAGCTAGCTCATCTTCGATCTCAACAGAACTGGGTTTAACAGGGCCGCTGTTGAGCCTGGCAATGGCCTTCTCCCAGCTTTCAATACCCATTTACAAGCCTCCTGGTACAAGAGTGATCGAATTAATACTATCTTTCCCGGTCATTTTTGTCAAATAATCTGCTCTAGGACTTACTTATTGTTACAAGCGTGGTGACGGCAAAGTTTCTAACATTACCACTCATGTCCATGTTTTCTCTTATTTCCTCTTCTTTGAGCTGGACAGTCCAATCAGAGAATAACGGAGTTAGGTCTGAGAGAAAGAAGTACGAAGTGAATGGTCTACCAAAGGACGGTTCTGGGTCTTTAAAGAAGGTTTCAATAGCAATTACACCGTTTGGATTGGTGTGGGCTTTAAGGGTGGGAATAAGGGTGTTTAGGATGTATTCCTTATCTATGAATTGAATAACATTCTTCAAAAGCCAACCATCCGCCTTGAAGCCTGATGGAAGGTTTGTGATAAAGTCCTGGATTGTTTGATGTCTAAAGTCTATTCCGGGAGTATCTAGAACAATCTTTTTATCTACAGCTATTACCTGGTGACCATGATCTAATAGCTTTTTAGAATACTGACCAGGTCCTGACCCTAAATCTACAACAGTAGAGTTAGGTCTAAGGTGGTGAATAAATTCAGAAATAAGTTGATTCATATATTAATATTACATTACTATGTAGGCGCCTTAGTTATTCTAGGGTAATTTGTACATTTACAGAGGTATCATGGACGCGGCCAAGGATTATGACCGATGTAGTGTACCTGGAGTTACAATCGACGGTGCGAATGCCTGTGAACTAGATGATGCCATTTGGATTGAAACCCAAAATGGCAAAACAGTAATATGGGTTTCGATTGCCGATGTAGCTTCAATTGTGCCAATTGCTAGTTCAGAAGCAAGAGATGCATTTGAGCTGGGATTCACTAGGTACAACAGTCAAGGAGCATACAAGACTATGCTTCCCAGCTGGGTAACTCATGGGAAGCTAGGAATGCTCCCAGAGGATGAGTCACCGGTAATGTATATCCGGATGGAACTGGATAGTTCATTGGAGGTACAGAATTATAGCGTGGGTCGTGGTCTGCTAAGAAGCCAAAAAAGGTATACCTTTGAGACGGTTGGTGACCAGATTCTTAATGGAGTCGGGCCTGACTCCAATCTACTAAGGCAGTGGAAAGACATGTGTCTTGCCTTGCTTGAGAAGAGAAGGAATACCGGCGCTTTAGCTGTCTATGACATCTATAAGGGCTGGACTGTAACAGAAGATGGGAAGCTAATGAAGCTGAACCAGGATGAGTGTTCGATTGGCTATGTAATCGTGCAGGAATGTATGATTTTGGCTAATTACTACTTAGCCCGGTGGGCAGTCGAGAATAACTTGCCATTCTTGTACCGGAATCACAAGTCTCGAATTTGTGCTCCGGATATCACCAAGATGGCAGAGGATATTCATCGTGCTTTCCTAATTGGAGATGTTCAGGAGCTGGATCTGCTAAGATCGAGAATGCACTTGGTTGTAGATAGGGCCTTCTATTCACCGGAAGTTGAGGGTCACTACGCTATGAATCTCCCAGTGTACTCACATTGCACTTCTCCTAAAAGGAGGTTTGCAGACCTGGCAAATCAGTACCAGATAGAAGCATTTCTAGATGGTGAACACCCGATTCTTGGGAAGAGAGATCTTGCCAGGATCGGTAAGCATCTATTGGAGATAACTATTGAAGACAAGGACGCCAAAAGCTCTTACTTTAGACAACAGGCTCACCTTGATGCGCTGCGGAATATAGAAAACTCTGGTCTTGATCAAATCAAGCTCAACAGTTCTACCTTTAAGAAGGTGCTGGAAAGCCTGGAGGAGAAAGACCTGGAGGGAAGCAGGAAGCTTCGTTCGGATATCGCAAAGAAGGTCCGAATAGAGCCCCTGAACCCCACTATAATCTTTTCGCTACTAATGTTAGCAGAGAAGAATCCAGAGCCCTGGAAGGAGGTAGGGCAAGCGTTAGCTGAGGTGATGGCGGTAAAGACTGGCTATGCAAACTCGGTCTTTACCTATGCACATCAGAACTACCAGTGGTCAATGGTTAAAATCAAGTGGCATCCCAAGCAGGAACTTGGTTACGATCTATCTGCACGGGTGACAAGAGCTGGGGTTGAATATGAGGTGAGAACACCTAAGCCGATTCTGATCAAGCAGGATGCAGCCCGATATATCACTAATGCGTTACTGTCCAAGGTCTTCTCACTTGAGATGAACTTGGATCATTTAATTCATAAGGGTGGTGGTGTGATCCAGCTTGATAGTGTTCTGACAGTCGTGAAGCCTGGTGAAACTGGTGTGAAAGTGTCTGAACTGCAGACAGTATGCCAGAAACGAGGATGGAAACCTCCCAAGAAGATGTTCGAGGAGGTTCAGGCTAAACCGATTAAGGTATTTAGTTGTGTGGCGTGGATTACCGATGGCGAAGAGAAGCTATTTGAGAGTAAGCCACATTACGCATCTAAGAAGAAAGCAGCTTGGCAGGATGCTTGTGCGGACCTTCTGGAGCAGGTGAAGAAAACAGTCACTGACTAGCTGTTTAAAATAGTCAGCCCCAACTACGGTTGGGGTTTTTACTTAGAAATCAACGATTACTTCTTAAAGATATTGGTTGGATTTTTGGGTTTACTGGTTTCTATCTTGGAAGCAATGATTCGTTCAAGCGATTCTAGAACATCTTGTTCGGAAAATGTAATCTTGGTTTTGGTCTTAAGAACTTTTCTTAAGAACTTGACCACATTAATATCATATAGATTCTTGCTTAATTGTTGTGGTTCTAGTGCTTCGAATCTTTTCCAGAAATGATCTAGTTCGCCTTTCTGGACACTGCGTTTGGTTAAATAGACTAATAAGTCTGGAGCTTTTTTAAAGTCATCATCTAAACCAAGGTCCAAACTGAACACATTCTTGGCGTAAATAGGTTTTTCAAACATCACTCTATAGACTTCAATTTGTCTGCCGTTGGTTAGGATAATCCAATCTATACCCTCGTTAGCGGCATAATTGACGCTTTGTCGGAGATGTTTTTCGTTAATATCAAGCTGGATGGACTTTACCTCTACTACAAATCTTTTTTGACGAGCGACTTGAATAACGTAATCTGCATATTCACCCTTAATACGATACTCAGTTTTGATTTCATCAAGCTCAATGTATCCGAATACTTCAGTCAAAAGACTATTCACCATAAGACGGGTAGCTGATTCGTCTAGATCCGCAAATTGCTTCTTAAGATATCTATTGCGATATGCTCTTAATTTGTCTTTGAGCTGTTTAATTTGATTTTCTGTTGCCATAGAAAACTAATATTTGAGTTGGTATAGCTATTATCGCTTGTGATTTAAAACAAAAAGACCGAACAACAATGCTGTCCCAATATTGTAGAATGCCCAAATGTCTCTGGATTGGTAAAAGGGCAGAATTGGATTAAACACTATTCCAATAAACATAATCGGCCAAATCCAGAAGCTAGTGAATTGATCTTTCTGGTATAAGTTGTATGCATAGTAGGCTGCAATTCCAAATACCACAAATCTAAGCAATGTGTAATAACCGTAAGGCATTGCTAATAAAGCAATGAGAGACATTGCGATAACGATATAGGCAGGTGTTTTATTCATGGTTTCTTAAATTAGTATTTATTAGGCCAGAATTCGTTAATAACAACGTAGAAGAAGATACGAGAGATAAGAAAGAGAGTAAGACCGCAACCCAATGCTATCCAAAATAGCAGTCCTGACTCATAAGTGCTGGTAAAAAGTGTGATTATTGAACCAACTAGCGGTGCAACCACAAAGAGTGTTATGGCAATGATATATGCTGCTTTTAATAGCCTATACCACCATTGCTGATTGAGTTCGTAGATATGTCTAAATCTCATTCTTGACTACGCTTAGTATTGCTATCCTGATTGTACCAGGTTAACTGAATTATGGATTGCTTAGTTGGTTGATAAATATCTTAAGCATGCAAGACCAGAGCCTCTTTTGGTTTCGTTTATTTGATTTTCAAGACGAACAATAATATTCTCCTGCTTCTTAATATTGTTCAAGATCATTTCTCTATCCTTATTCTTAAGACCTAGGGCTTCTTTTTGCTTTGTTTCGATTTCAACAGTTCGTTGTCTAGATACGCTTGGAATAAGTTTATTATTTATTTCCTGAATTCGATTTTGAATAAGGCCGATTTCTTGCTGGTATTGTTTGATTTCACGAGCCTTCTTCATGGTAACTGGATTAGATGTACCTGAGCTTCCAAAAATCACCTTCGAAATGTTGGCGAATAGTAGCTGAACTGAGATAGCAATATACATAAGTATGACAATCAAGGCATCTTTTCTATTGGACGATTGCTGCCACTGATAAATGTAATATGCTGCAAGATATGCAACGATTGGTAGCGAGCGCAACACGAATGCATCTAGATGATGTCCTGCAGCTCCTGCTGTTCCACCATTTCGCAATTCAATAAGATCAGGAATTCCCGAGAATGCAGCAAGTAAGCATACCCCAAGTGTTACAAAGCTTGTCATTTTTCCAATCACGTTGTTGTTGCGTGCGATAAAACTATAGATCATCTCAAAAAGGGCAATTAGAGGGACAATGAGGACCGTAGCGGCAATAAACTGAATGAATGGAGCATACTGCACAGTAATAAATTCAATTGATCGATGTGCGAAAAAGAAGTCTATCCCTAAAAGAAGAAATACCATCCACAGTGATAAGACAGACTGAATCGCACTTGGTAATGCTTCTTTATATGAGTCTAGTTTGCTCTTAATTCCGCTAATGTTACTACTCTTGTACTCTTTGCGAGTCTCTGCTTCCGCTAATCTATCTTTTTCTTCTGATAGTTCTTTTTGAAGTCTTTCAATATTCTGTTCAGTTTCTTTTATTTTATTATGGGCAATATCAGACTCTTGTTGGTATTTGCTAGACTCTTTGTTCCAGAAATCGTTTGCTGCATTGATGATTGATTGATTCTTTTCGTCATAAACTCGATCAAGTGATTCAAGCTCAGATTTTAAACTAGTTATTCTTTCTCTGCATAAATGAATTTGGACTTGAAGGGTTGAGACGGCATCGGTAAATAGGGCTTCAAACACCTTGCCGTTGATCCATCTAATCTGATGGGAGGTATCTCTATTATCTTCTCTGGATTGGGAGACAAGATTTTGAATGATAGTTCGGTTTCTTCTTATCCAGATTTTGGTGTTTTGGTACCCCCTGATGAAATCTCGATAAATAATTCTGTATATGATGTAACCAACAGAAATTAAGCCTATTCCGCTAGCTCCCCATTTAATTGCGTCTAATAATAACATTTGTGTTATGGGTTATTGTTGTAAACTAAATCTTTAATATTGCAGGATTTAAATACACTTGTAAGAATTTCCGATTGATGATCTTTGTTGTCGAGGTTGTCATCATAGTCTAGCCCTATGAGATTTATTGAGTCCAAGGGGCTGCAGAAGTTTCTTGGCAAGATATACAAGCTTGTGATTGAAAAAGAACCAGGGCCAAGAAACACTACTTGTTTACTCTTCAATCGTAGGGTGCTTGTGTCTTCAGATATTTTACTCAGCTGACGCCTAAGGTCTGGTTGTTTCTCAATGGCGCTAGATGATCCCGAGAACGCTTTCTTCCAATAATCATCAAGAGAACTCCATATATCATCAGAATTTCTTATGGATTCTTGCGCGTTGTTATCGCAAGAAACTGATTGCAAGAAGTTGACATACAGAGCACTGTTCTGAGGTATCCAGGAGCCCTTAACTTGATAACATGGAGCGTATCGGTATTCTCTTTTTTCGTAAGACTTTGATCCCATAAGTCGTGCGATTACGACATCTCCTGATCTAAGGTCTTGATTTGAGAGCCAGTCTTGAAACTGACGTACTACGGTTGCCCTTGCCTTCTCTCCGTCTTGTCTAAACCTACTCGAAATATCAAGTGATACATCGATTAGTTGGTTTTCAGATTGTGTTACAAGATTGATTTGGGTTTGATTACCGTCGGATAATTGATCAATCAGTCTTTCTACAGTTGCGTAGTCTATAATGTCAGCATGGGTGCCATTGACCTCTAGGTCGAAATAGCATTCCTTAGTTCTTGAACGAGTAATTTTAATATTACTTCTCTTAGTGGATGTCAGTCTCACATCATAATCACCACATTGTTCATATGCGGATAGTTGGGGCTGATTTTGCTCCTTGTCCTCGGGTTGTGGTGGAAACAGTTTCCAGATAATAATCGCTATCACTAGCAGAATGATGGTCCCGCCGATGGCTGCTATGATGTCCTTGGAATTCGATGTGTTGGTATTTTCCTCTTCTGGCATGATCGTAATCTTATTTCAGTATAAGATTGCATTAGTAGAGGCTATATGTCAAGGGTTTTCTGCTCTGGGACTGTATTTCTATCTACTTGATTTCCTCCATCCCGCAGCAATCGCCTCTGCTTCAGTACAGAACCACCTTTCACCATAGCTAGTGTCTATAACTGTTTTGTTATAGTAGGCTCCACCTGGGATGTGATAGATCTTTTCTCCGGTTTTATAGCTAATATTTCCCTTAATAAGGCATGCGGTCGTTTCAGTATTTGGTGTGTCAGGTATAGTGACTACTGGGTTGTTGATGGTTTTGGGCTGAGTTTGAATAGAAGATGAGGATGATTGAGTGTTAGGTGTTGTAGTTGGCTCTGTTTTAATCTCATCTGGTTCATTAATCCACAGACCGGCCTTATTGCTTCTGGCTAGCTGTTGAAGGTATACGAAGTAGTCTGAGTACTTAACATCTGGGGGATAGGTGTAGGCATATGCAAATCCCTCTCTAACCAGGGTTGCGTTTACCATTTGATCCCCTAGCCAAAGATATGCCAGAGTTCTTCCATATCTATCGGTATCGCTGATATCTTTTTCCAGTTCTACGGTTTTACCGCTAACAAGCTCCTTGTTCTGATTGGACGCTTCTTTCCCATAGAATTCTACGCTCTTATACGGGTGGACTGTCTCGGGAGTGTCTATACCGATATATCTGATTCTCTCACCTTCAGTTGTAATAACAGTGTCACCATCTATTACTCTGGCGATTGTAACTTGTCTAAGATCCTGAGGCTTCGTGGGAGCTGGGACTTCTTTTAGTTCCTGTGTTTCAAGCTGAGAGTTGCGTTCCCCATTGGTTTGATTTTCCGCCTTCTTGTCTACCTGTTCTTGTTTAAGTGCATCATCTACTGGGTTAGGATCGGGTTCTGGTGCCGTAAACCCAATACCGATGATAGAACCTATAAATACTAACGCAAAAACTAGGGAAACGGATTTCCTTGTTGGGTTCTTGATGAGCTTTTGGAATATATTGGGGTTAATGAGCCCAATAGCTAAAGAAACTAGACTGGCAAACAGTAATAATACAAAGAATATACTCATAACATACGCAAAATATATTACCCAGATACCCTGTGTCAATCTTATCGATAGTGCTAAGAGGTTTTTCTATTGTGCGATTCCTCTCTTAGTCTCAGGTTAAGCTTCCACCTTTTAATATACTGGCGGAATTTCTCATCTCTAATACCGTCTTTGCCACAGTTGGGACAAAAATCTTTACACATAGTGCAATAATCCTCATTACAATACTGACAGTAAATGCTGGCGAATTGATGTGGCATGCTGATTGCTTTTTATTATTTATCCCAAGGGAAGTTGTTTCCGAAATGTCCCCACATGGCAGTACTTTCAAAGATGGGTTGGGTGAGGTTGAATTTTTCAATAATCCCCTTAGGGGTAAGTTCTGGGTTATTAATATCCAAATCTAGTGATTTAGTGGTTTCATCTTGCATTGTGATTTGGGCAGTGGCCATGACTGGGTGAGCTACACCGATAGCATATGCTAGTTTAACTAGTACTTCTTTGGCGTTTTCTTGGTGTAGGGTTTGAACTGCTAGGTATCTAGCCATATAGGCTCCGGATCTATCTACCTTAGTAGCATCCTTACCAGAAAAGGCTCCTCCACCAATTGGGATTTGAGGACCGTAGTTGTCTACTGCTAGTTTCCTACCAGTAAGGCCAGTATCTGCATCAAAACCACCTTGATCCCAGTCTCCAGCAGGATTGGCATGGATAGTTGGGATATGGGGGTGATGAATAGATACTAGCCAGTCTTGGATGTGGGTAATTAGGTCTGCTTGTTTGGCATGTTGGAAGCTGGTCACTACAGTATCTATCTGATTATCAGCATCTAGGGTGATTTGGGTTTTACCATCTACTGGATAGATATCGTATAGGTATTTAGCTAAAGAGCGAGCCAGGTATAGTTCTTGAGGGATATGGGACTGATTATCATTACATGCATAACCAACCATGATACCTTGGTCCCCTGCTCCACCAGTATCTACACCTTGGGATATTTCTGGGGATTGAGCTACTACGGATATCTGAATATTACCCAGTTCATCCTTAGGTGTTTCAGTGATACGGGAGATGATATTAGCTATCTCTGGTTTAAGGTCTTCTAAGGTGGTGCTTACTGATGTTATTTCACCAAACACAGCGAATGCCTTATGGCCACCCATGGTTTCAATAGCTACACGAGAATTAGGGTCTTTAGATAGACAGTAGTCCAAAATAGCGTCTGAGATACGATCACAGAGCTTATCTGGGTGGTTGGGGGTGACACATTCTGCGGTTTTGAGCATGAAATCAGTATAACCCATATATTGTGTAAAAAACTTAATTTAGGGGCTGCCCATAGTAGTTCTTATTTGTTAGAATAAGAACAGATGAAAAACCAACTGAGAACAATTGATTTATTTGCTGGAATCGGAGGTCTTAGACTTGGATTTGAAAAGGCCGGATTTATAACTGTTTTTGCAAACGATTTTGACCCATATTGCAAGACTACTTATGATGCAAACTTTGATTTTCCAAAACTTACAGTCGGAGATATTTCCAAGATTAATGCGAAGGACATTCCCGAATTTGATTTCCTATTGGGTGGTTTCCCTTGCCAGGCATTTTCAGTAGCTGGCTACAGACAAGGTTTTAACGATGAGAAAGGAAGAGGAAATTTGTTCTTTGATGTTGCTCGGATAATCGAACATCATCAACCCAGGGGCTTCTTGTTAGAGAATGTAAAAAACCTACGTGGACACGATCACGGTAGAACGTTTCAAATTATTCAAGAAACACTTTTAAAGCTTGGTTACCACACTAAATCTGAGGTTCTCAACACTATGGATTATGGTAATGTACCTCAGAATCGAGAGAGAATTTATATAGTTGGATTTAAAGATCCAGAAATGACACGTAGGTTTAGGTTTCCCGATCCCATTCCTTTAACAAAGAGCGTAAATGATCTTCTTGATTCTAGAGTTGATCAGAAATATTACTATAACGATAAGCCTCTATACGAGAAGCTAAAGGAATACGAGATAACTCAAAATAGTGTATACCAGTGGCGTAGACAATATGTGAGGGAGAACAAAAAGGGTGTATGTCCGACCTTAACTGCAAATATGGGTACTGGTGGCCATAACGTTCCCATCATTAATGATGGGTTTGGGATTAGAAAACTCACACCAAAGGAGTGTGTAAGGTTTCAGGGTTTTCCAGAAAGCTACATTTTACCAGCTGAACTGGTAGACTCCAGGCTATACAAGCAGGCTGGCAATTCTGTGAGCGTACCTGTGATAGAAAGAATTGCAGAACAAATAATCGCCGTATTGAATCCTGATACCTTGAGTGTTGCTGAACAAAACAATATCACCGAACCTGTTTTTCAATAATTTTGTCCAATTCGTCGATTAATAAAGCAGAAGAGTCCTTTTGAAGTGATTGGATAATATCTTTCGTACACAAATACTCAACCCAGCTTGAGCTTCTTTCAAATTGTTTAAATGATATTTTAATTATTCCCGGTAGAACTTCCTTGCCATTTACGATAAGAGCTTGATCTGTCTTTAGGTAAATTGAGGACATAAATTCTGAGAGTAGTTCAACCTGTACTATACCTCCGTTCTTAGACGTGATGTGTACGGGTATATATACATCTTTGACGTTTGGTCTAGCTAGCAGTTCATTGTCAATCTTAAGTTTTGTGGGTTTCTTTTTTGGGGATAGTGCTTTAGTAACATTCTCAACTTTAGCTAAATACCATGGGTTATCTCCTTTTGGGCATTTTGTTGTGATCTTTAGTAGATCATCTTTCGTAAAAACACCAAGCAGTCTAAATGTGCCAACGTCTTTTGGCTTGGTAACATCGATGTTTTGAATTAACTGATTGTATTTATCACTTTTTATAAATTCGGAGTATGTCTTAAGTCCTTCGAGAAGGCCTGGGTTGAACAATGAGTCGTCAAATAGGGTGGCTATCATGTCTTCGTGAATGTCCGATTCAATAAATACGTAGAAATCGTCAGTGAGTTGAGCCTCCCTTACTCCGAATAATGCCTGATTGTTTCGAATTGTTTTAATTTCTATTCGCGGCATCCCCTCTACCTCTTCCCAAACACCATCATTGAACAACACGAAAGGAATAATCTTTTCAGAGTGTTTCAACCCTATAATATCTGGTGCATTCTTCGGAGTACTATTATCGTAAATAAAGTAATCGGTTATTACTTTGTATGATTTGTCCTTTAATAAATGATCAAAAATGATTTTTTCTGAAGCTTTGTTGAACCATCTCTCAATATAGCCACCCAACAGGTCTCTTTTTTGCGAAGTTCCTTGAAGATGTAATTCGTCGGCTTTAAATTTCATAAGAATGAAATAAACTATTTCTTGAAGGTTGTGATTTGAAATTTGTATGGGTTCGTACATATTGTTTTATTGGTTAACCTTTTTCTCGACTGCAATCTTCTCATTCTTCAAGAACTTGTATTGGAGGGATTCTGGGTCAAAGCTCTTAGATGACAGTTCTTTTTCTAAGTATTCTAGGTAGGTTTGAAGGTTTAGAGTGGTTAGTTCTTTGGTCTCATCTACTGATAAGGCCATGATATCTAAGCTATTAGTTGCGTTATCCATTTGGATAACTGCATTTCTAATAGTGTAGGTATCGGTATGGGTACCTGCCATGATTCTCATTTCTCCAAACTGAGCAGAAGTTACCATGGTGGCATGGTGGTTAAGGATGGAAATTGGACCAGCATCTGTTTGTACCCAAACACCATCGATTTCTTTATTATCGAAAAGTTTTACGTCTGGAGTGGTGAGTGTGAGTTTCATAGGGATTTAATAAGGTCGATTAATTCAGGGAATTCAGGGGTTAAGAAGTGGCCACCAGTTTCTAATAAATGGAATTTGGAGCCAGGTAATGCCTGATGGTAGCTTTCAGAGTGACTAGAGGGTACCACTGGATCATCTTGTGCATGTAAGAGATGAATATGACCTCCCTGCTCTGCTAGCTTAGTTAATGAATTACTGAGCTTGAAATCTCCTAACGGAGGTTCTAGATTAGTGTCATCATATGGTGCGGAAATCAGGATAGTGGCTTTGATAGCTACAGGGAAAGTATTTTCTGAGAGATATTTAGCCAAGAAGATGCCACCTAAGGAATGACCCACTAGGATAACATCGTTTTGTAAAAAAGGAATTAGACGTTCGAACCAGATCTTCCATTCTTCGTAATGGGCATTTTGCTTGTTTGGCATTTCCGGAGTGAACACCTGATATTCTTCGCCTAAATCTTGATCCAATGTCTGTTTCCATCTTTTCTTGGTCTGAAAGTCTGAGATCTTAACTGGTTCATTCTTAATATACGAAATGAACTCTTCGTAAGATCTAAAGTCAGAACCACCATGGATGAATACTACTTGTTTCATGATTTCTGTAGAGTAATATCTAGCCAGTTTCTGTTATTAAGCACAAGCCACTCGGTATGAATGATTTTGAATTTGCCAGCCAACTTTTTAACATCGGATTCAGAATACAGGTGGAAGTGTCTGGTCCCTAATTCATTCGTTTCAGATATTTCAGTATATGCATCTGCTCCGATCATCGATAGGTGGAATACACCACCTGGTTTCAATGAATGATATGCCTTATCTAATACTGATTTAAGACTATTCAAATCCAGGTGGACCAAAGAAGCAGAGGTGTAGATAATATCGAGATTATCTGGAATAGAGCATTCTTCAATGTCCGCAATCTGGAATTTAAGAAACGGGTATCTTTGAGATGCAATATTAATAAATTCTTCTGATATATCAATCCCAAGATAGCGATTGGTATATTTAGAGAATTCCATGGCATCCCTGCCAGTACCACACCCGATTTCGAAAACGTCAGGATTAGGAGATGCAATATATGATATTAGCCGAGTAATGTCTTTGGTTCGGTCTAACTTATCATACTTATCTGAATACGCTTGTGCGTGGGTGTTATATGCAGATAGTGTTTCTTGTTTTTTGGTAAGGATATCTTGCATATAATCTTCAAAATCTACTTAGCTACCTTTTCTTTACTTCTAGATACAACGTCTTCAATGGTACCAGCCATGTAGAAGTGTTGTTCTTCAATGGCATCGTGCTTACCATCAATGATTTCCAATACAGATCTTACAGTATCGGCAGTAGTGACGTATTGGCCTGGCTGGTTGGTGAAGGTTTCTGCTACGAAGAAGTTTTGGGATAGGAACTTCTGTAACTTACGAGCACGGTTTACCAGAAGCTTATCTTCTTCGGAAAGTTCATCCATCCCAAGAATGGCTATAACGTCTTGAAGTTCTGCATATCTTTGGAGAATTCTCTTAGTTTCAGTAGCAGCTCTAAAGTGATCTTCTCCTACAATATCTTCGGTAAGTGCAGTGGAATATGAATCAAGTGGATCGACAGCTGGGTAGATACCAAGAGATGACAGCTTACGAGAAAGCACCACGGTAGCATCCAAGTGACCAAAGGTGGTAGCTGGAGCTGGGTCGGTAAGGTCATCGGCTGGAACGAACACAGCCTGAACGGAAGTAATAGAGCCTTTTTGGGTAGAGGTAATACGTTCCTGAAGGGCTGCCATATCGGTAGCCAAGGTTGGCTGGTATCCCACAGCAGATGGAACACGTCCCAGAAGTGCAGATACTTCAGCAC
>Ga0079224_100005239_pt1 | contig 16993 bp, 13 predicted proteins | sample Stecom2015_FD_80414 | JGI IMG/M metagenome (GOLD analysis project Ga0079224, IMG submission 80414) | Agricultural soil microbial communities from Utah to study Nitrogen management - Steer compost 2015 | ecosystem: Environmental > Terrestrial > Soil > Agricultural land | place: USA: Utah... | reverse complement strand
AGTCCGTGAATACATTGATTTCTAGGAAGCGTTATGCTGTGCTACATTTAAGGAAACGCTTACTTGTCTTTTATAAAGAGTTGGATAAATAAATGAATCGGTAAAATTGATAAAAACATAAAGTGATGAAACGGATATTCAGAAGTAAATTTAGATTTATTGCCATACCTATACTAGCGGTTACTTTCCTGTTCTTGGTAAGTTATATCGTTATGCTATTATGGAATTTCAGTATTGCAGCAATCTTTAATATACATAGCATAAATCTTTGGCAGGCAATGGCATTATTTGTTCTTTCCAAGGTTCTTTTTGGCTTTGGCAAAGGAGGGCGAAGAGGAGGTGCACCTTGGAGCAAACGGTCAATGCGCGATAAATTTGAAAAAACGAGTGAAATGGATACAGAAAAAATGAGAACCTACATGCGCGAGCGGTGGTGTGATTGGAGGAGCTTTCAAGAGGAAAAATAGAATGGAAATCAACAAAAATTAAGGAAGTATCATGAACCAAGTGTTAATTTTTAAAACGAGTGTTAATGCTCAAAAACATGTACAGCAAGTAGCTGCCTTGTTTAAATCCATTAAGTTAATCAAACAGTGGAGTTTTGATTTAGACGATTGTGATCGAGTCCTACGGGTGGTATCGTTAAATGTCCGTCCCGAAATGATTGAAAATTTATTGAGAACAGAAGGTATATATTGCGAACATATGGAGTATGAGTTGTAAATTCGACGAAGGCCAATTGCTTTTATAGGTATTCACAGATTGCATATAAAAGCAATTACTTTCTCTTTTTTTCTACAGCGTTCGCGAATGACGAGCATTTTGTCTAAGTTTGGAATTTATTTCCAATATTATGCATAATCCACTTTTGAAGCCATTCAATACTCCCTTTAATAGTTTTCCATTTGAAAATATAAATCAAGAAGATTTTAAGCCTGCAATTTTAGACGGTATAGCACAGGCGAAGCAGGAGATCGCACAAATAGTTGACAATCCAGCCGATCCGACGTTTGAGAATACTATAATAGCACTTGAAAAAGCAGGGAAACCATTGCATGTTATCGCTGAAGGTTTTTTTAATATCAATTCTGCTGAAACCAATGACTACCTTCAAAATTTAGCGCAGGAACTTTCCCCTTTACTTGCAGCATACGGAAACGATATAACCCTTAATGAAAGTCTTTTTCAAAGGATAAAGAGAGTATTTAACGATACACCTAAATCAAGTTTGTCTGAAGAAGAATATAGACTGTTAGATAAGACTTATAAAAGTTTTACAAGAAATGGTGCATTACTTGACGCTGTCCAAAAAGAAAGGCTACGGTATATTGATAAAGAGCTTTCAACATTGAAAGTTAAATTCTCACAAAACGTTTTGCATGAAACGAATGCATACACTTTGCATATTACAAGCGAGCAGGATATGGACGGACTTCCGGAGTCTGTAAAAAGTGTAGCAAAGGAAGAGGCAGAGAAAAGAGGAGTGGAAGGCTGGATCTTTACCTTGCAGTTTCCAAGCATGATGCCATTTATGAAGTATGCAAAAAAACGGAATTTAAGAAAGGAACTTTATTTAGCTTCTTCTAAAAAGGCTTTCAACAAAAACGAATACGATAATGAAGAATGTGTTAGAAAAATAGTTGCTTTGAGACAAGAACGCGCCGAGCTACTGGGTTATGAAACACATGCTCACTTTATTTTGGAAGAAAGAATGGCGGCCGAACCCAAACAAGTTGAGGATTTTCTCCATAATTTGTTGATCAAGGCTAAACCTTTTGCGCAAAAGGAAATTGATCAGTTAAGGCATATTGCATCGGCAGACGATATAGACGAATTGATGCCATATGATCACGCATACTATGTGGAAAAATTAAGGGAAGCTAAGTATAATTTTTCTGAAGAAGCTTTAAAACCATATTTCCCGCTTGAAAGCGTAATCAAAGCTGCATTTGATGTAGCGAATAGGCTATATGGATTGACATTTGACAGGCGGAATGATATTCAGAAATACCATCAGGAGGTGGACGTTTTTGAAGTGTCGGAGAATGGTAAACATAAGGCATTGCTTTACGTGGATTGGTTTCCTAGGGAAGGTAAGCGTGCGGGGGCGTGGATGACGAGTTATCGTGGGCAATCAAAGTTTGAGGGTCAAAACATAAGACCTCATATTTCTATCGTTTGTAATTTTTCGCGTCCCTATGAAGATATCCCATCGCTACTGACGTTTAATGAAGTGACTACTTTATTTCATGAATTTGGTCATGCCTTGCATGGAATAATGGCGGATACTGTATATGAAAGTCTTTCCGGTACCAATGTATATTGGGATTTTGTTGAACTTCCTTCACAGTTCATGGAAAACTATTGCTATGATAAAACATTTTTATCTAGTTTTGCAAAACACTATAAAACAGGCGAGCCGCTTCCTTTAGTAGAAATTGATAAGATCGTTGCGTCTGCAAATTTCATGGAAGCTTATCAAACTTTACGACAATTGAGTTTCGGTTTGTTGGATTTAGCCTATCACACAAATCAGTTAAGGCCAGATGATGCAATAGCAGAATTCGAGCGGCGCATTGTAGCCGAAACGCAACTTTATCCGGCAGTCGAGGGCACCGCTATGAGTCCATCCTTTTCCCACATATTTTCCGGTGGGTATTCTGCAGGATATTATTCCTACAAATGGGCTGAAGTTCTTGATGCAGATGCATACGCATATTTTCGAGAAAAAGGTATCTTTAATAGGGAAATCGCTGAAAAGTTTAAGGTTCTACTCAGTAAAGGCGGTACCGTTGATCCAATGCAGCTTTATAAAGACTTTCGCGGGAGGAAGCCTTCAATTGATGCATTGTTAAAACGAGCGGGATTAATCAGTAACTAGGCCAGCCTGTTTGATTTAATTTACGTTTTCCATAGGGCGCTGACCGAGGAAATGTGTCAAATAGTATTCGATGAAAATGAACTTCAATAAAACTCTTATTCTAGTATATTTCGTTTTTGGAATAGCTGAATGTTTTGCTCAAGATATCTTGCGAATCGATTCAAGTTTTTCCAAGGCTGTGAGGAAAGGCACGCGTACCTTGAATGGAATACCTGGTAATAAATACTGGCAAAATACAGCAGACTATAAGCTTAAGGTAAAATTTGAACCAAAAACCCGCCTATTGATAGGAACAGCAGAAATAGATTATCGCAATAACAGTCCGGACACCTTACGTGAAATATGGTTTAAATTATATGCCAATATTTATAAGAAAGGTGTGAACAGGAAATCCAAAATCGAAAAGAAAGATTTAGGAGACGGTTTGACGCTTAAAAAAATTGTGGTTGATAAACACGCGATTGAAAATCATGATGTCATTATTGACGGCACCAACATGAAATTACAGAATGCTGAAGTGCTGCCTCACAGCTCTGCGCATTTTCGAATAGATTATGAATATACCTTGAACGAAGGGTCGCACTTGCGCACAGGAAAAATAGATAATGGTGCCTATTTTATTGCCTATTTTTTTCCTAGAGTTGCCGTATACGATGATATAGATGGTTGGAATAAGTATCCTTATACAGGCGAGGAAGAATTTTATAATGATTTCTGCAATTTTGAAGCAGCAATCGAAGTGCCCGATGGTTACGCCTTATGGGCTACCGGCGATTTAAAGAATGGGAAGAAAATATATCAAAAGCCAATAAACGATCGGGTTGAATATGCAGGTATATCCGACACGATTGTCAATGTCATCGATGAACAGGACATCAAATCCAATGCGGTTACAAAAAGAAAATCTTTTAATACTTTTAAGTTTGAGGCGAAACAGGTAACTGATTTCGCTTTTGCTTTGAGTAATCACTACGTTTGGAAATCCGTCAGTTTAGTTGTTGATTCACTTACTGGCCGGAGAACACGGGTTGATGCTGTTTATAACCCCATACACGAGGATTATAATGAAGTAATCGATTTTGCGGCAAAAACAGTGGAAGGGATGAGCTTTCATTTTCCGGCTTGGCCTTTTCCCTATAGTCATATGACTGTTTTTGACGGACTCGATCAAATGGAATACCCAATGATGGCTAATGATAATCCTACAAAAACGAGAGAAGATGCTATTACTCTAACTAATCATGAGATATTCCATACGATGTTTCCCTTCTATATGGGAACAAATGAAACAAAGTACGGTTGGATGGATGAAGGATGGGCAACTATAGGAGAATGGAAGCTTTCTAATTATGTTGACAGTAGCTATGTGGACGATTATGGAATACAAGCTACGGCTAAAAGTTCCGGCGATCGGAACGATACACCAATCATGACGTTGACTACCGACTTGAAGGGTGGTGGAGCCTTTACAAATTCTTACCCAAAACCGGCGTTAGGGTATCTCTATTTAGAAGGCTATTTGGGAAAGGAATTGTTTCGAAACGCGTTACATCACTATATCAAAACATGGCAAGGAAAGCATCCACAGCCCTTGGATTTTTTTCGTGCTATGAATGCAGGAAGTGGAGAGAATTTGGATTGGTTTTGGAATCGGTGGTTTTACGAAGAGGGCATGCTGGATTTAGCCATTCAGCGTGTCGTAAAACAGGAAAATGATGAATACCTAATAACCGTTAAAAATAAGAGTAATAAACCACTGCCTATCTATCTCACGGTCTATTATTCAGATGGGTCGACAGAAAAGATAAATCGATCGATTGGCATATGGAAGGATGGCGGAAGAACCGTGTCTTTGTTCTTAAACACTCAGAAAAAAATTAAGTCGGTTGCGCTCGGCAATACTTATGTGCCGGATAAGAATAATCAAGACAATGTCTTCTACGTTAATTAGTCATCTTGAATTTTATTATGCATCGTTAAAAACCTTCCCGGTTCGGCGCAATAGTTTATGTTCTAAGTAATTCAGACTGGCATTTGCCGGATGAAAATGCTGCCTAAAAGAAGCCTGATCCTCATACTTTAATATTATGTTAATTAATGTTAAAACTTTTGATCTTTTAGTTGGAGTGTAGATATTTTTAATATTTTAGAGGCCGATTGCCTAAAAATTTATGAAAAGATTAACCTTTATCTTGCTTTTACTTATCTCTTGTTTCAGTTCGCACGCTCAAAACGGATTTTTAATTAAAGGAACAGTAATAGATACTGCTTCCAATATAAAACTTAGCAATACTACCATTAGTATTTTACATGCGCGGGATTCCATGCTTTATAAATTTACAAGAGCTGATCAGATGGGCAATTTTAAATTGGAGGGATTGGAGAAAGGTAAATATATTTTGCTTGTTACTTATCCTAAATACGCTGATTACGTTGAAAATTTCACACTCGATTCGTTAAATGAAATTAACTTCGGATCGATCGATATGATTTTAAAATCTCAGCTTTTAGCAGAGGTGGTTATTACCGGGCGGCAACCGATAACCATTAAGGGCGATACGACTGAGTATGATGCCGCAAGTTTTAAGCTGCAGCCAAATGCTAAAGTAGAAGATTTGTTAAAGCAACTTCCGGGTATACAGGTGGATAAAGATGGTAAGATTACCGCGCAAGGACAAACGGTTAATAAGGTACTGGTAGATGGCGAGGAATTTTTTGGAGACGATCCTACTTTAGTTACAAAAAACATTCGAAGTGATATGGTCGATAAGGTGCAGCTATATGATAAGCAAAGTGACCAAGCCGCCTTTACAGGAGTTGATGATGGGCAAAAAACCAAGACGATCAATATTCAGTTAAAGGAAGACAGTAAAAGGGGGTACTTTGGTAAATTGGAAGCGGCAGCGGGAAATGACGAATTTTATCAGGCACAGGGTATGATCAATAAGTTTAAAGGGAAAGAAAAAATGTCTGCCTACGGAACCATCGGGAATACGGGGAAAGTAGGACTTGGTTGGCAGGATGCAAATAGATACGGTACAACGTCCAATAACATGGAATTTACGGACGATGGCGGCATGATGTTTTATGGGGGAGGGGGAGACGACTTGGAATCGTTCAACGGGCAATATGATGGACAAGGCATTCCTTTGGCACGTACAGGTGGTTTACACTATGATAACAAGTGGGATGGCGATAAACAATCAATCAATACCAACTATAAAATAGGTACATTGGATGTGGACGGTACTCGAAATAATTTGACGCAACGCAACTTACCCACGGGAGTTATCAATGATCGTTCAGACGAGACGTTTAATAACCATATGTTCCGCCATAAACTGGATGCACGATATGACATTAAATTAGATTCGACTACGAACCTGCGTATTTCAGTAGATGGAACCCTGAGAAACAGTGACACCGAAAACAATTATACTTCCGAAAGTAGGAACGGTTCCGGCGGATTATTGAACCAAAGTCAAAGAAGGCTAACCAACAAGGCAGACGATCGGATTTTTAATGCAAGTGCTTTGTTCACAAAGAAATTTAAAAAGATGGGGCGGTCTTTTTCCCTGAATCTGAATCAATCATCCAACACAAACAAAACGGACGGGTTTTTAGATGCAGAAAACGTATTTTATAGTAGTGCCGGCGTGGAAGATAGCGTTTCTAACATCAATCAATACAAAACTAACGATATAGTAAATAACTCTTTTCGATCTAATGTAACCTACTCAGAACCTCTTTTTAAGAACTTCGCTGTGGTGTTGAATTATGGACTTAGTATTAATAGTGGCCATTCTAATAGGCGGTCCTTTAATCAATCGGCAACGGGAGCTTATGACGTATTGGATAGTTTATACAGTAATGATTATAAATTGGATCAAACATCCAACCAGGTTGGGGCCATTTTCAATTATAAGACGGAGAAAACCAACTTGAATTTTGGAGCAAAGGTAAGTGACGTGCGGTTCAAACAACTTGATAGGTACACAGACGATTTGTTTACAAGAAATTTCACGAATTTCAATCCACAGTTGAAGTACCAATATAAATTTTCGCAGCAAAAATCCTTACGCGTTGGATATAATGGTAACAATACACAGCCTACAATCAATCAGATACAACCCGTTAGGGTAAACACAGATCCGCTCAATATCGTATTGGGTAATCCGGATCTAAAGCCTTCTTTTACCAATCGCTTTAATTTGAGTTATTATTCCTACAAGGTGCTCAGCAATCAGTATGTTAATTTTTATGGTAGCTATTCGTTTACCACAAACCCTATCGTAAGTAATACAGTAACGGATTCCGTTGGAAAAAGCACCTATCAATCCGCTAACCTAAAAGATCGAAACACCTCTAATTTTTACGGTGGTATGTATGCAGGTAAGAAAATAAAGAAATTGGATATGCAGATAGGGCTTGATTTGAGTACGAATGGTAATACGTACTATAATTTAACCAATGATAACCTCAATGAGACGAAGTCATACAACTATTCAAGCCGCTTATCTTTATCAAAGTATAAGGAGAAGAAATATGATTTTAGTGTGAATTTTGGGCCAAGCTACAACACTTCTGAATCATCGCTGCAGCCTGAATTCAACAATAACGGATGGGGCATGAGCGGAGATGCGGGGTTCAATATATATTTGCCCGGTAAGATTCAAATAGGATCTGACGGAAGTTATACTTATACGCAAGCGACACAGTCTTTCGATGAAAATTTTGAGCGATTTATATTGAACGCTTATATCACCAAAAAGTTTTTTAAAGAAGAAAACCTTCGTTTTACTATTTCCGGAAATGATCTGTTGAACCAGAACGTAGGCTTTAATCGAAATGCTTTTAATAATACCATTAATCAGAGTAGTTATACAACCATTCGTCGTTATTTTATGTTCTCGGTTACTTGGGAATTTAGCAAAATGGGAGCAAAACCATAGGTTAACCCACATATAAATATTGTGTTTATAAAGTTATTAAGGGAAATGAAAAAAGGAATAAAACTCGCAACCTCCATTGTTCTGTTATTAATAATCAGTCATTTAGTATATGGCCAAAACGTTCGTTTTGTTAATAGCGGAACTATAGAATACGAAAAGAGAGTGAATATGTACGCTAAATTAGCAAAACGCATTACAAAGAGAAATTCAAGCTGGATGCAACAAATTTACGATCAGTACAAAAAGACACAGCCACAGTTCAACTCAGTAAAGGCTACTTTATCCTTTTCGCAAACCGCGTCCTTATATAAACCGATAGAAACCAACATGCCGTCAACTAATAGTTTTTTTAGCAATGATCCTACGATCGATTTGAAAAAAACTATTTATACAGACTTTAAAAATGGTATTTCCGTCAGTGAAAAGAAACTGTACGAAGAGATCTTTCTCGTGGAAGACAGCGTAAGAAAAATTAAATGGAAGATTACCGATGAAACCAGGGAGATCGCCGGATATGATTGCAGACGAGCAAACGCATTGGTAATGGACTCAATCTATGTCGTCGCTTTTTATACGGATCAAATACCTGTTTCGGGCGGACCGGAATCCTTTACCGGGTTACCGGGTATGATTTTGGGTCTTGCGCTACCGCACGATAATACAACCTGGTTTGCCACTAAAGTTAGTGATGTTTCTATACAACCCAGTCCTATTGCGCCGGCAAAAAAAGCGAAAAAAGTTAATAATGCAGGTTTGTTAAGCACCTTAAAAGAGAGTATGGAAGACTGGGGAGAATATGCACAAGAAGTGTTCAAGGCAATGATGCTTTAGGGTATCAATAATTTTTGTTAAGTTTATTCCCATATTCGGGATAAATGCTATGCCTTCGATCGACTGGTTCCTTGTTGCAGAAATTACTTATATCCTTCTTGTTATTGGTGTCTGTCTGCGGATTATATATGAAACCCGATCAAGTACAAAAACACTGGCGTATTTACTATTAACGATATTTGTTCCAATAGCGGGTATCATCCTTTACTTTTCGATAGGAATAAATTATCGGAATAGGAGCATGTATAGTAAAAAGCTACTTTCTGATCAAAAACTGCAAGAACGACTTAAAATACAAATCTATAAATCGTCATTCGATGCCTTACATAGTGTGGGCGATTATGGTCTGAGCTATAAAGGACTTGCTCATATGATTTTGAAAGACATGATGAGTCCGCTGACCACAAGTAATGAGGTTAAGATTTTGATTAATGGAGAGCAAACATTCGACGCAATTTTACAGGCAATTAGCCAGGCAAAAGACCATATACATCTCGAGTACTATACGTTTGAAAACGATGCCATCGGCAATACGATTAAAGATGCACTTATCAGAAAGGCGAAGGAGGGGGTAGAAGTCCGTTTTATTTACGATCATTTCGGCAGCCGATCGATTGATGGGAGCTTTTCTGATGAGTTGGCTGCTGAAGGAGTAGAAGTGTACCCCTTTCATAAAATTACATTTCTTTTATTAGCCAATAGATTAAACTATAGGAATCACCGAAAAATCATTGTGATAGATGGTTATACATCGTTCGTTGGCGGAATTAATGTAGCTGATCGATATGTGAATGATGAAAGACAAGAGCAGCAAATCTTTTGGAGAGATACTCACGTTCGTATAAAAGGACAGGGCTCTTTATACCTTCAGTATATTTTTCTATGTGATTGGAACTTTTGTAGCCCAAATAAGCTCCATCCGGAGCCGCGTTTTTTCAGCGAGCTATCCAGTGAAGAGGGGAGAAGCTTGGTTCAGATCGTGTCAAGCGGACCAGACTCGGTTTCTCCCTCTATTTTATACACCTTGTTGAAGGCCATAGCTACCGCGAAGGAGGAAATTCTTATTACAACGCCTTACTTTATTCCCGGTGAAAGTTTAATGGATGCGCTCATCATTGCTTCGTTAAGTGGTGTCAACGTTAAGCTGTTAGTACCTTATATTTCTGATTCTAAAATTGTAAATGCGGCAGCACATTCATACTACGATGATTTATTAAAAGCAGGGGTACGTATTTTTCGCTATAAAAAAGGATTTATTCATGCTAAGACGATCGTGTTTGACAGTAAATTAGCAATTATAGGAACAGCGAATATGGATCAGCGCAGTTTCGATCTTAATTTTGAAGTTATGTCTCTTATACTGGATCCAAAAGTAGCGGAAGAATTACGCGAAATTTTCAATGAAGACTTATTAAATGCAGAAGAAATAGACGCGGAACGGTGGGAACATCGTGCCAAATGGCGTAAACTACTGGAAAAGTCGGCTAGAATGATATCTCCATTGCTATAAAATATTATTGTTTTATTAACGAAAAGTTAATAAAAGTTCGTTAACTTGGTGAGAGCGAACGCTTAATTTTAACAAATATGAGAGTCAAACATAATTTCACCTTGTACCATTATTTTTTGTGGACACTTATTTTTGTCTTTAAAAAGATATGGCATATCTTAACCTACTGGTTAAAATAAAGATAGGCATTGTTAAAAGTACTGTTTCATCCCTTTCATTATGCAGATGAAAAGGGATTCCTTTCCCTGTTTTTTAAGAATTGCTATCCGTGTTGTTAGTTATGATATGTATGTCTCGCTGAGGGTAGGGCATACTTATGTTATGTTGATCTAGAGCTTCTTTAATTTTCTGATAATTGGCATGATAAACCGGCCAGAACTCTTTGTTATTAACCCATCCTCTTATAACTAGCACAACGGCGTTGTCACCTAAAGAATCTACCAATACAGCTGGCTTCGGATCTTTTAGAATTTGTTCATCGTTCTCCAATACATTAAGAATTATTTTTCGTGCCGTATCAATATTATTATTATAGGAGATGCCTATTTTGTATTCCGCCATCCGAGTAGGATTGTCGGACACATTATTAATAACAGCGTTAGCCAAGGGACCATTTGGCGCATATACAGTCGTGCCGTTTCCTGCTTTTAGCGTAGTATATAAAATATCTATTTTTAATACCGTTCCTGAGACATTGTTATTGGTCGTTATAAAATGGCCAACACGAAAAGGTTTAAAGAGCAGGATTAAAACACCTCCTGCAAAATTAGATAAGCTGCCTTGCAGCGCAAGACCAACGGCCAATCCCGCAGCACCTAGCATTGTAACAAAAGACGTCGTTTGGATACCTAAGGTGGAAGCAACACTCAAGAACAATAGAACGTAGAGCAAAACACGTATAATGCTGGTCAAGAATTCAGCAAGTGAAATATCGATTTTTCCACTCGTAAACCGTTTATGTAAAAAACGAACTAATACCTTAATTAGCCAAATACCTAAAACTAATGTGATTATAGCCAGTAAAAGCGAGGGAAGTTTGTCAATAAAAGAATCGATCAAATTTTCAATGGTTCTTTCTACTCTGTTATTCATTGTTGTTTGTTTTTTTGCACTTTGTCGGAATACTAATGATATAACCCGCAAAAGCAATTACAGTTTCGAAAATTATTTTTTCAATTTAAAAGCCTACTTTAGGCTTTTTTCTTATGTTGGATCTGTTTAAAATGATCAAATTATTGAATTGTGATAGAATAACCAGCTTCAAATACGTGACCTGGGGCTAAGGATACGATGCCTTCTTTTTTTTCTATAGTGGAAGTGCCGGCCTCACTATCTGCGTATCCCAGCCAAGGCTCAATACAAACGAAAGGTGCACCCGGTTTCGCCCAGATACCTAAAGATTTAAAATCAGAATAACTGATGAGCAGCGCGTGAGGGTGATTTTTACTTCGAATAGCTACACGTTTACTTAGCAATGTTTTAAAAACAAGAGCATCGGTATCAAAAAGGTTTTCATTTAATTGCAGCTTTCTATTGTCAAGTAAAATCGTTGATTCCTCGCCGTTAAAATAACCGGCGTCAGAAAGGTGATGGCGTATCAAGGGCTCGTCTTTTTCAAACTCCAGGTAATAATCATTATAATGTTCATAGGAAAAAAAAGGCACATTGAAGGCGGGATGGGCTCCTACTGAAAAATAAATCGGCTTCGTCTCTAGATTGATGACTTTGTAAATGCACTTAAGGGATTCGTTTTCCAGATGGTAAATAACCTGAAACTCAAAATGGTATGGATAAACACGTAATGTTTCCTGATTATAACGTAATGAAAAGATTGCATGTGTGCCCGATGACTCAATAACTTGAAAGTTGGTATGTCTTGCAAAACCGTGTCTGGCTAATTCATAGATTTGGCCATCAACAGCTAGGTGGTTATCTTTTAAGCCGCCAACAATGGGGAAAAGATTAGGGGCATGCCATGGCCAAAAGCTTGGATCTCCTTGCCAAATATATTCATGAGCCATGTTCTTGTTATAAATTGAAGAAAGCTCTGCGCCCTTTTTTTTAATATTTACGCGGATATATTCGTTGCTTAATTGAATCATGTAAACAGGAAAGAATAATTGTTATCTGGTAAAGATAATAAAGCTTCTGTTGCTAAACAAGTTTGGGATAATTGAACCAAACTAAATTGCCGGTTCCTATACTTACCTCACTCCATTGCTCTATGTTAAAAGACAGAAAGCCTATTGCACAAGTGGGGAAATCGATGGCTGCATCATCGCAAAGATACTCCGCCAACAAACTAACGCCCGGATTGTGTCCAAAGATTGCTACGCAATCCGCTTCAGCTTGGAATGAATTGATGACCTTCAGTAAGGTAGGAACATCGGCTTCATATATGGCTGCTTCTTCCTGTATATCGGCCTCAGAAAATTTTAACTCTTTAGCAAAAATTTTAGCGGTAGAAATGGCACGATTGGCAGGGCTGCTCACCAACCGATCTGGGCGTAAATTTTGCAAATTTAACCGTTTAGCCATTATAGGGGCGTCTCTCAATCCGCGCTTATTTAACGGTCTATCAAAGTCCGGGAGATCAAAGTTCCAGTCCGACTTGGCATGACGAATCAGGTATAAATATTTAGCCATAGCTTAATGTTTTTTCAATTTTTGTGACGATTTGTTCAGGACTAATGCGTTCAATACACGGAATCCCATCACATAAACAGGGTTTATTGCCGTATATGGAGCTAGGTCTTGCGGGGTGGTGAAACTGTAGGCAGTCATCTTCTTTTTGGCCAAAGCCCAAAAAACCAGCATAGGGATGCGTTGGCCCCCAAACGGATATTACTCGAGTGCCTACCAAAGAAGCCATGTGCATGCCGGAGGAGTCCATACTGAGCATAAGATCTAAGTTAGCTATTAAATCAAGCTCGTGGGTTAAGTCTACCACACCTATTACATTGGTAACATGCGCGTATTTTTTCTCCCATTTTGTCGCCATTTCTTGTTCCGTTTCGCCTCCACCGAATATAAACAGTTCGTGATTACGACTTAAAACAGCGATTACTTCCTCCATTTTATCAAGCGGATATACTTTATACCGATGTTGCGCGAAGGGAGCGATACCTATTCGCCTCAGCGCAGAAGAACTATTAAATTGACGCAAGAATGCAGCAGGAAGCGGCCTGGTCTTTTTTACTAATTTATTTGTTAGCCGAATAGAGAACCCAAGCGACTGAAACACTTCTGCATAACGCTCAAAAGTCGATTTAAGAGGGATTAAATGCTTGTTCTGAATGCGCGTTAGAGCTCTTTTTTCAGCTCTTCCTTTGTCTATTCTTTTTATTGGAATAGTAGTTAGTCTAAAGAATGTAGAAAGAATACGACTTCTGAGGCTGTCATGAAGATCTGCTATTGCATCTATCTTATAATTTCGCAGCTCTTTGAACAATCTATACAAGCCTCTTAGGCCCCGGTGCTGTTCTTTTGGATAAATAGGATGAAAGCGTATCTGGGGATTTGTATCAAAAAAAGGTTTGAAAAAAGGCCTACTTACCAGAATTATGCTGACTTGGGGATGTTGTTCACATAGCTGTTCTATAACGGGTGAAATCATAGCGACATCGCCCATTGCTGAAAAACGAAAAACCAAAATGCTCCTTTTATTCATGTGTTATTCACCCCTAACGTATTCAGAGGTTTCTTATTTCTTTTCGCCTGTATATAAAACCGGATTCAGCGAGGGATCATTATACATCTTCATCTGTTTGTATACTTTCATATATTTTTTTCCCATTTTAATATCTTCGAGTAACTCATCGATGCTATTGGAAAGATCTTCCCGCTGCTCTAATAATATACGAAGCTTTTGACCACACTGATCGCGATGTTCAGGCGTGGCATCACGACGTTCAGCCTCAATTTGCATGTGATAAATTTTCAATGCCAGGATAGAAAGCCTATCAATAGCCCAGGCAGGACTCTCCGTATTTATCCTAGCATCCGGTAGAGGCTTTACATCTTTGAATGCATTTAGATAGTAACTATCTATGTATTCAACCGTATCTGTGCGGTCTTGATTGGACTGATCGATCCTCCTTTTCCATTTTAGCCCTTCCACCGGAGCGATATTGGGATCACGTACTTCGTCTTCCATATGCCACTGTACCGTGTCTATCCAACATTTAAGATATAGTAAATGTTCCAGCGTATGAGCTTCATAAGGATTCTTTATAGGATGGTCTATATTATTAAGAACATGGTAATCGTGAATAGCTTGACTGAATATTTTATTAGCGTGTTGTGCGATCATTCTCAAAGGTAATTATTTTATACTTGTTTTACGAGAGCTAAAGTAGCTGTCCAATTTTTCCAGATCAAAACAATTGAGGCATTGCGAGGCTGTAAGTCCTCCTTTTCTTGCCACTAAAGTTCCATAACGCATATCGTGAAATCCTTCTACGCGATGGGCGTCGGGATTGATGGAAAGATAGACACCCTTCTCAATCGCATAACGGTGCCAGCGCCAATCTAAATCTAATCTTAACGGGTTTGCATTGACTTCGATGGCTACCCCATTGGCAGCACAGGCATCGATTACCTTTTTATAATCAATGGGATATCCCTTTCTGCTTAACAGAAGGCGCCCGGTTGGATGCCCTAAAATGGTCGTATAAGGATTTTCAATAGCTTTGATTAAACGTAGGGTAGCTTTTTCCTCGTCCATTTTCAGGTTGGCATGCACAGAAGCAACTACAAAATCAAATTCTCTTAATAACTCATCCGGGTAGTCCAAAGAGCCGTCTCCCAAAATATCCGACTCAATACCTTTAAAAATCTTAAAAGGATATAATGTTTGATTTAACGAATCTATTTCTTCCCATTGCAATCTTACCCGGTCCTCTTTTAAGCCATTTGCATAAACTGCTGTCCGAGAGTGATCACATATCCCTAAATATTGTAACTGAAGAACGTCTTTGCAATATAGAGCCATCTCTTTCAGTGAATGAACGCCGTCGCTATAGGTGCTATGATTATGCAAAGTGCCTTTTATATCGTCATAAGTTATAAGGTTAGGAAGTGTATGGTCGTGGGCTTTTTGGACTTCATCCAAGCCTTCACGCAATTCAGGTTCAATAAAGTCTAAGTTTAATTGACGGTAAATTGCCTCTTCACTTTCCGCATTAGGAACTCCTTTTTCATAAAGTTGTTCGAGTAACGCGATGTGCTGTTGATTACCTGTGGTGATTAATAGGTGCTTAGAGAACTCATTTACGTTGCTTAAAATAAAATGTATAGGAAGACCGCTTTCGTGAACTGTCCGAATTTTATTTTCCTGATAATCAAATTGGATAAGTCGCTTATCTTTTTCAATATATATCAATATTTCCTCGGCACTGGCAGTTGTAATCAATTCGACCGATGATAGTAATTCCAATTTGCGCCTGAAATCACCTGTATAACTCAAGAGATGTTGGTCGGAAAGCATCTCTTTGAGTGTATCAAAAATTGAACTGGCTAACTTCTCTGCCTGGGAATATAAAAATAAACCTTGACTGGCCATATTAAACTCAATGGCCATCTTGATTTCTTCTTGTGTTTTTAGCCCGAACCCCTTTGCTTCGATCAGTCGATTTTCGTTACACGCATAGTAAAGCTCTCCTAACGTTTCGATTGCAAGCGTATTCCATATGATCAAGATTTTTTTTGGCCCCAAACCTTTTATTGTTAGCATCTCTAAAATGCCTTCAGGTGTTTTAGCGAGTAATGCCTCTAGATCCTCTATACAGCCCGTATGGATAAGCTCCCAAACTTTTGATGCTATGCTTTTGCCGATACCTTGCTCTGCACTTAATTCTTGTTCCGTTTTATCAATAATTTTAAAAGGTAGCTTATCTAGCTTAAAAGCTGCATTAGCTATCGCTTTAGTTTTGAAGGAATTCTCGCCATGTAATTCCATCAATTGCGAAAGCAATCTAAATTTGCGGGATATAATTTTATTTTCCATTTCGATGTATTGTTAACGGGCTTCGAAGCTTTGCCAATATAACGGGCAAACTTACGTATATAGACGATATATAACAAAATGTGCGCAACCAAAAAAGGGCACTCCTTTCGGAGTGCCCTTTTTTGGTTGCAGCACGATAAGATTTAATGAATATTAATCATATACGGTAATCTTGCCTGTATACCGCTTTGTTGCATAACCTGCTTTGCTTGTTCGTAAAGAAGGTAGCCTTCATTCATTTCTTTCTTCATTATCCAAGTCTTCAGCTTATCGCTGGAAGAACCGAGAAAAGCTTCTAAAGGATCTTTCATGGCAGGGTAGCTCACCAGTTTATAGTCTTTCAATTTGGCTTTACGAGCTGCAGCTGTAATAGCTTCATTGAAACTGGCTAAACGATCAACTAAACCAATTTTTGCCGCTTGTGCACCTGTCCATACCCGTCCTTGACCGATACTATCTACTTGGCCTTGACTTATTTTTCTACCGTTAGCTACTTTTTTTGTAAAGGTATCGTACGTCTTGTTTACTTCTTGTTGAATAAGGTCGCGCTCGTCCGCTGTAAGTGGTCTATTAACACTCATTAGGTCAGCATATTTTCCTGTTTTTACTTGCTCAAACGTAATTACCGATGTGGTGTTACGAAAGCTCTGCAAATTTGCAAGGATACCAAACACACCGATTGAACCTGTAATGGTATTCGATTTAGCAAGAATGGAATCGGCGGCGCAGGCAATATAGTAACCCCCCGGAGCTGCAACGTCGCCCATTGACCCGATAATAGGTTTTACCTTTTTTGTCAGTTCAACTTCTTT
>Ga0079224_100005238_pt1 | contig 16993 bp, 11 predicted proteins | sample Stecom2015_FD_80414 | JGI IMG/M metagenome (GOLD analysis project Ga0079224, IMG submission 80414) | Agricultural soil microbial communities from Utah to study Nitrogen management - Steer compost 2015 | ecosystem: Environmental > Terrestrial > Soil > Agricultural land | place: USA: Utah... | reverse complement strand
TCGTGATTATGACCATGGGTATCACTTTTTAAAATAACATTAAATTTTGTTGAAGTAATTCCGTTTTTGATGACCTTTTTCCAATTCAATTCGTATTCATCTTGAAAATGTAGTTTTTTTAATTCCTCAACAAGATGATGTGGGTCTGCACCTGCGTCAAGTAATGCTCCAATTACCATATCCCCACTAATTCCAGAAAAGCAGTCAAAATAGAGTGTTTTCATAATTATTTTTGTTCTCCTTTACGAGCAAGTTGGTCAATCAAGACCGCATTGTATGCTCCGCCGAAACCATTATCAATATTCACCACACTAATTCCAGATGCACAAGAATTAAGCATGGTTAAGAGAGCTGACAGTCCGTTAAAGTTTGCCCCATACCCAATACTTGTAGGAACGGCAATGATGGGATGAGAAACTAAACCACCAACGACACTTGGTAGTGCGCCCTCCATACCTGCAACAACAACGGATACATTCGCTTGTTGAATTTCTTCAATATTATCAAGTAGACGATGGATACCAGCTACCCCAACATCATAAAAACGACGAATATTACTACCCAACACTTCTGCTGTGATGGCAGCTTCTTCAGCGACTCTTAAATCAGAGGTTCCAGCACAAATGATGGCAATAAAGTGATTACTTTCGTTATGTACCTGTGTATGGTCTTTCCAATAAAGAATTTGTGCTGTTTCATTGTATATAAATTCAGGGTTTGATTGTAAGATAAATTCCGCTTTTTCCTGATTAATTCGGGTTACAAGGACACGATCTCCGCGACCTTTAATTACATTGACAATTGAAAGAATCTGTTCCTTTGTCTTTCCCTCACCAAACACAATTTCAGGAAAGCCCTGTCTGTTTTTTCGATGGTGGTCAATTTTAGCAAACCCTAAATTTTCATAAGTAGCAAGTTGTTGCTTAGCACTCTCGATACTTAACGTTCCTTGCTTTACTTGCTCTAATATTTCTTCTACCATATTTCACACACCTTAATCGATATAAAATCGATGGTTCTTGAAGCGTCAGTAGTCACTGACGCCAAGATTACTTAGAAATGTTTTACAATATCTTTTTCAATCGCAACATATTTTTCAAAAATGGTTTTATATTTTTCATGAGTTTCCATATTTGGAACAACTGGTTCGCCCATTGGAATATTATGTTTAATTTCTTCAAAGGAATTAACTTTACCTATACCAACCAGCGCTGTCCATGCTGCGCCCCATGCAGCACTATGATGTGTTTCTGGTACATATACTTCTTTCCCAAACACATCAGCAAGCATTTGAAGCCATAAGGATGAGCGTGCTAGACCACCGTTGACATAAAGCTTATTCGTTTCTCCAGCTTGTTTCTCTAGTGCCTTGCCGATTTGGTATAAATTAAATGTAATTCCTTCTAATACAGCGCGAACAAAATGTTCTGTTTTATGTGTAACAGACATTCCAAAGAAATTTCCTCGTGCATTTTGATTCCATAAAGGAGCTCTTTCTCCATTTATATATGGGTGGAAAAATAAACCGTCTGCACCAGGTTCAACCTTTGAAGCTTCTGCGGTAAAATGATTAAAGTCTTTCTGATAGTTAAGAGTTTCTTTTAACCATTGAAGGGCAATTCCACCATTATTTGTTGGACCACCTACAATAAAATATTCTTCCGAGAATGCATAACAGAAAGTTTCATGGTCTTTATTTGATTGGAAGCCTTTTGTAAACTGACGAATAGCTCCACTTGTACCAACAGTTACCGCAACTTCTCCAGGTGAAATAGCACCTATACCTAAATTGGCAAATTGACCATCGGCAGCACCGATGATAAATGGCATTTCACTTGAGATCCCCATTTCTTCAGCAATTGTTGGATTGATGCTTGTTAATTGATAAGTTGGTGGCACAATCGTCGAAAGCATGTCTTCTGTAATACCAGCTTTATCGAGAACTGCTGCATCCCATTGAAATGTCTTCCCATTAAACATTCCAGTTGCAGATGCCATCGAGTAATCAATCACGCGCTCGCCAAACCATTTTAATAGTAAATATTCTTTAATGGATAAGAAATAGTTTGATTGAGTATATGGAATATAATCGACTTCCTTCATCCAAATCAGCTTTGCTAACGGTGACATCGGATGAATCGGCATACCAGTTCTTGAATAGATTTCAAGACCGTTTGTTTCCATAAGTTCAGTTGCTTGTTTAGTACTTCGTCCATCTGCCCAAATAATAGCTTGAGAAAGAGCTTCTCCATCCTCTCTCATACAAATAATGGAATGCATGGCAGCGGAAATACCTAAGCTAATAATCTCTTCCTTGTTAACATTCGCTTGCTTGATGGCCATATTTATAGCCTTTACAGCAGAACGTTCAATTTCATCAGGATCTTGCTCGACCCAACCTTGTTTAGGGTAATATGAGGTCACTAGATCCTCTGCTTCTGCAACTACTTTACCATCTAAAGTAAAAACTACTGCTTTTGCACTGGTTGTCCCAAGATCGAGACCAATAACGTACTCATGTGACATACCTACATCTTCCTTTACACGTTCTATATGATGTTCAAAAATGGTTGAAAATGACACAACGAAAGAGATATTTCCATTAGATTCCATTACATCCTGAGGAACCGTGGTGACTGGCTTCTCTATTCCTAACATTTTATTCAAAGCCACATTGGTTTAACTTTCATGCGTGGGACGTAACGATTTTTGTCGTCGTGGGTCTTTTTCATAACCTTTTGAACTCGTATTTCGTTTGAATCTTTGTTAGTTTGTGACTTAATGTTACCATATTATTCTTTCCAAAGAAAAAGCTTTGGAAAGATTCCAAAGCATTCTCATTAGAAAAGCGCAAGGCGCGCTAGCTTAGGTTACACTGAATAAGACAAGTGCTGATAGATGGTACAATACCTTCATAAAAGCGGTTGACTTAGACTGCAAGAACCGATGGCGCCTGGAGCTCGTAATAATCTTTAAGAAAGTACTTTATTCATACTTCCACTCTTGTAACCGACTAAATCTAGTGTGATATATTTATAGCCAATTGAGTTTAATTCTTTTGAAATAGTTTCATGGTTCTCCAAAACGATTTTCATATCATCTGGTTCAACCTCAATCCGTGCAATTTCCTGATGTGTACGAACGCGGACCTGACGAATATCTAATGATTTTAGAAAGCTTTCTGCCTTTTCAACTTTAGTTAATTTTTCAATTGTGATTTTTTCACCGTAAGCAATCCGTGAAGATAGACATGCAAAGGAAGGTTTGTTCCAAGTTGGCAAATCAAGCTCACGGGATAATTCCCTGATTTCATCTTTAAAAAGATTTGCTTCTTGTAATGGACCACGTATGCCTTTTTCTTTGGCTGCTTTCATACCAGGACGGAATTCATTCATATCATCTGCAATAACTCCGTACACTACATTGTGTAAACCTTCTCGTTCCATAACAGGAAGGAGATGATCAAACAGACTGCTCTTACAGAAGTAGCAACGATTCCGATCATTCTCAGTATATCCTGGAATAGCAAGCTCTGATGTTTCTATCACACGATGATTGGCACCTATATGTTTTGCAAGAACTTGAGCTTCTTTTAACTCAGTTGAGGGATAGGTTTCTGAATCAGCTGTTACTGCAAGTACATTCTCTTTCCCTAGTGTATCAACAGCTACCTTAAGTAAAAAGGTACTATCAACACCACCAGAAAATGCAACGACAACAGATTCCATCTCTCGGAGAATTGACACAAGCTTTTGATACTTTTCATCGATCATTTGCCTTCTCCCCTTTGCTCCCAGTTGTAAATTAGTACTTTTATATTTATATTGTTTTAAAAAAATAAAAGAAGGTGAAAGTGTCCCTACTTTTTTAGTTACCCATTCTTGGGTAGTACACTTAATCAGACATATACGGGCAGTTGGGTTCCCACTTATCTTCTAGTTCCTTAGAATTGTAAAGTGGGAATCTGACTGCCCGGAAAGAGTGGAATAGATTAGATAGTCATAGCTCCGAATCCACCGTCAACGCGAAGGAATGTTCCAGTTACAAAGCTAGATGCTTTTTCACTTGCAAGGTAGATTGCAGCTCCTTTAAGCTCATCAGGGTTTCCGAAACGATTCATTGGAGTGTGACCCATGATAGATGCAACACGCTCTTCACTTAAGATTTTACGATTTTGTTCAGCTGGGAAGAATCCTGGAATGATTGCATTTACACGAATGCCGTGTGGTGCAAATTCTCTAGCCAAGAATTGAGTCATGCTGTTAACACCAGCTTTTGAAACTGAATACGTAAATACTTTAGAAAGTGGTGTTGTAGAAGACACAGAAGAAATATTAATAATACTTCCTTTGCGTTCTTTGTCGATCATTTTCTTAGCGAAAATTTGTGTTGCAATGACATAACCTTTTAGGTTTACATCCATGATTTTGTCATACTCATCCATATCAAGTTCGAAGAATGGAGTTGGGCTATTCATACCAGGTGCGTTAAGAAGAATATCAATTCCACCTGACCAAGCTTCAATTTCGCTTGCAGCCTTTTCAAGTGATTCACGGTCAAGTACGTCTGCTGTGAATGCTTTTGCAATTCCGCCCTCTGCCTCGATTTCTTTTACAACTGCTTCCGTTTTTTCAAGGTTACGTCCAACAATGGCTACTTTTGCGCCTTGTTCTGCAAAACCTTTACAAATAGAAGAACCTAGTACACTATTTCCACCGATTGCTACTGCTGTTTTTCCAGTTAAGTCGAATAAATTAGTCATGTCAATTCCCCATTTCTTTATGTAGTTAGAACTATTAACTTGAAACGGGATCTTACCCCCGTTTCAAGTTCTAAAGTAAGTTTCCGTTTTCGTCAAAATTGAATTCATAAGGTTCAGATGCCTGCTCCATATTTGGATGTTTCTGAATGTATTCTAGAAGGGCTTCAGATACCTCGATTTCACTCACATGTAATGTATCTTTTATACGGACCATTTTAACTTTTGTAAAGTCTAAGATATTACATGTCTTAATAGCCGCTTGAATAGCTTCTTTATCATTGGGTAGTGTAGTTGCAATTTTTGTTGGTGCAACAACTGTAGAAGTTAACCCATTTGCATAGGTGAATTCACGGTCCATTTTATCAACTAGACGTTGAGTTGTGAAATCAGCTGTTCCTACACCATTTGCATTTCCTTCTGTTTCTGGAGTAAGGTCTAGGACAACCATTTTGTTCACATCAGGGCCACCGTGTGCATACGGAGTTGGGTACCGTCCCGTAATATTAGGATCCATACCGTCCCCACTTATGTTTTTACCAATTTGATCAATGATAAGAACATCAATTTGGTCAAAGAATAATTTTGGTAGTAATTTTTTAGCTTGGGCTTGAAGCTCAGGTTCTTTTTCGACAACTTCGTCTGGAAGCATAACTTCAAGTCTTGCAACACGATCAAAAGCATTTTCAACTGTAGCAACACCAAATAGGAATGGTGTTTTTTCCATAATCATTTGAGCCATTGCTGGAACATTCTCAGCCATGTATTTAAACCCTAATTGATGGCATGCCTCTGCGCCTTTTTGCTTGCCGAGACCAATGCTGATCATTTTTTGGATTCCACTTTCCACTGAACCACGGAAAGCTGTATGTGGTTTTACTCGGTTGATGACAACAATGCCATCTGCTTCTGATGCATACTTATCTATATAAACTGGTAAGCCATTTGGTAATTCACCAAGTTTTATGACTTCCATTGATGATCGAATTTCACATCCAGCACTTTCTTCTGTCACACCGAGATGTTTTAACACTTCTCGTTGTCCTTCACCAGTTGCGCCACCATGGCTACCCATACTAGGTACGATGAATGGTGTTGCACCTTGGTCTTTGATGAACTGAACAGTTGTTTTAGTGATATCAACCAGCGCGTCAATTCCACGACTTCCAACTGCAATGGCAATTTCCATGCCTGGTTTGATCGTTTGTTTTACTTCATCTCGTTGAAGTTTATTTGTTAATTCTTCTACAAGATTTTCGATTTTTGAATCATCAAAGTTTTGTTTCACTTTCACCATTTTTGGAACAGGAATATCCTTTAATAACTCTTGGAGAATACCCATAAAAGACTCCCTCCTTATGAACATTAGATTTATAAAAATAGTTTACGTATGTTCAGAATACAATGTCTCTTATATTCCTATTAAACAACAAAACATTTGGAGGCTTAAATATGTAATCCCTTACATCTAGAGATGGGGTTTTTACAAAACAAAAGCCGGGGTTTCAATGTTGAAACCCCAACAATGTTTTTTCTCGCATTCACTGGCAGTAAGATCTCCGCTTCTATACTTCAGGGGAAAATCAATTGTCAGTAAAAGCTAGACAAGAAATACAAGGACTAAATTCGTCACGTTCTGTGACAGCGTCTTTGTGACCCAACTAACATGAAGTGGGAGAAGACCTCTCCTACTTCATGAAGTTTCATTTTATTCCATCCAGTTCGTATGGAATGTACCTTCTTTGTCCACACGTTGGTAAGTGTGAGCACCGAAATAGTCACGTTGTGCTTGAAGAAGGTTTGCAGGTAAAGTTTCAGTGCGGTAGCTGTCATAGTATGCAACTGCACTTGCGAAACTTGGAACAGGAATTCCGTTTTCAACTGCAAGTGAGATTACTTTACGTAATGAAGCTTGGTAACCTTCTGCAATTTCTTTGAAGTAAGGGTCTAATAATAGGTTTGGTAATTGCGCATCACGATCATATGCATCTTTGATTTTTTGTAGGAATTGCGCACGGATGATACAACCACCGCGGAAAATCATTGCGATTTCGCCGTAGTTTAAATTCCAGTCATACTCGTCAGATGCTGCACGCATTTGAGCGAAACCTTGTGCATAAGAAATAATTTTACTTAAGTAAAGTGCTTTACGTACAGATTCAATAAGTTCTTGTTTATCTCCATCAAATGGTTGTACAGATGGTCCAGAAAGAACTTTGCTTGCTTTTACACGCTCATCTTTCATAGCTGAGATGAAACGAGAGAATACAGATTCAGTAATGATTGGTAGTGGAACACCTAAATCAAGAGCATTTTGGCTAGTCCATTTACCAGTACCTTTTTGACCTGCAGTATCAAGAATTAGATCAACAAGAGGTTTACCTGTTTCTTCATCTTTTTTAGTGAAGATATCTGCAGTGATTTCAATTAAGTAGCTGTCTAGTTCACCTTTGTTCCATTCAGCAAATACTTCATGAAGTTCGTCTGTACTTAATCCAAGCACATTCTTTAAGATGAAGTAAGCTTCACAGATTAATTGCATATCTCCGTACTCGATACCGTTGTGTACCATTTTCACATAGTGCCCTGCACCATTTGGTCCAATATATGTACAACATGGGTCACCTTGTACTTTCGCAGAGATTGCTTTTAGAATTGGTTCAACTAGCTCATAAGCTTCTCTTTGACCACCTGGCATAATAGAAGGACCAGTTAATGCTCCCTCTTCACCACCAGAAACTCCAGTTCCAATGAAGTGAATTCCAGTAGATTCTAATTCTTTGTTACGACGGATAGTGTCTTGGAAGAATGTGTTTCCACCATCAATTAGAATATCATTTTCTTCAAGATATGGTTTTAAAGATTCGATTGTTGCATCAGTTGCTGCTCCAGCTTTAACCATTAATAAAATCTTACGTGGCTTTTCTAATGAATTAACGAATTCCTCAATTGTTTTTGCACCAACAAAGTTTTTGCCAGCTGCTTCATTATTAAGGAAATCTTCTGTTTTTTCATATGAACGGTTAAATACAGCTACAGAGTATCCTCTGCTCTCTATGTTTAACGCTAGGTTTTTACCCATTACAGCCAATCCAACTACACCAATTTGTTGCTTAGTCATAAAAATCATACCTTTCTCAGTTATGTAATAGAAATAGGAAACAAATCATAAAGTTATTTTGTGTATCTTTTAATGGATTATAACATCTATTTAAAAGATTATGGTGATGCAAATAATTAATTTGTTTCCTAAACTAACTATTTATATATAGAAGAATATACTGTTTACATCAATTCGTCAACTATTGAAATTCATAGATTCTATAAAATTATTAAACTTTTATTTTTTGAAATATCTCAAAAACTATGAAATTTTATAATTGATTATCTAAAAAATAGTGTTACAATGAGTAATAATTTAAATTTTTTGATTTTACTTTATTCTACAAAAGTGTTCTACTTAATTGAATGAAAGTAAATTTTAAATTGGAGGTAAAATTAGATGTCTGAATTACGTAGTAATATGATTAAATCAGGAATTGATCGTGCTCCTCATAGAAGCTTGCTTCGTGCAGCAGGAGTAAAAGAAGAAGATTTTAACAAACCATTTATTGCAGTAGTAAACTCATATATTGATATTGTTCCAGGACATATTCATTTACAAGAGTTTGGAAAAATCGTGAAAGATGCCATTCGTGAAGCTGGCGGCGTTCCATTCGAAATGAACACAATTGGTGTTGATGATGGAATTGCGATGGGACATATTGGAATGAGATATTCTCTACCAAGCCGTGAAATTATTGCTGATTCAATAGAAACAGTTGTATCTGCTCACTGGTTTGATGGAATGGTCTGTATTCCAAACTGTGACAAAATCACTCCAGGTATGATGATGGCTGCGATGCGTCTAAATATCCCTACTATCTTTGTTAGTGGTGGTCCAATGAAAGCTGGTCGCGATGCTGCTGGTAACCCACTTAACCTAAATTCAGTATTCGAAGGAGTAGGCGCTTATCAGTCAGGTAAGATTGACGAAGCAAGATTAACAGAAATTGAACAGTTTGCCTGTCCATCATGTGGTTCTTGTTCTGGTATGTTTACTGCTAATTCTATGAACTGTTTAGCAGAAGGACTTGGACTAGCTCTTCCTGGCAATGGTACAATTCTTGCTGTTTCAGAAGAAAGAAAAGAATTTGTTAAAAAATCAGCGAAACAATTAATGAATTTAATTGAAAAAGATATAAAACCACGTGATATCGTGACAGTTGAAGCAATTGATAATGCATTTGCGTTAGATATGGCAATGGGCGGTTCTACAAATACTGTCCTTCACACTCTAGCAATAGCAAATGAAGCTGAGATCGAATATTCATTAGAACGTATTAATGAAATTGCAGCACGTGTTCCACATCTAGCAAAAATTGCTCCTGCTTCTGACCATCACATTGAAGATGTCCATGAAGCTGGTGGCGTTAGTGCAATTATTAATGAACTACTTAAAAAGCCAGGTGCAATTGATGGTGACCGTATAACAGTTACAGGTAAAACATTGAGAGAAAATGTAGAAGGCTGTGAAATTACTAATCATGAAGTGATTCGTCCACTTGACAATCCACATTCTGAAACTGGTGGATTAGCTATTTTATTTGGTAACCTAGCTCCTGAGGGTGCTGTCGTTAAGGTTGGTGCAGTTGATCCAGCGGTTGGCGGTTACCACAGAGGTCCTGCTATTTGCTTTGATTCTCAAGAGGATGCATTATCAGCAATTATAGTTGGTAAGGTAAAAGAAGGCGATGTCGTCGTGATTCGTTATGAAGGCCCTAAAGGTGGCCCTGGAATGCCAGAAATGTTAGCACCAACATCCCAAATTGTTGGTAGAGGTCTAGGTGCGAAAGTTGGTTTAATTACGGATGGACGTTTCTCAGGAGCATCAAGAGGTATTTCAATCGGACATATCTCTCCAGAAGCTGCTGAAGGTGGTCCAATCGCATTTGTTCAAGATGGCGACTACATTGAACTTGATTTAAACAACCGTACGATTAAATTAGAAATTTCGGATGAAGAAATGGAAAGACGTAAGGCAGAATGGAAAGGTTTTGAATCAAAGGTGAAAAAAGGCTACCTTGCTCGCTATTCGAAGCTAGTGACAAATGCAAGCACAGGTGGAGTCATGAAAGTTTAATCACATCTTCCTACTAAACAGCTTGATTCAGTTGAATCAAGCTGTTTTTCGTGATTCATAGAAATTGTGTAGTTAAAGACTTATTGTTAAAATGAGTAGTGTATATGAACCAATTTCCAAGATAGTTGATACATTTAGAAAGAGTTATTTTTAAATGGAGTGAAAATCATGAGCGGAGATCGAAAGCTACTAGGGGAAAAACGAAGAGAAACAATCATAAAATGGCTAAAAGAAAGTCCAACACCCATTATTGGCGAGGAACTATCAAAACGAGCAAATGTCAGTCGCCAAGTAATTGTTCAAGACATTTCTTTATTGAAAGCAAAAAACGAACCAATTGTTGCGACGAGTCAAGGTTACATCTATTTGGAGGAGCAGCCATTGCAGGAAAATTTCTCGCGCATTATTGCCTGTAAACACACACCTGAGGAAACGATGGATGAACTCAATCTTCTTGTTGATAATGGTGTGACAGTTCGTGATGTCATTGTTGAACACCCTGTATATGGAGAAATTACGGGATCATTAATGATAAAGAATCGATTCGAAGTTAAACGTTTTGTAGAGAAAATATCCGAAACAAACGCCTCCCTGCTCTCATTGTTAACGAATGGTGTACATTTACATACGATTGAAGCAGATTCCGTTGAAAAATTAGATGCAGCCTGTGGAGCCTTACGTGAAATGAAAATCTTACTAAGTGAATAGTCAATAATAAAAGGCAACAGTCTAACTTAATTTGACTGTTGCCTTTTTGAATAGATTTACACCATAACCTTACAAATATCATTTGAAAACTCTACTGGGTCTTGAATTGGTAGACCTTCGATAAGAAGTGCTTGGTTATACAATAAATGCGTGTATAAATCTACTTTCGTTTTATCATTTTCAAATGCATTTTTTAAAGATTGGAAGACTTCGTGATGAACGTTAATTTCTAATACTTTATCAGCTTTGATGTTTTGATTGTCTGGCATTGCATTTAGGACTTTTTCCATTTCAATCGAGATCTCGCCCTCAGATGATAAGCAAACTGGATGAGTTTTTAGACGCTTAGATATTCTCACATCAGTTACTTTCCCTGCCAGTGCATTTTTCATATATTCAAGGAGTTCTTTATTTTCGTTCTGTTCTTCTTCAGTCGGTTGGTCAGTATCGCTTGGTTCAAAGCCTAAATCACTACTTGATACGGATTTAAATTCTTTTTCTTTATATTTTTGGAGCATTTTAATAGCAAATTCGTCAATATCTTCAGTGAAATAAAGAATTTCAAAGCCTTTATCAGCTACTAGTTCTGTTTGTGGGAGTTTGTCGATGCGTTCAACAGATTCGCCTGTTGCGTAATAAATATACTTTTGATCTTCTGGCATTCTTGATACATATTCATCAAGTGTAACAAGCTTTTTCTCTTTGGACGAATAGAAAAGTAACAAGTCTTGTAGAGTTTCTTTATGACTACCAAAATCACTGTAGACACCAAATTTTAATTGTCGACCAAAGCTATTATAAAACGTTTCGTATTTTTCACGATCATTTTTTAGCATGCTTTGCAATTCGCTTTTGATTTTTCTGTTAATATTTTTTGCAATTAATTTTAATTGACGGTCCTGTTGAAGCATCTCTCTTGAAATATTCAGTGATAAATCTTCGGAATCGACTAATCCCTTTACAAAACTAAAATGGTCTGGAAGTAAATCAGCACATTTATTCATAATTAAAACGCCATTAGAGTATAACTCCAAACCTTTTTCATATTCCTTTGTGTAATAATCAAACGGAATATTTTCTGGAATATACAAAATCGCATTATAACGGATTGTACCATCCACACTGATATGAATATGTTTTAATGGTTTGTCAAAACCGTAATGCTTTTCGTTGTAAAATTTTTCATAGTCTTCATCGGTTAACTCATTTTTGTTCTTTCTCCAAATTGGAACCATACTATTGATAACTTGTTCTTCTGTAACTTGCTCGTATTCAGATTCGCTTCCTTCTTTAAGTTTGCTTGTAGTGACATCCATCTTAATTGGATAGCGGATGAAATCTGAGTACTTTTTAATGATTGACTTTAAGCGATACTCTTCCAAAAACTCATCAAAAGAATCGTCTTCTGTATTTTCTTTTATTTTTAAAATGATATCAGTACCAACCGTATCCTTTTCAACCGTTTCAATCGTGTATCCATCTGTACCCGTTGATTCCCATTTAAACGCTTCCTCACTACCTAACGCTTTACTGATGACCGTCACTACATCAGCAACCATGAAAGCAGCATAAAACCCAACACCGAATTGACCAATGATATCATGTCCATCTTTTATTTCGTTTTCCTTTTTAAAAGCTAACGAACCGCTTTTTGCGATTGTTCCAAGGTTTGTTTCAAGCTCTTCCTTTGTCATCCCAATCCCAGTATCAGAAATGGTAAGAGTTCGGTTTTCCTTATCTGCTTTGATTTTTATGTAGTAGCTATCTTTATCAAATTGATAACGGTCATCCGTTAATGCCTTATAATAGATTTTATCAATTGCATCACTTGAATTTGAGATCAATTCTCGTAAAAAGACTTCCCTTTGTGTGTAAATAGAGTTGATCATCATTTCTAATAATCTTTTAGATTCTGCTTTAAATTGTTTTTTTGCCATGCTAAATCTCCTTTCCAATAAATCGATAGGTATTCTTTTGATCATATTAGCACTCGCGGACTCGGAGTGCTAATGCCCAATTTTTTAATACCATATTTTAATTTCTCTGTCAAATATGTATATCAATTATCATTCAAAAAAGTTATGATCTCCTCTTTCTGTTTTTGAAAGGATTGTTCACCAAGTTTAATAAGTAAATCGACGTATTCAGGTGCATCAAAAGGAATCTCTTGGCCAAGATCTTCATTAATACGAAAATAATTATCGCCTAGAAGATGTTGACAATGATACGTTACAGATTCTGATGATAGATGTAGAGCTAAGTCCAATAACTTTGGTGTCATTCTCATAGAAGGAAGATGAAAAGGAAGCCATGTATTTACCCCCCATTCATTTTTAGTTTCGATTGAAAAATCAATTTTTTGTAATCCTGTTCCGATCGACATAATTTGAATATCTGCTAGTTCTTTTTTAAAATGGTGTTGTGCCTCCGTAATACATACGAGAGACGGATTATTTGCCCACAGTCCCCCATCAATAGCTAAATAGCGGTTATTAATGTTATTAGGCGGGAAAAAGACAGGTGCAGAACATGATGATAAAACGGCATCCCATAGTTTTATCGATTGATCACTTTGTTCGTCGTTTCCATAATTCGATCGATGGACAAACGGGTTACCGTGAGTAATATCAACACTTGGGATAAGTAATGGTTTACCTATATCAGATAGCAATATCTCACCAAAAGCTTCCTGAATATAGTGACGCAAGTATCGATCACTGTAGACGCTCTTTCGAAGTCCAAATGTTGATTGTTTCGTGAAAATTTTTTTTCCGTATTTAATATAACTATCCTGTACATCTCTCATGTCTAATTTCATAACCGTAGAAGCAGCAACAATGGCCCCAGTGCTAGTCCCTGCAACCATGTCAAACATATCTGAAATGGGTTGGTTAAATTCTTTTTCGATCTCTTGTAAAATGGCAACAGCATATACTCCGCGAATTCCGCCCCCATCAATACATAGGATTTTCATATTATTCACCTATTTGAGTTTATATTTTTATTAGTGTTCCCTCTGGAGAATGTAGGTATAAGTGGCAAAAAAAGATGCCCAAAAAGGGCACCTAAATTTGCTCCATTGCTGTCATAATTTCTTCTGGTGTTGGGAATCTTCCTATCTCTTTTTTGGAGAAGACCTTTTCTCCGTTTACAACTACTTCAAATACCCCTCCTGAGGCAGGAATGAGTTCGAAGTTCGTAATTTTTTGCCTGAAATGTGAGAGTAGTATTTCCGCAAGACCTGCGGCTTTTGGTGCATAGTTTCATTGCATGCAAAATTCAATGGATACTTTGTACATGTCGAAAAACCTCCTAATGTTTGTTTTTCTTTATCCATACCCTATTCCCTTCTTGCCGTTTTGTTAAATTTAGAAGATCTAACAACTCCAAGAAAGGAATGAGATATTTTCGTGATAAGTTAAGAATGTCTTTTGCTTCAGAGAGGCTAAACTGTTCTTTTGTATTTGCTCTTAATCTATTTACAGTATATTCAAATGCGTGTTTGTGTATTAACGTCTCATCATTTAGTAAAAATGCTTGTTTTGTTTTTATTAGATATGTTTTTAGCTCATTAGAATCACGATTCGTAAGAGCTGCCTCTTTTATATATTCAGTCCATTTTTTAGGTTGTACTCCGTCATGTAGTAAGGAAGAAACAATCTTTTTCATGTGACCACTTGCAAGGTTTGGTTGAAAATTTGATAATGATAGATATTGATCTTCTTTCTTAATTTCTTGATTTTTAATTAGTTCATCAAGACAAAAATCCAGTATATTTTTATCTTGATGAAGTGCTTGAATAAGTTCTGCTTTACTCATACCTATTCGTAATGGAAAGTCTTTGTGATAAACCATTAATGTATGAAGGACATCTTCCTTTAACGCTGAAACAGTTCGTGTAGTACAATAGCCACTATTAAATATTTTTAAGTATTTGCCTGTCGATAAAATCTCAGCAACTGTTCCCTCTGGTAACGAAGATAATCGGATCAGCTCAAGCTTGGATAATAACGTATATCTATGGAGTAGATTATCTATAACCTCTGAAGGTGAACTCTCCATTTGCATTCTGAGCATAGTAATAGTTTCTACACCAAATCGGTATTTTCCTCCTAACGGCTGAATAATCCAACCACCACCAATCGTTTCAACTGGGGTGGGTCTTCGCAAGATAAAGCGATCGCCACGTCGTACAACAATCTCTTCATCTAGCCGAATCTGACAAAGGATTTCATTTTCTGATCCATCTAAGACATTTCGATCAAAAAAGACAATTTTACCATAAGACTCTTTCGTACCTACATGTAGCTTAACTGGTGAACGTTGTTTAAGGGGCATTGCTAGTTTTGTGACTAGCTGTAATGAAACATCAATTGTATTTGTAACCTGGTAGTTTTCTGAATCAACAAGTACGTCACCCCGTTTTATTTCCTCTTTTGAAACTCCCGTTATATTAAGTGCTGTGCGTTGGCCTGCCTGTGCTTTCTCTGTTACTTGGTTATGTACTTGGATTTGTCGAATTCTCACTTTTTTGCCTGATGGTAATAGAGTGAGTAATTGCTCTTTTGTCACACTGCCTTCAAAAATGGTTCCTCTAATAACCGTACCATGCCCTTGGACTGTAAATACTTGATCGATTGGTAATCGAAATGAACCGTTACGATTCTTTTGAGCTAAGTCATTTAACTCTATCTGAATAGCGTGTTTTAGCTCAGGAATCCCTTTACCAGTTAGACTATCAACGAAAAGAATGGGGGCTTTTGTATAACCGATTTCCTTAAGTAATTCTTTGATTTCTTCAAAAGCGAGTTCGAGCAAATCGTCTTCTACCTTTTCTATTTTCGAAACGACGACCATACAATTGGTGATACCCAAAAATCTTAAGATCTGAAGGTGTTCTTTTGTTTGTGGCATGACCCCTTCGTCTCCAGCAATGACTAGTAAGACAAGATCAATCCCAGCAACACCCGCAATCATTTGCCTAATGAAACGCTCGTGACCAGGTACATCCACAATCGATACTTGAATATCATTGTCTAGTACAAGTGGTGCAAAACCAGGTTCGATTGATATTTTGCGTTCCTTTTCTTCCTTTAAGCGGTCGGTGTCAATCCCAGTTAACGCTTTTGTTAGTGTTGTTTTACCATGGTCAATATGTCCAGCCATACCAATTGTATAAAATACATCAGCCATGCTTTTCCTCCTCTCTTATAAAGTTCCATTCTCATTAACTCTACTTTACTAGTTGGCTCGAGATGAATTCAAGCATGATAATTATCATTTGCCTAAAAAAGAGGTTCCTGTATATAATGAAAGATAGTTTGGGGCTGGCTGGGGTGCTGGTGTCCCCCTGGGTCTTCAAAACCCTGAGGGAGGCGCGTGTCGTCTCTGGTGGGTTCGATTCCCACACAGTCCCGCCATAATTAATCTTCTACTATTGAAATGTAAATATAATGTGAAAGGATTGAAGTCGATGTCTAAAAAGGAAGAAATCATTAAATTGACCTCCCTTTCAACAAAAGCTGGCTGAGGATGCAAAATCGGTCCTGAGGACCTGACGCAGGTTCTGCGTCATTTACCCAAAGCAACACCAAATCCCAATTTATTAGTTGGACTTGATACTCCTGATGATGCAGGTGTGTATAAAATCAATGATGATCTTGCGCTTGTACAAACACTGGACTTCTTTACCCCCATTGTGGATGATCCATTCATGTTTGGACAGATTGCCGCGGCTAATGCTTTAAGCGATGTCTATGCAATGGGAGGAAAACCGATTACGGTTATGAACATCGTCGCCTTTCCTATTCATACGCTAGATAAAAGTATCTTAGCAGACATTCTTGCTGGAGCTGCTGAAAAAGTAAAAGAATCAGGTGCTTCATTAGTTGGTGGTCACTCAATTGATGATAAGGAACCAAAATTCGGATTGTCCGTAACTGGTACTGTTCATCCTCGTAAAATTCGTACTAATCATGGCGCAAAGCCTGGTGACCGACTTATTATAACCAAACCAATTGGAGTTGGGATTTTAACAACAGCAATTAAAAGGGAATTGTTGGATCAAGAAAATATTAAAAAAGTGACTGACGTCATGGCAGCCTTAAATAAAAATGCGGCTGAAGTCATGGATCGTTACCATGTAAATGCTTGTACAGATGTAACTGGTTTCGGTCTTCTAGGACATGCAATGGAAATGGCTGAAGGAAGTCAAGTTGGAATCACCATTCAATATGAAAATGTACCAATCTTACCAAGAACCAAAGAACTTGCTGAGCAAAAAGTAGTTCCAGGAGGAACGAAGAAAAACCATGCATGGTTAGCAGAACGTGTAAAGTATAGTG
>Ga0079224_100005236_pt1 | contig 17000 bp, 15 predicted proteins | sample Stecom2015_FD_80414 | JGI IMG/M metagenome (GOLD analysis project Ga0079224, IMG submission 80414) | Agricultural soil microbial communities from Utah to study Nitrogen management - Steer compost 2015 | ecosystem: Environmental > Terrestrial > Soil > Agricultural land | place: USA: Utah... | reverse complement strand
GGATTCGGAAACGGGCGAATGGCAGGGCCAATGAGGTGGAAAATGGACTCTTTCGCGGACGGCGCCCACCGCCTGGCGGCCCAGCTGGGCAGGTGGTCCGACGGGGACGGCCCGCTCTACCGGAAGCTCGCCGACGCGCTGCGCCGGGCCGTGGCGGACGGCGTCCTGGCCGCGGGCGAGCGGCTGCCCTCCGAACGCGCCCTGGCCGCCGCGCTGGCGGTCAGCCGCACCACCGTGGTCGCCGCCTACGACGAACTGCGCGCCGCCGGACTGCTCCGCAGCCGCCGGGGCAGCGGCACCCGCGTCAGCGGCCACACCCGCCCCGCCCCCACGGACGGGTACGCGCCCGGCGGCAGCGCGAGAGCGCTGTACCAGCGGCTCATCGACGGCCCCGGCGACCTCGTCTCGCTGGCCTGCGTCACCACCGAGGCGATCCCCCCGGTGCCCGACATCATCCGCGAGACGGCCGACCGCCGCCTGGCGGAGCTGCTCGCCGAGACCGGCTACCACCCGCGCGGCCTGCCCGAGCTGCGCGAGGCCGTCGCCGACCACTACACCGGCCTGGGCCTGCCCACCAGCCCCGACCAGATCGTCGTCACCACCGGGGTGCAGCAGGCCGTCGCCTTCGTCTGCGACCTGTACCTGTACCGGGGCTCGGCGGCGCTCATCGAGTCGCCGAGCTTCGCGGGCTGCCTGGACTCGCTGCGCGCGGCAGGCGCCGACCTGCTCACCGTGCCCGTGGACGAGGAGGGCGCCGACGTCGCACAGATGCGCCGGATCATGCGGGAGCGCCGCCCCGACCTGGTGTACCTCATGCCCACCTACCACAACCCGACGGGCGTGCTCATGTCGGCGGCGCGCCGCCGACAGGTCGCCGAACTCGCCGCCGAGTACGGCGTGCCGGTCTTCGAGGACGGCGCCTACACCGGGCTGCGCGCCCCCCGCGAACCGCCGCCGATCGCCGCGTTCGCCCCGCCCGGCGCGGAGGTCATCACCGCAGCCTCGGTCGGCAAGACCGCCTGGGCCGGGCTGCGCATCGGCTGGCTGCGCGCCCCGGCCGCCACCGCCGAACGCATCAGCCGCCGCAAGGCCATCACCGACCTGGGCAGTCCACTGCTGGACCAGGCCGTCGCGGCGCGGCTGGTGCGGTGCTGGCCGCAGCTGGCCGCGGCCCGCTCCGCGCTGCTGGCCGAACGCATGGCGGTGCTGGAGGAGCGGCTGCGCGAGCGGCTGCCCGAGTGGCGCTGGCGCCGCCCCGACGGCGGGGCCGCCCTGTGGGTGCGGCTTCCCGACGGCACCGACGCCCGCGTCTTCGCCCAGGTGGCGCTGCGCCACGGGGTGGAGGTGGTGCCCGGTTCGGTGATGGCCCCGTGCGGCGACCACGACTCCTCCTTCCGGCTCACCTTCTCCCATCCCGTCGACACGATCGCGGTGCTGGTGGACCGCCTCGCCCGCGCCTGGGAGGACCTGCGCCGCCACGGCCCCGTGGAGGACTACGCGCCCCGGGTTGTGGTCTGACCCCAGCAACCGGTTCGGTTTGTGGGCGTTTTCCCCATACGGTTTCCGCGCCCCTCCGTGTTAGATGTGGTGCAGAACACTCCTCACCCGGGGGAGCGCTGTGGCCGCACCCGGTGCTCCCCGCGTCCACGAAGAGGTCGCACCCATGACACACAAGCCACAGCCGCCGGTCCTGTGGAGCCCCGACGAGGCGCGCCGCGAACGCGCCAACCTCACCGCGTTCACGCGCTGGGTCCGCGAGCACCGCGGCGTCGACGCCCCCGACTACGACGCGTTGTGGCGCTGGTCGGTCACCGACCTCGACGGCTTCTGGTCCGCGATCTGGGAGTACTACGGGGTGCGCTCGGCCACCCCCCACACCGCCGTCCTCGCCGACGAGGCGATGCCCGGCGCCGTCTGGTTCCCCGGCGCGACGCTCAACTACGCCGAACACGTCTTCCGCGACCGCGACGACACGGCCGTCGCCATCCGCCACGCCTCCGAACTGCGCCCGCTGACCGAGTGGACCTGGGGGGAGCTGCGGCGGCGCACCGCCGCGATCGCCGCGGCCCTGCGCGGCCTGGGCGTGGGCCCCGGCGACCGGGTCGTCGCCTACCTGCCCAACATCGCCGAGGCGGCGGCCGCGTTCTTCGCCTGCGCCGCCATCGGCGCCACCTGGTCGTCGTGCTCGCCCGACTTCGGGGTGCGCAGCGTCCTCGACCGGTTCGCGCAGATCGAACCGAAGGTGCTGCTGGCCGTGGACGGCTACCGCTACGGTGGCCGGGACTTCGACCGCCGCGACGTGCTCAAGGCGCTGCGCGACGGACTGCCCACCCTGGAGCACACCGTCGTCCTGCCGTACCTGGGCGGCGAACCGGTCGCCGACACCCTGCCCTGGGACGAGTTCGAAGCCGCCGGGCGCGGCGCGGACCTGGAGTTCACCCCGCTGCCCTTCGACCACCCGCTGTGGGTGCTGTACTCCTCGGGCACCACCGGCCTGCCCAAGGCCATCGTGCACGGCCACGGCGGCATCCTGCTGGAGCAGCTGAAGAACCTGCACCTGCACCTGGACGCCCAGGACGGCGACCGGGTGTTCTGGTTCACCACCACCGGCTGGATGATGTGGAACTTCCTGGTCAGCGTGCTGCTGACGGACGCCTCCATCGTGCTGTACGACGGCAGCCCCGCCCACCCCGACCTGGGCGCGCTGTGGGACCTGGCCGAACGCGCCGGCGTCACCGTCTTCGGCACCAGCGCCGGATACCTGTCGAGCTGCATGAAGGCCGGAATCCACCCGAAGCGGGGCCGGGACCTGTCGGCGCTGCACGCCATCGGCTCCACCGGCTCCCCGCTGTCGCCGGAGGGCTTCGCCTGGTGCTACCAGGAGTTCGGCTCCGACCTGTGGCTGTTCTCCACCAGCGGCGGCACCGACGTGTGCAGCTGCCTGGTCGGCGGCGTGCCCACGCTGCCCGTCCACCAGGGCGAGATCCAGGCCCGCTCCCTGGGCATGGCGGTGGCCTCCTGGGACCCCGACGGCAACGAACTCGTCGGCGAGGTCGGCGAACTGGTGGTGACCCGCCCTGCGCCGTCCATGCCGCTCTACTTCTGGGGCGATGCCGACGGCTCCCGGCTGCGCGACAGCTACTTCTCCGTGTACCCGGGCGTGTGGCGGCACGGCGACTGGATCGAGATCACCGAACGCGGCACCGCGATCATCTACGGCCGCTCCGACTCCACCATCAACCGGGGCGGGGTGCGCATGGGCACCAGCGAGATCTACCGGTCGGTGCTGGCCCGCGAGGAGGTCCTCGACGCCCTGGTCGTCGACGTGCCGCAGCCCGACGGCGGCTCCCGCATCGAACTGTTCGTGGTGCTGCGCGAGGGCGCGGAGCTCGACGACGACCTGGTGGCGCGGATCGCCCGCGGCATCCGCGAGGACTGCTCGCCCCGGCACGTGCCCGACGGGGTGCGCGCCATCGCCGCGGTCCCGCGCACCCTGTCCGGCAAGGTGCTGGAGGTGCCGGTCAAACGCATCCTCATGGGGGAGCCGCCGGAGCGGGTGGCCAGCCGCGACTCCCTGGCCAACCCGGAGGCCCTGGACTACTTCGCCGGTCTGGCCCGGCAGGGCGCCGACGGGTAGCCGACCGCGGGGGCGGGCCGGGGCGGAGACGTCCCGGCCCGGGGCGGAGGGGCCGGTTCCCTTAGCGGAAGCCGACACGCGACCCCCTAGTCTGGTCCCCGTGTCGCACCAGCAACCCGCAGCACGCCACCCGCGTCTCCCCGTCCCCTGGCCGGAACCGGGACGGCTGGTCGGCGTGGACGTCGCCCGGGCCCTGGCGGTGTTCGGCATGTTCGCCGTCCACCTGGGCGTCACCTCGCTGGGCGCACTGGACGGACCCGTCGCCGAGACCGCCCACGAGCTGATGCGGGGCCGCTCCTCCGCGCTGTTCGCGTTCCTGGCCGGGGTGTCCCTGTCGCTGCTGTCGGGGCGGCAGACCCCGCTGCACGGCGAGCCGCTGCACCGGGTGAGGGTGAAGATCCTGGTGCGTGCCGCGCTGCTCGCCGTGATCGGAGTGTTCGCGGACCTGCTGGACACCTCGGTCGCGATCATCCTGGTCTACTACGCGGGCTACTTCCTGCTGGCGCTGCCGCTGCTGCGGCTGGGCGCGGCGGCGCTGGCCGCCGTCGCCGCGGGCGTGGCCCTGCTCGGCCCGCAACTGTCGTTCCTGCTCCGCGCGGCGCTGGGGGACCCCGGCTCGCCGCCCGCCTCCATCACCGGCGTCGGCGACTTCCTCCTCAACGGCTACTACCCGGCGTGCACCTTCATGGCGTTCGTGGTCGCGGGGATGGCGGTGGGCCGCCTCGACCTGCGCTCCACGGCGGTGCGCGGCGCGCTGGCCGGCGTCGGGGCGGTCCTGGTGCTGCTCGGCCAGGGACTGTCGTGGCTGCTGCTGTACCCGCTGGGCGCCGTCGACCGGATCGCCGCGGTCTTCGTCCCCGCCTACTTCGGCACCGCGGCGGGGTCGGTGTCGCCGGAGGGCTGGGCGGTCCTGCGGGTCGCCGCCGAGGAGGAGATCGCCTCCCGGCACGGCACCGTGCCCACCGACACCCCGGCGTGGCTGCTGGTGGCCTCCCCGCACAGCGGCACCACCTTCGAGATCGTCGGGGCCGTGGGCGCCGCCCTGCTGGTGCTGGTGGCCTGCCTGGTCGCCGCCGACCTGCTGCGCTGGGGCGTCTACCCGCTGGCCGCCGCCGGGTCGATGGCGCTGACCTGCTACGTGGGCCACCTCGTGGTGCTCGCGGCGCTGGGCGACCCCACCGGGGACGCGCCGCCGTGGATGTGGGAGATCTTCGTCACAGGAGCGCTGCTCTTCGCCGCCGTGTGGCGGGCGCGGCGGGGCCGGGGGCCCCTGGAACGCCTCCTCGGCAGCGCCGCCGACCTCGCGGTACGCGGGAGCGGGCCGCGCCCGTCCGACGGGCCGCCTTCCCCCGGGGCGGCGCCGACCGAGCCGAGCGACCCCCAGTAAACGGGTTTTCCGGACATCGCAGCCTGTCCTAACCTCGGCCCCTGATCGAAGACTCGTCAATCGGGGGACCCCTTGACCACCACGACTCCACCTGCCCGAGCCGCGGCACGCGGCCTGCGCGGCAGTCCCTGGGCCACCCTGGTGGCCATCTCCTTCGGCGTGATGATGGTGGCGCTGGACGGCACCATCGTCGCGGTCGCCAACCCCGCGATCGGCCGCGACCTCCAGGCGTCCCTGGCCGAACTCCAGTGGGTCACCCACGGCTACCTGCTGGGCCTGGCCGTGTTCCTGATCACCGCGGGCAAGCTCGGCGACCGCTTCGGCCACCGCCGCATGTACCTGGTGGGCGTGGTGGGGTTCGTCGCGGCCTCCGTGGCGATCGCCCTGTCGTCGGGCGTGGCCGCGCTGGTGGCCTTCCGCATCCTCCAGGGACTGTTCGGCGCGGTCCTCAGCCCCGCCGCGATGGGCCTGCTGCGCGCCAGCTTCCCGCCGCACCGGCTGGGCCGCGCCTTCGGCCTGTTCGGCAGCCTGCTCAGCGCCGCCAACGCCGCCGGGCCGATCGTCGGCGGCGTGCTGGTCAGCGCGTTCGGCTGGCAGGCCGCGTTCTACGTGAACGTGCCCGTCGGCGCGGTCGCGCTGGGCCTGGGCCTGTGGCTGCTGTCGGCGGACCGGCCCGCCGACACCGGCGCCCGCTTCGACCTGACCGGGGTCGCCCTGCTCACCGTCGCGATCTTCGCCCTGGTGTGGTCGCTGGTGGAGGCCCCCACCGCGGGCTGGACCGCCGTGTCCACCCTCGCGCCCCTCGCGGTCTTCGGCGTGTTCGGCACGGTGTTCGTGCTGTGGGAGCGCCGTCCCGCCGACCCGCTGCTGCCGCTGGGCATGTTCCGCCACCCGTCGGTGTCCATCGGCGTGGTGCTCATGCTGCTCATGGCGCTGAGCCTGATGGGCTCCCTGTTCTTCGTCACCTTCTACCTGCAGGGCGTGCTCGGCCTGTCCCCGACCCGGGCCGGGACGTTCCTGCTGCCGCTGATGCTGACGATGGGCGTGGCCTCCCCGCTGGCGGGGCGCCTGCTGGACCGGATCGGCGCGAAGACCCCCACCGTCGCCGGGCTGGTGTCCAGCGCGGCCGGACTGTTCCTGCTGGCCAGGCTGGACACCGACACCGCGTTCGGCTACGTCACGGCGGCGTTCGTGCTGCTGGGCGCGGGCCTGAGCCTGGTGATGACCGGCGCGACCGCCGCGATCGTCGGCAACGTGCCGATGCGGCTGGCGGGGGTCGCCTCCGGCATGCAGCAGTCCGCGATGCAGCTGGGCGGCTCGCTGGGCACGGCGGTGCTGGGCGCGGTGATGTCCACGGTGATCGTCGCGACCCTGCCCGGCCACTACCGGGCGGCGGGCCTGGCCGCTCCGGATGCCGGGCAGGCCGCGGACATGCAGAGCACGGTCGCGCAGGGCGGCGCGGTCGTCCCCGACGGCGCGGCCGCCGAGGTGGTGCACGCGGTCACCCGGGCCAGCCACGCGGCGTTCCTGGACGGCCTGCACCTGGCGTTCGGCATCGCCGCCGTCGTCATGGCGGCCGCGGCTGGGCTGGCGCTGTTCATGCGCACCGCCCGCGCGGCCGAACCCGCCGTGCACGTGTGAGCGCCGCCCGCCGACCGGCGGGCACAGACGGACCGCCCCGGCCCCGGTGCGCCAGCACCGGGGCCGGGGCGGTTGTCAGGCCAAGCGCCAGGCCGAGAGACAACACGATGCGCGGTCCGCAGGTCCGTACGGTCCGACGCATCCGGTCGACAGCGTCGACAGCCACCACCGCCCCCACCGGCGGGACGACGGAGCCGGTACCCCGGCTCCGGTCCGAGGTCCGAACCGGAAGCGGTGCTCCACACTCTAGGCCGCGGTCCCGCCCCGGACCCGCCGCCACCGTTTGCGGCAACATCCCGAGCTGGTGAAACCTCGGTCAAAGATCACGCGCGGATGACAACCTCAACGGTCGGTGCGCGACATCCGCGCGGCCGTGCGGTCCCGGTGCACCAGCGCGTCGCTGGTGGTGCGGGCCTGGGCGCGCAGCAGCCGTCGGGCGTCGTCGATCGCGGCACGCGCCACCTCGGGCCGCGCCGCCGGCCGCGGCCCCGCCCCGTCCTCGGGCAGCCCCAGGTCCGCGGGGAGCCCGGTGCGGCCCACCACCCGCAGCTGCGCCTCCTCCTGGGAGACCGACGGCCGGATGTCGCCGGTGGGGGTCTTCCAGTGCCGCAGCCGGTGCTCCAGCCACTCGGTGCCCTGGTAGCCCTCGCCGCGCGGCCAGGGCAGCCCGTCGGGGCGGGCCGTCAGCGCGTGCCGCAGGTCCGCCACCGACCACCCGGCGGCGAAGAACCGGGCGGCCTCGGCGCGGAACACGCCGAAGTCCACCCCCGCCAGCGACGGGTCTTCGCGGCGCAGCAGCTCACAGGCGCGGTGCACCTCCCGGGGCGTGTGCACGGGCCGGTTCAGCGGGTTCGGCTCCGGCGGGCGCAGCACCGCGTCGTCCACGGTCACCACGACCTCGCCGTCGCGGTTGTCCCACACGCTCACCCGCTCCCGCGGCCACCCCTGCGACTCCACCAGGGCCGTGGCGAGTTTGCGCAGGTCGACATCGTCGTCACTGGACAGCCGGAACTCCGCCAAGGCGTGTCTCCTCTCCTTCGCAGCCTCAGCGTAGGGCAGCGTTGGGACGGTGGACACGCCCCGGCTCCCCGCCGAAGGGAGGCTGGACGGCGGTTTCCGCGAGTAGGGTGATCGTTTCCCGCGTTCTCCGCGGGTGGGAGGAGGAGAAGAACAGGTGAGCATCCAGGCACACGCACGCGCCCGAGCGGCGGCCGACCGGCTGCGCGCCCGCACCGGGGTGGACCGCTACACCGCCGCGGTGGTCCTCGGCTCGGGCTGGGAGGCGGCGGCCGACGCACTGGGCGCCCCCCGCGTCGAACTCGACGCCACCCTGCTGCCCGGGTTCGTGGAGCCGGCCGCGCTGGGCCACCACGGCGTGGTGCGCAGCGTGCCCGGCCACCGCGGCGAGCTGCTGGTGTTCCTCGGCCGCCCCCACCTGTACGAGGGGCACGACCCGGACACGGTGGTGCACAGCGTCCGCACCGCGGTCGCGGCCGGCGCCGACACGATCGTGCTGACCAACGCCGCCGGGTCCCTCGACCCGGACCTGGAACCGGGTCGGCTGGCGCTGGTCGCCGACCACATCAACCTGACGGGACGCTCCCCGGTCGTCGGCCCCCGCTTCGTGGACCTCACCGACGCCTACAGCCCCGAGCTGCGGGCGCTGGCCCGCGAGGTGGACCCGGCCCTGCCGGAAGCCGTCTACGCGGCCGTGCCCGGCCCGCACTTCGAGACGCCCGCCGAGGTCCGCATGCTCCGCACCCTGGGGGCGGACCTGGTGGGCATGTCCACGGTCCTGGAGGCCATCGCCGCCCGCGAACTCGGCGCCCGCGTGCTCGCCCTGTCCCTCGTCACCAACCCCGCCGCGGGCCTCGGCCCCGGTCCCGTCAACCACGAGGACGTCCTCCGCACCGGCCGCGCCGCGGCCGCGAAGGTGGGCACGCTGCTCGCGGACGTGCTGAAGAAGATCTGACCGTGCGACGACCCCGTCCCCAGAGCCATTCCGGCGGGGGTCGGTGGCTTGGGGGACAGGGTCGTGGGGCCAGGCTACGACATCCGGCACGAACAGCAGCTCCACGCTCTGGAACTGGACTGCGTCCCGCTCCCCCGGGAAGCCCGCTCACCCGTGCCGTACGGCCGCACGCCCACCCGCCTCGTCCCCGTGGACGTGGTGCGGGATTCGTCCGGAAACCAGTGGTTCATCTGGGGGCGCACCAGGTCCGCGCATGTGTCGCGGGTAACCGGAGCGGCCGCTGAACTCTGCGAAAACGGCCGCGTGACCTCGGAAGATGTGTCACGCTCCCGGGTGAACCTGGTGGCTGCACGTCGCGCCATGCTGAGGGGAGCGGCTTGATGACCGACACCGCGAACACCAACGACGACTCCGGGGCTGACTCCGATCGTCTGTGTGTGGTCTCGGAGTTCTGGGAAATGCCGGGTGATCCCGTACTCTGCCCGGACCTGAGACACCGGGTCCGGGGCAGCCTCATCGGTTTCCCGCACGCGGCTGACGACGCCGAACTGGTCGTGGCGGAGCTGTTCGCCAACGCCTGCCAGCACAGCGTCAGCGGTCAGGGCGGCAAGGTGTCGGTGAGCCTGTCGGGGCTGCGTACCGGTCTGGTCCTGGTGTCGGTGGCCGACGAAGGACCCAGACCCGACCCGGTGACGGGGCGGCCGCGCAGCCCGCAGGTCCGGCCCGACACGGACCCGCTCACCGTGAGTGGACGGGGCCTGCGGCTGGTGGCGGCCCTGAGCACCGACTGGGGGCGGTGGACCACCGCGGACGGCGGCCACGCGGTGTGGGCGGTGTTCGAGCCCCTGCTGCCCGCGTTCCCCCGTCGACCGCGGTGATCGTGACGCCGTGGGGCACCAAACCGCAGAACACGGGCCGTTTTCGTCACGGTCGCGGCCGTGGAGGCGGTCGGGCGGTCGGCCCGCTTCCGTTCTCACAGCGGGTCCGGGGGCAGTGCCCCCGGGGTGAGTTCCGCGTCGGCGGCGTTGATGACCGGGACGTACTCCTCGTCGACCCAGAACTCCCGGCCGCCGAGTTCGAAGGTGGGGGACAGGTGGGTGTCGACGGGACCGAGGCGGACCTCCCGGGGAAAGACCCGCCACACCTGGTGGGGATGTTTCTTGCGGAACCTGCGGTTCGCCACGACCACCACGGAGGTGTTGGTGACCACCACGTAGCAGGACGCCGAATCGTTCCAGGCAGCGGGGAACACGTAGCGGATCTCGGCGTCCACCGGGAGGAAACCGCGCAGGCGGTCGCGGACCGTGCCGGGAACAGGCATCAGACCTCCTTGTGACGGCGTCGGAACTCGACTCGCTGCCCCCGACCACGCGGCCTTTGGTGTGCTCTTCCCCACTTTTGGGGAAAATCGCTGGTAGGCCGCTTTTCTAGTCTCAACTCCTGAGAAATGTGTGGACGGGGCTTTCCCCCCTTGGTTATTTCTTTCGAGGGAGAGTCGGGGGAGAGATCGGGGAAGTGGAAGGCGGAGCAGTGGCCAGTGACGAGCGGCGGCCCAGACGGCTGCCCGACAAGGTCGACCGGGTGATCATCGACGCGCTCGCCAGGGACGCGCGCATCGGCGTCACCGAACTCGCCGAGATGGCCGACATCTCTCGCGCCACCGCCTACAACCGCATCAAACGGCTCACCGACGACGGGGTGATCCGCGGCTACTCCGCCGTCGTCGACCACGCCCGGATGGGACTCGGCATCACCGCCCTCATCCTCGTCTCCGGCAGCCAGCCCGACTGGCGGGCCAACCGCGAGATCATCTCCGCCTACCCCGAAGTCGAATACTGCTGGTACGTGGCGGGCTCGGCCGACATCGTGCTGCTGGTGCGGCTCGCCGACACCGACCAGCTGCGCGACCTCATCCTCACCCGCCTCCAGTCGCTGCCGGGCGTCAACTCCACGCAGACCCTCACGGTCATCGACGAGGTCGTGCACCGGCCCGTGGTGCGGCCCCTGCAGGACGACTGACCCCGGGCTCAGCCGGACGACGCGCCCACCGGCTCCCCGGCGCGGGCCTGCTCCGCCTGGCGGGCCTCCTCCGCGCCCAGCGCGATCGGCGCGGCCAGCCACTCGTCGTTCAACCCGAACGCGTCCACCAGGGCGCGGGCGTGCGGACGCAGCCTGCGGCACAGCGAGTTCACGGCGGCGGTGACCGCCTTGGCGCGGGCCGGGGTGAGCCGCTCGTGCTCCAGGAACCAGGCGCGCTCCCGCTCCACCAGCGACAGCGTCGACAGGTCGCACAGCATCCCCAGCACGGTGCGCGTGCCCGCGTCGCCGACCCGGTCCACGGCGGCGGCGAACGCCTCGAACACCAGCCGGTCCACGTGGGCGCGCGCCGCCAGTAGCACGTGGTCCTGCACGTCGTTGAAGACCGAGAACGGGTCCGCGCCCGCGGCGGAGGCGGCGCGCAGCCGCCGCGCCAGCCCTTCCAGCACGTGGTTCTCCCGGTCCTCCAGCAGCGCCCGCTGCCACTCCCGGTCCAGCAGGCCGGCCTCGCCGTCGCGGCCCGGCGCGGCCTGCACCAGCCGGTCCAGCAGCGACCGGGCGGCGGTGCGCTCCACCACGGTGCCCAGGAACTGCCCGGCCACGAACTTCGCCATGCCGAGCGTGTCCAGGCTGCCGAACTCCTGCCGGTAGTTGGTGAGCAGGCTCTTGCCGACCAGTTGCAGCAGCACCGTGTTGTCGCCCTCGAACGTGGTGAACACGTCGGTGTCGGCGCGCAGCTGCGGCAGCCGGTTCTCCTCCAGGTAGCCCGCGCCGCCGCACGCCTCCCGGCAGGTCTGGATGGTCTCGGAGGCGTGCCAGGTGGCGGCCGCCTTCAACCCGGCGGCGTGCGCCTCCAGCTCCCGCTGGCCGCGGTCGTCCAGCGGCTCGCCGCTCAGCCCGTCGTGCAGCCGCGACACCAGCTCCTCCTGGGCGAAGTGCAGCGCGTAGGTGCGGGCCAGGGCGGGCAGCAGGCGGCGCTGGTGGGCGAGGTAGTCCAGCAGCACCACCTCCTCGTCGCGGTCGGGGCGGGCGAACTGGCGGCGGACCTCGCCGTAGCGGACGGCGATCGCCAGCGCCGCCTTCGCGGCGCTGCCCGCGCCCCCCGCCACGCTGATCCGGCCGCGCACCAGCGTGCCCAGCATGGTGAAGAACCGCCGGTTCGGGTTGGCGATGGGACTGGAGTAGGTGCCGTCGGCGGCCACGTCCCCGTACCGGTTGAGCAGCGCGGTCCGCGGCACCCGCACCCGGTCGAACCAGAGGCGGCCGTTGTCCACCCCGTTCAGGCCCGCCTTGGGGCCGCAGTCCTCGATGCGCACCCCCGGCATCGGAGCGCCGTCGGCGTCGCGGACCGGCACCAGCAGCGCGTGCACACCGTGCCGCTGCCCGCCCGTGACCAGCTGCGCGAACACCACGGCCAGCCGGCCGTCGCGGGCCGCGTTGCCGATGTAGTCCTTGCGGGCCGCCTCGTCCGGGGTGTGCACCACGAACTCGTCGGTGTCCGGGTCGAACGTCGCGGTGGTGCGCAGCCCCTGCACGTCGGAGCCGTGCCCGGTCTCCGTCATCGCGAAGCAGCCGGGGATCTCCAACGACATCACCCCCGGCAGGTAGGCGGCGTGGTGCCGCTCGGTGCCCAGCGCCTGGATCGCGCCGCCGAACAGGCCCCACTGCACGCCCAGCTTCACCATCAGCGACAGGTCGCACACGAGCATCTCGAAGGCCACCACGGAGGCGCCCACGTCCCCCGCGCCCCCGTACTCGGGGGAGAACCCGTAGCGGGCCAGGTCCGTTCCGGCGAGCGTGTGCAGCTGCCCGGTGACGCGGGCGCGGTGCTCCTCCATGCCCAGGCCGTGCCGGGGCGCGAACTCCGGGCCGCGCAGCACCTCGCGGGCGCGGCGCCGTACCGCGGCCCACCGGCCGTCCAACAGGTCGCGCAGGGCCGCGGTGTCGACCGCCGCCGCGTCGTCGCGCTGTGGCATGGAAGCCTCCCCAGGAAGTCGTCTCAACCGTCCCCTTCACTTCTGCTCCGCCTCCGGGAGAACTAACCCGCACGATCCGGACGGAACGGGGACGGGACCGCGGGGCCGACCCGCGCGGGGGCGGTGCCGGGGAAAAGCCAGGGCGACACGTGGAAAATGCATAACGAAAACGCAACGGCGTGAACGGAAGTGTCCTGCTTCCCCGTCCCACAGCAGGGTGCAGCCGTTGCGGACAGGTTGGACGGCTCCCGTCCCGGCATGCGACCATCGGCACAGTTGAGAACGAGGAGAACACCGGCGTGCGCGAAGTGATCCTGTTGACGGCCCTCGCCCTCGCGGCGGTCGTGATCTACCTGCTGGTCCGGGAGCGCAGGAAGCGGGCCGCCGCCCCGCCGCCCGCCCCCAAGCCCCCGCAGGACCCCTTCGCCGACCAGGGCACCCAGGGCGACCCGCGCACCATCAAGGTCGGCGACATGCTCGACTTCGGTGTCGAACGGGTCTGGGTGCGCGGCACCCTGCGACTGTCCGAAGGCGGCTGGGAGTGGGCCGAGCACTTCGTCGACGAGGGCGGCACCGGACAGCGGCGCTGGCTGTCGGTGGAGGAGGACCCCGACGTGCAGCTGGTGCTGTGGACCAGCCGCCCCGACCTGGACGTCGTCCCCGGCCCCAAGCAGCTCACCGTCGAAGGCGTCACCTACCGACTCGTGGAGCGCGGCACCGCCGCCTACCGTTCCGAGGGCACCACCGGCCTGCGCGCCAGCGGCGGCATGGACTACGCCGACTACGAGGGACCCGACGGCAGGCACCTGGCGTTCGAACGGTTCGACCACGGCTCCTGGGAGGCCAGCCTCGGCACCGACGTCGCCCCCGGCAGCCTCACCGTCTACCCCGGCAGCAACTGACATGCGCGTCGCCGTCGACGTCCCGTTCAGCGACACCCGCGCCGCCGACCTCGCCTGGAGCGTCACCCACCGGCCCGTCGAGCCGCTGGTCGAACGCACCGTGCACCTGGCCGGGGCCCGCGTCCGCCTGCGCGTGCTGGGCGCCTCCCACCAGGTGGTCGTGGACCACGGCCCGGACCGTCTCGTGGAGACCGTCGCCTGCCTGCCGGATGTCCCCGGCGGCCTGCCCGAGGAAGCGGCGCCGCGCGTACCGGGCACGATGCGCTACCACTTCGCCAGCTCCGTGCGCCGTCTCGGCCCCGCCGAGTTCGCCGCCCGCGCCGCCGCCGTCCGCGACCGGCTGGCCGACCGCTCCGACGCGCTGACGGCCGTCTTCCCCGGGGACCCCCTCGCGGTCACCGCGCTGCTGGTGGCCGCCGCCGGGCCGGTACTGCACTGGCTGACCTGGCACGCCTACCCGCAGAGCGGCGAACTGGTGGCCACCGTGTCCACCACCGTCCTCAGCCCTCCGCCCCCCGGAAGGAAGACCCCCGGCCATGACCGCTGACCACTCCGCCACCGTCAAGAAGAGCGTGCTCGTCGGCTTGGGCGTGCTGGCGCTCATCGTCATCTTCGCGGCCTCGTGCAGCTCCTCCGGCGCCCGCTGCGGCGACTACGACCGGGAGGAGGTGTACGTGTACCAGCCGGGCCGGGGCGACTACGAGAAGTCGGGCGGCCAGTACCGCTTCGTCGGCGCCAACAGGGGCGACTACGGCCGGGAGATCCGCTACGAGTACGACCCCAACGACGGCGACTACGACAAGCGCAACGGCCAGTACGTCTACGTCGGCTGCGACGACGGCCGCCGCGGCGGCTCCTCCTCTTCTTCTTCTTCCAGCAGCAGCGGCGGAGGCGTCTGGTTCTTCGGCGGCAGCAGTTCCGGGAGCGGCAGCTCCAACCGGGGCGGCGGCCCCGGCTGGGGCAAGTAGCCCCCGCCCCGTACCACACCGACCCGACCGAGGAGAAACCCCCATGTACCTACTGCTCATCGACGTCCTCACCTGCCTGGCCTACGGGGTGGTCGGCATCGCGCTGATGGCCCTGGGCTACCTGATCGTCGACCTGCTCACCCCCGGCAAACTGCACGAGCTGATCTGGAGCGACCGCAACCGCAACGCCACCCTCATCGTCTCCTCCAACACCCTGGGCGTGGCGATCGTGGTCGCCACCGCCATCGCCACCAGCGCCGAGGGGCTGGCCGCCGGACTGGTCAGCACCGCCGTCTACGGGCTGGTGGGCCTGGTCATCATGGCGCTGTCGTTCGTCCTCATCGACCTGCTCACCCCCGGCAAGCTCGGCTCCATCGTCGCCGAGACCGAGCTGCACCCCGCGGCCTGGGTCAACGCCTCCGCGCACCTGGCGGTCGCGGCGGTCGTGGCCACCGCCATCTACTGATGGCCGACCCCGCCGTCGCCGAACACCCGGCGGGCCAGGCCGAGCGGCTTCCCGTGCCGCCGCGGCTGGCCCGCTTCGCCGTGCTGTTCGCGGTGTTCGTCTGTGCCGCGTGCGGCCTCGTCTACGAACTCGCGCTCGTCGCCCTCGGCAGCTACCTGCTCGGCGACACCATCACCCAGGCGTCCGTGGTGCTGGCGGTGATGGTCTTCGCGATGGGCGTCGGCTCGCTGGCGTCCAAACGGCTCACCCAGCGGCCCGCGTTCTGGTTCGCCGTCGTCGAGGGCCTGCTGTCGCTGGTCGGCGGCCTGTCGGTGCTGGTCCTGTACGCGGCGTTCGCCTGGTTCTCCCTCTACCAGCCCGCCCTCGTGGGCCTGTCCTTCCTCATCGGCGTGCTCATCGGCGCGGAGATCCCGCTGCTGATGACCCTCATCCAGCGCATCCGCCGCCAGGAGGCCGCCACCGCCGTCGCCGACCTGTTCGCCGCCGACTACGTGGGCGGCCTCATCGGCGGCCTCGCCTTCCCGTTCCTGCTGCTGCCCGCCTTCGGCCTGCTGGAGGGCGTGGTGCTGGTCGGCATGGTCAACGCGGTCACCGGCATGGCGGTCGTGCTGTGGCTGTTCCGCCGCTCCCTCACCCGGCTCGGCACGGCCGGACTCGCCGCCGGGCTCGCCCTGGTCATGGCGGCGTCGGTGAGCGTGCTGGCGCTGTCCGACCGCTTCGAGGTCGACGCCCGCCAGGCCCTGTACCGCGACCCCGTCGTGCACGCGCAGCGCTCCGACTACCAGGAGATCGTCCTCACCGAGAACCTGGCCCGCACCGACCTGCGCCTGTTCCTCAACGGCGACCTGCAGTTCTCGTCCCTGGACGAGTACCGCTACCACGAGTCGCTGGTCCACCCGGTGATGGACGGGCCGCGCCGCGACGTCCTCGTGCTGGGCGGCGGCGACGGCCTGGCGCTGCGCGAGATCCTCGCCTACGAGGACGTGGCGCGCGTCGTCCTGGTCGACCTGGACCCGGCCGTGGTGGAACTGGCCCGCACCCACCCCCGGATCAGCGAACTCAACCGCGGCTCCCTCGACGACCCGCGGGTCACCGTCGTCAACGACGACGCGTTCACCTGGCTGCGCACCACCGCCGACCGCTTCGACGCGGTCGTCGCGGACCTGCCCGATCCCGACGACGTCGCCACCGCGAAGCTGTACTCGGTGGAGTTCTACGGGCTGCTGCGCCAGGCCATGACGGCGGACGCCCGGGCCGTCGTGCAGGCCGGGTCGCCGTACTTCGCGCCCCGCGCCTACTGGAGCGTGCAGCGCAGCATGCACGAGGCGGGACTGCACACCACCCCCTACAACGTGGACGTGCCCAGCTTCGGCAACTGGGGGTTCTTCCTGGCCCGCACCGACCGCGCCCCCGAACTGGCACTGCCCGCCGACGCGCCCGACACCGCCTTCCTGGACGCGGCGGTGCTGGAGGCCGCCCAGGTCTTCCCCAAGGACCGCCGCCCGGACGCCCAGGGCGAATCCCTGCCGTCCACTCTGCTGCACCCGCGCATCATCGACTACCACCGGGAAGCCTGGGCCGGCTACTGAGCGGGGTCACTCCTCCTCGTCGTCGAGCAGGCCCGCGTCGTGCACCAGCAGCGCGATCTGCACCCGGTTGGTGAAACCGAACCGGGCCAGGACGGCGGAGACGTGCGTCTTGACCGTGGGCACGCTCAGGTGCAGCGCCGCGCCGATCTGCGCGTTGGACAGGCCGCGGCCCACCGCCACGGCCACCTCCCGCTCCCGGTCGTTGAGCTGGGCCAGCCGCCGCCGGGCGCGGTCCCGCCGCCGGTCCTCGCCGGACTCGGCGACCCGCGCGATGAGCCGGCGCGTCACCTCCGGCGACAGCACCGGGTTGCCGCGCGCCACCTGCCGCACCGCCGCCACGATCTCCTCCGGCGGGGTGTCCTTCACCAGGAACCCGGCGGCCCCGGCGCGCAGCGCGCGCAGCACGTGCCGGTCGGCGTCGAAGG
>Ga0079224_100005235_pt1 | contig 17001 bp, 12 predicted proteins | sample Stecom2015_FD_80414 | JGI IMG/M metagenome (GOLD analysis project Ga0079224, IMG submission 80414) | Agricultural soil microbial communities from Utah to study Nitrogen management - Steer compost 2015 | ecosystem: Environmental > Terrestrial > Soil > Agricultural land | place: USA: Utah... | reverse complement strand
CTAGAGCGACAAACGGTTAGGAACGCGCCGAGATATGCGGAAAACTGCGTCGGACAGAGTGCCCGCGTGGGGAGGGGCCCCGCCGAGTTCACCTCGGCGGGGAGGGGCGGCGCGTGCCGCCCCGACGAAACGAGGCTAGAACGCCGAGCCGCTTCTCGCAGGAGCGGCTCGCGCCGCCCCTCGAGCACCCCGACGCGGCTCGCTGTGCTCGTCGCGGGCTCGCTTCGCTCGCGAGAAGATACGTCTCAGAAAGTCGCGAGGAACGGCCGGGGTTTGCGGCGACTATTGGAGGAAGAGTGAGCTCAGGCTCATCAGGATCTGGGCGTCGCCGCTGATCTGGAGCTTGCCGTTCATCATGAGCTCGAAGGGGTTGGTCTCGCCTTTTTGGAGGGCGCGGAAGTCGGCGGCGTCGATGCGCACGGTGCACTCGGCCGCCTCGCCGATGGGCTCTGCTCCCGGACGGAGCACGACGCGCCGCACGCAGTCGGGGAAGGCGAGCTCGAGGGCGGCGCTGCCAGGGGTCGCACGGACGAGCGCCGCGCGCTCGGCGTCGAGCAGGAGCGAGCGCAGGGCGATCAGCTTTTTCTCGTCCGGCGTGGCGGCGCCGAGCGCCGGGGCGGCGTGCTCGAGCAGGGCCGCGAAATCGGCATCGGAGATGCGGACCTGAACGAGGGCATCGGCGGGCACGCCCTCGGCTCGCTGGAGCTCCCCATCGACGAGGCGAATCGCGATCGGAGCGCGCTCGCCGACGAGGAAGACTACGGCGCCCGACGAGGTGACGCCCCGCAGCTTCTCGGCGTGCGGAGCTATCAGCGCGGGCAGGAATCGTTCGAAGAAATCCTCCGGAGAGGAAGGAAGGTCGGTCACCGTTGTTGCCTCATGAACTCGCTGAGCGCGTGCGTCTCGCGCGCTCCCAGCAGGCCGAACTGTACGCCGAAGCCACCCGCCTTGGTCCAGCGCACGACGGCCGGCAGCGCGATCTCTTGCTTCGCGGTCGGCAGGCGGATCCGAATGCGGAGCTCCTGCCCGAACTTCACGGGCTCACTCGCGGCCACGAACATGCCTCCGATGCTGATGTCGCGAGCATGACCGTCGAAGACACCGGTGTCGGAGCGCTCGCAGCTCACGCTGGCGTCGATGGCGACCCGTGGGTGAACACGCTTTTCGAACACGGGATCTTCGTACGCCTCTCGACGATTCGAAGCAACGGGCGCGCATCGCTCCCGCGCTCCCGCCTTGTACGACCCAGAAGGCCTCTCCCGTGCGAAGCTCTCCTACCGTGAGCCTTTCGCGGCACTTTCAGGGCTTCGGCGTCGCCCTCGCCGGCGTCGCGCTGGCGGCGGTCTCCGTGTGGGTGGCCCTGCCCCGACCGGTGCCCCCGCGCGAGCCGCTCCCCGCGCCGTCGGTGGACCGCCGGCGCTCCGCGATGGAGCGGGCGGCCGACCACGAGCGGGCGCGCGCGGCCCGCGAGCAGGCGCTGCCCTATGCGGTGCGCCTCGTCGGTGAGCTCGTTCGACGGCACGGGGCGGCGATCGCCATAGGAGATCTCGCCACCGCGGCGCTCGTTCGTCACGACCTCGTCGAGGCGGGCCGCAAAGCCATCACCGCCCACGGCCGCGAGCCGCTCGCGCGCCTCCGCGCGGTGCAGACGAAGCTCTTCCTCGCCGCGCTCGAGGCGTACGGAGAGACGGGCGCGCGTTCGCGCGAGCTCGACGAGCTCGCCGGCAACTTCGTCGTGACGGGTCGCCGCGCGGGCTGGATCGACGATGCCCACCGCGTGGTGCTCTCGAGCGACGAGCTGTTCGTGATGTATCGGTTGCGGTGGACGGATCTCGTGGGCCTCTCGCGCGATCCGCTGCTCGGCCCTTCGCTCCACGACGTGCGCGCCTACTACGGCGTGCTGCTCCGCCACCCGGAGGGCGGCTCGCCGCGAGAGCGCGACGCGCATCGCCTCGCGTCGGTGAACGCCCTCGCGCGCCGCGACGCGGAGTTCCCGGCCGACTTCGCGCGCGGGGTGCTCTTTTACCGCCTCGGCGAGCCCGCGCGCGCGACGGAAGCGTTTCGGCGGCACCTCGCGGCCCGACCGGACGGCGCCTGGTCGCTCCGCGCCAAAAACTACCTGCTCGCGAGCCTCGCGGAAGCCCCATCCATGGAGTAGGACTCCGCGGCCCCATGTCCGACGCACTGCCCCTCGACGCGCCCGAGGCAGCGCTCGCTTTGCCCGCCGAGCGCCCGCTCCCGGGCATGCTCGCGCTCGCGCGCACGGTGCTCGCGGACAAGGGGCTGCACCACGCCGTCGACGCCCAGGGAGCGGGGCCCGCGCTGCTCGCGCACGCGCTGCTCCTCGCGGGCGCCCGCGGCGTCGTCTACGTCGTGGCCGACGCCGATGCCGCGCGGCGTGCCGCGAGCGATCTCCTGGCGTTCGGAGCAGGGCTGCCCAGCCGCGCGGAGCTCTCCCGTCCCTCGAGCCCGGAGGGGTCCCCGCTCGTGCTCGCCCCCACCGAGAACACGCCGTACGCGGAGGTGCACGGGGATCGACGGGCGGCAATGGCCAGCGCCAGCGCGCTCTTTCAGCTCGGGCGCGGCCTCTCGTGGCGCGCCGCCGTGGTGACGGCGGCGGCGCTCGTGCGCAGAAAGCCGGCACCCGCGACGCTCGCCCGTGCCGGCGTGGAGGTCGAGGCCGAGGGAGAGCTCGACGTCCGCGCGGTGGCGCAAAAACTCGTGCAAGCAGGGTACCTGCGCGTGCCCGTCGTCGAAGATCCGGGCACCTTCGCGGTGCGCGGCGGGCTCATCGACGTCTGGCCCGCGGGCAGCGAACAGCCGGTGCGCGTCGAGCTCTTCGGCGACCTGGTCTCGACGCTCCGCGCCTTCGACCCGGACGACCAGCGCACGCTGCACGAGCTCGAACGCCTCTGGATTCCGCCGGCGCGCGAGGTCGTGATCGACGCCGAGACGGAGGCGCGCGCCCGCCGCGAGCTCCGCGCCCTGTGCGACGCGGTGGACTACCCCTCGACGAAGGCGCGTCAGCTCATCGACGACGTCGCCACCGGGCACGCGTACTTCGGCCTCGACGGCTATCTGCCGGCCTTTTACGAGCTCTCACCGCTGCTCGACTATTTCCCGCCGACGGCTCCGATCGTCTTCGAAGATCCCGCCGCGGTCGTGCGCGCGCTCCGCGCCGAGATCGAGGCCGGCCGCGCCGGCGAAGCGGCGCGCCGCGGGACCCCGCACTTCCCCTTCGAGCGGCTGTACCTCGACACATCCGAGCTCGATCGCTTGCTCGCGGACAGGAACCTGCTCGCCCTCCACCGCGGTGCCGTCGCCGGACCGCGCGCCGTGTCGGTGCTCGACGCGCTCGAGGCGCCCCCCGAAGACGCTCCCTCGCTCGGCGTTCGCGACCAGAGCGATCTCGGTCACGCCGTCAAGGCGACCCGTACGCAAAAAGGCAAGGCGCGCGCGCTCGATCCGCTGTTGCAGCGGCTCGCGCTCTGGCGCGATTCGGGCCTGTTCGTGACGATCACCGCGCGCACGCGCACGCAGGCCGAGCGCGTCGGCGCGCTGCTCGGACACCGCGGGGTCGCGGTCGAGCTCGTCGAGGGCGGGGACCCGAGCGCGGACAGCGCGGAAGCCGTGCGCATCGCGGTCGCGCCGCTCACGCGCGGCGCGATCGCCGTCGCGGACGGCTTCGTCCTCGTCACCGAAGAGGAGATCTTCGGCCAGCGCACGCACCGCGCCCCCGCGCGGCAAACCACGGCGCGCTCCCTGCTCGAGGACCTGCGCGCGCTCACGCCGGGCGATGCCATCGTCCACGTCGATCACGGCATTGGCCGCTACCTCGGCCTCGAGCGCAAGGTAATCGGCGGCGTGGCCGTCGAGCTCCTGGTCGTCGAGTACGCCGGCGGCGACAAGCTCTTCCTCCCCGTCTACCGCCTCAACCAGATCCAAAAGTACTCGGGCGGCGAAGGCTCGCCCAAGCTCGATCGCCTCGGCGGGCAGACCTTCGCGAAGACGAAGAGCAAGGTCGAAAAGAAGATCCGCCAGATGGCGGACGAGCTCTTGAAGCTCTACGCCGAACGCGCGGCGCTCGAGAAGCCACCCCTCCCCGAGCCGGACGACGACTATGCCGCGTTCGAGGCGAGCTTCCCGTACGACGAAACGCGCGATCAAGCGAACGCCATCGCCGACGTGATCCGAGACCTGACCAGCAAAAAGGTGATGGATCGCCTGGTGTGCGGCGACGTCGGCTTCGGCAAAACGGAGGTCGCGCTGCGCGCCGCGTTCCTGGCCCTGAACGCGGGTCGGCAGGTGGCCCTGCTCTGCCCGACCACGGTGCTCGCGCAGCAGCATTTCCTCACGTTCTCCTCGCGGCTCGAGAACTATCCGTTCGTCGTGCGCGCGCTGAGCCGCTTCCAGTCGCGCGCCGAGCAGATGGATACGTTGAAGGGGCTCCGCGAGGGCCGCGTGGACGCGGTCATCGGCACGCACCGGCTGCTCTCGAAGGACGTGCACTTCAAGAACCTCGGCTTGCTCGTGGTGGACGAGGAGCAGCGCTTCGGGGTCGTCCACAAAGAGCGCATCAAGCAGCTCCGCACCCAAGTCGACGTGCTCACGCTGAGCGCGACCCCGATCCCGCGCACGCTGCAGCTCGCCGTGGGCGGCCTGCGCGACATGTCCCTCATCGCGACGCCGCCCGTCGATCGCCGCGCCATCCGCACCATCACGTCCCAGTTCGATCCGGAGCTCGTGCGCACGGCGATCGAGCGCGAGCTCGAGCGTGGCGGACAGGTGTTCTACGTGTACAACCGCGTCGAGGGCATCTACGAGCGCGCCGAGCGCGTGCGTACCCTGGTCCCCCAGGCGCGCATCGCCGTCGGCCACGGGCAGATGACCGAGGAGATGCTCGAGCGCACGATGCTCGACTTCGTCCACGGGGAGTACGACGTGCTCGTCGCGACCGCGATCGTCGAGAGCGGCCTCGACATCCCACGCGCGAACACCATCATCATCGATCGGGCGGATTTGTTCGGCCTCGCGCAGCTCTATCAGCTCCGCGGGCGCGTCGGCCGCGGCAGCGAGCGCGCGTACTGCTACCTGCTCGTTCCCCCGCCGAGCCAGATGACCGACGAGGCGCGCGCCCGCCTCGAGGCGCTCGAGCGTCACGGCGAGCTCGGCTCCGGATTTCAGGTGGCCGCGCTCGACCTCGAGCTCCGCGGCGGCGGCGACGTGCTCGGCGCCGAGCAGAGCGGGTTCGTGGCGAGCGTCGGCTTCGACCTCTTCGTCCACATGCTCGAAGAGGCGATGCACGAGCTCCGCGGCGAGGTCGTCGTCCACGACGTGGACCCCGAGCTCAGCTTCGACGTCGACGCTCTCTTGCCCGAGGACTACGTCGCCGACGTCGGCGTCCGCCTCTCCCTCTACAAGCGGCTCGCGAGCGCCCGCGACGAGGCGGAGGTCGAAGAGCTCGCCAGCGAGATGCAAGATCGGTTCGGCGCGCCCCCGCTCGAAGCCCGCAAGTTCGTCGAGCTCATGCGCCTCAAGACCGAGCTCCGAAAGCTGCGGGCGCTCGGCTGCGAGGCCACCGCGCGCAGTGTGACCCTCCACCTCAAGGACGACACCCCGCTCGATCCCGCGAAGATCGGCCAGCTCGTCGCGAAGAAGGGCTCTCCCTACCGCCTGAGCCCCGACGGCCGCCTCATGCGTCGCGCCCTCGAGTCCGAAGCCCTCGCCGACGGCCTCGCCCTCGCCGACAGGATGCTCGACGAGCTCTCCGGCTGCCTCAAGGCGAACGCCTAGAGCGACAAACGGTTAGGAACGCGCCGAGATATGCGGAAAACTGCGTCGGACAGAGTGCCCGCGTGGAGAGGGGCACCGCCGAGTTCACCTCGGCGGGGAGGGGCGGCGCGTGCCGCCCCGACGAAACGAGGCTAGAACGCCGCTCGGTCAAACCGATCGGCGTTCTAGCGCGCTCGCAGCCGACGGGATAGCGCCGTCCTCCTCACCAATCGACGTGGAGGGAGAGCTCGACGTACGATGCCGAGACGGTGCCCGAAGAAAGCTCGTCGTCGGCGGTGCTGACGCGCGTGACCCGTTCGAGCCCGAAGAACTGCACGAACCCGAGCCCTGCCTGAAAACCGTCGTCGATGGCGTGGACGCCCACCGAAAGAAGGTGCGTGACGCCTCCGGGCTCCTCCTCGGGTGCCGTCGCAGCCTGCCGCCGCTGCGCCCTGACGGCGTACTCGACCACGGCTCCTGCGGGGATCATCGGAATCAGATTGGCGTCGACCGCGACGGCCCCCTCGGGCGTCAGCGAGCTCGTGCGAGCCGAAACTTCGCGGTCCAGGGTCGGTTCGTACGACTCGACGGCGAACGTGCTCCAACCGAGCCCAACGCCGGCCTGAACGCCGACACGCGCGTGGATCCGCTGGGCGACGAGCACGTGGCCGATGACGTCCCAGCCGGAGCTGTCTTTCACGACGAGACGACCCGCCTCACCGTCAACGACGCTCTCGACCGTCGGCACGGGCTCCGCGACGACCTCGTCCAGAACGCGGAGGAAGTCGACGGCCCCGCCCGTGCTGTACGAGCCGCGCGCTCGCACCGAGAGCTCGGTGTTGCTGGCCTGAGCCCGGAGCAGCCGCACCGCCGCTCCTCCACCCAGTTCATAGGAGAAGTCGCTCCCGAGCGCGAGGATCGACCGAAACTTCGTGCCGGTAATGACTTCCGCGCTGCCGAAGCCGCATATCTCCACGCGGTCGATGCGTCCCCGATCTCGATCGTCTCGCTCAGGCCGAGCGCCGTGATGTCGCGCGCTCGCTCGCGAGTGAACGGATAGTCGTTCACATCGACGTGGAGGATGCCTTGTCGAAACGAAAGATGGGTCGAAACGAACGGCGATGGGACGAGCATCGTCGTTGGAAATAGGTGATCGCCGAGCGATCGTTCGTCGCTTGCTTCCGAGCTCGTCACTGCCTGAGCCTGAGCTCGAGATCCTGCGCCGAGCACCAACACGAGGGGGATCGCCCGGAGCACCTTGCGAAGGCGCGCACTCACGACGTGGTCGATTCCCGCGCCGCGAGGGGCAGCACGAATCGAATGGACGACGAGGGCCTCGCTGCGCACGCGCTTTCCAAGACACATGCGGCGCTCGCTTGCACGATCCGCACCGCAGCACGCTCCGAGTCAGGCACATTCCGCGTGCACTTCCCCCGTCACGCCCGCGTGGTGGCCGCAATCCGCTTCGGTCTCCGCCCTCCCCTCCGGCGTCAGCCCGAAATCTAGGCTGAGGTCGCCGACGAGGATCTCCTTGAATGGAGTCCGATTCTTCCAGCTCGGATGCCGGCTCCGTTCGAACGATCGAGCATGTTCGTCCCTCCGGCGCCCAGGCGTGTTTGCAAGCAGCGCGAGCGCGCCGCTCGTCACCCCTGGGAGCCTACTAGCTGGGCGACGCTCGCCGGTTCGATGCCGGCGAACCTCCCCGAGGGCAAGGTGCCGAGGAGGCGCCGCACCGAGGCGTTCGCGCCCGCGACTTTGACCTCGATTCCGTCGCGCTCGAGGGCCTGAGCGAGCTGGTCGATCATGTCGGCCCCCGACAGGTCCATGAGCGGGGACGCCTCGAGATCCAGCACCAAGAGCTTGACCTTCCCTTTTTGGGCACGCAGTCGAGCCATGATGTCCTCCTTCACCGTGTGGGCGTTGGCGAACATCAGGCTCGCGTCGATGCGCACGATCAGCACCCCCTCGACGGGCGCATACTCGGGATGCTGATCCCGGCTCGCATAGGTCGAGGTGTCGGGGAGACGCCCGAGCTCCGCGGTGTGCGGGAACGTCGCGCGCTCGAGCAAGTCCAAGAGTGAGAGCGCGACTCCGAGCAGGATGCCGCCCAGCATTCCGAGGAGCAACACGCCGATTCCGGTGAGCGCGGCGATCGTGAGCTCGCGTTTGCTCCGGGCGAAGATGCTCCGGAGAGCGCGCACGTTGACGAGCTCCACGACCGCAACCAACACGACGGCCGCGAGCACCGTCTCCGGGAGGCTCGAGAACACCCCCGTAAAGAACGCCACGACCACGATGAGCAGCACGCCCCCCACGGCTCCCGCTAGCTGTGTGCGAGCGGCCGCCTCGACGTTGACGGACGAGCGGGTGAGGCTGCCTCCAACTGGCATTCCCTGAAACAGTCCCGAGATGGCGTTGCCGGCGCCGTTGGCCAGCATCTCCTGATTCGGGTCCACCCCTCCGCTCTGCCCTTTGGCGAGGCTCCGGGCGGCCGACACCCCCTCCACGTAGGAGAGCACGAAGAGCGACAGGCCGAGCGGGACCAGCGCTTTCCACGCCGAGAGGGCCTCGGCCGGAAGAGAAGGCGACGGCAGCCCACCTGGAATCGCTCCGACGACCCGCACGCCGTGGTCTCCGAGCTGCAGCAGTGTCGACGCGACGAGCGCGAGCACCACGACGATCAAGGGAGTGGGCAGCCGCGGAGTGAACCGCTTCCCGAGCAACAACAACGCGAGCGCCGCGGCCCCCACGCCGAGCGTCAGCGGGTGAGTCTGGCCGACATTTCGAGCGAAGCTCGCGATTCGAGGGAAGAACTCGCCCTCTCCCGACTCGACGCCGAAGAGCTTGGCGAGCTGTGTCGATGCGATGTAGAGGCCGGCGCCGGCGGAAAAGCCGGTGAGCACGCTGTGCGACACCATACTGGCCAAGAAACCGAGCCGGCACAGCCACGCGACGAGCGCCGCGCCTCCCGCGATCATGGTGGCGAACGCGCTCATCGCCGCGGCCCTCGCAGCATCGCCGCCTGCGAGCCCGCCGATGGTGCCAGCCGTCATGATCGCCAGCGCCGAGGTCACGCCGACGCCGAGCTGCCGCGACGTGCCGAGCAAGGCGTACGTCACCATCGCGGCAATGCCGGCGTAGAGCCCGACCTGAGGCTCGAGCCCCGCCAAACTCGCGTAGGCGAGGCTCTCCGGCACTGCGAAGGCAGCCAAGGTGGCGCCAGCCACGAGATCGAAGCGCAGGTCGTCGCGGCGGTAGCGCTTCGCCCAGCCGACGATCGGCAGGACGTGCTCGAGGCGTGATCCCGGGCCGGTGGACGGGGGGACCATCGGCCCTGGTTGTGTCAGCTCGGTCATGGGCCTCTTCGTCTCGGGAGTCGTCGCAGCGAAGGGAGCGCCCCCTGCCTGCGACTCCCGACCCCCGCTACCGATGGGCGCCACCCAGGCCGGACTCGAGCTTCTCCATCGCTTGATCGATGGTGAACGAGGCTGGCCGTTGTCGGGGTGGAAAATCCTTGAACGTCTCCAGGAACCTTCCCACGAAGTCCTGCGCCGCGGTGATCAGATACGCCTTCCTGAGATACCAGTCCCAGTAGGTGTTCGAGGTCGTGTCCGCGCGCTCGAAGGGATCGGTTCTGAGGTTGAAGAGCTTGGGAATTCTCAGCGGCACGAACGGCTCGGCCCAGACTTGCAGCGTTCCGGCGCACCGTTGCTCCATGAACACCATTTTCCAGTGATCGAAGCGCAGAGCGACGAGATCGCCGTCGTCATTGAAGTAGAAGAAGCCCGGGCGGGGGCCTTTCGCTTCGCTCCCGGTGAGGTGCGGCAGGAGGTTGTAGCCGTCGATGTGCACCTTGAACGTCTTTCCCGCGGCGGTATGTCCCCCCAGGAGCTTCTCCTTGATGTGCGGCTCGCCCGCGGCCGCGAGAAACGTCGGGAGCCAATCGTGGTGCGAAATGATCTCGTTCGAGACCGAGCCGGCGGGTATTTTGCCTGGCCAGCGAACCACGAGCGGGACGCGAAATGCGCCTTCCCAGTTGGTGTCCTTCTCACTGCGGAAGGGCGTCATCGCGCCATCGGGCCACGTGTTCATGTGCGGCCCGTTGTCCGTCGTGTAAAGAACGATCGTGTCGTTGCTGATCTTCAAAGAATCCAGGAGATCGAGCAGCTCGCCGACGTTCTTGTCGTGATCGATCATCGTGTCGTGGTAGGGAGACTGCCATCTCCCCGCTTGGCCGATGCTGCCTGGCTTCGTGTGCGTATAAACGTGCATGTGGGTCGTATTGACCCAGCAGAACCAGGGCTTCCCCGCGCTGTTCTGTCGACGGATCCAGTCCTTGGCGGCTGCGATGAACTCGTCGTCACAGGTCTTCATCCGTTCACGCGTCAAAGGCCCCGTGTCCTGGATCCGCTGCTTGCCGACCTTCCCCCAGCGCGGCTCCTCGGTGGGGTCCTCTTGGTCGGTTGCCCAACAGTGGAGGACGCCGCGCGGCCCGAAGCGCTGGCGAAACTGGGGGAACTCCTTGGGATCCGGGTAGTCGGGATCTTCGGGCTCCTCCTCGGCGTTCAAGTGGTAGAGGTTGCCGAAGAACTCGTCGAACCCATGGCGGGTCGGCAGGTACTCGTTGCGGTCACCGAAGTGGTTCTTGCCAAACTGACCCGTCGCGTAGCCAAGCGGCTTGAGGAGCTCGGCGATGGTCGCATCCTCGTCCTGAAGCCCCAACCGCGCGCCCGGCATACCGACCTTGGTCAAGCCCGTGCGGAGCCCGGACTGCCCCGTGATAAAGGACGCACGTCCCGCCGTGCAGCTCTGCTCACCGTATGCATCCGTGAAGCACATCCCTTCTGCAGCGATTCGGTCGATGTTGGGCGTGCGATATCCCATCATCCCGCTGCTATAACAGGAAAGATTCCAGATCCCGATATCGTCTCCGAAGATCACCAGAATGTTGGGGCGTTTTTCGTTGGCCATCGGTGCTTGCTCCCTCCAATCAAAGGGTGTTTGATCAGGTGTTGCACTGCACGCAATGCACGTGCCGTGCTCCGATCGTTGCAACAGGACGCTCTCGGCTCTGCCGACGACGCGGCAGGGCGTCTCACCGTGTCAGAGCCGAGCGCTCATGCTCGTGCGGCCGTTCTTCGCCCCCGTAAATCGGCGCGCGTTGGGTCTTAGAGCGCCGCACGCCGTCGGTTTCCGTGGGCGACGATTTGGGAGCGGAGGGGCGGCGCGAGCCGCCCCTCCGACACAAGGCTAGAACGCCGATCAGTTGAGCTGATCGGCGTTCTAGGAAGCCCGAAATTTGGGCTGAGCCGGGTCGTGCTCCAGCGCGACCGCCACGGCTCGCTCCTTCCTCTGCAGCTCGGCGAGACGAGCCGCATCGACGTTGCCAAGACGGGCGGCGTCGGCGATTACGCGCGCTGCCACCTCGCGAACCGCCGCGCGCCGTTCTGGGCGGTGCGCGGCTCGACCGACCTCGAGCGCCACGTCGAGGAGCTCCGAGACGATGTCTGCATCCACGGCGCCGTAGCGACTCGGGCCGTCCAGCGCCGTCGCCAGATAGTCCTGAAACTGCGGCAAAGCGACGGACACGCGAAGCTCCCCGCGCTCGTCGATCAGGGCGACGTCGCCCAGCGGCATATCGACGAGTCTTCGAAGAACGACGCGCATCTGGTGCAGGGTCTGCCGCGCCGTGGTCGGGTCGTTGATGGCCGCAGACAGTGCGCGATCGGCGATGTCCGCGAGCACGCGCAGTCCGAAGCCCACATCGAGGAATGGGCTCCTCCGCTCGTCTACGAACACGCCTCTTGCAAGCGCCTCGGCGACGCCGTCTTGCAAAACGCCGCCGTTGGCGGTGAACCAACCGAGCGCTTCGCCGCGGGCAACGAAGTCGCCCGTCCGTCTTTCGAGCCTCACGAGGAGACCGAAACGCCGTGCGAGCCGCTCGAGGCGCGGGAGGTCGAGTCCGATCAGATAGCCGCTCCTCGACGCGTGAATCGGGATCGCTTGCGGTGGTGGGGCGGGCGGCGGAGACGAAGCCGGAGCGAGCGCGCGCTGCGCGCGCTCGAGCCGCCGCGTGGCAGCCAACGTCCGTTCGCACGTCCTCTGCAAAATCTCCTCCACCTGGACGCGACGGAACGTTTGGACGATCGTCGTGAGCGCCGAGGTCAGCGCTATGAGCAAAAGGACGAGTCCGCCGAGGACGACCGGTCTCGGCGCCGCTTCCGGCGCGGACAGGCTCAGCTCGCGGACGCCTCCCACCGTATAAGCGCTCGAGAGCACGAAGAGGAGGATCTCGCGGTTGAGCGACGCCGAAAGCGAGATGATCCCGTAGAGGCGTGGCGAGAACAGACCGGATATGGTCTGATAAACGAGCGTCGTCGTCGACAGCGCGATCGTCACGAGCGTGACCTGAATCCCGATTATCGTGGCGAGAGCGTTGCGCGCCCCGTTCCTGTCGGTGACCCAGGCTCGGAGCCAGGGCAGTGCCTCGGCCGCCCCATCCGAGGCGAGGACCGTGCCGAGCACTGCACCCGTAGTGGCCGCCACGACGCTCCAAAGGACGATGCGGTGGCTGCCTCGCGCAAGCCGCGGCGGCCGCCACTGCCCCAAGCGGCCACGTCGAGGTCGAGTGTCCATGGCGATTCAATGATGGGCGCTTCGAATGCTCTCCTGAAGGCGCCGGTAGAGCGCGTCGTCCGTTTGAATCGATCCTCGCCGAGGCAGATCGATATCGAGGAGGATCAGCAACACGCCGCTCAGGATGCAGGTGAACAGGATCCACGGGATCCACGTCCGGCGCTCACTCGAGGGTCGATAGCCCACGACCACCCCGGCGATGAGGCTCAACAGGAACAAGTACAGGAGAATCGCGTCGGGCACGCGGTTCTCGAAGGCGGCGATGGCCGCGGCCGTTTTGCCCGTCATCTCGTTGTACGCGGGAACCAGTAGGAGCAGCCGGAGCGCTTCGGGATTTCGACGGGCGTCCTCGCTGAGCAGCGCCGAGAGCTCCCCCTGTAGCCGCGTTGCTTCGGCCTCGATGCGCTGCGCCTCGGCCGCGTCGGTACCGGCCCGGCGATGCTCGATGTGCAGGGCGATGTAGCGGCGCAACGTGGACTGCATGGCGGCCCGCGTCGGCTGCGGAAGCAACGCGGTGCACTCCCAAAGCGTCGAGATCGCGTTCGTTTCCTCGACGGCTGCCACCCTCCTTGCGCCATGGCGAGCTCCTGCCATGGAGAACGAGAAGGCGAGCAGGAGTCCGACGATCGCCAGGATCGACGCCGTGATCGACGCGATCTGATGCTCCTCGATCGGCACCCAGCGACTGAGTCGGTGCCCGAGCTCGAGCGCCCCGAGGATCGAAAGGAAGAACAGGACGGCCACGAGCGGAATAGGAGCGGTGTACAGCCAACCCATGACGATGACCTCAGCCTGGATTTCGAGCTTCCCGGTCGGGGATGCCGCTCTCTCCCGCGTCAGCCCGAAATCCAGGCTCTGCCGGATTCGCTGGTATCGAGGGCGGAGGCTGCGCCTCACCCGACCGAGCCATGGCTCTCGCGGATCCCACGCGAGTGCCGCGCAACTCGGTTCGCGGGCCCGCGCAGGAGAACGTAAGGAACGAGCGCCAGCACTGCCCCGACGATCAACGCCTCGACCGGGCGGAGCCCGCGGAGCACGACGAGCTGATAGATGAGATCGATCCCAACCGCGAGCACGAAGACCCGCGACACGCTTCGCCAACCGCTTCGGAGAAGCTCGCGACGGTTCACGTTCCCGCGAAGGATCGACCAGAAGTACGCCGGGCGACCAGCGCGTGCATCCCGCAGGCCGTCCCGCAGCGCGAAGAATATCGCCATCAGTGGCTGGATGTAGAACCGAAACGCCAGAGGGCCATCGGGACGCTCCGAAAGCTCACGCCAAAGCCTGCTGAGTACGTCCATGCCTGTCCCTTGCCTCGCGCTTGGAACTCGCCCTGTCGCACTGCCGCCAAGCCCGTCGCCATCCTGCACGGGAACCCATGGGAGCTCGTTGCCGCACTGCACACGACGGCCGAACCCGACGGAACGTCGGATTGGGGTTCAGAGAGGCAACATCCGAACCATGTCGGAGCGCTCACCCTCTCTCGGCGGAACGACGCGCCCGCGGCGAATGCGAACCCGTGAGCCAGCTCGCGTGCAGGCGCGAAGCGCCTTCGCGCATCGAACGGAGCATAGCGACACGGTTCTCGCGAGCCATCGAGCCCGCGCGGACGGCAACCCGTCGACCTCACGCGCTCAGAGCGGAGGCCCCGCCCGAGCCCCGGGGTCCAAAGGCTCCTCGCGAGGCGTCGCGACGGGAAGCTTCGGCGTGAGCGCGCTCGCCACGAGCTGATTGCCGAACGGCGTCAGGTGACCGTCGTGAGAGAAATACACCGAGTCGGTCGGATGACGCTCGAAGACCTTCGTCAGATCGACGAACGGGATCTCCAACGCCTCGAGGCAGCTCGTCGCGAACGCTCTCGGGAGGTCGTAGTCGTTTCCGGACTTCGGCAACTCGCCGCGCGCCGCCTTCACGCTCTCGGGCGCCGGGATCACGACGACGAGCAGTGGAATGGCGTGCTTCCGCGCAAGCGCGGCGATGGTCGTCATTTCACGCCGATAGAGCGCGGAAGCGCGGTGCATCTCCCCGCCGGGCTGATAAGAAGCGGGAGCGTACGCGTCGAGCGGCGCGCCCCCCGCAACCGGAGGGGGCGGCGCGACCACGTGATAGGCCTTGGCGAACAACCGATACAGGTGCGAGCTCCGCTTGAGCCGCGACTTGAAATCGCCGCGGTCGCCGATCACGCCGTCGTGCACCGGGATGTCCTTGCTCCAGATGCAATCGTGCAGGTCATTGCCGAGAAACGTGCTGACCAAAATGACCGCGGGCCGCTCACCCTGCTCGAGCGCTTGCGAGAGGAGCTGCCGGTACTGCACCGGCCCGTAGCCGGGAACGGACGCGTTCCGGAAGCGCCATGGCGTCGCGCGTTCCAGCCGGTGCACGAACCCCTGCTCGTAGTCGACTCCTTGAGCGAACGCGAACGAATCCCCCAGGACGAGCCCGAGGCGAGCGGGCGCTTGCCGGCTGCGCTGCTCGGGAGGGGCGCTCACACGAAATCCGTCGCCGTCGGTGAGCAGCCGCCAGCGCGTTTCGCCCGTGTCGATGGTCTGATCGACGTCGGCCTGGAGCGCGTAGAACGGCAACGTCGGGTGGCGCCGATAGACGTCGAACCACGACGCCGGCTGAGGCGCGGCGAGCCGCAGGAACGCCTCCCCGATCACCGGCATCGCGCACACCACCATCGCCGCCGCGACGCCCTTGAAGACACGCTGCCTCCTCTGCTGCGAGCGGTCTTTCTCGTGAACCGGGGCTCGGCTTGCGTCCTTGGTCATGGCTCGCACCTCGAGAGGCGTTGACGGGCTGTCGAGAACAACCGTTTCGAAACTATCGCGACTCGTCGCCGACGGCGAGCAGCCCAGCACCCGAAAACACGGCGACATGATCGCCGTCACGCCCGCCTTCGACGGTGCACTCGAACGCGGCGAAAACGACGCCAGGGGCCCCCTTTTTCTCCATCGTCGAAGCCCGAATCGTACGAGTGGGCGCGCGTAGGGGCCCCTCACACCGCACGCGGATTCGCGCGACAGACCAGCAAATCGCACGAACTCCGGACTCCGAAGCATCGCTTCAATCGAAGTCGTTTGACGCCTCGAGAGTTGGAGGACGCCCCTCCCGCCTCGCTGGTCGCAGAAGCGAATCGAGCCCTCGCCGATGAGACGGCACACGCCGAGATCTGCTTCGGCCGCGCGAGCGCCTATGCCGGCGAGCGCCTCGGCCCAGGCCCGCTCGACATGAGCGGTGCCCTCGAGAGCACCTCGCTGGCCGAGCTCGTTCATCGCACCTTCGTCGAGGGGTTGCATCGGACAGACGTCGGCCGCGCTCGAAGCCGCCCACACGCAAACACCGCCACGGATCCGGCCGTCGCCAGCGCGTTCGCCCAGCTCGCCGAGGACGAGGTCCGCCACGCGGCGCTCGCGTACCGATTCGTCGCCCACTGTCTCGAGCACGCCGGCGCGCGACGCGGTGCGCTCGTGGCGCGCCTGAAGCGCGCCCTCGCTGCCGCAGCCGCCGAGCACGGACACGCTCCGCAGCTCGCCCTCACCGAGCCGTCGAGCTCCCTCGTCGCACACGGCTATTTGCCGGTGCCGTTGCGTCAGGCCCTCGCCGCCGAGGCCTTCCGTGAAATCGTGATGCCGTGTACGAACGCGCTTCTGGCGACCGCCGAGCGCTGCCCGGCCAGCCGCGCGAACGACGACTCGAGGGGGCGTGCTTGGCTTGGTTTCGAGCTGACGCGGGAGGGAGCGCCCTCGCCGACCAGGAAGCCAGAAACCGAGGCTTGGGCCCGAGGTTCGGCGCGAAGCGCAACTCGTCGGGATAGGGGCTGCGACTCGCGGCCGCGTCCGCGCGTCGTTCCGGGGCGTGCGGTACCTCGTCGCGTCGTGAAGGGCTAGACTCGCGGCGCATGCGGTTCGCCGATCCATGACGCTTCACCCCGCCGTCATCTTCCTGGGCGGGTTGGTCGTGCTCGTCGTCGGAGCGGAGCTGTTGCTTCGCGGCGCGACGCGCATCGCGGCCATGCTCGGGGTCAAGCCGATCCTCATTGGCCTCACGGTCGTCGCCGTGGGGACGAGCGCGCCCGAGCTGGCCGTCGGCATCACGGCCGTGCTCGAGGGCAAGGGAGCGCTGGCCGTCGGCAACATCGCCGGGACGAACATCGTCAACATTCTGCTGATTCTCGGCGTGAGCGCCGCGATCCGGCCGCTGCCGCTGGAGCTCCGGAGCATCCGCCTGGACGTGCCGGTGATGATCGCCGCGGCGATCGCGCTGTTCGTGATGGCTCTCGATGGCGTGCTCAGCCGCACCGAGGGCCTCATCCTGGTGGGCGCCGCGCTCGTCTACACCGTGGCTCTCATTCGGCTGAGCCGCCGCGAGAGCGCCGCGATGAAGCAGGAGTTCGCGGAGGAGTTCAGTCCGCAAGCGTTGGGAGCGCGGCGCGGTCTCGCTCACGCGAGCTGGAACGCGCTCCTCTTGCTCGTGGGGATGGGGTTGACCGTGCTCGGCGCCGAAATCATGGTCGCCGGAGCCGTCCAGCTCGCGCGGGCGTTCGCTGTCTCCGCTGCCGTCATCGCCTTTGTGATCGTCTCCATCGTGACG
>Ga0079224_100005234_pt1 | contig 17001 bp, 14 predicted proteins | sample Stecom2015_FD_80414 | JGI IMG/M metagenome (GOLD analysis project Ga0079224, IMG submission 80414) | Agricultural soil microbial communities from Utah to study Nitrogen management - Steer compost 2015 | ecosystem: Environmental > Terrestrial > Soil > Agricultural land | place: USA: Utah... | reverse complement strand
TCTGGGCTGTTTTTGATCAATCGAGATGGGTAACCAACCAGATTATTCCCGTGCTGCTGATTTCGTCGATAATCATTCATGACCTGCTGATCAAAAAAACTCCGGCGGATAGTTTCTTTCCGATTACATTGGGCTTTATATGGGCAATTTTTCCAGGTATTGTTTTTGTCCTGCTCTTTGGGGTGATATTCGTCAAGAGTTATTGGATCGACCGGTCGCCGCGATTGACAATGAAAACCCTCGGCCAGGTCATGTTAAGCGGCATCGCCTTTATTCCCACTTTTCTTTTTCTCAGCTCATCGGATAGTACCCCGATTCACGGGTTTATCTGGCAATTTGAACCTTTGAAGGCGATTTTGGGCGAATATTTCGTGGGGGTAATGATCGATCTGATCCTTTTTTTTATTCTTCTGCGCGTGTTGAAAAATGTCGATGATCTGATTCCGTATTGGCTGGCAATGAGTGCGCTTTTGTTATTTTTCCTGATCTCCCTCTACCGGATCGGATATTGGAACGACTGGTTTATACGTGGATATAATCCGTTGATGTGTATTGTGTTGATGAGTCTGCTCCGGCGATTAAGCAAAGTATTTGACGCGGGTAAATGGCGGCAGCCGTTCTTTCTCTATTTACTGCTTGCGGTGATGGGTCTTGGTCTTATTTTGCCGGTAAGTCATATTTTCAAGTCCATGAAGTCCAACGTGGTGGTTTCCCGCCTGTTCCCGGACACTTATCCGTTTAGTCCGGCGCCTTACGACGTACATCCGAATATTTACCAGGCGACTATTGTCGACTCTCATTCGGGGATCGTGGAAGCCCGCCAGTACCTTTCGGCAAAAGGTTCGTTTTATGAGCGATACCTGGCCCGGAGGAATTATCATGCCGATAAGCCGGAAATTAAGGAATGAACAATTCGAGATCACTGTTTACGGACTCATTTTTCGCCTCTGTACCGGGATGCGTCAAAACGGAAGATTTCAGAAGGGGTCCTTTCCTGTTGTGCGATAGCATAGAGTTCTTTGACCTTTTCGGGATATTGCTGTGAAAGATCTCTGGTTTCCGACGGATCTTCTGCGATATTGTATAACTCCATTCTGGTAAGATCGGGCTTAAGTATGTCGTAGCAAACCAGTTTGAGATCTCCCTTTCTCAACGCAATCCGGCCGCCCAATTCATGGAATTCCCAATACAGATGTTCGTGTTGTTCTTGATTTTCCATTTTGCCGAGTAATGTGGGGAGCAGGGAGAGACCATCGATAGCGTGCGGCACTTTGTCCGATCCGGTAAGAGCCATTACTGTAGGATAGAAGTCCCAGAAGGCGCTTAGCCGGTCTGTCTTACCGGGTGTGATTTTGCCTGGCCAGTTGAAGATCGCAGGGACACGTATCCCTCCTTCATACAGATCCCGCTTGTACCCTCTGAAATGAGCGTTGGAGTTGAAATAATCGGGATCGGCCCCTCCCTCCTGGTGCGGTCCGTTATCGGTGGAAAATACAATCAGGGTGTTATCCCGGATATTAAGGGAATCAAGTAATTCAACGATCTCTCCTACCTGACGATCGAGCAGTTCGATCATGGCAGCAAAAGCGGCTCTGGGATGGGGCTGAGAGCCATAGCCTCCTACTTTGTATTGGTCGCCACTATCTATGCCCTTAAATGGTTTTTCTTCACCAAACTTACCGATGTACTTTTCCAATACCTCTTCGGGAACTTTTAGTTCGGCATGGGGTAGGATCGTCGATCTGAATAGGAAAAATGGTTTTTCTTTATTCTGACGAATAAAATCGAGGGCCTGGTTTTGAATCAGGTAAGGGGCATATTCTTTTTCTTCGGTTCCCTCATTTCCTGCCAACCACGATTTTTGGTCGTTATCCCAGAGATAGTACGGGTAATAATTATGCCCGATCCGCTGGCAATTGAATCCGAAAAACCGGTCAATTCCCTGTTTCATTGGGTCTCCTTCTGAGCCGGGATACCCCAGCCCCCATTTCCCAAAAGTACCGGTGGCGTATCCCTGATCTTTCAACAATTCGAAAATCGTATACAGTGAATCGGGAATAGGATGCTGCCCCTCTGGTTGTATTTCCTTGTTGCCCCTAATGTAGGTATGGCCGGTATGCTGGCCGCTGATGAGTGCGCATCGCGACGGAGCGCATACCGTGTTTCCCGAATACATCTGAGAAAAGAAAAGACCTTCTCTGGCTAGCTTGTCGATATTAGGGGTTTCGAATTTTTCCTGACCCAGAAAGCTCAGGTCGCCATAACCCAGGTCATCGGCCAGGATGAAAACGATATTAGGTTTATCGGGATTGTCCGACGATGTGCGGTTTTGGGTATTGCAGGATGTTTGCAACAATCCAGCGAAAACCAATAAAAGGGAGGTGTATCTGATCATGGGAATTATTGTTACGGGTTAATAACAAATGTATGCATCCCGGACGTAATTTTCATTCCTTCGTTGTGATCGGGCAGAAATACCGTCGCGGTGGTATTGGCAGGTATTTCTACCTGTAATTCAATCTTTTCTTCTGATCGTTTCCATTCGCTTTTAATCGGCCCTTTAATGCTTTCATAGCTTCCTTTTACCCAATCCAGTCCTTCCACAAAAGCAGGCCGTATAATGACATGGTCAAACCCCGGTTGATTTTCGTCGGGCTGAATGCCGGAGAGTACCTGATAAAACCAATTGTCGATACTGCCAAACATGACATGGTTGCGAGACTGCGAGCCATCCCAATTCTGCCAGAGGCTGTTAGCGCCCTGTGTGATCCAGTATCCCCAGGACGGGAAGGTCGTTTGGGAAGCGATTATGTACATTTCTTTGGCTTTCCCGTAACGGGTCAGTACGTCGATGACGTATTTTGTTCCCACCACGCCGGTTTCCAGGTGATGGTCTTTTTCTTTCAGGTTTTTCAGAAGTTTTTGCAGGAGGTCTTCCTCCTCCTCAGGCGTGGCCAGTCCGTGGTACAGCGTTCCGGCCAGGGCGGTCTGCCCTCCGTTACCCCATATTCCCGATTTTTCGTCGTAGAAGCGACTACGGTAGCCCTTTTTGATCTGATCCGACAAGGTGCTGAAATTTCTGCGATCTTCTTCTATTCCCAGAATACCGGCAATTTTTTCCATGGTGTCTGACAATTTGAAAAAGAAACCTGTGGCTAGGATTTCCGGTTTTGTACGTTTTAGCGCTTTGTGGTCGTCGATTCCGAAAGAAAGTGTAAAGTCGCTCTCTGCATGGCGAAGCAGGTAATCCAGGTAAGATTTCAAGGGTTGATAATATCTTTGCAGGATCGCGGTATCTCCGGTATAGAGGTACATGTACCAGGGGATCAGCACAAAGGCAGCTTCCCATTGTGGTCCGTAGCCTCTTTCCACATAGCCTTCCGGGGCTTGTTTGAAGGTGTAGCCCCAGCCACTGGAAGGGATGATGCCGGGGATTTGTCCGCTCGAGTGTTGCTCGTCGACAAAGTCGTCGATCCATTTCAGATACGCGGTAATAACATCAAAATTATAAAGTGCCCCTTCAGTGACCAGATGAGCATCGCCCGACCAACCGATTTTTTCTCTGTGCGGACAGTCGGTTGGATAGCTGTGGAAATTGCTTAGGTAGGTATGCCGTGTTAACTTGTGGATCCTGTTGAGCAGCGTATCCGAACAGGAAAACGATCCGGTGGGTTGGAAATCGGTATGCAGCACTTCGGCCTCCAGTGCCAGGGTTTCAACGTTTTCCGGTACCAGAATTTCGGCGTATTGGAAGCCATAGTAGGTAAATGACGGACTCCATTCGGCAGGTTGGTTTTCTCCCAATACGTGCCTGGACGTCTGGGTTTCCCCTGAAAATACAAAGCGAGACAGCTCTTTCAGGTCAAGTGTACCGTCCGCGTTCAGACGCTCGCCATGACGTATGACGATCTCACTGCCTACGGGGCCGGAGACTTTTAATTTTGTCCGTCCGGCAATGTTCTCCCCGAAGTCAAATAGCATTACTCCTGGCCGTGGCCGGTTGGTGGACCGAGGTTTTAAAGTGCGGATCACCCGTATCGGGGGCAGGGTTTGTGCTTTCAGCCGGGCCCCGGGCCCCTTTACCTCCGAGGCGTGTACCCACGTTTCAAAGCTTTTTCCGGAAGAATTCCAACCGGGGTTTTCCAGCCGGGCGTCGTAGGTTTCTCCATTGAAGATACCGTCGAAAACAATCGGCCCCGCGCTTGTCTTCCACGACCGGTCTGTCTTGACGATCTGTTTTGATCCATCCGTATAACGTATTTCAAGCTGTGCTTTCAACACCGGTTTGTCGCGCCAGGGGGCTTTGTCAAAATCCCATGCGGCCTTCGTATGATAGTTATACCAGCCGGTGCCTAATACCGATCCGACCGCGTTCTTACCCTGATGAAGCAGTTCCGTCACGTCGTAGGTGACATACAGCACCGATTTATCGTACCGTGTTACGCCCGGGTCCAGTACGTGATCACCTATCCGCCGTCCGTTCAGAAAAGCTTCGTAGTAGCCTAATCCCGAAATATACAGCCGTGCGGAAGCTACCTTCTTTTCAATCGAAAATTCTTTCCGGAAATACGGGGCGGGGCCGGGATCGGGGGTAGTGTCGTTGTCAGCAGAGATCCAGGACGCTTCCCAGTCATCGTCAGTCAGCAGTCCGGTTTCCAGCCAGGCAGGTTCCGCATAAGGACTCTGTCGGCCTTTTCCATCCCAAACCGATACGGTCCAGTAGTAGCGGGTGGCCGATTCGATCGCGACTCCTTTGCATCCGATTCCGGCCTGGTTACCCGAAGGTATCCTGCCGCTGTCCCAGATATCGGCCATGCCTTCCCGGAGCTTCTGCGGGCTGCGGGCAACCAGTATCCGATAGGCTGTCTGAGTCGTCGCCGATCGGGAGGATTTTAATTTCTAACTAAATGAAAAGGACCTAAGGTCGACGCCCAGCGGGTTGACCTGATATCCGGTGCGAAGGTCATAAACCGAGAGATCATCGGCCGGTAATGCCCGGGTAGTCAGTGCAAAAGTGAAGAGTTTGCAAAAGAAAATGAATTTCATGTTTATTTGGCTACTACATCCTACCTAAAAAAATCTACCAAACCGCTACCTGTCCTTCAGGATATCTGACTTCAAGTAGCCCGGTTTTGTGGTCGAAACGCCACGTGTCTGAAGACGTTTTTTTGTTGTCTACAAGGATTTCAGTCGGAGTAAAAGACAATTTTATGCGTGCAGAACCGGTTTTTGTGGCTTGGAAGGAAACCTGCTTTGCCGTGTAGGAAACCTGACGAATGCCCGAGGAAGCAGACAGGATATGGTTTTCGGTGCCCGGCGCCAACTTAGGGAAGTAGCTCAGAAACTCAATCAGGTACAAATTAGGTTTAATATGGCAGCTAAACCAGAACTGATTAAAAGCCCAGGCTCCTTTTTCATGCTCGTGATCTACCCCTACCAGCATTTTGCCATCGGGCTGAAGATGGTAAGTCAGAAAGTTCATCGTTTGAACTGCGCGTTCTTTATACGATTCCTGTCCCGTCGCGCGATACAGGTCGGCCATCAGCAAAGCCCAGTGTGCGCAGTGTATACCCATGGTCACAAAGCACCTTTTTTGTTCCCGTATCCCTTCCGCAGGAGCATATTGATGATCCGTATTGACAAACGTCTTACCGTCTTTAATAGGCTCGCCTGTTATATAGTTGTTTAAGCTAAGGGCTATGTCAAGATACTTCGGATTTTCCCAGTAAGAAAGGAATTTAAAGCTCCTCAACGAGGGGTTGTGCACTTCTCCTATCATTTCCCCATCGATGACGGGCACCTGCGGCTTGGGAGGTAACCTGCTTTGGGCCGTTACCCTGTCACCGGAGGCGCTGACTACTTCAAGATGAAAAACAGCACCGTCTTCTGCTTCACGAAAGGGGTTGACCGCCTGGTAGCGGCGATTAGAAGGCTCGTACGTCAGCACAACTTCCCTTCCTTCACTGCTAATCCTCACTACAGCGTCAGGGACAACGGCCAGAGAATCCCCGATTAGTTTTCCCAGGGGTTGCCCCTGATTTACTTCTGCTGTTAAAACTGTATCCAGCGTAGAAATAATCGTACTCACCGCCAACAGCTTCCTGGCTTCGACGGGGCTAGTGTCCACACCGTGCGTGCATGAAAAAAGAAACAATGCCTGTCAGGAAAATCAATTGAATTATACGCATCTCAGAATTTGATATGGTAACTGACCGAAGGGACCACCGGAAACAATGCCCGTTTATTCAGGTTTGCCGATGCTTCACCGTACCTGGGCTGTGAATAGGCCAGGTAATAATAAGTGGGGTTCTTACGCACATAAGCATTAAAAAGCCCTATTTCCCAATACTGCCTCACCCTTTTCTTCTCCTTGTGGAATTGCACGCCCAGATCCAACCGGTGGTAGTCTTCCGCCTGGAAACTATTTCTCGGCCCCAAATAGGAGATAAAGTTGGGAGCTCTTCTATCGTGAACAGGATGAAACCCGTTGATACCGAATGTATACCCCTGGGGAACTGTCATCCGGTTGCCGGAAGCATACATCCATCCGAACGAAAAAAGAATCCGCGGCTTTAGCCGGTAGGTTCCTGAAAGGGTGAGGTAATGTCTGCGGTCGTGACCGGCAAAGAAGCGCTTCCCCTCATTGAGCTCATCGAATTGATGGATCGTCCATGAAAGCGTGTAGCCCAGGTTCCCTTTCAGCCTGCCGGAAGACTTTTCAATAAACACCTCCGTACCGTAAGACCAGCCCTTTCCGGTTGTAACATTGTTTTGCCAGTCAATTTGACGGGGGCCTTCGGAAAGTACAAGAAAAGTTGCCCCTCCTTTGTAAGCGACCACGTCCTTCATCCATTTTCGATAGGCTTCAACGGTAACCGTCCAGCCTTTTTCCAGGAATGATTTAACCAGCCCTGCTGAGATCTGATCGGCCCGCTGAACAGGTAGTCCGCGTGTCACAGGTATCCAAAGATCCGTTACCAGCCCGGTGCCGGTATTCGATAACTGGTGCACAAGCTGATGCATCCGGTTGTAGGAAAATGAAAGGTCATAGGTTCCCGGGGCTTCCCATTTTAACGTCAGTCGTGGTTCGGGGAAAATGCCGGATTCCTCAGCGGAAAAAAGCCCTGCAAAACGCAATCCGGTATGTAGGGAAACGTTTGGTTTCAACCGCCAATCGTCCTCTATATAGACGCCCCATTCCTGGTTGCGGAACCGGTTATGCTGCTCTTCTCGGCTCCCCTGGTGGTAGTCCCGGGAAACATAAGCCTGAGGAAGGTGCCGGTGGACAATAAAGGAGGCCCCGGCCTTGAGGGTGTGTCTTACCCCCGGAAAGAAGTCACCATCCACTTTAACGGCCACATCTTCCAGCGTGGAATAATTACGGGCATAGGTATCGATATCCTGGTATTCACTTTTGAAAATGGTTTGATCCGACAGGGTGAACCGGTACCTGGTCAGGTAGGCGGTCGTATTCAGGAAAGCTTTAGGGCTTAATTGTTGGTTCCACCGGAAAGTGCTCGTCGCGTTACCCCAGGCTAGCGCCTGTTCCATATGACGGGAGGAGGATTGTCTGTTTAAAATGGTTTTATCCGTTAAGCGTTCTTGTCCCAGATAGGCACTTAGGAAAAATTTGCTTTTTGGACTCTTCTCCCAGTTCAGCTTTAGGTTGAGATCATAAAAGCCGTAGTCCGTGGTCGCTGGTCCCTGATTGAAGGATTTCAGGAAAAGCCCAGCATACGCATGGCGGGCTGCAATAAGAAAAGAAGATTTGCCTTTTTTCAAGGGGCCTTCTAATGTAAAACGGCTGGAAGCCAGACCAATTCCTCCTTCACCCGATAGCTTCTGCCGATTACCCTCTTTCATCTGGATATCCTTTACAGAAGACAGCCTTCCCCCATAGCGTGCGGGAAAGGAACCTTTCCAGAATGAAGCGCCCCGGATCGCATCGGTGTTGAAAGAAGAAAACAGTCCGAACAGGTGATTCGCGTTATAAACGGGGGCTTCGTCGAGCAATATCAGATTCTGATCAGCGCCGCCGCCACGGACATGAAAGGAGGAAAAGCCCTCCGTACCCATTTTAACGCCGGGAATCAGTTGCAGGGATTTGATCACATCCTTCTCTCCCAGTAATGAGGGTATTTCCCTGACGGTTTGAAGATTTAGCCTGGTAAGACCTGCTTCCCTCATAAAAGCCTCTCTTACGATGACACTATCCAGCCGGAATGTTTCTATGCGTAAAACAACATCCAACTCGTCATTTATACCGGGTACCGTCACCTTCCTGAATGTGGTCTGATAACCTACCCCTGAAAAACGCAGCACTACTTCCTGTCCATACGGTACGGATAACGAAAAAAAACCGTACCGATTGGTTATCGTTCCAGTGCCAGTAATTTTATCTATCCGGACGGTAATGCCGGCCAAAACCTCTTCACTACCTTCTTCTCTTACAAACCCGCTGATACGAGCAGCCTTATTTTGCGCAAAAATCGGTGTGTCTACTATTAAAAGCGCACCCCATAGTACAAGAAAGACTATGGGAGCGCCTGAAAAAAAAATCTTTTTGACTAAATGCAACGTGTTATCGAATCCGAAATCCATCAAAAAACAAGCTAAATAGCTTTCTCATTTCTAATCAGAGGTTTAATACAAGGGTTCACACAAAAACAGATTTAAAGATAGTTTAAGTGAATGGAAAATATTGCGACCTGTTTTACCTGAAGGCTCCCGATCATGTTGACTATGCTTGACTGTGATTGCCCATTACAGCTCGTTAGTGTGCATAGACAAGTAATTTTTCAAATTACTCTAATGAAATCACATAATAGCAAGTTGTTATGAAAAAATTTCTTGCAAACGGGAGACTACTGATTATCTTCAATTGTCTTCTAGGTTTGAGACCAAATTTGATTTCGTAGTTTGGATTGATAAAATAAAACTCTTTTTTTAATACTCTAAATTTTTCCATTCTTAGTATTCGGTTGAACCGTTCAATTGTGATTCTTGTCTGGCGTATTTCCAATAAATCCTCAATCATCTTATCATTTTCACCTAACTTTTTTAAAATCAATTGGTAAATATTCTTGGGAAGGAGGTGAAAAAAGGGAAGCTTAGACAGCACCGGGTGAATGCAGATCTGTTGATGTCCCCCAAAAGGGTTTTGCCAGGGCGGGAAACCCAAAAAAATAACACCTTTGGATTTTAAGAATCTCTTTATATAAGCCATAAACCGCTCCTGGTCATGGATATGCTCCAATACATCACGAACGATGATGATATCAAACCTCATCTGTTCGGTTATATTATAAATGTCATCCTGTATAAGTCGTAGATTACAGAAGTTTGGATGTTTTTTAAAAAATGTAATTGCGTCTTTGATTCGCTGATTTGCTGCGTCTACCCCTACTACTTTACATCCCCGGTCCAGGAATGGCTCCATATTCCCTCCATCCCCACAGCCAATCTCCAAAATCTCACTTTCAGCATTTATTTGCTTTACACATTCGATAAATGGGATTACATAATTCCTGGTTGTATAAGCCTGCTCTCTAAAATATTGAGTCCTGTTATGGTGTCTAGCTTGCATTAAAATTCAACTGCTGAGAAAAATGAACGCACGGATAAAAGGGCTTCCGTTCCATAAGAGGGTAAATCTCGGAAAGGAAGCCAGTGAGCAACAATATGATGGTCTACAGATTTATTTGCTAATTAAAACCTTACTAGTATGTATAGCCTTTCCATCTCTTAGCACAACTACCAATAGTGCTAGAGTTAATACCAGATTTTTCATAATTTTGAAAGGTTTTTGTTGTTTAATAGGAACCATTTTGCCCCGCCGGAAGCGCCAACTATACGGTGGGGCATTCATTTGAGTTCAATCCGATCTCGTATAACCATAGGCATCTAATTTTTAAGTTTCAACAATAGGTCTACAAATTTTTTAGATTGTTGTGGTATATGTTATTGTCTTTCCTCAATCTTCAAAATTCTGACCGTAGCCAGGCCTTGAGGTAAATCCCCGCATTCAAATCGACTAGTGTCTTCCCGAAACTCTACCCATATTTTCAGCCCGTCCTTTCTAAATTGTTCGGAGAGATTTGCAGGCTTATATATTTTTTTGTCATTTTCCGCCTGGATTTGATATCCGCAACCGTCCACTTCGTAGGCTCCGGTATACACTACAGAGGCTGCGATCATAGGCGAAACAAAATCCCCGCCTCCGCAATTTCTTATTGCAAGCAGGCATAAAACGGAAAATGTGATTATCGTTTTCATCTTGTATTCTTGAAATTTTTTGATTTAATGGTCAATGCCTTTCAGGACCTTCTTTTTCCACCTGTAAATCAATCCAATTTTCGCGCCGGCAACCGAAGGCCGCGCCTCAGGGTTTCCAATCAACATCGACGTAATTCCTTTTGCATATGATATTTCGGCAGCAACGTCCAGGTTCTGCATTATGGGTAACCGGCCTATTAGCCTGGTATCCAGCAAAACAGAAAATGGAGCAACGCTTGTTTCGACAGGGGCAAATTCGGCTGTATACTCATTGTATTTATTATAATGAACATATCCCTCCAGGTCAGCATCCATTCCGTTCCAATAATCAGAAACCATTGATTTGGTAATGCTGTATTTTGCGGATGCCACAGCCGTCTCCTTCAGCGAGAAATTTGTACTAAACCCGCCGAAAAGGGAAACGGACACTCGCCCTAAGGTCCAGTCGTAACCCACCAAAATCGGTACACTTACAGAAGTATAATTGTTGACAAACTGCTGAGAATTTCTAAAAACAACCTCTCTTGTTGATTTGGTATAGATAATATCGTCAGGTCTCTCTCTTACTGCAAACACCGTATCGGTGATACTCTTGTTTATTTCGACCGTCAGTGCTTCCCTGAACCGATGAATATTGATTCCTGACCGGATCAATAGCCTCGGTGTGAGTTGAACCACACCCGAAAAGCTAAGAGAGGGGCTTTCATTAAAGCCCCGGGAGGAAAATTTTACACTCGATTCATTGCTCCTGGGCAATACCAGGTGGTCAATGCCTACCAACACTCCGGTATATATCGTCCGAGGATAAGAGTTAGATAGCTCTTTGGGTAATGGTTGATCGTCAACTGCCTCCGGAGCTGCGGTTAAATTGGCAACACTTACCCTTGGGAGTTCTAAACCGTTCCCCGCTTTTAGTTGCTTGTACACAGGCTGTATAGCAGGAGTTGCCAGATCTGTATGTGCGGCCTCAGGCTTTTCTACTATTGAGACTGAATGCCCTAACAAATCGGTATCGTTTATTTTGGCACTGTCTGAGAACTCAACAACGCTATCCAGCACAACCTCATCGGGTTCGTTTTGGGCATCAGATGACCTTATACCAGGTTCTACATTCCTTGCCTTCTCCAAATCTGTCTGAGAGCTCTGACGGATTGACTTCTGATTCATGGATATCCTTTTCTTCGTAATGTGCTCCTTGCGGTTCATATCCTTTTTAATAAAAGAATCGTCGGATAAAATTGACTGCTCGGGTTTATCAATATGAGATTGATTTTTGCCTTTTGTGATTTGAATACGCTTTTGCCCGGAACCCGAATTTGTTATCCTGCTCTGCGCTTCGCTCAATTCTTTCTTTTTTTGATTTTCATTGGGTAAAACCATATATACAAGAGCGCTACCAACGAAAAATACAATCAAAGAAAAAGTCCAGAATCCAGGACGTCGTGATCTTCTTTTTCTCTTTACTTCATCCAGCAATTTTCTTTCCTCCTCCCAAGGCTTCAGACCCGGAACACTATAATTTTCCAGTGATCGTCGAAACAGGTCCTCCAGCTTATCGCGTTTCTTCTCCACTTTGAAATAATGTGTTGTTTCCTTGAATCATTTTTCTTAAAAATGCCTTCGCCCTGGACAACTGCGACTTTGAAGTGCTCTCGGATATCTTAAGCATTTTTGCAATTTCTTTGTGCGAATAACCGTCGATGACGTAAAGGTTAAAAACCGTACGAAAGCCAAAAGGTAATCCATCGATCATTTCGAGTAAATCATTAATCGACAGGTTAAGCTTAGAAACATCAACCCCGTCCTGATCTTCCAAAAGCGCATTTTCCATGTCTGAATAAAACAAAGGAATAGTTTCCTGGAATTTTTTCTTTTCTCTTCTGAAACGTTTACTGTAATCAATAGCGCTATTGATTACAACCACCTTCAACCAGGCTTCAAAAGGGCTATTTCCCCGATACCGCTTTATTTTTATAAATAAATCAAGAAGTACATCGTGAAACATGTCTTCCTTCAGTTCTAAAGATGGGGCATAGCGATAGCATATCCCTTTGACAAGGGGGCCAAAACGATAATAAAAACGCTCCATAGCAATGGGATCCTCGTTTTTACACCCTTTTATAATACCTTCCAGTTCTATCATTTCGTAATCCTGGAACTGGCCACAGACCGACGGAAAGCGCTTTAGCCGAGTTGGTTATTCTATTTCATCATGTTATTCATTGGTTCCCTTCTTTTCTGTGGGCTAATCCGGGAAATACTAATAGCCCCACCGATTAGCTCGCCTTCCTCTTAACCGATTTCCAAACGACGAGACACCCTAATAGGGCGTTCTTTAACTATATGAACTACGAATTTGGGAAAGGTTGCACCAAAGTTTGAGTTTTTTTGTGGGAGGGCGTACTTTCGGCCATTAATGGGGATTCCCTTACTTACTCCATCAGATCTCCCCCCTCTACGTAGTCTGGCTTTAATACAATGCGTGCTATGTGGAAAAATTGGTATTTGTAAATATTCTCCTACCAAGCATTAGTCAGGAGTACTACCGCGTCGGCACTCCTCACATGACGCGTCTGCATTTATAGACGATCAAGGTGATCATCGAAGCGCTTTAATCTGCCATTCCTGTATCACACCCTGGCTCGAATAAATCATCCACTAACAATGGAGGTTTAATTTAGTAGATATTCATTCAAAATCTACTACCTTTAATTCCCTACTGAGCCATTTGCTACAGGCAGGCACCATATTTCAGAAATTTTTTAGCTAAAACAAAAAATATTGAAAAAAGAATAATAAAATTACTCTCTAATACATATATAAGTTTTAAAAAATGTTGTTTTTCGACGTTGTACCGATTCCAAAATTCGCCCTTAAATAAGAACATGACAAGCTGAAAATCAATTACTATATAGATTTTCGCAATAAAAATACAAATAGAATGAATAAAGACATTTCTTCATGTTTTTTACTTTTAATAGTGATATTTTCGTCATGTAGAGGTAATGAAACGGTCGTAGACTATTCTAATTATTTGGAAGGAGAGTGGGATATTACCAGAATTGGAGTTGCAAAATTTGAGGTTGATTCGGGATTTCAGTTTACCTACAATTTAAAAGACTCTGCTCATCATATTTCAGAATTAAAATTTAAGAAGTTAGATCCGGAAAATGTTAATGTTTTTATAAAATTAAGCAGATCCGATGGATCCCTCCTTTATGAATATTCATTTAACACCGGGCTATTGCCTGATATAGAAGAAAAAAATCTCATTCTATTTGCTGAAAACTCAGCATTCGTCGAAGCAGGCATTGATATCGGAAAGAAGGAAATCCTCATGAATTCGTTGGAAATATCAGCAGCTAAAGGTGAATACGGTGCCGGGTCATCTACCTGGATCTATGGAAACAAGAAGGAGTAAAATTGCTGGTCGCTTCTTTTAGAGATCAGAGACAAATAAATATTCGATAAGACCCTCACAAAAAGATCCTTACGCAGGTGACTTCTCTTATATAAATAGGTTTCAAGCCTGAGGTTTTAGCTGTTAGGTTACCAGACCCGACGAATGTGTTCTTCGTCGGGTCTGGTGTTTTTCTTCTGCCCTACGCTTACCCACGGGTGATTCTTTGTTAACTGCACGAAAAGGAATGTACCCTGAAACACATTAAAAAGAGTTGATTTTTTCGCGCAACCTTTTTCTTTTCCTGAGTTTAAAATAAGTAAAGGGCAGCTACAATGAGGAAATGAATACCCATAGGCCAATCTCAAATTATCCCAAATAGTGATAAACGTAACTCATATTAGCACTTTTCATCTCTCCGGTGGGGCTGCGGTAGCAGCTTCCCGATTAAATGGAGCGCTACAGGCTAATGGAGTGCACTCTCGTTTATTAGTTGCCAGGCTGACAGAAAAGAATGTAAACGTATATGGGCTAGATGCCGGGCTAAAAGGGAAAAGTCGGTTTTGGGGGCGTTTCATAATGGAACGCCTTTTCTTTCTACCTTATGAACAGAGTTCTAATGTTCGATTTGCATTCTCCCCGGCAATATCAGGCATTAACACTACAAATAATCGCCTCATTTTAGAAGCAGATATTATTCATTTACACTGGGTAAACTTCGGTCTTCTTTCCATCGATTCAATAGGAGACTTGTTAAAACTCGGCAAACCAGTAGTCTGGACATTACATGATATGTGGCCTTTTACCGGAGGATGTCATCATAGTGGAGATTGCGATCATTACATAAACACGTGCGGCCACTGTAAGTTTCTGAAAAGACCCGGCAAGTCTGACCTCTCTTACCGACGTCTGGAAAGAAAAAAATCTTTGTGGTCTTCAAGTTCTAGTCTAACGGCCGTTGCATGCAGCAAATGGCTGGAGGAAAGAGCAGGCAACAGTAGTTTAATGAGGCGGTTTAATGTCACGAATATACCTAACCCGATAAATACAGATATCTACAAGCCATCTGACAAGGTCAAATCCCGGATTAAGCTAAACTTATCGCCGGATAAAGACTATATTCTTTTCGCTGCAGTCAAAGTGTCAGCAAGAGGAAAGGGATTTGCTTATCTTAAAGAAGCGTTGAAATTGTTAGTTGAATCCAACCGTTTTATCAAAGAAAGGACAGAATTACTAATCATAGGCAGTAGTAAAAAAGATGAGATCGACGATATACCGCTAACCGCACATCCGCTTGGTTATGTTTCCTCCGAAGAATCCCTGGTCGATATCTATAACGCAGCATCGGTCTATGTCACGCCTTCTCTGGAAGAAAACCTCCCCAATACAATAATGGAATCGCTTTCATGTGGTACCCCCGTTGTTGGCTTTCGCATCGGAGGAATTCCAGAAATGATCAGCCATCTGGAAAACGGGTACGTCTCCGATTATAAATCTCCTGAATCTCTGGCTAATGGCATACAATGGGTGCTGGAACAAAACTCAGACACCAGGCTGTCTAAAGCCGCCCGAGTAAAAGTATTAAAAGAATACGAGCAAACCGTTGTGGCGAAAAAATATATCCGGCTCTATGAGACTATCTTGAAGCAAAAGTAATTCTTACTGTATTAGCCTCTAGATCCGCTGTCTGCGCATACTGCTACCCCCTCCCCGCCTTTGTCCTCCAACAGCTCGGTCGGTATTTGCGCATCATAAACGGAACCCTCAACTAAGGAGCCACAATTTTTAAGCGACGGAAAGAGCGCCCGGACCTTGAATCCGGAAAAAGATTTGATTTTTTCGTGCAACCTTTTTCCGGTTTGGAGTTTATATGAATAAAAACCTAAATGCATTGCGTTCATTATTTTCCTATTTGAATAACTAGCAGGTCATCTGGTGTAGATCCAGTTTCCTGTCGCCTCAGCGGTGAAAAAGATTATTGCCCATAGAGTCTATCATGACGGCATCTTTTACAAACCAATCCCTATAGGTCGCTTTAGTATGGGCAAGTTTCCCTGCATTTTCTTACTTCCAGAATTATGATTCAAAAACTCGCAATTATTTATTTTACATTGCTTATCCTTTCCTGTAGAAAGCCGGAGGAAGTAGACCCGATTTCATTATCCGATCGGCAGCGTGTGCTCAACAGCATAGGGAGTAATGTCATAACGGCCGGTTTTCTACAATTCCAAATGGATGCATTGGGTCTAAAAATAAATGCGGAACAATTTATCAATGATCCGGTAAGTCATCAGAAGCTTAATAATTTAAAGAGCGCCTGGATTCGATGTGCGCTTACATGGAAGCGTGCTTCGCTGTTCGCCTTCGGCCCTGTCGATGCTCAATTTATCCTTGAGGGAATCTACAGCCCCCCTGATGTAGCAGGTATAGAGAACCTTATTTCAAATGGCTCGACAGTGATCGACAGCAGTTATGTGTCGGGTCTCGGCTCAGGCTATAAAGGTATTTTAGCCATAGAGTACCTTATTTATCGCAATTCAAAGGGTAATAGCTCTGAAATTATAGATTCGTTTACTGTCCATAGTAACGGGGGAAGGAGACTGGCCTATCTGAAAGCACTCGTGGCGTCTCTACAACACTATTCAAACCAGACACTTATCCGCTGGAGCCGGGGCGGTGAAAACTATGTACAAACTTTCATTCTCTCTGATGGAAATGACCAAAACTCATCCATTGGAATCCTTGTTGGAAGAATGGGTCAATTGGCGTCCGAAGTTAGAACAGAGCGGGTGGGGCGACCAAATGGACTTTTTAATAATGGCATCCCTCAACCTGACGCCCTTGACGGCAAACTAAGCGACGAGTCCCTTGCACTGCTTTCAGGGGAAATCGACGCAATTCAATCCGCGTTTCTGGGATTCAGAAATGCCTCAACAAATGCAGTTGGCGTTAACCACTTACTGAATATCGTTGCAAATAGCACAAGTCGCGAGTCTTTGGGGCCGGTGATAAGCAACCAAATTGACACCGTATATGCCAGGATTCGCTCGATTAAAACCCCGATGAGCCATGCGTTGGTTTCAAATCAGTTTTTGATAACGGATCTATATAAGGAAATTGAAATATTGGACAAATTGATAAATAATGAGATGCGAGAGACGCTAAATCTGTAGAACACCGGCAAGCCAGTCGGGTTTGGCATGAAAATTCTCCTATTTTATAGATGAAGGATATACATTGTTATTGGATAATCAGGAAAAACTAGTAAATGAAGCAGTTAAAATAATCAACTAATATCATACCTGTCCAAAATAAAACCTGAAGGA
>Ga0079224_100005233_pt1 | contig 17010 bp, 16 predicted proteins | sample Stecom2015_FD_80414 | JGI IMG/M metagenome (GOLD analysis project Ga0079224, IMG submission 80414) | Agricultural soil microbial communities from Utah to study Nitrogen management - Steer compost 2015 | ecosystem: Environmental > Terrestrial > Soil > Agricultural land | place: USA: Utah... | reverse complement strand
GACGATGAGCTCCTGGGTGGCATAAGCCACGGACGACAGCGCGTCGCTGGAGTAGACCGGCAGGGCCACCCGCTTCGGAAGCAGGGCCTGCTGCAACCGCTCGGTCGCGAGCCTGCGCCCCAGCAGGACCCGCTTCGCCACCTCGCCCAGAGTCGGCACGGGTATGCATGCTAGGCCCACGGGCGCGCCGGGGCGCGAGTGGTCATGGGCCGCGTACGCCCGTCCCCGGCCGCGTGTACGGTCGTAGCAGAGCAGTCTTCCGCGGGCGAAGGGCGCGATCGTGTACGTCGTGATCATGGGTTGCGGCCGCGTCGGTTCCACCCTGGCGCACATCCTCCAGTCCCGCGGGCACACCACCGCGGTGATCGACCAGAACCCGGAGGCGTTCCGGCGCCTGCCGCCGCACTTCGAGGGCCGCACCGTCACCGGTGTCGGCTTCGACCGGGAGGTGCTGCGCGAGGCGGGCATCGAGCGTGCGGACGCATTCGCCGCGGTAAGCAGCGGCGACAACTCCAACATCATCTCGGCCCGGGTCGCTCGCGAGACGTTCGGGGTCGAGAACGTCGTCGCACGCATCTACGACCCCGGTCGCGCGGCGGTCTACCAGCGGCTCGGCATCCCCACCGTCGCCACCGTCCGGTGGACGGCCGACCAGATGCTCAGGCGGATCCTGCCGGCCGGGGCGGAGACCGAGTGGGTCGACCCGTCCGGAACCGTCCGGCTCGCCGAGGTCCATGCGGGCAAGGAATGGGTGGGCCGCCCGGTCTCCGATCTGGAGGAAGCCTCGGGTGCCCGGGTCGCCTTCCTCACCCGGTACGGCGACGGGCTGCTCCCGCAGCCCGACACCGTCGTGCAGGAGGGCGCCGCCGTCGATCGCAACGAGGCCGTGCTCACCGCGCTGGCCACCTTCTTCCGCGGCCACACCCTGCCCCGCACCGAGTGGCGCCTGCGCTGGCAGGCCGCGCCGGACACCCCGGCGGTGGCCGAGCTCGGCGCCCAGCCGACCCGCGAGCTCGAGCTCGGCTTTCTGCCCGACATCCTGGCCGACAGCCCGTGGGCGGCGCCGCAGCCGACCGCCGAGCTGGTGCCCGGCCTGTCGGTGCAGGCGGTGCTCGACACCGGCAAGGGCCGGCGCCGCACCGTCCGCCTCGAGTCGTTCGACCTGGTCGAGGTGCACATCTCGCCCGGGCGCGAGGCGTTCGTCCTGCGCGAGTGCGCGCGGCGGCCGACCAGCCTCCACGTCGTCATGCCGCGCGGCGCCGACACCGCGCCGCTGGTGGTCGCCCTCGATCGCCGCGATCAGCCGGTCGGCCAGCCGTTCTACCTCGGCGAGACCGCCTCGCAGGCGCTGCACGCCATCTGGTCAGCCATCGACGACCGCCTGCCCGACCTTCTGTCCGCGCGCGGCGCGCCGACCTCCGGCCGGCTGGGCGGCCGCGACGTCACCGTCCTCGATCACCCGGCGCAGCTCGCCGAGGCGATCCTCATGTCGCTGGCGCCGCTCATCCGCGAGATGCGCATGCGCAGCCGCGTGCCGGGGGAGCTGATCCTCAAGCGCGACCTGGCCGGCGACCGGCGCGAGGAGATGTTCGTGCCGCGCCAGGTGCTGTGGGCCAAGCTGGAGACCCTGCCGTCGCACCACCGGCAGATCTTCGAGGCGATCGGGCTCAGCAACGAGGCCACCTTCGAGTTCGTCACCCGCATCCAGACCCACCCGGACGCGCCGACCCAGCGGGCCTCGCGCGTGCCGCTCACCGCCCACGGCACCGGCCCCGGCGAGGTCGTCCGCCCGGCCGAGGACGCCTTCGAGCGCGACCCGGTCCCGCTCGGGCCGGCCGGCGCCCAGCCGTTCGACGACCAGGAGGCGACCCGGCCCAAGGCGGACCGCCCCGAACGACCGACCGAGGTCAGCGGCGTCATCGAGGGGCTGCGCGCGTCAGCCTGAGCCGCCGGCCAGCGCCTCGCTCACCTCGCCGTCGATCATCTCGGCGAGCCGCGCAAAAAGCTCCTCCCCCTCCGCCGCGCTGGCCTCGGCCGGCGCGCCGGCGTAGGCGCGGTCGAGCCCCATGGCGCGGAACTCGCTCACCCCGGCGCGCAGGTTGTCCGACAGGCTGATCGGCACCTGCGGGAGCGCGGCGCGCGCCGCCTCGTCCGACAGCGCCGGGTCGCGCGCGAGCACCAGCGAGGTCTCGTAGCGGCCGGCGTGGCAGGCGCCGCTCTTGAACTCGGGCGACAGCGTGCGCGCCCAGCGCCGGGTCAGCGGGCAGGCCACGCTGACCCGGGTCGGCTCGCGGCCGGCGAGCACCGCGCGCACCGCCTGGTCGTGGGCCGGCTCGAGGTGGTTGTTGACCAGGCAGACGTGGGCGGCGCCCGCCGCCAGAAAGCCGTCCACCACCGCGCCGAGGTACGCGGTGAGCGCCTCTGCCGGGATCGAGACGCCGCCCGGGAAGCCGCGCGCGCAGTCGGTCACCCCGTAGGCGACCGGCGGCGCCACCACCGCCTCGAGCCCGCGCGCGGACAGAAGCGCGATGGCCCGCTCGGCGGCGCCGAGCGAGATCTCGGTGTCGGTGGTGAGGCTCAGGTGCGGGCCGTGCGGCTCGACCGAGCCGACCGGCACGAGCACGACCAGCCGGCCGGTCGCCGCCAGCTCGCCGAAGCGCGGGCTGGTGAGGTCGCGGATCGCGGTCACCCCTGCCCCTTCACGGCCCGGATGAGCGCGCGCCGGTCGATCTTGCCGCGATCGTTCTTGGGCAAATCGTCCACGAACACCACCGAGCGCGGCACCTTCTGCCGGCTGAGCCGCGCCACGCAGTGCTCGAGGATCTCCGCCGACAGCGCGGCGCGGCCGCCCTGCGTCTCGGCGCGGGCGCGGGCCCCCTCGCGCAGCACCACGAACGCGCGCGTCTTGGTGAGGCCGTCCTCCTCGACAGGGATGACCGCGGCCAGGCCGACCGCGGGGTGCTGGATCAGGCAGTCCTCCACCTCGACCGGCGCGACGAACACGCCGGACACCTTGATGAGATCGTCGGCCCGCCCGGAGAACCACAGGTAGCCGTCCTGGTCGATGCGGAACAGATCGCCGGTGCGACACCAGTGGCCGTAGAAGGTCGACCAGCTCTTGTCGCGGTCCAGGAAGTAGCCGAGCGACACGCTGTCGCCGCGCACCCACATGACGCCGGTCTCGCCCGGCGGCAGCGGCGCCGCGCCCGGCCCGGCCGCGTCCTGCGGCAGGATGGCGATCTCGTAGCCCTCGACCACGCGGCCGAGCGAGCCGGGCCGGATGTCGCCCGGCCGGTTGGAGGCGTAGATGTGGAACATCTCCGCCGAGCCGATGCCGTCGTAGACGTCGCAGCCGAAGCGCGCCATGAACCGCTCGAGCAGCGCCGGCGGCAGCGCCTCGCCGGCCGACAGGTGGAAGCGGCACGAGCTCATGTCGATGCGCTCCTCGCCGCGCGCCGCCCGCTCGTCGTCGAAATCGAGCAGCTTGCCCATCATGGTCGGCACGTTGGTCACGATGGTCGGCCGGTAGCGCGCGATCGCCGCCGCCACGCTCTCCGGGGTCGGCCGCTCGGAGAACAGCGCCGCGGTGGCGCCGACCGCCAGCGGGAAGAGGAGGTTGGTCCCGGTCGCGTAGCCGAAGAACAGGCGCGGCACGCTCACGGTGACGTCGTCCTCGCGGTAGCCGACCGTCCGCCGGGCGTAGACCTCGATGTTGTAGGCGAAGTCGCGGTGGGTGTGCATGTTCGCCTTCGGCTTGCCGGTGGTGCCGGAGGTGAACAGCCAGAAGCAGACCTCGTCCCGGTGGGTGGGGATGAGCGGGGTGGACAGCTCGCGCCCCTCGTCGATGGCGTGGCAAAGGGACAGGACCGGGAAGCCGGCGCCGGCCAGGGACGCCGGCGGATCGACCGGCGCCTCGCTGTCGCCGCCGGTCGGCACGTCCGGGACCAGGAGCAGCGCGCGCAGGTGCGGCGAGCGGAGCAGCGCCGGGGCGATGCTGTCGGCCACCGCCGGCGTGGTGACGATCGCCGCCGCCCGGCTGTAGTCGACCACGTACTCGAGGTCGGCGGCCGGCGCGTGCGGGTTGCCCATGGCGACCACCCCGCCGTGCGCCAGGGTGGCCAAGAGCGACCAGCAGAACGGCGGCGTGTCCGGCAGGACGATGTACACCCGGTGCTCGCGCGGCACGCCGAGCCGGGCGAAGGCGCGGGCCAGGGCGCGGGTCCGCTCCGCCACCTGCGAGTAGGTCCAGCTCCGCTCGCCGAAGCGGAGCGCCACCCGGTCGCCGCGCCCCTCGCGCTCGCGCTCGAACAGGACGGTGTCGGCCAGGTTGAACTGGTCGGGGAAGCTCGGACGCTGCATGGTGGTGCTCTCCTCGCGGCTCAGCCGCGCCGCGCCTCGCGCGCGAGGGCGCGGCCGATGATGATGCGCTGGATCTCGCTGGTGCCCTCGTAGATGCGCAGCGGGCGGATGGCGCGGTAGAGGGCCTCGACCACCTCGCCCTGGCGCACGCCGCGGCCGCCGAAGAGCTGGACCGCGCGGTCGATGACGCGCTGGGCCGCCTCGGTGGCGCACAGCTTGGCCATCGCGGCCGGCACGGTGACCGGCTGGCCGCGGTCGGCGACCAGCGCGGCGCGCAGGACCAGGAGGCGGGCGGCGTCGAGGTCGCAGGCCATGTCGGCCAGGTGGGCCTGCACCAGCTGGGTGTCCGACAGCGGCGCGCCGAACTGCACCCGGCCGGTGACGTGGGCGCGCGCGGCGTCGAACGCGCGGCGCGCCATGCCGCAGGCGGCCGCGCCGACCGTGAGCCGGAAGGTGTCGAGGGTGCGCATGGCGAGCGCGAAGCCCTCGCCCGCCTCGCCGACCTGCGCGCCGGCCGGGACCCGGCAGCCGGCGAAGGTGAGCTCGCCGATCGGGTGCTCGATGCCGAGCGCGATCGGCCGCACCGTCAGGCCGGGCGTGTCGGCCGGCACCCAGAAGGCGGTGATGCCCTTGCGGCGGGCCGCCGGATCGACCGTGGCGAACACCAGGTAGTGGGTCGCGAGCCCGGCGCTGGAGATGAAGGTCTTTTCCCCCTCGAGCACCCAGCCGTCGCCGTCGCGGCGCGCGGACGTGGCGATCGAGGCGACGTCGCTGCCGGCGCCCGGCTCGGTCAGGGCGAAGGCGGCGATCGCCTCGCCGGCGCGCAGGGCGTCGCCGAGGGCGCGCTGCTCGCCGGACCCGGCGATAAGGAGCGGATAGGAGCCGAGCCCCTGCACCGCGAAGATGGCGTCGCCGAGCGGCGAGACCTGGCCGAGCATCTCGCGCACCAGGCACAGCGCGCGGACATCGACCGATCCCGACTCCGGCAAGAGCCAGCGGTAGAGGCCGAGCCGCCCCATCTCGGCGGCGACCGCGCGCGCCCGGCCGTCGGCGTCCGGCGCGCCCCGCTCGGCCGCCTCGATCGCCGGCGCGGCGGCACCCAGCTCGCCGGCCAGCGCCCGGTGCCGGTCCTCGAAGAAGACGTCGAGGTCGTCGGTGGACAGCCTCACGACCCGCCCGCCTCGCCCGGCTCGTCGCAGATCTCCGCGCCGGCGAAGCGCGGCTCGCGCTTCTCCTTGAACGCCTGGTGGGCGGTGCGGAAGTCCGGGTGCTGCATGCAGATCGCCTGCGCCTGCGCCTCCGCCTCGCGCGCCTCGGCCAGCGACATCTGCCCCTCGGCGTCGATCATCTTCTTTGTCATCGAGTGGGCGAACGCCGGGCCGCGCGCGAGCTTGAGCGCCCACTCCTCGGCCAGCGCGACGGCCGCCTCCGGATCCGGCGCCACCCGGTTGACCAGCCCGATGCGCAGCGCCTCCTCGGCGTCGATCAGGTCGCCGAAGAAGAGGAGCTCGGCGGCGCGCCCGCGGCCGACGATGCGCGGCAGGAGGTAGGCCGCGCCCATGTCGGCGCCGCACAGGCCCACCTTGGGGAACACGAAGCCAAAGCGCGCCCCGGCCGCCGCCACCCGCAGGTCGCAGGCGGCCGCGATCACCGCGCCGGCGCCGACCGCCGCGCCGTTGACCGCCGCCACCACCGGGCGGGGCACCCGGCAGATCGCGCCGATCAGCCGCCCGGTCGCGCGGGTGAACTCGACCAGGCCGGCCATGTCGCGCGAGAAGAGCTCGGCGATGATGTCGTCCTGGTCGCCGCCGGAGCAGAAGCCGCGGCCGCGCCCGGTCAGCAGCACGGCGCGGCACCCGGCCACATCGCCGAGCGCCTCGAAGGTCTCGGCCAGCTCGCGGTAGACCTCGAAGGTGAGCGAGTTGAGGCGCTGCGGGCGGTCGAGGGTGATGCGCGCGACCCCGCGGGCGATCTCGAGCGCGAAGCTCTTCGGTGCAAGGCTCATGCGGTCTCCTGGGCGGCGCCGCCGGCCGCCGGCAGCTCGGCGATCGCCTGGATCTCGACCCGCGCGCGCGGCTCGACCAGCGCGCTCACCGCCACCAGCGCCATCGCCGGGTAGTGGCTGCCGAGCCGCTCGCGCCAGATCCGGCCCAGCTCGCGCAGCGAGGCGCGGTAGGCAGCGATGTCGGTCACGTAGACGGTCATCTGCGCGATGTGCTCCGGCCGGCCGCCGGCCGCCGCCACCACCGCGAGCACGTTGTCGAGGGCGCGCGCGAACTGCGGCACCAGCTCGTCGGAGGCGAAGGTTCCGTCCGCCTCCCAGCCGATCTGGCCGCCGACGTGGAGGGTCGGGCCGGCCGCCACCACCATGCCGTTCGCGTAGCCGCGGGCCGGCGGGAAGCCCTCCGGGTGCACCTTCCTCATCTGCTGCAGACATAAACCATCTTGGCGCCGGGCGAAAGCGGCGGTACAACCGCCCACCATGACCACGCCCCGCGCGCTCGCGCTCCTCGCTCTCCTCTTCTCCTCGCCGGCCTGCAAGGGCGGCGACCCATCCGGCGGCGGCGAGGCCGCCGGCGGCGGCTACGAGTACGACTGCCGCGTCTTCCTCGCGCCGGCGGCGGCCTCAGACGAGCCGATCACCGGCGCCGGCACCGCGGCCGACGAGGCCGCCGCGACCGAGGCGGCCTGGACCGAGGCGTGCGGCAAGCTGCCGGCCGACCAGCAGGCGAGCTGCCGCGACGAGTCGGCCTGGAAGGCGAGCAAGACGGTGAGCACCGGGTCCGACAGCGTCACCGTCGGCATCGCCCTCACCCCGGCCACGTCGGATCAGGTGAGCGCGCGCGCGGTGTCGAAGGTGGACGAGGCGACCGCGTGCAAGGACGCGCTCCTGGCCGCGTGCAAGGAGGCCGGCGCCGAGGGCGACTGCGTGGCGGCCGGCACCCACGTCAAGAAGGGCGAGGCGTCCGGCAAGACGCTGGTTCGCTGAGCCCCCAACCCGCGGCGCATCGCGCGCCGCCGGGCTGGCGCCCAGCGCCGACCGGCCGGCGCCGGAGAGATCGCGTTCGGCGGCCGATCCGCTCCGGGAGCGGAGCGCGCGCGTGTAGGCTCACCCCATGAAGACCCGCGCCGCCATCGCCTTCGAGCCCAGAAAGCCACTCGAGATCGAGGAGGTCGACCTCGAGGGACCGCGCGCCGGCGAGGTGCTGGTCGAGATCAAGGCGACCGGCGTCTGCCACACCGACGACTTCACCCGCTCCGGCGCCGACCCGGAGGGCCTGTTCCCGGTCATCTTCGGCCACGAGGGCGCCGGCGTGGTCCTCGAGGTCGGCCCCGGCGTCACCAGCGTGGCGCCCGGCGACCACGTCATCCCGCTCTACACGCCGGAGTGCCGGCAGTGCAAGTCCTGCCTCAGCCGCAAGACCAACCTGTGCACCGCCATCCGCGCCACCCAGGGCCAGGGGCTCATGCCGGACGGCACCAGCCGCTTCTCGCTGCGCGGCCGCATGCTGCACCACTACATGGGCTGCTCCACCTTCGCCAACCACACCGTGCTGCCGGAGATCGCGGTGGCCAAGGTGCGCCCCGACGCGCCGTTCCGCTCGATCTGCTACATCGGCTGCGGCGTGACGACCGGCATCGGCGCGGTCATCTTCACCGCCAGGGTGGAGCCGGGCGCCCGCGCGGTGGTGTTCGGCCTGGGCGGCATCGGCCTCAACGTGGTGCAGGGCCTGCGCCTGGCCGGCGCCGACCAGATCGTCGGCGTCGACATCAACCCGGCGCGCGAAGAGCTCGCGCGGGCGTTCGGCCTCACCGACTTCGTCGACCCGCGCCAGGTCAAGGGGGACCTGGTCGGCCACCTGGTCGAGCTGACCTCTGGCGGCGCCGACTACAGCTTCGAGTGCGTCGGCAACGTCGGCCTCATGCGCCAGGCGCTCGAGTGCTGCCACCGCGGCTGGGGGGTGAGCGTCATCATCGGCGTGGCCGGCGCCGGCCAGGAGATCTCGACCCGCCCGTTCCAGCTCGTCACCGGGCGGGTGTGGAAGGGCTCGGCGTTCGGCGGCGCGCGCGGCCGCACCGACGTGCCGCGCATCGTCGACTGGTACATGAGCAAGAAGATCGAGATCGACCCGCTCATCACGCACACCCTGCCGCTCGAGCGGATCAACGAGGCGTTCGACCTCATGCACCAGGGCGCGTCGATCCGCACCGTCGTGGAGTTCTGATGGCCGACCCGCACGCGCGCCCACCGGCCACGCTCGCCGAGCACCGCTCCTTCGGCGGGGTCCAGGGCTTCTACCAGCACGACAGCGTCGCCTGCGCCGGCCCGATGCGCTTCTCGCTCTACCTGCCGCCGGCGGCGGAGCGCGGCCCGGTGCCGGCGGTCTACTACCTGGCCGGCCTCACCTGCACCGAGGAGACCTTCCCGGCCAAGGCGGGCGCCCAGCGGGTGGCGGCCGAGCTCGGCCTCGCGCTGGTCGCCTGCGACACCAGCCCGCGCGCCAGCCGCTTCCCCGGCGACGACGCCGACTGGGACTTCGGCCTGGGCGCCGGCTTCTACCTCGACGCCACCGTCGAGCCGTGGTCGCAGGCGTACCGGATGAAGACCTACGTCCTCCACGAGCTGCCGGAGGTGATCGAGCGGCACTTCCCGGTGCGCGGCGACGCCCGCGGCATCACCGGCCACTCGATGGGCGGCCACGGCGCCCTCACCCTGGCGCTGTCCAACCCGGGGCGCTACGCGAGCTGCTCCGCGCTGGCGCCGATCTCTGCCCCCTGCCAGGTGCCGTGGGGGCAGAAGGCGTTCCGCGGCTACCTGGGCGAGGACCGCGCCGTGTGGGCGGACCACGACGCCACCCGGCTCCTCGCCATCGGCACCTTCCCCGGCACGCTCCTGGTCGACCAGGGCACCGCCGACGCGTTCCTCGAGCGCGAGCTCCGCCCGGAGCTCCTGCGCGCGGCGTGCGCCGCCGCCGGCCAGGCGCTCGAGCTGCGCATGCACGAGGGCTACGACCACAGCTACTACTTCGTGGCGAGCTTCATCGCCGATCACCTGCGCCATCACGCCCGCGCCCTGCTCGGCCAGGGCTAGGCCAGGGCTAAGCCCGCGACCCGACAGGCCCGGGTCGCCGTCCTTGACCGCCCCGTCGGGCGGGCGAACAATCGATCCATGGGTCTGGGCGCGCACCTCCCCCGCATCGCCGGCTACGGGCGATCGGAGATCCCCTTCGACATGTTCGATCTCGCGCGGGCGGCCGAGGAGGCGCGCCGCGCCCACAAGCTGGCCAACATCTACCACCGCGGCCAGGAGCTGGCCTGGTCCGGCCGCGAGGTGCTGGCCGAGCTCATCGAGAAGCACGGCCCCATCCAGATCGCGGAGGACAAGAAGCGGGCGCTCGGCCGGCTGTTCGCCATCATCATGTGGGGCGAGCTGGCCGCCTGGCGCATCTCGGCGCAGCTCGCCGATCAGCTCGTCCCGCTCGAGGCAAAGATGGCGGCGACCAGCCAGGCGCACGACGAGGCGCGCCACTTCTACGTGATGCACGACTACCTGTCGCAGCTCGGCGCGGTGCCGCGCACCATCGACCGGCCGTCGCGCGCGGTGCTCGACCTGGTCCTGCGCACCGACTCCATGCTGGAGAAGCTCACCGGCATGCAGCTCATGGTCGAGACGCTGGCGCTCACCATCTTCCAGCTCGTGCGCGAGGCGGAGGCCGAGCCGGTCCTGTGCGAGCTGCTCCGCTACTACGAGCGGGACGAGGCGCGCCACGTCGGGCTCGGCATCCAGCACCTGCCGGACATGATGCGCCGCGCCTCCCGCTGGGAGGCGGCGCGCGCGTTCGTCTTCCAGCTCAAGATCATCGGCTGGACCCTGCGCGGCCTCAAGGAGCTCGAGCCCGACTTCAAGGCGCTCGGCATCTCGCCGCGCCGGGTCATCACGGTCGGCCGCAACAAGATGTTCACCGCCACCGAGCTGCTCTGGCAGGGGATGGGCACCGGACGCCCGGTCACCCGCCAGAAGCTCGAGACCTCGATCGACGCGCTGGTCGAGATCATCTTCCCGCGCGAGGAGGTCGGCCCGCGCCTGCGCGACCGGCTGGCCGCCGCTCGCCAGGTCTGGAAGGCCGGCGGCGTCGAAAGCGAGATGGTCGAGCTGGCCGGCTAGCGTTATCGTCCCTGCATGGACGAGCTGGCCCGGCTGGACGCGACCGCGCAGGCGGCGCTGGTGGCGAGTGGTGACATCTCTGCGGCCGAGCTCGTCGAGTCGGCCATCCGCCGCATCGAGCGGGCCAACCCCGACGTCAACGCGGTGATTCACCCGCTGTTCGACAAGGCGATGGACGCCGCTCGCGGCGATTTGCCGGACGGGCCGTTCCGCGGCGTACCGATCCTCATCAAGGACCTCGGCCCGCTCACCGCCGGCGATCCGCTGCACGGGGGCATGCAGTTCCTCAAGAAGCGCGGCTTCCGCGCCCCGCTCGACAGCTTCCTGGTGAAGAAGCTGCGCCGCGCCGGCTTCGTCCTGTGCGGCAAGACCAACACGCCGGAGCTCGGCATCCTGCCGACCACCGAGCCGGCCGCCTACGGCCCGACCCGCAACCCGCACGACCGCAGCCGCACGCCGGGCGGCTCGAGCGGCGGCTCGGCGGCCGCGGTCGCGCTCGGCATGGTGCCGGTGGCTCACGGCAACGACGGCGGCGGCTCCCTCCGCATCCCCGCCTCCTGCTGCGGGCTGGTCGGGCTCAAGCCGACCCGCGGCCGGGTCTCGCTCGGCCCGACCCTGGGCGACGTCAACGGCGGCCTCACCGTCGAGCACGCCCTCACCCGCTCGGTGCGCGACACGGCGGCGCTGCTCGACGTGATGTCAGGTCCCATGCCGGGTGACCCGTACTACCCGCCGCCGCCGGTGCGGCCGTTCTCCGACGAGGTCGGCGCCGACCCGGGCGTCCTGCGCATCGGCTTCACCACCGAGTACCTGACCGCGCAGGGCACCGTCGAGCGCGCCCACCCGGACTGCGTGGCGGCGGTCGAGCGCGCCGCCTCGCTCCTGCGCGATCTCGGCCACCGCGTCGAGGAGGGCCGGCTCGAGCCGCTGCTCCAGCCGAGCTACATCCCGCGCTTCTTGTCGATCTGGTTCGCCGGCGTCGCCGCCGGGATCGAGGGCTGGGGCGAGGCGCTCGGCACCGCCGTCCCGGAGGACGAAGTCGAGCCGTGCACCTGGGCGCTCGGCAAGCTGGGCGGCGCGGTGTCGAGCTCGACCTACCTGCGCGCGTGGGCCTGGCTGCAGCTCACCAACCGCCAGCTCGCGCGCCTGTGGAAGGACCGCGACCTGTGGCTCACGCCGACCACCGCCGAGCCGGCGGTGCCGCTCGGCACCTTCGACGCGCCGCCGGACAATCCGGTGGCGCCGATCTACCGCGCCGCGGCGTTCGCCCCGTTCACCCCGCCGTTCAACGCCAGCGGCCAGCCGGCCATCTCGCTGCCGCTTCACCGCACGGCCGGCGGCCTGCCGGTCGGCGTGCAGCTCGTCGCCGACTACGCGCGCGAGGACCTCCTCATCCGCATCGCCGCGCAGCTCGAGGAGGCGAGCCCGTTCCAGCACGCCGCCACGATGTAGGCGGCCCGCCGCGCGCCCGCCCTACTCCGCGCCGCAGCTCCCCTCCATGGCCGCGATCCACTCGCGCACCAGCGCGAGCGACTCCTCGTGCACGGTCTGGCGCAAGAGCTCCGGCATGCGCACGTCCGGCTCGACCGACTCCAGGCGGTAGACCAGGATCGACTCGTCCGGCGCGCCCGGGACGATGCCGTACTGGCGGCCGCCCGAGCCGCCGCCGGCGGCGACCGGCGGCTTGCACACGCCGTAGCGCGCCGGCTCCTCCTGCGACGCGCGCAGGTCGAGGCCGCTGGTGCGCGCCGGCCCGCCCGGGCTGTGGCAGTGGGCGCAGTTGATGTCGAGCCAGGCGCGCGCCCGCTCGGCCACCGTGCCGGTCGTCGGATCGTCCCACACCGCCGCGCGCGGCGCCTGGTCCGGGTCGGCCGGCGCGCCGGTGAGCAGGCCCGCGCGGGTCAGGTAGGCGAGCTGGTTGTCGACCCCGTCCGGGTAGGCGAAGTCGCGGTTGATGTGGCGCGCGCGCACGCCGATCGGCTCGGCGACCTGGTCGGACACGTGACACTGGGCGCACTGGTTGGTGTTGGGCACCAGGTAGTCGAGCGCGCGCGGCTCGCCGTCTTTGTGGATCCACTCGACCGGCACCACCGCGCCGGCCACCTGCAGGTGGGCGTCGGCCTGCGCCTCGTCCCACAGGTACACAAGCCCGTACCAGCCGTCCTCGCCGTGGACCAAGAGGCGGGTCTCGACCAGGCGCTCGCCGGCCGACGGATCGCGCAGGTCGGCGAGGTAGCCGAACGTCTTGATGAGCACCGAGCCGACCGGCAGCTCGAAGGCGCCCTCCGCCTGGTAGCGCATCGACGCGCCCGGCGGCAGCCACAGGAAGCGGTGCTTGCTGGCGTGGTCGGAAAAAAGCGCCGAGTTGACCTCGTACGGCACCACCCCCTCGGCCGGCACCTGAGCCGGGCCGTCGGCGAAGAAGCGGTAGCTCGACAGCGAGCGGCAGGCCGGGCCGGCGAGATCGAACTGCGGCGCGTCGCCGGGCGGCGGCGCGCAGTCCTCCGGGCCGGCGTCAGGACCGCCGGCCAGGTCGTCGCCGCAGCCGGCCGCCAGCGCGGCGGCCAGCGCCAGGGCCGCCGCGCGCCTCACAGGTCGATTCCGTCCAGCTCGACCGCCGGCAGCGCCGGGTGCTCGCAGTCGTGCGGCGCCATGTCGAGGCTCACGCCGGCGAACTCGTGCTCGGCGTCGAGGTTGACGAAGTCGGCGTCGCCCCCCTCGCGGATGCACAGGTTGAACTCGGCGGCCAGGCCGTCGCCGTCCATCTTGTCCGGATCCATGATGCCGTCGAACACGATGTCCGGCACCGCCTCCGGCGGCTCCTCGAGGTTGTTGAGCGCGGCCAGGAGCGCGAAGCCGAGCTCGCCGGAGGCGCGGTCGCCGCCGCCGGAGAACTCGTTGTCGTGGATGTAGATGGTGTCGGAGAACGGGTCGTACTCCGGGTCGTCGAGCTCGAGCTGGGTCATGTAGTAGCTGATCGCCGCCGCGTTGACCGTCTGGTTGTCGGCGATCCGGTTGCCGAACAGCTCCACCTGGTGGGCGGCGAGCAGCGCGATGCCGGTCCCCTGCGGCACCTTGCCCACGATGTTCCCCTCCGGCGCGAAGTTGGGCCAGTTGTTGTCGAACACCTCGTTGTCGAACACCCGCGTGCGGGATCCGTTCTGCACCTGGAGGCCGGGCAGGTTGAACACCAGGACGCCGCCGGTGTTCTCGGTGGCGGTGTTCTCGAACACGTCGGCGTCGAACGAGTTCTCGATCTCGATGCCGGCGACGTTGCGCTCGACCCGGTTTCGCCGCACCACGATCCGCTCCGACTGGCCGACGTAGATGCCGGCGTCGGAGGCGCCGCGCACCAGCGAGTCCTCGATGAGGACGTCGGTGCACTGGACCGGGTAGAGGCCGTAGGCGCCGTTGTCCTGGCTCGGCGTGCCGCTCCACTCGACCCGAACGCGGCGGACGATCACCCGCGCGCCGCCCTCCACCTTGATGCCGTCGCCGGCGGTGTCCATCACCGCGAGGTCCTCGGCGGTGAAGCCGTCGGCGGTGACCAGGAGGCCCTGAGCGCCGTCCACCTGGCCGGCGAACGAGATCACGGTCTCGTCCATGCCGGCGCCGCGCAGGGTCACGTCGTCCACCGCGAGGGAGAGCCCCTGCGAGACCTCGTAGGTGCCGGCCGCCAGGTAGATGACGTCCCCCGGAGCGGCCTCGATGAGCGCGGTCTGCAGGGCGCCGTGGTCGTCGCCGCCGGACGGGGCGAGCTCGATGCAGGGGCCGTTTGGGCCCTCGCAGGGGGGGGCCTCGTCAGAGGAGCAGGCCGCCAGGGCGGCGAGGATCAGCGGGGCGAGAGGCGGGCGTCGCATGGCACCTCCGTGGTCTGACCGCAGGAGCTACCGCGGGGACGGAGGCGGCGTCAACGTCTTTTCAGTTGCCCCGGCGGGGTGGCGGCGGTCACCCTTCAACCGGCCATGAGCGCTCCCGCCGCCCCCGAGCCGCCGCGCGTCGCCCAGGCGGCCGAGGACTGGACGATCGATCTCCAGGTCAGCCGGCGGTTCTGGACCGAGCGGGCCGCCGGGATGGACCCGAGCGATCCCCGCTCGGTCACCCTCGACCGCGACAGCGCCGCCAGCGTGGCGCGCGAGGTGGCGCTCTACCAGAGCTGGACCACGCGCCAGCTCGAGGCGCGCGGCGTCTCCTTCGACACCGTCGCCGACGTCGGGTGCGGCAACGGCGACTGGACGGTGGCGCTGGCCGGCCGCGCCCGCCGCCTGGTCGCGGTGGACTTCACCGAGGAGTTCCTGCGCGTCTGCGGCGAGCGGGTCGCCCGCTCCGGCGCGCCGGTCGAGCTCGAGCTGGTCCGCGGCGAGGTCGGCTCGCTCGAGCTGGCCGGGCCGTTCGATCTGATCGTCGCCGGCGCGGTGCTGCAGTACGTCAGCGACGACGACGTGCGCGCCTTCCTGCGCCGGACCGCCGCCGCGCTTGCGGAGCGGCGCGGCCTCCTCTACCTGCGGGCGACGGTGGCCCAGCGCGCCGAGCGGCGCTCGAAGTGCACCGGCGAGTACCAGGCGATCTACCGATCGATCCGCTGGTACCGCGAGGCCCTGGCCGGGGCCGGCTTCCAGATCGAGGTGGCGAGCCGGGCGACCGACTTCGTCGCCGACGAGATCGGCCGCCGCGCCCTCGGCGCCGCCGGTCCGCTCCTCGGCTGGCCGCTCCGCCTGGTCCGGCGCGCCTACCGCTCCTTCAAGCGGACCGACGTCCTGGCCTGCGTCGCCCGGCCGCGCTGAGCGGGCGCTCACGCGCGGCGGCGCCGCCTCACGCGCTGGCGCCGTCGTACCTGTGGACCTGCAGCGCGTCGAGGTCGACCCCCTCGAGGCAGCGCACGTTGATCGCCACCGACTCGCTGCCGTCCGGTCCCCGGCCGCGCGCGAACGAGCGGATGCCGCAGACCGAGCAGAACAGGTGGTGGATGATCTTCTTGTTGAACTGGTAGTCGGTCAGCTTGTCCTCGCCCGACTGCAGGGTGAAGCTGCTCGCCGGCGCGAACGCCAGCATGCTCCCGGTGCGCGAGCAGATGGAGCAGTTGCACACGACCACCGGCCCCGAGAGATCCATCTCGACCTGGTAGCGGACCGCGCCGCAGTGGCAGCTCCCGCTGTACGTCTTCGTCTCAGCCATGCGGCCGAGCATGCCAGATGTGCCGCGCGCAGGGGGCCTGCGCTCCGCCGCAGCCCCCCGCCCGCCGGTCGCGGCGCCGATCTCCCGCGCCGATCTCCCGCGCCGATCTCCCGCACCGATCTCCCGCGCCGATCGATCGGCGCGATCGCGTGCGACCCGCGCGATCGCGTGCGACCCGCGCGATCGCGCGGTGAACGGAGCACATGCGCTCGCATGCGATCGAGGTGGACAGCCCCGATCGCCTCGACACACTGCAGGGGGAGGTGACGCGATGACGGCCTGGCAGTCCCCCAGCTTCGTCGAGCTCGCGATGAGCGGCGAGATCGGCTCCTACCGGGGCGATCTCGACGGGCCGGCGGGCAGGTGGAGCCCGGAGCCACCTTGCGCGCGCGAGGGCGCGAGCGCGGCGGAGCAGTGAGGTGCAGGTCCGCGTGCTCGGCTCGGCCGCCGGCGGCGGCGTCCCGCAGTGGAACTGCGCCTGCCGGGTGTGCCGCGCCGCGCGCGACGGCAGCGAGCCGGTCCGGCCGCGCACCCAGGCCTCCGCCGCGGTGAGCGCCGACGGCCGCTCCTGGTTCCTCCTCCACGCCTCGCCCGACGTGCGCCAGCAGATCGAGGCGTGCCCGGCGCTGCACCCGCGCGCCACGCGCGACACGCCGATCGCCGGCGTGCTCCTGGCGTCGGGCGATCTCGACGCCTGCCTCGGCCTGCTGTCGCTGCGCGAGTCGCAGCCGCTTGCGGTCTACGGCACCGCGGCGGTGCTGCGCGGCTTCGCCGACGGCTCGCTCCACCGCACGCTGGCCCGCGTGCCCGGCCAGGTGTCCTGGCGGCCGCTCGCGCTCGGCGCCGACCAGGCGCTGGCCGGCCCCGACGGCCGGCCGTGCGGCCTGTCGATCGCCGCCTTCCCGGTGCCGGGCAAGGTCCCGCTGCACCGCGCCGGCCTGCAGGAGCCGGGCCCGGAGGACACGGTGGCGCTGCGCGTGCGCGACCGGGCGCGCGGGCAGACGCTCCTGTGGGCGCCGTCGGTCGCCGGGCCGGCGCCGGTCATCGAGCCGCTTCTGCGCGAGGCGGAGCTCGCGCTGTTCGACGGCACCTTCTGGTCGGCCGACGAGCTGGAGCGCGCCGGCGCCGGCGGCCGCCGCGCCGAGGAGATGGGCCACTGGCCGCTCGGCGGGCCGGCCGGCAGCCTGGCGCTGCTCGCGCGGGTGCCGGCGCGCAGCGTGCTCGTCCACATCAACAACACCAACCCGATCCTGGTCGAGGACTCGCCGGAGCGCGCCGCGGTGGCCGCCTGCGGCGTCGAGGTGGCCGAG
>Ga0079224_100005232_pt1 | contig 17010 bp, 8 predicted proteins | sample Stecom2015_FD_80414 | JGI IMG/M metagenome (GOLD analysis project Ga0079224, IMG submission 80414) | Agricultural soil microbial communities from Utah to study Nitrogen management - Steer compost 2015 | ecosystem: Environmental > Terrestrial > Soil > Agricultural land | place: USA: Utah... | reverse complement strand
GGCCTGCGTCGTAGTCGCTCGAGTACGCGACGACCAGCGGCTCGGTGGGCTTGAACGGGTCGCGGATGCCGCCCGAGGTGAACCAGTAGGAGAACTGGCCCGTGTCGTTCTGGAAGTCGATGAAGTCCTTCGGGAACGAGCCCCAGTAGTCCTGGTTCTCCGCGTTCTTGGGTGCCTGCGCGGTGGGGTTGCCCTCCTCGCCGCCCACGCGGCTGTCGCCGGCATCGCCCTCGCCGCCCGTGCCCGAGTACTTCACGCCCAGGTACTCCGGGGTGACCGTGAAGCCGCCGTCGGAGTCGGCCTTGTCCGTGTCGACACCGCGCAGCGTCGCCAGGGTGATGGTGCGCTCGCCCAGCTGCTCCCACTTCGACGCGTCGTACATCGACGCGCCGTAGCCGGAGGCCTTCGCGGTGACGGTGCCGTTGCCGGAGCCGTCGACCTCGAGCACGGGGTCGGACGCCCACCAGTAGGTCATGCCGCCGTAGAAGGCGACGGTCCACGACCCGTCCCACTCGATGCGCTCGCCGCCGTTCTCCAACTGCTCGCGCTCACCGCCGGTGATGACGACCTGCTGCTCGTTCCACTGGTCCTTGCCGTTGGGGGAGACAGGCAACCCGTTGCGGTCCTGGCACTTCGTCGCCCAGCTCGCCTCCGTCCAGCCTCCGTCGGAGGTGGCCTTCCGGATCGTCACGTTCCCGTCAGAGGAGCTGTAGAGCCTGTCATCCGCCCAGACCTGGGAGGATCCGTAGTCGCCTGAGATCCCGGCGGACAGGAAGTTGCATCCGCCGAAGAACGCGCCGGATCCCGCCTCGCGGTTCATCGCCCAGCGGAACACGGCACCGTCACCGGCACCGGGAGCGTCGTCCCCGCCGCCGTTCTTGCCGTCGTCGTTGTCCTTGGGAGGCTCGGGCGTGGGAGCTGGCGAGGGCGTCGTCTCCTTCGCAGTCGTGAACGTCACGTACTTCCAGTCGCTCGAGAGCCCGTAGCTGTCGCCGGATTGGCCGGTGTCGTAGTTCATCGATCGCACACGCGCCGTGTACTCCGTCGACGGATCCAGGCCCGAGGCCGTGGTCCGGGTGACAGCTCCGGCGACGGTCTTGCCGGTCCAGTCTCCTGCGGCACCCGCGCTCTTGTCATCGCGCGCGCCCGGCGCCCACTGCACCTGGTAAGCGGGCGGGAACTTCCCGTCCTGGTTCGGGAGAGAGTCTTCGTCCTCGTCGCCATCCGTCGTGGGCGCTTCCGCTCCCTCGGGGCGAGACCAGCTGATCGTCGAGGACTTCGAGGAGTCCTCGGATGCAGTGACATTGTTCGGCGTCTTGGGCTGAGCACCGGGGTCCAGGTACTCGAGCGCATCCGTCGAGTACTCGATCGTGATGGGCGCAGCGGTCTTCTTGGGGTCGGCCATGCCGCCGGACGTGTACCAGTAGGCCGCCTGGCCGGTGCCCACGTTGAAGTCGATCCAGTCCTGCGGGAACGAACCCCAGCCGTCACGGTCACGGTTCTGCGGACCCGAGGGACCGTCCGGCTCGACATCGATCTCGACACCCTCGTACGCGGGAGTGGCCGTGATGCCGTCGGCGGTGACCTGGACGTCGTTGAGGGTCGCGATCTCCGCGTCCTCCTTCGGCTTGAGCTTGACCCACTTGGTGAGGTCGTTCATGTCCGCGCCATAGCCGGTCAGCGTGGCAGAGACCTTTCCGACCCCGTCCTCGACGGTCAGCACCGGATCATTGATGGTCCAGTACGTCAAGCCGCCGTAGTAGACGAGGGTGAACGACCCTTCCCACTCGATCGTTGCGGAATTCGACGAAGGATCGACAGTGCCGGTGCCGGAGGAGATGTTCGCCTGGTTCCAGGAGCTGGAGCCTTCCCGCGTGTTGAGGGTCTTCCCGTTCGCGTCCTGGTTCTTCGCGTCCCACGTCGCAGGAATCTGCTTGCCGTCGGCGTCGGGGCGCGTGATCGTCGTGTTGCCCGACTTCGCGGTGTAGTGCTTCTTGTCCTGGTCGTCCCACACGGTCGCACCTCGCCCGCGCGCTCCGTGGACGTCGCCCACTTCGCCCGCGACCAGCCAGTTGGCGCCGCCGAAGTACGCGCCGCCGCCGGACTCCTCGTTCACCGCCCAGCTGAAGACGGCGTCCTCGGTGATGCCGGCGGACCCGGTATCTGCGACGGCCGGGGATGCGGTGACGGTGCCGATGCCCACGAAGCCCATGGCTGCGACCAGGGCCGCTGCGCCTGCTCCCGCGGTCAGTCGCCTCGCGGGGACCGCGAGTCTCCTGCGTGCGCTCATGACGTCTCCTCCTCATCATCCACGCGGTCGAGCACGATCGTGGATGCGTTCTGCTTGCTCGCTGATGCGTTCGCGCTGTCCTCGTCGAAGAACTGCAGGAGCGCGGGTCCGCCCCACGGCGCCGCGGTCTTGCTGCGGGACTCGCTGGTGGCCGGAGCAGCAGGTGCCGGAGCGTCTGCCCCGGTCGCCGTGGGTGCCGAGACCCAGTCATCCGTGATGCCGGGTTCCGGAGCCGTGTGGTCGAGGCCGGCGCGGGCAGTGCGGCCGTCGTTGCGGGCCTCGGCGCGCTGGCTGCGGATCTCCTCGCGGCGGCGCAGGTCGGAGACCCGGCGGCGGCGCCTGTGCTCGGCACGGACGGCGCGCTCCTCGCGCTTCCGCCGGACCTTCTCCAGGGCCTCCGGGTTCACGCCCAGCAGCAGTGCCTTCATGGCCAGGTACCCGCCGATCCCGAAGGACAGCGCCATGACGCACAGGCCCAGCACGATGCCGACGGCTACGAGGAGCGTCAGCAGCGTCTGCTGCCGCTGCTGATCCGCGATGAGCTGCGGATCGATCGCGGTTCCCGCGGCGGGCACGGCGGTGTCCGCCGGTGCTGCGTCGGCGCTGGACGGAGCGTCTCCGCCCGCGGAGGCGGGGGCGTCCTCGGAGTCCTCTGCGGCCTCGGCGGAATCGCCCGCGTCCTCATCGGAGTCCGCGGCCTCGTCCGACCCCGCGGAGGCGGGGAAGTCGACGGGGGTGAAGGTCTCGTTGCCCGCGTTCACGACGCCGTGGGCGCCGATCGTGATGATGCCGCACTGGACCTCGGTGCAGTCGACGGTCGTCTCGTTCTGCGACCGGTCGTACGTCGTGAAGCGCGCGCCGGGGACGCGGATCGTGCCGCTCCACGTGCCGTCGGCGGCGAGCTCGCCGCCGTTCGCGGCCGCGGCGGTCGAGGACCCGGGGAACGTGACGAACAGCTGGAAGCCGGTGGGCTTCGACTCGTCGTCGTAGACGTAGCGGTAGTTCTGCCCCGTCTTGCCGCCGTTGCTGGGCTTCCATCCACCCCCGGCGTCGTCGACCCAGCCGAAGAGGACGTAGATGCCGCCGAACCCGCCCTGCACCGACTGGAAGCCGGAGCCGGACAGCTCCAGTTTGCTCTCGCCGTCGACGGACGGCGTGCCGCTCACGGACACCTGTGCGGCGGCGGAGGCGGGCGCCGTGACACCCACGACACCCGCGAGGGCGCCGGCGGCCACGAGGAGCGCAGCCCCCATGGCCGACAGGACGGACAGGGGTGTGCGGCGGGCTCGTGCGGAGGGCCGATTCGTGGGCCTCATGGCGTCTCCTCCTTGGGGGTGCGGACGGGCACGATGACGGGTGCGCCCGTGGTGGGATCCGGGACGACGGTCACCGGGTAGTCGTAGACGTGGGACAGGAGCGGTGCGGTGAAGACGTCCTCGGGCGTCCCGTCCGCGACGATGCGACCGTCGGAGAGGACGGCCACGCGATCCGCGTAGGCGCCGGCGAGGTCGAGGTCGTGGATGATGACGACGACCGCGCAGCCGGTCTGCGCGTACTGCCGAGCAGTCGTGAGGACGGTCTCCTGGTGGCGGATGTCCAGCGCCGCGGTGGGCTCGTCGAGGAGCATCGCGGCGGCGGTCTGCGCGAGCACGCGCGACAGGGCGACGCGGGCCCGCTCACCGCCGGACAGCGACGAGTACTTGCGGGCCGTGAAGGACTGGGTCTCCGTCCGTGCGAGTGCGCCGGCGACGATCCGGTCGTCGTGCTGCGACTCCGGCAGATTGGCCCAGGGGGAGCGGCCCATCTCTGCGACCTCGAGCGCGGTGAATGGGAAGGACACGTCCACCTGCTGGAGGAGGACGGCCCTGCGCATCGCGAGCTCGCGGCCGGACCAGGCGTGCCACGCGGCACCGTCGACGGACACGGTGCCGCGGACCAGTTCCGCATCACCGGTGATGACGGGGAGCAGCGTCGACTGCCCGGCCCCGTTGGGGCCCACGATCGCCAGCACCTCGCCGGTGCGGATGTCGAGGCCGATGCCGTCGAGGATGCGGCGGTCGCGGAACTCGACGACGGCGTCGCGGACGCTGATGAGCGGCGTCCCGTGCGGCGCGGGGGAGGGGCGGCGCGGCCCCTTGAGCAGTGTGATCATCCCCAGCCTCCCGGTGCCGCGCGGCTGCGTCGCAGCAGGTAGAAGAAGAACGGTCCGCCCACCAGGGAGGTGAGCATGCCGATGGGCAGGTCCGCGAACTCGACGAGCGTGCGTGCTCCCAGGTCCGCGATGACGAGCAGCACCGAGCCGCCCAGCAGGGACGCGGGCAGCAGGGCGCGGTGGCCGGGGCCGATGAGCATGCGGATGAGGTGCGGGACGACGAGGCCCACGAACGCGATGATGCCGGCGAACGCGACGGCCGCGGACACGAGGAGCGCGACGTAGACCATCGCGATGATCCGCAGCCGCTCGACGTTGACGCCCAGGTGGCGGGCCGACTTCTCGCCCAGGGCCAGCAGGTCGAGCTGGCGGGCCAGGAGCAGGGCCAGGAGCGAGGCCACGACGATGATCGGCAGGATGATGCTCACCTGCTCCCAGCGGGAGCCGTTGAACGATCCCATCTGCCAGAACACGATCTGCTCGCGCGCCTGCGTGGGGGCCTTGAAGACGATGAACGAGATCGCAGCGCCGGCGACCGCGTTGACGGCGACACCCGTGAGGATGAGGGTGACGACCTCCGTGCGGCCGTTCGCCCGCGCCAGCATGTAGACGAGCGCGGTCGTCGCGAGGCCGCACACGAACGCGAAGAGCGGGACGGTGAAGGAGCCCGCGAACGTGAAGCCGAAGAGGATCGCGAAGCTGGCGCCCACCGCGGCGCCGGAGCTCACGCCCACGACGCCCGGCTCGGCCAGCGGGTTGCCGAAGATGCCCTGCATGAGCGCACCGGCGATCGCGAGGGCGGCACCCACGAGGACCGTCATCGCGACGCGGGGGAAGCGGACCTCCCACAGCGCCTCGTGGCCGAACTCCTGGCTGGGGGCGGGCAGCCACGAGAAGGTGAAGCCCAGTCCTCGGAAGAACGAGCCGATGACCTCCAGTGGCGGGATGAAGAGCTGCCCGATCATCGCGGATGTGAGAGTTGTCACAACGAGCAGGGCGGTGAGCACGAGGAACAGGAGGCTCACGGGCGTGCGCCCCGCGCCGCGCTTCCGCTCCACCGGGGGAGCGGGCCGTGCGGCCCGAGCGCCGCGGCGCGGACTGCCGTGATCGTGCCAGTCGTCGGCGGCCTGGGCGGGGCCCGGTGCCGGCGGGGCCGGGCGGGTGCCCGGGGCCTCGGCGGCGGCCGCGTCCTGGGCGGTGTGGGTGCGGACGGTCATGCGCCGTCTCCTTCCTGGGCGCGGTCCTGACGGATCTCGTCGACGCGCTTCTCCACGGCATCGGGGCCGTGTTCGGGCTGGTAGGAATGCTCCGGGTCGTAGATGGCGGTCGACAGGGCGGCCAGGACGGACGCGGTGCGGGGGCCGAAGCTCATGACCTCGTAGTCGCTCATGTCGACGAGGCGGCCGTTCTTGCCCGCGGGCGTCTGCTTGATGCCCGGCAGCTTGATGGCCTCGTCGATGCCTCCGACGGATTCGAGGCCCAGGGTCATGACGATGATGACGTCAGGAGCGGCCTTGACGAGGGCCTCGGAGTTCGTGGGCGCCATGCCGTCGAAGCCGACCTCCGTCGCGACGTCGCGGGCGCCGATCGCCTGGATGAGCGTGTCCGCGCCCGAGCCGCGGCCGAACCAGTAGTAGATGCTGCCGCGCAGGTAGAGGAAGACGACGCGGGGCTTGTCCTCCGGGTCCGTGGGGGCCTGATTGCTGCCGATCGCCTGGATCGTCTGGCTGATCTCCGCGTTCGTGCGCTCAGCGAGGCGGCTGCCCAGCTCGGAGAGACCCAGGGCATCGCCCACGGCCTGGACCTGCGCCTCGACGCCATGGACGCCCGCTTCGTAGCCCAGCGGGATGAAGACGACGGGCACGCCGGCGTCGCGCAGCTGCAGCTGGGTGTCGTACGGGCCGATGCTCGTGTCCGTGATGATGACCGTGGGGGCCAGCTCGAGGATGGCCTCCGCGTTGAGCTCGTGGCCGTTCTGGGTGACGAGCGGCAGGTCGTCGGAGCCCGGCATGAGGCTCTCGACGCTCGTGGCGATGTCGCGACCGATGAGGTTGCAGCCCAGGCCCAGACCCACGACCGCGGCGGCCAGGCCGCCGTTCTGGTTGAGCGCCAGGATGCGGGACGTGTCCGTGACCGTCTGCTTTGGTCCGTCTGCGCTGGTGACCGTGGCCGGCAGGCGCTGGCTGAGCTCCGGATTCGAATCGACGGGGGCGATGGCGGACGTCTGCGTGTACGCGGTCGTCTGCCCCTCGATCGTCTTGGGGTCAGGCAGATCGTCGCGCGCTGTGTCGGGCAGCTGGGGCGGGTCGGGGTCCGGCTGTGCGTCGATCGGCGTGCACGCGTCGTTCGCCGCGTAGCTCGACGAGCCGATGTTGTGGATCCCGTTGCCCCACAGCACGAGCAGCACGATGAGGGTCCCCGCGATCCAGGCGGTCCGACGCACCGCACGGCGGTGGGTGCGCGTGACCCTTCTGAGGGGTCCTACAGGCATGTGTGGCGTGTCCTAACTCTGTCGTTGTGGTCGAGCGGCGGAGTCGGGGAGTCCGGCTGTGCGCGGGGCCACTCGACGCGGGCGCCGAGGGTCGACGGGGCGCGCCGATGCTCACGGAGTGAGCACGGAACTCACATTTGATTCCAAGGCTCGGCAGTGGTTACTGTAGCCCACGACGCGAAGGTGTGCCTAACCTCGCTCATATGAGGTTCGCCTGAATGAGGCGAGCAAGACCTGTTGTCCTCCAGCCCTTGGAGGATGACGCCCTGGCGGGTGCGCAGGCGTGCGTCCGCCGCGCCCCCGACGGCCCGCAGGCCCTGGGTGGCCACGACGACGAGTGGAGAGAAATATGACGACACCTGCATCCAGGAGCGGACGCCGCTACGGGGCGCTCGCCGCCGCGGTGACCATGGGGATGGCGAGCATCACGCTGCCGTTCTCGCCGGCCCAGGCCGCTGAGGCCACGGTCGACGACGCCGTCTTCAGCTGGGCGGTGAACGAGGAGTCCGGTGGCGGCGCCTACTTCGGTGGTGCCAACTGGCTGGTGGCCGGCGAGGTGGGGGACCTGGGCTTCTCCCACGTGTGGACTGCGACGGAAGGGGCCGAGCACTACACCGCGGAGTCCGGCAACACGACGATCACGCGGCCCGATGCGGACGGCAAGCAGGTCCCCGCGACGTGGGCGGCGAAGAACCTGGACGCGGACGGGAAGGCGCTCAACACCGGTGCTGGCTCGAGCTCCTGGAACCAGGCGAACATCGCCAGTGGCACCGGCACGGTCGACGCGGAGACGAACTCCGCAGAGATCCAGTGGGACGGATCGTTCACGATCGTCTACTACGGCGGCATGACGTACTGGACGATCAACGACCCCAAGCTGGTCGTCGAGGATGGTGTGGGGAAGGTCACGGCTACGCTGACCGGCTACGGCGCGGACATGATCGACACCTCGAAGTGGGTCAAGCTCGCTCCGAAGGCGGACGCGGAGATCGCGACCCTCAAGGACGTCGAGGTCACTGAGGATGGCATCGAGGTCACCCCCGAGTACGCGGGTGTCGAGATTGAGGCTTCTCTCGGGGAGGGCAGCTCGTCCAACCCGCAGGACAGGACGAAGGACGGCTGGGGCTCGTTCCCGCAGGACTGGGTCGACTTCAACGTGGGCACCGGCCAGGCCGTGTACTGGTACACCTCCGGTGGTCTCGCCGACGCGAAGAAGGCAGCGGCGCCCATCACGGTCGACTACACCTCCGAGGTCGTCGAGGAGGAGCCCGAGGAGCCCGCCGAGTTCTCCGGTGAGACGAGCCACGAGGTCGTCGCGGCGTCCGAGGAGGACGGCCTGGACGTCAAGATCGAGGGCACGGACTACCGGAACCTCCCGAAGCCCGGCTTCGGCGACTCCGCGACCGGTGTCTACTCGGCGATCATCGACCGTGAGAAGTCGAACGACTTCAAGTCGTCGGATGTCCTGGGCGCGAAGTACAGCCCCATCCCGGAAGGCAGTGACTCGCTCAGCTTCTCGCAGATCTCCGAGGCAGAGGTCGACAAGCTCGATGAGGATGCTGAGTACGACGCAGTCGTCTGGGCCGCGCACGGCAACGGCACCGACGAGACCGTCGTCTACCGCGAGCCGATCGAGCTGACGCACGAGCAGCGCGAGGCGCTGTTCCCGGAGGAGCCGACCGAGGAGCCGACTGAGGATCCCACGGAGGACTCGACCGAGGGGCCGTCGGAGGATCCGGAGGAGTCTGAGGGCCCCGAGGAGAGCGAGGGTCCGGAGGAGTCTGAGGGCCCCGAGGAGTCCGAGGGTCCGGAAGAGTCTGAGGGACCTGAGGAGACGGATGAGCCGTCCGACGACGCGACCGACGATTCGACGGATGACGAGGACGGCGTTCGTCTCGTCCTGAACCTGGACACCGTGGGCATCACGGACTTCCTCGACTCGGAGAAGGGCGTGACCCTGGCCGTCGAGGGCCTGGAGCAGGGCCACGAGATCGACTTCGCGGTCGACCCCATCTCCGGTCAGGATGTCGAGCCCGCAGTGCTCTCCGCTACGGCGGATGAGAACGGTGTCGCCTCGACGATCGTCTACGGAACCGCTGCGGCTGCCGCTGAGAGCTACATCGGCGACTACCGGGTGACGGTCGACGTCGAGGGTGCTGAGGCGGCCAACGCCGGCCAGGACGCGGGCAACGACACGGTTGCCGCGGACACGGCTGCTGATGAGCTCACCGCGACCTTCTCGGTCGTGGCCGACGAGGACGCTCCCGGCGATGACGGGAACGGTGGCGAGGACAGCGACAACGGTGGCGACAACGGCTCCGGTGACAACGGCTCCGACGATGACGGTTCGGGCAACGACGGCAAGAGCCTGCCGCGGACCGGTGCGACGATCGGCGGACTGTTCGCCGGTATCGGCGCGATCGTCGTGGGCGCGGGCGCGCTCCTGATCGCACGCCGCCGCCACGCCTGACGGCACGCGGCATGGCACGCTGACACCGCACTGTCGGCACGCGTGACAGCACGCAGCACGGCCGGCGGAACATCACCCTTCACGGGGCGATGTTCCGCCGGCCGCCGCCGTTCCGGACTGTGGCGAATCCCACGATCCGAGACGCATTTTCCGGCTGGTCCGTCTTGACGGGTGAGGCAGAATAGAACACGTGTCTGCACCGGCAGATGCGTCCCTCACGATCCGGAAGCGACACCATGCTGTGGAAGCTCATCCGGCACTACGGCAGGCCGTACCTGGGCCACGCCGGTGCCGTCCTGGTGCTCCAGCTGGCCGCCACCCTGGCCACGCTGTACCTGCCCAGCCTCAACGCCGACATCATCGACTACGGCATCGCTCGCGGCGACACCGGATACATCTGGAGCGTCGGCGGCCTCATGCTCCTCGTCGCGATGCTGCAGGTCATCACCGCGATCGCTGCCGTCTGGTTCGGCGCACGCCTGTCGATGTCGCTGGGTCGTGACATCCGCCAGGCCGTCTACCTGCGGGTCGACCACTTCTCCGCCGAGGAGATGGGCCGGTTCGGCGCACCCACCCTCATCACCCGCGGCACGAACGACGTGCAACAGGTCCAGATGGTCGTGCTCATGGCGCTCAACTTCATGGTCATGGTGCCGATCATGTCGATCGGCGGCATCGTCATGGCGATCCAGGAGGACCCCGGCCTGTCATGGCTGGTCTGGGTGTCCGTCCCGATCCTCCTCGTCATCGTCGGCCTGCTGGTGAGCCGCCTCATGCCGCTCTTCGAGCGGATGCAGACCAACATCGACGACATCAACGCCGTCACGCGCGAGCAGATCATCGGCATCCGCGTCGTCCGCGCCTTCGTCCGCGAGCAGCACGAGACCGACCGCTTCCGCGACGCGAACGCCGCTCTCACCCGCACCTCCGTGTCGATCGGTCGCCTGTTCGTGCTCATGGGACCCGTCATCACGCTGGTCCTGCACCTGGCGACGGCCGCCGTCCTGTGGTTCGGAGCCCTGCGCGTCGACGCGGACCTCGTGCAGGTGGGCGCCCTGACCGCCTTCATGCAGTACCTCCTGCAGATCCTCATGGCGGTCATGATGGGCACCTTCATGTTCATGATGCTCCCGCGCGCCGTCATCTCCGCCCGCCGCGTGGGCGAGGTCCTCACGACCGTCGGGTCGATCGAGGAGCCCGAGGCCCCCCAGACTCCGCAGTCCGCGACCGGAACCGTCGAGTTCCGGCACGTGTCGTTCGCCTACCCCGGCGCCGAGGCCCCCATCCTGGACGACGTCTCCTTCACCGCCGAGGCCGGGAAGACGACCGCGATCATCGGCTCGACCGGCTCGGGCAAGACGACCCTCGTCAACCTCATCCCGCGCCTGTACGACGCGACCGCCGGCGAGGTGCTCATCGACGGCGTGCCCGTCACCCGCCTGTCCCGGAACGAGATCACGAGCGCCCTGGGCCTGGTCCCGCAGAAGCCGTACCTGTTCTCCGGCACGATCGCGGAGAACCTGCGGTTCGGCGACCCCGACGCCACGGACGAGGACCTGTGGGCGGCTCTCGACACGGCACAGGCGACGGACTTCGTCACCGCGCGCACGACCGGCGAGGGCGACACGGCCCGGTCGGGACTGGAGTCGAGCGTGTCGCAGGGCGGCACGAACGTCTCCGGCGGACAGCGCCAGCGCCTGTGCATCGCCCGCGCGCTGGTCGCCCGCCCGCGCGTCTACCTCTTCGACGACTCGTTCTCCGCCCTGGACGTCACGACGGACGCGAACCTGCGCGCCGCGCTGACCCACTACACGCAGGGCGCGACGACGATCATGGTCGCCCAGCGCGTCTCCTCCATCACCGACGCGGACCAGATCCTCGTCCTCGACGAGGGGCGCATCGTGGGGCGCGGCACCCATGAGGAGCTCCTGGAGTCCTCGCAGACGCACCGCGAGATCGTCGACTCCCAGATCCGAGAGGACGAGCTGGCATGAGCCGGAAGCAGAAGCCCGAAGATCTGTTCCCCGTCGTCTCCCGGCCGGCCTACCGCTCGCGGGCCGCCGGCTCCTCAAGCCGCACCGCGAAGCAGGTCGTCGTGTCTGAGGAGGACATCGCAGAGCTGCAGGACAGCGTGGGCGCCGGCGACTGGGGCGAGGGCTCCGCGCCGCGGAAGGCGAAGGCGTTCTGGCCCTCGCTCGGCCGCCTCTTCGCGACGCTCAAGGACCACAAGCTGGGCATCGTCCTGGTCTTCCTCTTCGGTGCGATCTCCACCGTCCTGTCCGTGTGGGCGCCCGCCGTGCTGGGCGAGGCCATGGACGTCATCTTCGACGGCTGGCTCGGGGACGGCATCGACTTCCAAGCGCTCTCCCGCTCCCTCTTCTTCGTGCTGTCCATGTACTTCGTGGCCTCCGTGTTCGACTGGCTGCAGGGCTTCGTCCTCAACGAGATCGTCATGAAGGTCGTCTACCGGCTGCGCCAGCAGATCGAGGCGAAGCTCAACCGGCTCCCGCTCAAGTACTTCGACACCCGCCAGCGCGGCGACCTCCTGTCCCGGACGACGAACGACGTCGACAACGTGCAGCAGGCGATGCAACAGGCGTTCGCCTCCCTCTTCTACGCGGTCCTCACGATCGTCGGCATCACGATCATGATGTTCGCCCTGTCGTGGCAGCTGGCCCTCATCGCGCTGGTCGCTCTGCCGATCGCCGGCGGTGTCGTGGGCGTCATCGGGTCGAAGTCGCAGAAGCTCTTCAGCGCCCAGTGGAAGAACACCGGCCGCCTCAACGGGCACATCGAGGAATCGTTCACCGGCCACGAGCTGGTCACCGTGTTCGGTCGCCAGGAAGCGATGCGCGAGCGCTTCGACGAGCGCAACGAGGACCTGTTCGAGGCCTCGTTCCGCGCGCAGTTCTACTCCGGCATGATCATGCCGATCATGCAGTGGGTGACGTACCTGGGATACGTGGGCATCGCGCTGGTGGGCGGCCTCCGCGTCGCCTCGGGCCAGATGTCGCTGGGCCAGGTGACCGCGTTCATCCAGTACTCCCGCGAGTTCAACGCGCCCCTGGGCGAGATGGCCGGCATGGCGAACATGCTCATCTCCGGCGTCGCCTCCGCCGAGCGCATCTTCGAGCTCCTGGACGCGGACGAGCAGGAGGACGACCTGTCCGAGCAGCAGCGCCGCGGTGACCTGCCCGCAGACGCGCTGCGTCCCGCAGAGCTGGTCCAGCCGGTGCGCGGCCGCGTCGAGTTCGATCGCGTCGCCTTCTCCTACACGCGCGAGAAGCCGCTCATCACCGACCTGTCGATGGTCGCGGAGCCCGGGCAGACCGTCGCGATCGTGGGGCCCACGGGCGCCGGCAAGACGACGCTCGTCAACCTCCTCATGCGCTTCTACGACATCGATGCCGGCCGCATCCTGCTGGACGGGGTCGACATCCGCGCCCTGGACCGCGGCGTGCTGCGCGGCCAGGTGGGCATGGTGCTGCAGGACGCCGTCCTGTTCGGCGGCACGATCATGGAGAACATCCGGTACGGACGCCTCGACGCGACGGACGACGAGGTGCGCGAGGCCGCCCGCGCCACCTTCGTCGACCGGTTCGTGCACACCCTGCCGGACGGGTACGACACCCGCATCGACGACGACGGTGCGAACGTCTCCGCCGGTGAGCGTCAGCTCATCACGATCGCCCGCGCCTTCCTGGCCCAGCCCGCGCTGCTCATCCTCGACGAGGCGACCTCGTCCGTCGACACCCGCACCGAGGTGCTGGTCCAGGAGGCGATGGCCGCGCTGCGCAGCGACCGCACGTCGTTCGTCATCGCGCACCGGCTCTCCACGATCCGCGACGCGGACACGATCCTCGTCATGGAGGACGGCAACATCGTCGAGCAGGGCGACCACGAGACCCTGCTGAGCGCCCGCGGCGCCTACTACCGCCTCTACATGTCGCAGTTCATGCAGGGCATCGACCCGGACGAGGAGGAGGCCGAGGCCGGCACCAGTCTCAGCGAGGAGGGCGTCACTCCGACCGCGTGAGCGTCTCCTGCAGCGCGTCGAGGACCGCTCGGTCCTCGATCGTCGAGGGGACGACGATGTCCGACTCGCCGTCGGAGATCTGCCGCATCGTCTTGCGGAGGATCTTCCCCGACCGGGTCTTGGGCAGGCCGGCGACCACATCGACCCGCTTGAGGGCGGCGACCGGGCCCACCTCGCGGCGGACGAGGTCGACGACCTCGGTGCGGACGGCCTCGGCGTCGGCCTCCGGTGAGAGGACGACCAGGGCGCGGGGGATCTGCCCCTTCGTCGCGTCGTGGACGCCGATGACGGCGCACTCGGTGACGGCGGGGTGGGAGGCGATCGCGGCCTCGAGCACGCCCGTGCTGAGCCGGTGGCCGGCGACGTTGATGACGTCGTCGGTGCGGCCCATGACGAAGACGTAGCCGTCCTCGTCGATGAGGCCGGAGTCGCCGGTGAGGTATGTGCCCTCGAAGACGGACAGGTAGGAGGAGATGAAGCGGTCGTCGTCGCCCCAGATGGTCGCAAGCGTGCCCGGCGGCAGCGGCAGGTCCGCGAGGATGAGTCCCTCCTGCCCGGCGGTGACCGTGTTGCCGGCGGGGTCCACGACGCGCAGGCGGTAGCCCGGCACCGGCACGGTGGGCGAACCGGCCTTGAGCGGCAGGCGCTCGATGCCCAGGGGGTTCGCCGCGATGGGCCAGCCGGTCTCCGTCTGCCACCAGTTGTCGACGACGGGGATGTCGCGGCCCGTCGCGGATGCGAGCGTGTCCGTCGTCCACCCGTAGGTGTCCGGGTCCAGCCGCTCGCCGGCGAGGAACACGGCGCGCAGGGCGGAGAGGTCCGCGGCGTGCGCGTGGGTGCCCTCGGGGTCCTCGCCTCGGACCACGCGCATCGCGGTGGGGGCTGTGAAGAAGACGTTGACGCGGTGCTGCTCCATGACGCGGAAGAACGCGCTGGCGTCCGGGGTGCCCACGGGCTTGCCCTCGTAGAGGACGGTCGTGACGCCGGCCAGGAGCGGGGCGTAGACGATGTACGAGTGGCCCACGACCCAGCCCACGTCCGAGGCCGTGAACATCGTGTCGCCCGGGTGCAGGTCGAAGACGTTGCCCACCGACCACTGGAGGGCGACCGCGGAGCCGCCGGCATCGCGCAGGATCCCCTTGGGCTTGCCCGTCGTGCCGGAGGTGTAGAGCACGTAGAGAGGATCCGTCGCTGCGACGGTGACGGGGTCGATGCCGTCGGGAGTCTCGGCGAGGAGGGCCGCGTAGTCGAGGTCGAAGCCCTCATTCAGCTCGACCGGGTGCTGCTCGCGCTGGACGACGACGCTGAACTGCGGCTGCGCGGATGCGAGGCGCAGCGCCTCATCGAGGAGCGGCTTGTACTCGACGATGCGCGTGCGCTCGACGCCGCAGGAGGCGCTGATGACGGCGATGGGGTCCATATCGTCGATGCGGGCGGCGAGCTCGGCGGCGGCGAAGCCGCCGAAGACGACCGAGTGGATCGCACCCAGGCGGGCGCACGCGAGCATGGCGACCACGGCCTCGGGCACCATCGGCATGTAGATGATGACGCGGTCGCCGCGACCCACCCCGCGGTCCGCGAGCACGCGGGCGAAGCGGGAGACCTCGTCCAGGAGCGCGGCGTACGTGTACGTCCGCATCGTGCCCGTGACGGGGGAGTCGTAGATGAGCGCGGCCTGGTCGCCGCGGCCGGCCTCGACGTGGCGGTCCAGCGCGTTGCGGCAGACATTCAGCGCGCCGTCGGGGAACCAGCGGTGGATGGGGGCGCGCGACGAGTCGAGGGCGCGCGTGGGCGGCGTGTCCCAGTCGACGGCGCGGGCGGCTCCCAGCCAGAAGGCCTCCGGGTCCTGGGCGGCGGCGCGGGCCACCTGCTCGTAGGTGCGCGGTGCGTTGGGCGTCGATGTGTCCTGCGTCATATCCTCACGATACGCCGGACGTGGTGAGAAGGGTGTTGTCGAGCGGGGACGCAGACCCTAGTCTTAGGACACAGTCATCCGCTTAACAGCCGTTCAATGAGGAGCGATCGCCATGACGCAGACCCGTGCATCCGCCACCACCGCACCCGCGCCCACCGCGCTCGACGCGCTCACCCCGGACGAGCAGCTGGTCGCCAGCCGGCGCCTCCACTGGATGAACATGCTGGACCTCCACGCGCAGGGGCGACCGGACGCCGAGGCCTTCGTGGGACAGGGCGAGCGGTACACGTGGAAGCAGCTCCACACCCGGGTGAGCGCGGTGGCTGCGGACCTGCAGGAGCGCGGTGTGGCGGCGGGTGACCGGGTCTTCATCCTGGGCCTCAACAGCGTCTCGTACGTGACGGCGCTGCTGGCGATCAACACCGTGGGCGCGATCGCAGCGCCGCTCAACATCCGCTCGACGCCCGCGGACGTGGACTACCTCGTGGGGGACGCGGGTGCCGTCGTGGGCTTCGCGGACCAGATGGGCTCCGGGATCCTGGCGGATTCGAAGACCGCGTCCAAGGTGCCGCTCATCCGGTTCGGCGAGGAGTTCGAGGCCATCGCCTCCTCCGGCCGCGTCCACACCCACGTCGATGTCGCGGAGACGGAGACGGCGCTCATCGTCTACACCTCCGGCACGACGTCCGCGCCCAAGGGCGCGATGCTCACGCACATGAACATGGTGTCCCAGACGATCAACACGAACCGGATGTCGCCGGCGGCGACGGCTGATGACGTGTCGATGGTCGTCGTCCCCCTCTTCCACATCGCTGGCCTGGGCTTCATCTACCCCGCACTGCTGAACGCTGGCCGGACGGTCATCGCCCCGCCGCAGGTGCTCATGAAGATCGATGCGCTCGCGGACCTCGTGGAGGAGGAGCGCGTGACGCGCATGTTCCTCGTCCCCACGCTGTGGCAGGCGCTGTGCTCGCTGCCGGGGATCCGCGAGCGGAACCTGCCGCTCACCGGCGCGACCTGGGGCGCGTCCCCGGCCAGCCGCGAGACCCTGCAGCTCATGGCGGACACGTTCCCCAACGCGGTCATCTCCGCCGCGTTCGGGCAGACGGAGATGTCACCCACGACGTGCGCCCAGTCCGGCGAGGAGTCGTTCCGCAAGATGGGGTCCGTGGGCCAGCCGATCGGCATGGTCGCCGCCCGCGTCGTCGATCCGCTGGGCCAGGACGTGCCGCAGGGGGAGACCGGCGAGGTCGTCTACCGCGGGCCCGGGTACATGCAGGGGTACTGGAACAAGCCGGAGCAGACCGCCGAGGCCACGGCCGGCGGCTGGTTCCACTCCGGTGACCTCGTCCGGGTCGATGAGGACGGCTACTACTACGTGGTCGACCGGGCGAAGGACATCATCATCTCCGGCGGCGAGAACATCTCCTCCGTCGAGGTCGAGCAGGCCGTCGCCGCGCACCCCAAGGTGGCGGACGCCTGCGTCATCGGGGCCTCGCACCCCACGTGGGTGGAGACTCCCGTCGCGATCGTCGTCCCCGCCGACCCGCAGGATCCGCCCACGCTCGAGGAGGTCCAGGACTTCGTCATCGACCGCATCGCGTCCTTCAAGAAGCCCACGCGCCTCGAGGTCGTCGAGGAGCTGCCGCGCAACGC